>Ga0160473_100028_pt1 | contig 183894 bp, 183 predicted proteins | sample HID1975I_E11MG_FD_108217 | JGI IMG/M metagenome (GOLD analysis project Ga0160473, IMG submission 108217) | Enriched soil microbial communities from UW Madison campus, WI, USA - HID1975I_E11 MG | ecosystem: Environmental > Terrestrial > Soil > Unclassified | place: USA: Madison, Wisconsin...
GGATTACATGTTTTTGATGATCGCGTCACCAAACTCTGAACATTTCAGCAGTTTAGCGCCTTCCATCAGACGTTCGAAATCGTAAGTTACGGTTTTGGCGTTAATCGCGCCTTCCATACCTTTCACGATCAGGTCTGCGGCTTCGAACCACTCCATATGACGCAGCATCATCTCAGCGGACAGGATGATAGAACCTGGGTTCACTTTGTCCTGACCTGCGTACTTCGGTGCGGTGCCGTGGGTAGCTTCGAACAGGGCGCATTCGTCACCGATGTTCGCGCCTGGTGCGATACCGATACCGCCAACCTGCGCCGCCAGGGCGTCAGAGATGTAGTCACCGTTCAGGTTCATACAGGCGATAACGTCGTATTCAGCCGGACGCAGCAGGATTTGCTGCAGGAACGCATCGGCGATCACATCTTTAATGATGATCTCTTTGCCGGTGTTCGGGTTCTTGATCTTCTGCCATGGGCCACCGTCGATCAGCTCACCGCCGAATTCTTCCGCCGCCAACTGGTAACCCCAGTCTTTGAACGCGCCTTCGGTGAACTTCATGATGTTGCCTTTGTGAACGATAGTCACAGAGTCACGGTCGTTGGTGATCGCGTATTCAATCGCCGCGCGAACCAGACGCTTGGTGCCGTCTTCGGAGCACGGTTTGATACCGATGCCGCAATGCTCAGGGAAGCGAATTTTCTTCACGCCCATCTCATCACGCAGGAACTTGATCACTTTCTCGGCTTCAGCAGAGTCTGCTTTCCACTCGATGCCCGCGTAGATATCTTCTGAGTTCTCACGGAAGATAACCATGTCGGTCAATTCTGGGTGTTTAACCGGGCTCGGAGTACCCTGGTAGTAACGCACCGGGCGCAGGCACACGTACAGGTCGAGTTCCTGACGCAGGGCAACGTTCAGAGAGCGAATACCGCCACCGACTGGGGTAGTCAGAGGGCCTTTGATGGCAACGCGGTAGTCACGAATCAGGTCAAGTGTTTCAGTTGGCAGCCAGACGTCCTGGCCGTAAACGTGGGTAGATTTTTCACCGGTGTAAATTTCCATCCAGGAAATTTTACGCTCGCCTTTATAGGCTTTCTCAACAGCGGCATCCACCACTTTCAGCATTGCCGGAGTGACGTCTACACCAATACCGTCACCTTCGATGAACGGGATAATCGGATTGTGTGGAACGTTCAGCTTACCGTCTTGCAGGGTGATCTTTTTACCTTCCGCCGGAACAACTACTTTGCTTTCCATTAACCTCTCCTTCGAGCGCTTCTGGTTGTTACTGATCTTATGTTAATAAATTGTAATTAGCTCATCGATAGTACCTGAATGTCCGGCACCATGAAAGGCATTCGTTATTAGGCTATAATGCGGCAATTGATAACTTCTGAAAATACCATGCAGAAAACTTCTTTTAGAAATCACCACGTTGAACGATTCAGCACGCGACAAGCATCCAGACCGCGCAAGCAACGCGAGCCCACAAGAGTGATTTTGTTCAATAAACCTTACGATGTGCTGCCGCAGTTTACCGACGAAGCCGGACGCAGCACGTTGAAAGATTTTATCCCCGTTCAGGGCGTGTATGCGGCCGGTCGCCTCGATCGCGACAGCGAAGGCCTGATGGTGCTCACCAACGACGGTGAATTGCAGGCCCGCTTGACCCAGCCCGGTAAACGCACCGGTAAAATCTACTATGTTCAGGTCGAAGGCGAGCCGGGCGAAGAGGCTCTGGCAGCGTTACGTAACGGCGTGGCGCTCAACGACGGTCCTACCCTGCCCGCCGGCATTGAGATAGTGAGCGAGCCCGAGTGGCTGTGGCCGCGCAATCCGCCGATCCGCGAGCGCAAGTCGATACCGGTTACGTGGATCAAAATCACCCTGTATGAAGGCCGCAATCGCCAGGTGCGACGCATGACGGCCCATGTCGGGCATCCGACCCTGCGGCTGATTCGCTATGCGATGGGCAATTACACGCTGGATAACCTCGCCAACGGTGAATGGCGGGACGTTACTGAACAAGGAGAAAGTCATGTTTAAGCCGCACGTTACTGTTGCTACGGTTGTGCACGCCCAAGGTAAATTTTTAGTGGTCGAAGAGACCATCAACGGCAAAGCACTATGGAATCAGCCTGCGGGCCATCTTGAAGCCGATGAGACCCTGGTTCAGGCTGCGCGCCGTGAACTGTGGGAAGAGACGGGAATTGATGCTCAGCCGCAACACTTCATTCGTTTACATCAGTGGATTGCTCCGGATAACACCCCGTTTTTGCGCTTCCTGTTTGCCATTGAGCTTAACGATACGTGCGCCACGGAGCCGCATGACAGCGATATCGATCGCTGCCTGTGGGTCGATGCCGACACCATACTGAACGCCACCCATCTGCGCTCGCCGCTGGTTGCGGAGAGTATTCGTAGCTATCTTACCGGCAGCCGCCTGCCGCTGGAGACGATCGGGGAATTTAACTGGCCGTTTACAGAGGGTGTCAATGCCGGGGGCGCGTGATAGAATACGCCGCCTTTAAGTTCAATGTCGTGAGTATTCCAATGTCTGAAAGCCCAAAAAAAGTGATCGTCGGCATGTCCGGCGGCGTCGATTCTTCCGTCTCTGCCTGGCTGTTGCTGCAACAGGGCTATAAGGTTGAAGGCCTGTTCATGAAGAACTGGGAAGAAGACGATGGCGAGGAATACTGCACGGCTGCTGCGGATCTTGCCGATGCGCAGGCCGTGTGCGACAAGCTGGGCATTGAACTGCATACCGTCAATTTTGCCGCAGAGTACTGGGACAACGTGTTCGAGCATTTCCTTGCTGAATATAAAGCAGGCCGCACGCCGAACCCGGATATTCTGTGCAACAAAGAAATTAAATTCAAAGCGTTCCTCGAATTCGCCGCTGAAGATCTGGGTGCTGACTACATCGCTACCGGCCACTACGTGCGCCGCGCGGATGTCGACGGCAAAAGCCAGCTGCTGCGCGGTCTCGACGGCAACAAAGATCAGAGCTACTTCCTGTATACCCTCGGCCACGAACAGATTGCGCAAAGCCTGTTCCCGGTGGGTGAGCTGGAAAAACCCGAAGTGCGTAAAATCGCCGAAGATCTGGGGCTTGTCACCGCAAAGAAAAAAGACTCCACCGGCATCTGCTTTATCGGTGAGCGCAAATTCCGTGAATTCCTTGGCCGCTACCTGCCTGCCCAGCCGGGTAAAATCATCACCGTTGACGGCGATGCCATCGGCGAGCATCAGGGGCTGATGTACCACACCCTCGGCCAGCGTAAAGGCCTGGGTATTGGTGGCATTAAAGAGGGTAGCGAAGATCCGTGGTACGTGGTCGATAAAGATGTTGAAAACAACATTCTGATTGTGGCCCAGGGTCACGATCATCCACGTCTGATGTCGGTCGGCCTGATCGCCCAACAGCTGCACTGGGTCGATCGCCAGCCGCTGAAAGGCACGCTGCGCTGCACGGTGAAAACCCGCTATCGTCAGACCGATATCCCCTGCACCATAACCGCACTGGACGACGAACGCATCGATGTGCGTTTTGACGAGCCGGTGGCAGCCGTAACGCCAGGTCAGTCCGCCGTGTTTTACAGCGGTGAAATCTGCCTTGGCGGCGGTATTATCGAACAACGCCTGCCGCTGACTGCGGTTTAATGCGATTACACACAGAAAGGAGCAAGTGTGGCGAAGAATTTTTATGACATCACCCTGGCGCTGGCGGGAATTTGCCAGTCTGCCCGTCTGGTGCAACAGCTGGCGCATCAGGGTCATTGCGATGCTGACGCCCTGCACGTTTCGCTCAACAGCGTTGTCGATTTGAACCCCAGTTCAGCCCTCGGCGTCTTCGGTGGTAGCGAAGCGAATCTTCGCCTCGGTCTGGAAACCTTGCTGGGTGTACTGAATGCCAGCAACCGTCAGGGGCTGAATGCCGAGCTGACGCGCTATACCCTGAGCATGATGGTGCTGGAGCGTAAGCTCAACGCCGCCAAAGGCGCGATGGACACCCTCGGGGATCGGATAGCAGGCTTGCAGCGCCAGCTCGATCATTTCGATCTGCAGTCAGAAACGTTGCTCAGCGCCATGGCCGGCATTTATGTGGACGTTATTAGTCCGCTGGGACCGCGGATCCAGGTCACCGGATCGCCTGCCGTCCTGCAAAGCCCACAGGTGCAGGCCAAAGTTCGCGCCTCGCTGCTGGCCGGTATCCGTGCCGCCGTGCTGTGGCATCAGGTCGGCGGTGGCCGCCTGCAGTTAATGTTTTATCGTAATCGCCTGACCACTCAGGCAAAACAAATTCTTGCTCATTGTTAACCTCCCGGAGTTGCGAATTATGGAATTATCCTCACTGACCGCCGTTTCCCCTGTCGATGGACGCTACGGCGATAAAGTCAGCGCGCTGCGCGGGATCTTCAGCGAATATGGTCTGCTGAAGTTCCGTGTGCAGGTTGAAGTGCGCTGGCTGCAAAAGCTGGCCACCCAGGCAGCAATCAAGGAAGTTCCTGCTTTTGACAGCCAGGCAAACGATTACCTCGATCAAATCGTTGCACAATTCAATGAAGAAGATGCCGCGCGCATCAAAACCATTGAGCGCACCACCAACCATGATGTGAAAGCGGTTGAATATTTCCTGAAAGAGAAAGTCGCCAGCGTACCGGCGCTGCATGCGGTGTCTGAATTTATCCACTTCGCCTGCACCTCAGAAGATATCAACAACCTTTCCCACGCGCTGATGCTCTCCACCGCGCGTCAGGACGTGGTGCTGCCGTACTGGCGCAAAATCATCGATGCAGTCAAAGCGCTGGCGGTAGAGTATCGCGATATCCCGCTGCTCTCCCGAACCCACGGTCAACCGGCTACGCCGTCCACCATCGGTAAAGAGATGGCCAACGTCGCCTACCGTATGGAGCGTCAGTATCGTCAGCTGGAGCAGGTGGAGATCCTCGGTAAAATCAACGGCGCGGTCGGCAACTACAATGCCCACATCGTGGCGTACCCGGAAGTGGACTGGCACCAGTTCAGCGAAGAGTTTGTGACCTCGCTGGGCATTCAGTGGAACCCGTACACCACCCAGATCGAGCCGCACGATTACATCGCTGAGCTGTTCGACTGCATGGCACGTTTCAACACCATTCTGATCGACTTCGACCGCGACGTCTGGGGCTACATTGCCCTGAACCACTTCAAGCAGAAGACCATCGCCGGTGAAATCGGTTCGTCCACCATGCCGCACAAAGTGAACCCAATTGACTTCGAAAACTCTGAAGGCAACCTGGGTCTGGCGAATGCCCTGCTGCAGCATATGGCCAGCAAACTGCCGGTTTCGCGCTGGCAGCGTGACCTGACCGACTCCACCGTGCTGCGTAACCTCGGCGTGGGTATCGGCTATGCGCTGATCGCGTATCAGTCCACCCTGAAGGGTGTGAGCAAGCTGGAAGTAAACCGTGACCGCCTGCTGGACGAGTTGGATCACAACTGGGAAGTACTGGCGGAGCCGATCCAGACCGTAATGCGCCGCTACGGCATCGAAAAACCGTATGAAAAACTGAAAGAGCTGACCCGCGGCAAACGTGTTGATGCCGAAGGCATGAAGCAGTTTATCGACGGTCTGGCGCTGCCAGAAGACGAGAAAACCCGTCTGAAAGCGATGACCCCAGCCAACTACATTGGCCGTGCAACCACCATGGTTGACGAACTGAAGTAATGCTTTTCACCCTCTTTCCGCCCGGAAAGAGGGTTCCCCCCTTCGGTTGACGAAATGTTTATCCCCGCCGCAACATAATCAGCGTTAAAATAATCTGACTATTCATATTAGGGAGACGCGATGATGCGCGTACTGGTTGTTGAGGATAATGCGTTATTACGCCATCACCTGAAGGTCCAGCTTCAGGAGATGGGGCATCAGGTCGATGACGCCGAAGACGCAAAGGAAGCGGACTATTATCTCAATGAACACCTGCCCGATATCGCCATCGTCGATTTGGGACTGCCGGATGAAGATGGCCTGTCGCTGATCCGCCGCTGGCGCAGCCATGAGGTCTCGTTGCCGGTGCTGGTGTTAACCGCCCGCGAAGGCTGGCAGGACAAGGTCGAAGTGCTCAGCGCGGGTGCGGATGACTATGTCACCAAGCCCTTTCATATCGAAGAGGTTGCCGCCCGCATGCAGGCGCTGATGCGCCGCAACAGCGGTCTGGCGTCGCAGGTGATCTCAATTCCCCCATTTCAGGTGGATCTCTCGCGCCGTGAACTCGCCATTCACGACGAGGTGATCAAGCTCACGGCGTTTGAATACACCATTATGGAAACGCTGATCCGCAACAGCGGCAAAGTGGTGAGTAAAGATTCCCTGATGCTCCAGCTCTATCCCGATGCCGAGCTGCGCGAAAGCCATACCATCGACGTGCTGATGGGGCGTCTGCGCAAGAAAATTCAGACCCAGTATCCGGATGATGTGATCACTACCGTGCGCGGCCAGGGCTATCTTTTCGAATTACGCTAAATGAAAAAACTCTTTCGTCACGTTCTGCCCCTGTCGCTGCGGTTTCGTTTCCTGCTGGCGACCGCGGCGGTAGTGCTGGTGCTGTCGCTGGCCTACGGCATGGTGGCGCTGGTGGGTTACAGCGTCAGTTTTGATAAAACCACCTTCCGCCTGCTGCGCGGTGAAAGTAACCTCTTCTATACCCTCGCCAAATGGCAAGACGGCAAAATCAGCATTGATATGCCGGCGCAGCTGGACAAACAGAGTCCGACCATGGCGCTGATTTACAACGACAAAGGTCAACTACTGTGGGCCCAGCGCGACGTTCCCTGGCTTATTAACAGCATTCGTCCGGAGTGGCTAAAGACCAACGGCTTTCATGAGATCGAAGCAGATGTGGATGCCACCAGCACCCTCGTCGGCAATAACCACTCTATGCAGCAGGAGCTGGCGGAGATCCGCGAGGATGACGACGACAGCGAGCTGACCCACTCGGTAGCGATTAATCTCTACCCTGCCACCCCGGTGATGCCGCAGCTGACGATTGTGGTGATAGACACCGTTCCCATTGAGCTAAAACGCTCTTATATGGTGTGGAGCTGGTTCGTATATGTGCTGGCGGCCAACCTGTTGCTGGTGATCCCCCTGCTGTGGCTGGCTGCCTGGTGGAGCCTGCGCCCTATCGAGTCGCTGGCAAAAGAGGTACGCGAGCTGGAAGAGCATCACCGCGAGAAGCTGAACCCGAATACCACCCGGGAGCTAACCAGCCTGGTGAGCAACCTGAATCGCCTGTTGAAAAGCGAGCGCGATCGCTACGACAAATACCGCACCACCCTGACTGACCTTGCCCACAGCCTGAAAACCCCGCTGGCGGTACTGCAAAGCACCTTGCGTTCGCTGCGCAGCACAAAACTGAGCGTCGATGATGCCGAGCCGGTGATGCTGGAGCAAATTAGCCGCATCTCGCAGCAGATTGGCTATTACCTGCACCGCGCCAGTATGCGTTCGGGCAGTGCCCTGCTGAGCCGGGAGCTGCATCCCGTTGCGCCGCTGCTGGATAGCCTGACCTCTGCGCTGAACAAGGTCTATCAACGCAAAGGGGTCAATATCACCCTCGATATTTCGCCGGAAATCAGCTTCGTCGGTGAAAAGAACGACTTTATGGAAGTGATGGGCAATCTGCTTGATAACGCCTGCAAATACTGCCTCGAGTTCGTGGAAGTGTCGGCCCGCGTAAGTGATGATCAGCTGCACATTATCGTTGAGGATGACGGTCCGGGGATCCCCCGGGGGAAACGCGATCAGGTGTTCGATCGCGGCCAACGCGCCGACACGCTGCGTCCCGGCCAGGGCGTAGGCCTGTCGGTGGCCCGCGACATCGTCGAGCAGTACAACGGCAGGATCGATGCCGGAGAGAGTCTGCTGGGCGGCGCACGTATGGAAGCGGTTTTTGCCCGTCAGCATCCCACGGCTGACAATAGTTAGCCGTGGGAGTGAGAAAATGCGTGAAACTCGCACCCAGGCTGCTGAGCTTCCGTTATAATCCGACTCAGTAAGAGCCTGCGGAAAATAAATATGGATTATCAATTAGCACTTAACTGGCCCGATTTTATCGAACGTTACTGGCAGAAACGCCCGGTCGTTCTGAAACGCGGGATCGCCAATTTCATCGATCCGATCTCCCCGGATGAGCTGGCCGGCCTGGCGATGGAGAGCGAAGTCGACAGCCGTCTCGTCAGTCATCAGGACGGAAAATGGCAGGTCAGCCACGGCCCGTTTGAAAGCTTCGATCATCTTGGCGAGACCAACTGGTCATTACTGGTGCAGGCGGTTAACCACTGGCACCAGCCTGCCGCAGCGCTGATGGCACCGTTCCGCGCTCTGCCCGACTGGCGGATGGACGATCTGATGATCTCCTTCTCCGTACCGGGCGGCGGCGTGGGTCCGCATCTGGATCAGTACGATGTGTTTATTATTCAGGGAACCGGCCGCCGCCGCTGGCGCGTGGGTGAGAAAGTGCCGATGAAACAGCACTGTCCGCACCCGGACCTGCTGCAGGTCGATCCGTTTGCCGGGATCATCGACGAAGAGCTGGAGCCGGGCGATATTTTGTATATCCCACCAGGCTTCCCGCACGAAGGCTACTCCCTTGAAAACTCGATGAACTATTCCGTGGGTTTCCGTGCGCCAAGCGGTCGCGAGATGATCAGCGGGTTTGCCGATTACGTGCTGCAACGCGAGCTGGGTAGCCATCGCTTTAGCGACCCGGATGTGCCTGCCCGTGAGCATCCAGCCGATATTCTGCCAGAAGAGCTGGAGAAACTGCGCGGCATGATGCTGGATCTGATCAACCAGCCAGCCCATTTCAACCAGTGGTTTGGGGAGTTTATCAGCCAGTCCCGCCACGAGCTGGATGTCTCTCCGCCGGAGCCGCCGTATCAGCCGGATGAGATTTACGATGCGCTGCAGCAAGGCGACAAGCTGGTGCGTCTGGGTGGATTACGCGTGTTACGCATTGGCGAGGACATTTTCGTCAACGGCGAACAGCTGGATTCCCCGCACCGTCCGGCGCTTGAAGCGCTGGCCAGCCATACGCAGCTGACCGCCGGGCACTTTGGCGATGCGCTGGAAGATCCGTCGTTCCTCGCGATGCTGGCCGCACTGGTGAACAGCGGGTACTGGTTCTTCGAGGACTGAGTACGTTTGTTCTTTTCCCGGTGACGCTCCAGCAGCGCCACCGGGCATTTCTCTACGCTTGTTTCGCGGTTAACTCGGCGATACGCACAATCACCTGCACTGCTTTTTCCATCCCTTCTAACGTCACAAACTCATGCTTGCCGTGGTAGTTGTAGCCGCCGGTAAACAGGTTCGGGCACGGCAGTCCCATAAAGGAGAGCTGGGCGCCGTCGGTGCCGCCGCGAATCGGCTTCAGCTGCGGTTCGATATCGCAATCTCGCATCGCCTGCTTCGCGACGTCGAGGATATACGGATGCGCGATCACCTTTTCTTGCATATTGTAATAACTGTCTTCAATGATCAGCTCAATGTAGCAATCCGGGTGCAGCCCTTTACCGACATTTTTGGCGATATCCATGATCTTGCGTTTCCGCGCTTCAAAACCTTCGCGGTCAAAATCACGGATGATGTAGTGCATATCAGCGCGATCCACGGTCCCTTTGATACTGGTGAGATGGTAGAACCCTTCGTAACCCTCAGTCTGCTCCGGACTTTCGTCAGCCGGCACTTGTGCATGAATGCGGGCTGCCAGCGAAAGGGCATTAACCATCACCCCTTTCGCCGTTCCCGGATGCACGTTGTTGCCGACGATACGAATACTGACCGATGCGGCGTTGAAGTTTTCGAACTCCAGCTCGCCTACCCCGCCACCGTCGACGGTGTAGGCCCAGCGGGCGTTGAACGCCTCGACGTCAAAATGCTTCGCCCCTTTTCCCACCTCTTCGTCCGGGGTGAACGCGACGCGGATATCCCCGTGAGGCACGTTGCTGGCCTTCAGCACCGCCAGGGCGGTCATGATCTCTGCCACGCCCGCTTTATCATCCGCGCCGAGCAGCGTTTTGCCGTCGGTGGTGATCAGCGTCTGGCCGAGCAGCTGGTGCAACACCGGGAACATCACCGGGGACAGAACCTCATCGCCGATCCCCAATGCGATATCCCCGCCGCGATAATGCTCAACTATCTGCGGATTGACGTTTTTACCGCTAAAATCCGGTGAGGTATCGACATGGGAGATAAAACCAATGGCCGGAATATCGCCGTCAACGTTGGCCGGCAGCGTCCCCATCACCGTCCCTTTGTCACTGAGTGTGACGTTGACCAGGCCCAGATCGTCCAGCTGCGTCTTCAGCAGCTGTAACAGTTTCCATTGACCTTCGGTGCTCGGCACCTGACGGACCCCCGATTTAGATTGGGTATCCAGCGATACGTACTGTAAAAAACGCTCAAGTAATTTATCCATGCAGTCACCCTCACTTTTCGTGACAACATTATCAGTAAGCATCAAAACCCAAATATTGCGTCAGGTCACTTTTATCCCGTAAACGAGAATATTTCCCTTTAACGGACCGCCCGCTAATAAATGTAGCTTATCAATGGGTAACAAGGATTGGCGATTTCAACGGTTTACCGTAGAATGTTGGCCCTCATTAAGCGCCATCAAGGTGATTACCCACAACCCCTGCTGCGATAAGTCATTCACGGCATCGATATGGGACCGAATCAAAAAATTGAATACACAACCCGCTTCACTGTCACCGTTGGTGCAACTGGCCGGCATTGGTAAAAGTTTTGATGGTAAAACCGTCATTTCCGACCTCGATCTGACCATCAACAACGGCGAGTTTTTAACGCTGCTGGGCCCTTCGGGCTGCGGTAAAACGACAGTGCTTCGCCTTATCGCCGGGCTTGATACCGTCGACCACGGTCATATTCATCTCGAAAACCAGGACATTACCGACGTCCCTGCCGAACACCGCCACGTTAATACCGTCTTTCAGAGCTACGCCCTTTTCCCGCACATGACGGTATTTGAAAACGTCGCCTTTGGCCTGCGGATGCAGAAAACCCCGGCCAGCGAAATCACCCCGCGCGTCACCGATGCCCTGCGCATGGTGCAGCTCGAAGCCTTTGCACTGCGTAAACCGCACCAGCTTTCCGGCGGACAGCAACAGCGCGTCGCCATCGCCCGCGCGGTGGTCAACAAGCCGCGCCTGCTGCTGTTAGATGAATCCCTGTCCGCGCTGGATTACAAACTGCGCAAGCAGATGCAGAACGAATTAAAAGCGCTCCAGCGCAAGCTCGGTATCACCTTTGTCTTTGTCACCCACGATCAGGAAGAGGCCCTGACCATGTCCGATCGCATCGTGGTGATGCGCGACGGCAAAATCGAGCAGGACGGCACGCCACGTGAAATCTACGAAGAGCCAAAAAACCTGTTTGTTGCCAGCTTTATTGGCGAAATCAATATTTTCAACGCGACGGTGATCGAACGCCTTGATGAGGAGCGCGTACGCGCCAGCGTCGAGGGACGGGAGTGCAATATTTCGGTGAAGTTTGCCGTCGAGCCGGGCCAGCCCCTGAACGTCCTGCTGCGGCCAGAGGATTTGCGCGTCGACGAAGTCCATGACGAAAGCGAAGCGGAAGGCCTTATAGGCTACATCCGCGAGCGCAACTACAAGGGGATGACCCTGGAGTCGGTGGTCGAGCTGGAGAACGGCAAGATGGTGACCGTCAGCGAATTCTTTAACGAAGACGATCCGGATTTTGACCACTCGCTCAATCAGAAAATGGTGATCAACTGGGTTGAAAGCTGGGAGGTTGTGCTGGCTGATGAACAACACAAGTAAGTTCCAGAATGTGGTGATTGCCACTGTCGTCGGTTGGCTTGTGCTGTTTGTCTTTTTACCCAACCTGATGATCATTGCCACCAGCTTTTTGACCCGCGACGATGCCAGTTTCGTCAAGCTGGTGTTTACGCTGGATAACTACACGCGCCTGCTGGATCCGCTCTATTTTCAGGTACTGCTGCACTCGCTCAACATGGCGGTGATAGCCACCCTCGCCTGCCTGGTGCTGGGCTATCCCTTTGCCTGGTTTCTGGCGACGCTGCCGCCAAAGGTGCGCCCGCTGCTGCTGTTTCTGCTGATCGTCCCCTTCTGGACCAACTCGCTGATCCGCATTTACGGCCTGAAGATCTTCCTCAGTACCAAAGGCTATCTGAACGCGTTTCTGCTCGAGCTTGGGGTGATCGACACACCTATCCGCATTATGTATACCCCCGGCGCGGTGATTATCGGGCTGGTCTATATTTTGCTGCCGTTTATGGTGATGCCGCTGTACGCCAGCATTGAGAAGCTGGATAAACCCCTGCTGGAAGCGGCGAGGGATCTCGGGGCCAGCAAACTGCAGACCTTTCTGCGCATCATTGTGCCGCTGACCATGCCGGGGATTATTGCCGGCTGTCTGCTGGTGATGCTCCCGGCGATGGGCCTGTTCTTTGTCTCCGACCTGATGGGCGGGGCGAAAAACCTGCTGATTGGCAACGTTATTAAGAGTCAGTTCCTCAATATTCGCGACTGGCCGTTTGGCGCCGCCACCAGCATCACCCTGACGCTGGTGATGGGCCTGATGCTGCTGGTTTACTGGCGCGCCTCGCGCCTGCTGAACAAAAAGGTGGAACTCGAATGATCGGTCGACTGCTGCGCGGCGGTTTTATGGCCGCCATATATGCCTTTCTGTTTATTCCGATCATCATCCTGATCGTTAACTCGTTTAACAGCTCGCGCTTTGGCATCAACTGGCAAGGGTTTACCACCGACTGGTATCGCCTGCTGATGAATAACGACAGTCTGCTGCAGGCGGCGCAGCACTCGCTGACCATGGCGGTCTTCTCGGCGACGTTTGCCACGCTGATCGGTTCCCTGACCGCCGTGGCGCTGTACCGCTACCGTTTTCGCGGTAAGCCCTTTGTCAGCGGGATGCTGTTTGTGGTGATGATGTCGCCGGATATCGTGATGGCCATTTCGCTGCTGGTGCTGTTTATGCTGCTGGGCGTACAGCTGGGCTTCTGGTCGCTGCTGTTCTCGCACATCACCTTCTGCCTGCCGTTTGTGGTGGTGACGGTTTACTCCCGTCTGAAAGGCTTTGACGTGCGGATGCTGGAGGCGGCGAAAGATCTGGGGGCCAGCGAAATCATCATCCTGCGCAAAATCATTCTGCCGCTGGCGATGCCCGCAGTGGCCGCCGGTTGGCTGCTAAGCTTTACCCTGTCGATGGATGACGTGGTGGTGTCGTCGTTCGTCACCGGACCCAGCTATGAAATTCTACCGTTGAAGATCTATTCGATGGTGAAAGTCGGCGTGTCACCCGAGGTGAACGCGCTGGCGACCATTCTGTTGGTGTTATCGCTGGTTCTGGTCATCGCCAGCCAGCTTATTGCTCGTGATAAAACAAAGAGCCTGGAGAAACAGGCTCGAATCTCAGGGGACGTTAAATGATTAAATGGTCACGCCACCTGCTCGCGGCAGGCGCTCTGGCAATCGGCATGAGCGCTGCGCACGCGGACGACAGCAAAACGCTCTACTTCTACAACTGGACCGAGTATGTGCCGCCAGGCCTGCTGGAGCAGTTCACGAAAGAGACCGGCATCAAGGTGATTTATTCGACCTATGAGTCGAATGAGACCATGTACGCCAAGCTCAAAACTTACAAAGATGGGGCGTATGACCTGGTGGTGCCCTCCACCTATTTCGTCGACAAGATGCGCAAAGAGGGCATGATCCAGAAGATCGACAAAACGAAGCTCACCCACTTTGGCAACCTCGATCCTGAGATGCTCAACAAGCCATTTGACCCGGGCAATGACTACTCCATTCCCTATATCTGGGGTGCCACGGCGATTGGCATCAACCGTGACGAATTGGATCCAAAAAGCGTCACCCGCTGGGCCGATCTGTGGAAACCGGAGTACAAAGGCGGACTGCTGCTGACCGACGACGCGCGTGAAGTGTTCCAGATTGCGCTGCGCAAGTTAGGTTATTCCGGCAACACCACCGACCCAAAAGAGATTGAAGCGGCCTATCACGAGCTGCAAAAGCTGATGCCCAACGTCGCAGCGTTTAACTCAGATAATCCGGCCAACCCGTACATGGAAGGGGAAGTGAATCTGGGGATGGTGTGGAACGGCTCCGCCTATGTGGCGCGTCAGGCCGGCACGCCGCTGGAGGTGGTGTGGCCTGAGGAGGGCGGGATTTTCTGGATGGACAGCCTCGCAATCCCGACCAATGCTAAAAACGTTGAAGGTGCCCTGCTGCTGATCAACTTCCTGCTGCGCCCGGATGTGGCAAAACAGGTGGCAGAAACCATCGGCTACCCGACGCCAAACCTGGCGGCGCGCAAACTGCTGAGCCCGGAGGTGGCGAACGATAAATCGCTGTATCCGGACGCGAATATTATCAGCAAAGGCGAATGGCAGAATGATGTCGGCGACGCCAGCCGCCTGTATGAAGAGTATTACCAGAAGTTGAAGGCGGGTCGTTAATTTCGTACGGCCTGATGCCCTCTCCCACAGGGAGAGGGAGTAAAAGCACGTAGGCCGGGCAAGCACAATGATGCCGCCCGGCAAATCACAATGTCATAATCCCTTCAATAACTTATCTACAAACGCCGGTACCACGTCGCTCGCCAGTCCGTAGGCTTTCTCTTCGAACTCACTCCCGACCTGGCTCGGCTCCAGATTCAGCTCCACCGTGTGCGCCCCCTGCAGCTTCGCTTCGTGGACGAATCCGGCTGCCGGGTAAACGTGCCCGGAGGTGCCAATGGCGATAAACACATCGGCCATCGCCAGCGCACTATAGATGTCATCCATTCCCAGCGGCATTTCGCCAAACCAGACCACGTGCGGGCGCAGCGGTGCGGGAAACTGGCAGCAGTGGCATTTGTCATCGAGGGTCACATCGCCGGTCCAGTTCAACACCTGGCCGCTGCTGGCGCAGCGTACCTTCAGCAGTTCACCGTGCATGTGGATCACATTCTTATTACCGGCCCGTTCGTGCAGGTTATCGATATTCTGCGTCACCAGCAGAAAACGATCCCCCAGCGCCTCTTCCAGCGCCGCCAGCGCCAGATGGGCGGCATTAGGCGCCACCTCCGGCGACTGGAGCTGACGGCGACGGGCGTTGTAGAACGCCTGCACCAGCTGCGGATTACGGGCAAAGCCTTCCGGGGTGGCGACATCTTCCACCCGATGCTCTTCCCACAGCCCGTCGGCCGCACGGAAGGTACGAATGCCTGACTCGGCGGAGATCCCCGCGCCGGTCAGCACCACGACTCTGGGTTTTTCCATCAGTTCTGGCAACGCGGCGTCCTGGAAGAAGATCCGCTGGCGTAAGCGCTCACGCAAGCGACGTTTGTTTTTGCGAAAACGGCTGAGTCGATGTGACCGACGCGACAGCATAATAACCTCGTATGGCTAGCGGGTAAGATGAAGGAACGCGGCACCGCGCATTCCCCCGGCATCGCCATGTCGTGCGCGCTCAATGCGCGGCACGCGGGCAACCGGCAGCAGATGACGCGGTAAACGTCCTGACAGCCGTTCGGCGATCGCCGTAAAGTTCGATAGTCCCCCGCCGATCACCAGCAGGTCCGGATCGACGATGGTCAGAATATTACCAAGGCACACGGCCAGCAGATCGAGGTAGCGCTCAACGTGCTCGAGAGCCTGTTCATCTCCCTGTTCCCACAGGGCGATTATTTCTGGCGCCTGCCGTTTTTGATGATAGAAGTGTTCATAAAGCCATGCAAATCCACGGCCTGAAAGGTAATTTTCGATGCAACCGTGCTGACCGCAGCCACAGCGGATCAGCGGAAAATCGCGCCCGACCACCTCCAGCGCATCCACCGGCAGGCGAATATGACCAAACTCGCCGGTGATATAGCTGCGTCCGGTAATCGCTTTGCCGTCGACGACAATCCCGCCGCCGACGCCGGTGCCGAGGATCAGACCCATCACTAACGGATATTGCTGGAACTCGTCGTCCCAGGCTTCGGAGAGGGCAAAGCAGTTCGCATCGTTGTCGAGGCGCACGTCGCGCTCCAGCAGCGCGGTAAGGTCAGCGCGCAGCGGCTTTCCGCTGGCAGCCGGGACGTTGGCGGCATACAGTGTGCCATCGTCGGTTTCCGGCATCCCAGGAATACCAATCCCGACGCTACCTTTAACGCCGAAGCGGGTATCGGCCTGCGTCACCAGCGCGACAATCGCCGTTAAGAATTCATCGTAGCTTTCGCGGGGGGTGGGAACACGGGTTTCCCACTGCAGCTTCAGGTTGCTGTCAAACACGCCCAGCGCAATTTTGGTGCCGCCAATATCAAATCCGTAATACATAACGCATTCCTCTTTCTGATCCGGCGGCAACGCTCACCGGATCATGACGTAATTACTGGCCACTGAGCACCCTCGCCGGGTCAATTTTGCTTGCGCGACGTGCCGGATACCAGCTCGCCAACAGACTCAGCAACAGCGCCGTGACCAGTACATAAACGACATCCAGCCAGTGTAATTCTGAAGGCAGGAAGTCAATAAAATAGATATCGCCTGACAGGAACTGATGGCCGATCAGCGCTTCAATTCCGTTAATGATTGGCGTCAGCTGCAGTGAAACCACCACCCCGATTACCACGCCGCACAGGCTGCCCAGCAGGCCCGCCAGCAGACCGTACCAGACGAAGATGGCGCGAATAAGACCGTCCTTCGCGCCGAGGGTGCGCAGCACGGCAATGTCGCCGCTCTTGTCTTTTACCGCCATCACCAGCGTGGAGACGATGTTAAAGCAGGCCACGCCGATCACCAGTACCATCGCCAGATACATGATGGCGCGGATCATCTGGATGTCGCGGTACATATAGCCGTACGTGCCGATCCAGCTCTTGATGTAGACGTAGCTGTTAGTTACTTCCCCGGCGTCGCGCACCAGCTTGTTGGCGTTAAAAACGTCGTTGACCTTGATGGCAATGCCGGTCACGCTGCTGCCCATATCCAGATACTGGCGCGCATCTTCGATGGGGACCATCGCAAAGCTATGATCGAGCTGGCCGCTCAATTGCAGAATGCCCGCGACGTGCAGGCGCACGCGCTTCGGCTGCTGCAGCTTATGGTCGGCACTGGCGTTGGGGATCATGATTGACACCCAGTCGCCCTGCTTCACTTTCAGCGCGTCGGCCACGCCCTTACCGATAATAATCTGCTGCTCGCCCGCCTTAAAGCTGGCCCATGCGCCGTCTTTAATAAACTGCGGCAGCGCGCTGAGCTTCTCCTCCTGGCGCGGGTTCACCCCTTTCACCTGGATAGCGCGCAGGTTGGCCCCGCTCTCCATCAGCCCGGTAAAGTTGATATACGGCGCTGCGGCGGCAATGCCCGGCACTTTTTCGACTTTGTTCAGGGCATCGTTCCAGTTAGTCCACGGTTGGTTAACCGGCTCGATTTCACCGTGCGGCACCACCGCCAGAATGCGGTTATTCAGCTCACGCTCGAAGCCGTTCATGGCGCTTAGGCCGACGATCAGCACCGCCACGCCCAGCGCAATACCCACGGTAGAGATAACGGAAATGAGCGACACCATGCCGCCGCGACGGCGGCCCCGGCTAAAACGCAGGCCGATGAGTAACGATAACGGTGAAGCCATTAATCTGCCCCCATCAGGGTCAGCTCGGCGTTCAGGCGACCGTCACGCATCTCCAGCTGGCGGGACATGCGTTTTGCCAGCTGTAAATCGTGCGTCACCACCAGGAAGGCGGTGCCCTGCGAAGCGTTCAACTCGCCAATCAGCTGGAAGATACTGTCGGCGTTGCGGGCATCAAGGTTGCCGGTCGGTTCATCCGCCAGCACCAGCCGCGGGTTGTTGACCAGCGCACGGGCAATCGCCACGCGCTGACGCTCACCGCCGGAGAGTTCAGAAGGGCGATGATTACCACGATGGCCGAGGCCGACCGCTTTCAGCATATCGCTGGCGCGGGCGTTGATCTCCGCCGGTTTCTTTTTGCCAATCAGCAGCGGCATCGCCACGTTTTCCAGGGCGGTAAAGTCCGGCAACAGGTGGTGGAACTGATAGATAAAGCCCAGCTCCCGGTTACGCAAATCGGCCTTAGCACTCGAGGACATGGCGCTCAGCGGCGTGCCGGAGAACACCACGTCACCGGAGGTAGGCGTATCCAGCCCACCCAGCAGGTGCAGCAAGGTACTTTTCCCGGAGCCTGAGGTGCCGACAATCGCCATCATCTCCCCTTCCCCGACGTTGAAGCTGACATTGTGCAGGACATCCGTCTGCACCGTGCCTTCCTGATAGCGTTTGCACAGGTTGTCGCATTGCAACAGGATCTTATTCATAGCGTAAAGCCTCAGCGGGTTGGGTGGCGGCAGCGCGCCAGGAAGGATAAAGCGTGGAGAGTAACGCAACGGCCATCGCGACCAGCGCAATGCCCACCACCTGCAGCGGCTCAATGGCCACCGGCAGGGCTGCGCCGTCGAGAAGCGCGCCGATTACCGGCATCAGATTATTGAGCTGGCTGGCCAGCAAGGTGCCCAGCACCGCCCCAAGCAAGGCCCCGACGATACCGGCGCTGGCCCCCTGGACCATAAACACCGCCATGATCTGCCGGGGTGTGAGCCCCTGGGTTTGCAGGATCGCCACTTCGCCCTGCTTCTCCATCACCATCAGGCCCAGCGAGGTAATGATGTTAAAGGCGGCTACGGCGACTATCAGGCTCAGCAGCAGGCCCATCATGTTTTTTTCCATGCGTACGGCCTGGAACAGCTCGCCCTTACGCTCGCGCCAGTCCTGCCATTTGGTGCCTTCCGGCAGTTTTTGCTGACTTAAGACGTCGACCTTCAGCGGCTCGTTCAGCCACAGACGCCAGCCGGTAATATTGCCGAGCGGGTAGCGCATCAGGCGTGACGCGTCCTGGATATTGACCAGCATCTGGTAGCCGTCCACTTCACTGCTGGCGGCAAAGGTCCCAATCACGTTAAACAGACGCTGGCTCGGCAGACGCCCCATCGGGGTGAACTGGCTGGCAGAGGGCACCATCACCCGCAGCTGATCGCCGCGGTTGACCCCCAGCTGACCTGCCAACTGCTCGCCCAGAATGACGTTGTACTGGCCGGGGGCCAGATCGCTCTGCTTGACGTTCACCAGATACGGCGTCAGGGGATCTTTTTGTGCCGGGTCGATGCCAAGCATCACCCCCACCGCCACGCTGCGCGCGCTTTGCAGCACCACGTCGCCGGAGACGATCGGTGCCACGCGGCTTACGCCCTGCAGCTTGACTGCGCTTTCGGGCAGCTGCTGCGGATTAACCGAGCCGGTAGAAGATGAAAGAATGGCCTGCGGCATCAGCCCCAGAATGTTGTTTTGCAGCTCGCGCTCAAAGCCGTTCATGACGGAGAGAACCGTCACCAGTGCCATCACGCCAAGCGTAATGCCAATGGTAGAAAGCCAGGAGACAAAGCGACCGAATCGGTCCGCGGCGCGCCCACGCATATAACGCAGGCCTATGAATAGTGCGACAGGTTGGTACATGAAATCCGTCTGTTTGCTGAGAGCAGACCCGTGAGTATATAAGCGAATCCGCCAGGGGTAAATGACTGAAACCCGGTGCTTTACTAATCATTAATCCGAAAAAACACGTTAAATCAGCAGCGTAGACAGCGATTCAACCTCCCCTGCCTCGCGACGCAGCCTGCACCTTTTCTGAAAATCGTCCGGATACAGACTCTTACCGATTACATCCCGCGCGTTGACCCACAACATGACCGGTTACTTTTATGGCAAAACAGGATTCGGTAGGCAATGAAACAAAAAGCATTATGGATTAATCAGATCAAAGGGCTCTGCATCTGCCTGGTGGTGATCTATCACTCGGTGATCACCTTTTATCCCCATCTGGATGCGCTGCAGGCCCCGCTGTCGACGCTGCTCGCCAAATGCTGGGTCTATTTTAATCTCTATCTGGCACCGTTTCGCATGCCGGTATTCTTCTTTATTTCGGGCTATCTGATCCGCCGTTACATTGACGGCGTCGACTGGAAAACCTGCGTCAATAAAAGGCTGTGGAGCATTATCTGGGTGCTGGCGCTGTGGGGCGTATTGCAGTGGCAGGCGCTGACCCATCTGAATGCGTGGCTGGCACCGGAACGCGATCTCAGTAGCGCGTCGAACGCCGCCTACGCCGACTCGCTGATGGGCTTTATCACCGGGATGCTCACCGCCAGCACCAGCCTGTGGTACCTCTACGCGCTGGTGGTCTATTTCACACTGTGCAAACTGCTGCACCGCTGGAAGCTGCCGCTGATTGGCCTACTGGCGTTGGTCAGCATCGCGATTAATTTCCTGCCGCTGCCGTGGTGGGGAATGAACAGCGTGGTGCGTAATATGGTCTATTACAGCCTGGGCGCCTGGTACGGCATGCAGTTGATGACGTGGATGCAAACCCGCGTCTGGCGCCGCGACGGGCTGGCGGTGGCCGCCTTTGGGCTGGTCTCGGTTGCGCTGTGGTTCGCCAACGTTCCCCTGCCGCTGTCGCTGCTGTCGATTCTGCTGATCATGACCGTGTTTTACCGTTTTGAGCAGCGCTACGCCGTGCAGCCTGACAACCTGCTGAACGTGGTGGGCTCTAACACCATTGCGATTTACACCACTCACCGCATTCTGATTGAAGGGGCCAGCCTGGTGCTGATCGGCGAGCTGAACGCGGGCCGCTGGCCGGTGTGGGCCGAACTGACGCTGATCCTGGTCTATCCGTTCGTCAGTTTGCTGGCCTGCACGCTGGTAGGACTGGGGGCGCGCAAGCTCTCCAGCGCCCTGATGGGGGATATTTTCTTTAGCCCGCCCGCGCGTCCTGCACCGGCTCAGGCTGCGCGCTAACGCCCGACTTCACGCTGCGTGCGGTTCGGGTTTGCTAATGCAAAACGATCAAGGATAATAAAGACATTGTGTATCAGTGATATGCCCATAAGAGATCCTGACAAAGCCATGCCTGAACAATATCGTTTTACCTTGCCCGGCAAAGCGGGCGACCAACGCCAGTTGGGTGAACTCACGGGTGCGGCCTGCGCCACGCTGGTTGCCGAGATTGCAGAGCGCCATCCAGGGCCAGTGGTGTTGGTTGCGCCGGACATGCAAAACGCCCTGCGCCTGCATGATGAAATCCGCCAGTTTACCGATCATCTGATCACCAGCCTGGCCGACTGGGAGACGTTGCCCTACGACAGTTTCTCGCCGCACCAGGAAATTATCTCCTCGCGGCTCTCCACGCTGTATCAGCTGCCGACCATGCAGCGCGGCGTGCTGATTGTGCCGGTCAATACCCTGATGCAGCGCGTCTGCCCGCACAGCTATCTGCACGGGCATGCGCTGGTGATGAAAAAAGGCCAGCGTCTCTCAAGGGATGCCCTGCGCGTCCAGCTCGACAGCGCCGGTTATCGCCATGTGGATCAGGTAATGGAGCACGGGGAATACGCCACCCGCGGCGCCCTGCTCGACCTGTTCCCGATGGGCAGCGCCCAGCCCTATCGCCTGGATTTCTTCGATGATGAAATCGACAGCCTGCGCCTGTTTGATGCCGATACCCAGCGTACGCTGGAGGAAGTTGAGGCCATTAACCTGCTGCCCGCCCACGAGTTCCCGACCGACAAAACCGCCATCGAGCTGTTCCGCAGCCAGTGGCGCGATAAGTTTGAGGTCAAACGCGATGCGGAGCATATCTATCAGCAGGTGAGCAAAGGCACGCTGCCTGCGGGGATCGAATACTGGCAGCCGCTGTTCTTTAGCGAGCCGCTGCCAGCGCTGTTCAGCTACTTCCCGGCCAATACGCTGGTGCTCAACACCGGCGATCTGGAGGCCAGCGCTACCCGCTTTGAGAGTGAGACCCGCGCGCGCTTTGAGAATCGCGGCGTTGATCCGATGCGCCCGCTGCTGGAGCCGGAGCTGCTGTGGCTGCGCACCGACGAGCTGTTCAGCGAGCTCAAGCGCTGGCCGCGCGTGCAGCTCAAAACCGGCAATCTGCCGGACAAAGCCGCCAACACCAACCTGGCCTATCAGGCCTTACCGGATCTGGCCGTGCAGGCGCAGAACAAATCCCCGCTGGATAACCTGCGTAAGTTCCTCGAAGCCTTTACCGGACCGGTTGTCTTCTCGGTGGAGAGCGAGGGGCGTCGCGAGGCATTGGGCGAACTTTTAGGCCGCATCAAGCTGGCGCCGAAGCGGATCCTGCGTCTCGACGAGGCCAGCGGTAACGGCCGCTATCTGATGATCGGCGCGGCCGAACACGGGTTTATCGATACGCTGAATAACCTGGCGCTGATCTGCGAAAGCGATCTGCTGGGCGAACGCGTGGCGCGCCGTCGTCAGGACAGCCGTCGCACCATTAACCCGGATACGTTGATCCGCAACCTGGCGGAGCTGCATCCGGGTCAGCCGATTGTCCATCTGGAACACGGCGTGGGCCGCTATGCGGGGATGACCACCCTGGAGGCCGGTGGCATCAAGGCCGAATACCTGATGCTGATTTATGCGAACGACGCCAGGCTGTACGTGCCGGTGTCGTCGCTGCATCTGATTAGCCGCTACGCGGGCGGAGCGGAAGATAATGCCCCGCTGCACAAGCTCGGGAGCGATGCCTGGACGCGGGCGCGGCAAAAAGCGGCGGAAAAAGTGCGTGACGTGGCGGCCGAGCTGCTGGATATCTACGCCCAGCGGGCGGCGAAAACCGGCTATGCCTTTAAGCACGATCGCGAGCAGTATCAGCTGTTCTGCGACAGCTTCCCGTTTGAAACCACTCCGGATCAGGCCCAGGCGATTAACGCGGTACTGAGTGATATGTGCCAGCCGTTGGCGATGGACAGGCTGGTGTGCGGCGACGTGGGCTTCGGTAAAACCGAAGTCGCAATGCGCGCCACCTTCCTGGCAGTGGAGAACAACAAGCAGGTGGCGGTGCTGGTACCGACCACCCTGCTGGCGCAGCAGCATTATGATAACTTCCGTGACCGCTTCGCCAACTGGCCAGTGCGCATCGAGATGCTGTCGCGTTTTCGCAGCGCCAAAGAGCAGGCACTTATTCTGGAGCAGGCCAGCGAAGGCAAAATCGACATTCTGATCGGCACCCATAAACTGCTGCAAAGCGACGTGAAATGGAAAGATCTGGGCCTGCTGATTGTCGATGAAGAGCACCGCTTTGGCGTGCGCCACAAAGAGCGCATCAAAGCGATGCGCGCCGACGTGGACATCCTGACCCTTACCGCCACGCCGATCCCGCGCACGTTGAATATGGCGATGAGCGGCATGCGCGACCTGTCGATTATCGCCACCCCACCCGCCCGTCGTCTGGCGGTGAAAACCTTTGTCCGTGAGTACGATAGTCTGGTGGTGCGCGAGGCAATCCTGCGTGAAGTGCTGCGCGGCGGCCAGGTCTATTACCTCTATAACGACGTTGAGAATATCCAGAAAGCGGCAGACAAACTGGCCGAGCTGGTGCCGGAGGCGCGGATCGCCATCGGTCACGGCCAGATGCGCGAACGCGAGCTGGAACGGGTGATGAACGATTTCCACCACCAGCGTTTTAACGTGCTGGTCTGCACCACCATTATCGAAACCGGGATCGATATTCCTACCGCCAACACCATCATTATTGAACGGGCGGACCACTTTGGGCTGGCGCAGCTGCACCAGCTGCGTGGTCGTGTCGGACGCTCGCACCATCAGGCCTACGCCTGGCTGATGACCCCACACCCGAAAGCAATGACCACCGATGCGCAAAAGCGCCTTGAAGCCATCGCCTCGCTGGAAGATTTGGGCGCAGGCTTTGCGCTGGCGACGCACGATCTCGAGATTCGCGGTGCGGGCGAGCTGCTCGGGGAAGATCAGAGCGGCTCGATGGAGACCATCGGCTTCTCGCTGTATATGGAGCTGCTGGAAAACGCCGTCGATGCCCTGAAAGCCGGGCGCGAGCCGTCGCTGGAAGATCTCACCAGCCAGCAGACCGAAGTGGAGCTGCGGATGCCTGCCCTGCTGCCGGATGATTTTATCCCTGACGTGAATACCCGCCTGTCATTCTACAAACGCATTGCCAGCGCCAAAGACGAAGCCAGCCTCGACGAGATTAAAGTGGAGCTGATCGACCGCTTTGGTCTGCTGCCGGATGCGGCACGCAACCTGCTGGATATCGCCCGTTTACGCCAGCAGGCGCAGAAGCTGGGGATCCGTAAGCTGGAGAGCCATGATAAAGGCGGCGTGATTGAGTTTGCCGAGAAGAACCACGTCGATCCGATGTGGCTGATTGGCCTGCTGCAGAAACAGCCCCAGCATTACCGGCTGGATGGCCCGACGCGGCTGAAATTCACCCAGGATCTGGCGGAACGCAAAACGCGCATGGACTGGGTACGCACCTTCGTCCGTCAGCTCGAAGAGAACACCGTTGCCTGACGGATGGCCGGGTGAGTGCTTGCACTCACCCGACTTTATTCTCCCACACAATTTACAAACTCTTTGCACTTCACCTGGATTTCCCGACACACCCATTGGCCATAATTATTGATTAACGTTCAGATAACAATAATCTTTATTGCTGTGGATGCTGGTGATGATGACCTCTTCGCGTTTTACCCGTTGGATAACGCTGGCTGCGCTGCTGGCGACGGTGGCTCTTTCCCTGCCCGCGCGTGCCAATACCTGGCCTCTTCCCCCTGCCGGGAGTCGGTTAGTGGGCGAAAACCGCTTTCATGTGGTGGAAAATGACGGCGGCTCGCTGGAAGCGATTGCCAAAAAATACAACGTCGGTTTCCTGGCGCTGCTTCAGGCCAACCCGGGCGTTGACGCCTACGTGCCGCGCGCAGGCTCGGTGCTGACCATTCCGTTACAGACCCTGCTGCCCGATGCCCCGCGGGAAGGGATCGTGATTAACCTCGCCGAACTGCGCCTCTACTACTACCCACCGGGTAAAAATGAGGTCACGGTTTACCCGATCGGCATCGGCCAGCTCGACAGCGACACCCTGACGCCAACGATGGTGACCACCGTGTCGGACAAACGCGCCAACCCAACCTGGACCCCGACGGCCAATATCCGCGCCCGCTATAAAGCCCAGGGTATTGATTTGCCTGCCGTAGTCCCTGCCGGACCGGAAAACCCGATGGGCCATCACGCGATCCGCCTTGCGGCCTATGGCGGGGTATATCTGCTGCACGGGACCAATGCTGACTTTGGTATTGGTATGCGCGTGAGTTCAGGCTGCATTCGCCTGCGTGATGGTGATATCGAGACGCTGTTCCGCGTGATCCAGCCAGGCACCAGGGTCAATATCATGAATACGCCGATTAAGGTCTCTGAAGAGCCGGGCGGTGTTCGCCTTGTCGAGGTGCATCAGCCGCTGTCGAAACAGCTTAATGACGATCCGCAAACCCTGCCGATTGTGCTGAATGCCGCAATGCAGAGCTTTAAAGCCAGCGCTGATGAGGCGGTAATGGAGCGTGCTCTGGAGGCGCGTGCCGGGATGCCGATTGACGTGACCCGTCATTCTGAAATCCAGTCGCTGTAATATTTTACGCAAAAAAAAACGCTCTGCCTGGGCAGAGCGTTTTTTTATCGCAGTGGCATAAGAGGGTTATGCACTGCTTATTTGTAGATAACCGCAGTACCGTGCAGGTTGTTCGGGCCGGTAACAGAGGTGATACGGAACGATTTCGCACCCATTTCATCGGCTTTTTGCGCCAGCTGGCTTTCCAGTGAACTCAGATTAGTCCCGGCATTCGCCGAGATGGTGCCAAGTTTCTGTTGATCGGCAGGCGTGGCCTGTACCTGAACGGCAGCAAAGCTGGCAAATGAGAGTGAGCTCAGTACGGTAGCGGCGATCAGCATTTTTACGTTTTTCATATTTATTACCTTAATTGCAGATGACAGGGAGGTCGTAAGAATTAACTTAACGATCGATAACTAAATGATAAGTGTGATCCGGGTCACACGTCAAATTATTTTTATAACGACCGTTAAAATAAATTCAAAAGCGTTAAAATTCATATTGATATAAAGAGAAGTTTTTTATGCAATCAGCGCTGGTCGTCACCCTGGATTATTTTTATAATGGTCGTTCAACAAACCAACAGAGGTACAACGGCTGATGACAACCGACGACACGCGTTGCGTAAAAAAAAGCCGTGGCCGACCAAAAGTGTTCGACAGGGACGCGGCGCTCGATAAGGCTATGACGCTGTTCTGGCAGCACGGGTACGAAGCGACTTCGCTTGCCGATCTTGTGGAAGCGACCGGGGCCAAAGCGCCGACGCTGTATGCTGAATTTACCAATAAAGAGGGGCTGTTCCGTGCGGTGCTGGATCGCTATATCACCTGCTTCGCCGCCCGCCACGAAGCCCAGCTGTTTTGCGAAGAGAAGCGCGTAGAACAAGCGCTGGAAGACTATTTCACCGCCGTCGCCACCTGCTTCACCAGCAAAGAGACGCCGGCGGGCTGCTTTATGATCAACACCTCTGCGACGCTTGCTGCTGCATCAAAAGAGATTGCTCATACGGTGAAATCCCGGCATGCGATGCAGGAAGAGACGCTGGGCCAGTTTTTGTTCCAGCGCCAGCAACGCGGTGAGATCCCCGCCGGATGCGATCCTAAAGCCCTGGCACAGTATCTGAGCTGTATTTTACAGGGCATGTCGATCAGTGCCCGCGAAGGCGCAAGCCTGGAGAATTTGCAGAAGATTACGCGCATGACCCTGCGCCTGTGGCCTGAACTGCTAAAAGCCTGACGATTCAGGGCGGTACCCCGCCCTGATCTTATCCTGCCTGCTCGGCTTTGCCGAAAACTCGCTAAAACCGATCCCCTCTCGTCAACCACCTGCTATTCTTAACGAGTGATAATTGTTCTGCTAATGATTAGCGGAAATTAACCACGGAACCTGCTTTTCTGGCTAATCACATTCAGAAGGAGAATAGACATGATTTTACTATTACCATTGATTAAGGTGTTGATAGTAATCACTGTGTTATTCGGTCTCTGGGTTTTATGTGGTGGTTCAGTTTTATTTGCTTTTGTCTCCGTACTGATTACGGGATTTTTGCTACTGCGACAGTATAACGATTTTGACCTGTAACCACTGTAACCCAGCCCTGCCTTAAGAAAGACCTTGTCTTTGCCGCGCTATGCGTGGGCATGAGAAGGTCTTTTTTTATGCACAAAAAAAGCTCCCCAGCCTGAGCGAATGGGGAGCCAAGTGCAGAGAACAGATTTTTTTATGCTTTGTTATTCAGTACCAGCTGACCTTCATTGTTCAGCGGAATTTGCGTGCCGGGGTCTTTATCCATGCGGATTTTGCCCTGCTGATCGCCAATTTTGTACGTCACATCGTAACCGAGCATTTTTTCCGATTTGTCATACACGGTTTTACAGCGCTGCTGCGTGGTGGTGTAGGTGTCACGATCCTGCATAGCGCCCTGAACCTGATGACCGGCATAGCCGCCCCCCAACGCACCAGCTACGGTGGCGATATCTTTCCCACGCCCCCCGCCAAACTGATGACCAATCACGCCGCCCGCTACCGCGCCCAGCACGGAACCGGCAATCCGGTTTTCATCCTGTACAGGACGTCGGTGCGTCACGGTGACGTTACGGCACTCCTGGCGCGGAGTTTTAACCGTCTCTTTAATCGGGGTCGCCGAAACGACCTGTGCATACTGCGGGCCACGCTCAAACACATTCAGACTGGCAACTGCCGCCACGCCTAACGCGGCAACCACGCCAATCCCTATACCTGCCACCATGGATTTATTCACGGGACAACCTCCTTTTTATTGCTATTGGTAACAATTCTGCAACCAAAGAGGGGTAATCGCAAATCAGATAAGGGAGCAAAAATGGGGGAACAAGCGGGAAAACGGCGTGATTCAGAGAACTCTTAGCCTGTGAAAGGCATTGTGCAGAGCGATATGCTGCAAAAAGCCCCTCCGGCGCGTGCGGAGGGGCGCAGGGATCAGTGCAGCTTCAGGCGCGGACGGATCACCCGGTTGATACTGCCCACCAGCATCATCAGCCCGGTTTTGAAGTAACCGTGTAGCGCGACCTGGTGCATACGGTACAGCGAGATGTAGACGAAGCGTGCAATACGCCCTTCCACCATCATCGAGCCACGCATCAGGTTACCCATCAGGCTGCCGACGGTTGAGAAGTTAGAGAGCGACACCAGAGAGCCGTGGTCTTTGTAGACGTAGGTCTTCAGGGTTTTGCCCTTCTCCTGGGCGAGGATGTTATGCAGCGCCAGGCTGGCCATCTGGTGTGCGGCCTGGGCGCGCGGCGGCACAAATCCGCCTTCCGGACGGGCACAAGAGGCGCAGTCGCCGATGGCGTAGATATTCGGATCGCGCGTGGTTTGCAGCGTCGGCTCAACCACCAGCTGGTTAATGCGGTTGGTTTCCAGACCACCGATCTCTTTCATGAAATCAGGCGCTTTAATGCCCGCCGCCCAGACCATCAGATCGGCTTTGATGTGCTCGCCATCTTTGGTGTGCAGACCGTGTTCATCGGCGCTGGTGACCATTGTCTGGGTCAGGACACGCACGCCCATCTTGGTCAGCTCGCTGTGTGCAGCGCTGGAGATTCGCGGCGGCAGTGCAGGCAGAATACGCTCACCCGCTTCCACCAGCGTTACGTTCAGCGCGTCGTTGGTCAAACCTTTGTAACCATAGCTGTGCAGCTGTTTCACCGCGTTATGCAGTTCGGCAGAGAGCTCAACGCCGGTCGCACCGCCGCCGACGATGGTAATGTTGACCTTGCCATTCGCGCCGAGGTTATTGGAGTATTTCAGGAACAGGTTCAGCATTTCCTGGTGGAAACGACGCGCCTGGTGCGGGTTGTCGAGGAAGATGCAGTGCTCTTTCACGCCCGGGGTGTTGAAGTCGTTGGAGGTACTGCCCAGCGCCATTACCAGGGTGTCGTACGCCAGCTTGCGCTCCGGCACCAGCAGCTCGCCCTTCTCATCGCGCAGCTCCGCCAGGGTAATGGTTTTGCTTTCACGGTTGATGTCCATCACTGAACCCAGCTGGAACTGGAAATCGTGGTTGCGCGCATGCGCCAGATAGCTCAGCGCATCCACGCCCTCATCCAGAGAGCCGGTGGCCACTTCGTGCAGCAGCGGTTTCCACAGATGGCTATGGTTGCGATCAACGAGCGTAACTTTGGCTTTTTTACCGCGTCCGAGCTTTTTACCCAGCTGCGTAGCCAGTTCTAAGCCGCCAGCACCGCCGCCCACAATCACTATCTTTTTCAATGGCGTAGTCAACGTGACCCCCTCAAATTATTAACCAATTGTTAACTAAAAGTTATAAAAATAACCTTTAGTTAACAACAAGTTACAGCACTGAAACCATTCAACTGCCATGAGAATAACATGATCGGTGCATTGGTCATACCAAAATTGATGTGCGTCAAGTTTTGCCGCTTGAAAATTAATCAAGCTTAGCAAAAAGAAAACCCGGCTAACGTTTCGTTGCCGGGTTTAGGTGAAAAAGCGAGGGGATTAACCTAAGGTTTTAAAGGCCTTGATGCGCTGCAGGTGCGGGGCGATATTCTTGAACTTATGCGTCTGCTGTTCATCCCAGACAATTTCATAGTAGTGGTGCAGTAACTCCGCCGAGCGCGAACTGTTAAGGGCTTCGTCGCTGCGGGAGAGGATCACCAGGCAGCGATCGCGGTTCTTCTCGCGGAAGTTGCTCACGCATTTGGTGGCGATATCCACATACTCTTCCGGCCGGTCGATTTTGCCCTCCATGTTCTCATTCGGGAACAGGTTCGGGTTGAACACCACCTGGCGGATATCACACAAGAAGCCAATACGCTCCGCCCAGTATCCCCCCAGGCCGACGCCGCAAATCAACGGACGCTCATCAACGTTCAGCTGCAGCATTTTGTCCACTTCTTTCAGCAGATGCTGCATATCGTGTTTCGGATGACGCGTGCTGTAGCTAATCAGCCGTACATCCGGATCAATAAACTGCAACTGCAGGACTTTCTCGTGATTACCGGGACTGTTCGAATCAAAACCGTGCAAATAGATGATCATCGTATCCTCGCCACACTACGCTTACCAGGAAGGGTTACTGCTCTGCTTTATGCGCCTGCCATTGCTCATGAAGCGCCTCAAGCTGCGCATTCACGGTTTTCCAGCGTGCGGAATCCCGCAGCTCCTGACGGCTAAAAGAACCTTTATGATACAATTGTGTAACACGCTCAGCATTGATCGGCGACAGGTTATCCAACACGCTGACGGCACCTTTACGATTATTGCAGACCAGGATCATATCGCAACCCGCATCCAGCGATGCCTGACCGCGTTCCGCGTAGCTCCCCATAATCGCCGCCCCTTCCATCGACAGATCGTCAGAGAAAATCACACCGTTAAAGCCCAGCTCCTGACGCAGCACGGTTTTTAGCCAGTGTGGCGAGCCGCTGGCCGGGCGCGGATCGACATCGGTGTAGATCACATGCGCAGGCATAATGGCATCAAGCTTGTTGTCGCTGATAAGCGAGCGGAAGACAGACATGTCTCTGGCGCGGATCTGCGCCTCAGCGCGCGGATCGCGCGGGGTCTCTTTATGCGAGTCCGCCGTCACGGCACCGTGACCCGGGAAATGTTTGCCGGTGGTTTTCATTCCGGCATCATGCATGCCGTCAATAAAGCGGGTCGCCATCTGCAGCGCTTTTTGCGGCTCGTCATGATAAGCACGCTCACCGATGGCGGCACTGATATGCCCGACGTCGAGCACCGGGGCAAAGCTGATATCAATATCCATGGCGATCATCTCGCTGGCCATCAGCCAGCCCGCATCCTGCGCCAGTTTACCGCCCTCTTCCATCCCGAGCAGCGCAGCAAACGACTGGGCAGCCGGCAGACGAGTAAAGCCATCGCGAAAACGCTGTACCCGACCGCCTTCCTGATCCACGGCCACCACCAGACGGTGATGCGAAGCGTCGCGGATCTGGCGAACCAGTTCTCGCAGCTGCGCGGGATCGTGATAATTGCGGGTAAACAGGATCAAGCCCCCTACCTGCGGATGCGCCAGAATTTCACGCTCTTCCGCATCCAGCTCATAACCTTCCACATCCAACATGACCGGACCCACACACACCTCCCTTATTCCATTTTTGATAACTGGCACCAACTTGCATCGGCCAGTGCAATAAATTGTTTGTCTTGCGTTTGCTGCCAGCGCAGCTCAAACCAGCCCGCCATCAGCATCAGTACCCAGGGGCGCCAGCGCGCCACCTGACGCTGTAGCAGGGTTAAATCCAGCTTCGCGGCTTGCGCATAGGCGGCCAGCAGAGGCTGACGCTGCGCGCTATTGTCGGTCCAGACGCTGGCAAGCTCCAGCGCAATGTCACCGTCGCCCGCATATTCCCAATCCAGCAGCCGGGGCCCTGACCGGGTGATGACGATATTACCTGCATGCACATCCATATGCAGTGGCGCCAGTCTCAAAGGTCGCGGCTCGCCCCGTTTTTGCAGCCGTTTATACCATCGTAGCCACGACGGTGTACGCCGGGAGGGCGAAGCCTGCAGCCAGTATTGCTCCAGCAGCGGCATCAGGGTGATGCGCCAGCCAAACGGCGGCTGCTGATGCAGATGAATAAGCATTGCGACAAGCTCAGGGGCGGGTGGCAGCGCGGGGGCGACATCACCGGCCAGATAGTCAACCGCCAGCCAGTCGGGGCTGAAAAAGTGCGGCCTGGGTGCAAGGTCGGCGGGAAGATGGCGTAGCGCGTGATACTGGCGGCGAAAATGGGCCCGCGTGGCAAGCCCGGCATGATACTGACGCAGCACCAGACGGTGCGAATCATGCTCAATAATGCAACTCGCGCCGCTCAGCCCGGGATGGGCCTGCGGCGCGAGAAGACGATAGTGCGGGAAAAAGCGCGACATCAGCGTGTCACGCGTCAGATTACTGTTGCTGAACTGCACCTTTACCTGACCAGATAATTTCACCTGTCTGAACCAGCATCAGCTGCATTTGCAGGGCTGGCGCGTTGACGTTGCCGGTCGCACTGGAGTAAAGCACGTACTGCGCGCCCACGTTGCGGGCAATGCCGATGGCTTTACTGCGCGATCCGAGGCTGTCCTGCGGTGAAAGGCCTAACTGCTGCTTGGCCACACCCAGCTGCTGGGCCGACACCAGAGTAAATTTCCCGTTGTTCGCCAGCGCATTGCGCAGGGTTTCCGTCGCTTCACCGGCGTTCAGGCTGCCATTGGTGCGGTTATTGACGCTATCCACCAGCAGCACGCTGCCTGCGGTAACGCCCTGGGCCTGCAGCATTTTACCCACCATCGGCTGCATCGCACCGTTCCAGTCGTAATGACGTTCGCGCGGCGCAGGCTGAGCGGTGGCATCCGGATGTTCAATCGGACCCGGCTGCGACGGTACCGTTGGCACGCTTGGCACCACCGGGACCGGCTGCGTCGGCTGAACCGGCTGCTCGGTGCCCGGCTTCACTTCTTCTACCGGCGCAGGTGGCTGCTCAGTGCGGCTAATACAGCCCGACAGGAAAAGTGCAAAAGCCGTGACGAGCGCGTAACGACTGATGTTTTTAATCAAGGTTCACCCCTCAAAGATATAGATAAAGTCTGACCTTATGCGCACCCAGATAATTCGCGCTGCCGTACAGCGTGATCGCCGATCTTGCCGGGAGAGTCACGCTGCGCGGCGCCTCAAGCGGGTGCATTTCCAGGCCTCTGGCGTCATACCAGAAAAAACGGTAATGGACGGTAACCGGCTCATCTCTTTCATTAAACAGCGAAGAGGACGCGGACGGATTGGTGTCGCTCACCGTCAGCGAAGGTTGGTCGGCGGTGATCCCGGCCGCCAGCACGGATGATTCCATGACCAGCGTCTGATCGTCATTGACCGGTATTGACGGTTTGCTGCTGCATCCCGCCAGTAGCATCACCACGACCAGCGCCGCCGTCCATCCTCTTTGCATGTTAAAGACCTTTATACGCCAGCATCGGCCCCAGCGGTCGACCGCCCAGCAGATGCATATGAATGTGATAAACTTCCTGACCACCATGGCGATTACAATTCATGATCAAACGATAACCGTCTTCGGCAACCCCTTCCTGCTCAGCAATTTTTGCTGCTACTGTCAGCATACGGCCTAAAGCCACTTCATGCTCAGTTTTCACATCATTGACCGTCGGAATCAGAATATTAGGAATGATCAGGATATGAGTCGGCGCCTGCGGTGAAATATCGCGAAAAGCCGTGACCAGTTCATCCTGATAGACGATATCTGCCGGGATCTCGCGACGGATAATTTTACTGAAAATGGTTTCTTCAGCCATGAGGTTTTCCTTATTCATTTAATCTGGCGGCGTGCCCGGCAACAACCCACCTGGCGCAGGCGCATAATAATGTGATGCAACGCATGAGTATGAGCGACTTTCTCCTGACCTTTCAACCTTATCCCTCGATTTCTTTCTTTATCGTGCAATTTCTGCCCTGACGTTCACCGCGCCTCCCCCTGAAATCCTGAAACCTAATTTCATTTACGGCTGAAACGTCTGTTTACAGGTTTAATCACAATGCGTATATTTCGCATTTGCATTTTCATGCGCATTTTTAACATAGAAAACGACCTCAGACTGTGCTTACAGAACTGGGGCATAACATTCACAATTCACTCAGAAAGGGTTTTTCGATGTCTTTCATGAATCACTCCAGGGACGGGCAACGCCAGCCGGTCGCCAAACCATCGCTGCTGGCAGCCTGTATTGCTTTCGCGTTAATCCCCGCAACCGGCTTTGCCGCACCGACCGAAGACACCGTGATTGTTGATGGGACTGCCCAGTCGGGTTCTGCCTCTGATGAGAGCCAGGACTACAGCGTCAAAACCACGACCGTGGGCACAAAAATGCAAATGGTCCAGCGTGATATTCCGCAGTCGGTGACCATCGTCAGCGAACAGCGCATGGAAGACCAGCAGCTGCAGACCCTGGGCGACGTGATGGACAACACAATGGGGATCAGCAAAGTCAGTACTGACTCCGACCGCAGCAACTTTTACTCCCGTGGATTTGCCATTGATAACTATATGCTCGATGGCATTCCCACCTATTTCGAATCGCGCTGGAACCTGGGTGATTCTCAGTCAGACACGGCGCTGTATGAGCGCGTTGAAATCGTACGCGGCGCAAACGGTCTGATGACCGGAACAGGCAACCCGTCTGCGGCGATCAATATGGTGCGTAAGCATGCCACCAGCCGCGAATTTAAAGGTAATTTGTCTGCAGAATACGGTAGCTGGAACAAACAGCGCTACGTGATGGACATGCAAAGCCCGCTGACGGAAGACGGCAATCTTCGCGGCCGCATCGTGGCGGGATATCAGGACAGCGACTCCTGGCTCGACCACAATAACCAGAAACGCACCTTCTTCTCCGGTATCCTGGACGCCGATCTGGGCACCAGCACTTCGTTATCCGCCGGCTACGAATATCAGCGTAACGACACCAACAACCAGACCTGGGGTGGCCTGCCGCGCTGGAACACCGACGGCAGCGTCCTGCATTACGATCGTGCCCACAGCACGTCGCCTGACTGGGCGTACAACGACAAAGAGTTCAACAAAGTCTTCTTTACCCTGAAACAGCGCTTTGCTGACGACTGGCAGGCGACGCTGAATGCGACCCATACCGAAGCCAAATTCGACAGTAAGGCGATGTATATTGATGCCTTTGTCGATAAGAGCACTGGCAACCTCGTCGGCCCGTACGCGAGTTACGGTCCAGGTTATGATTACGTTGGCGGTACCGGCTGGAACAGCGGTATTCGTAAAGTGGATGCGGTGGACCTGTTTGCAGACGGTGGCTATGAGCTGTTAGGCCGTCAGCATACCGTAATGATTGGCGGCAGCTTCAGCCGTCAGACAAACCGCTATACCAACTCCTGGGCGAACGTCTACCCGGATGAGCTGGGCAATTTCTACGACTATAACGGCCATTTCCCGGAAACCAACTGGGGATCGCAGTCGCTGGCACAGGACGACACCACCGACATGAAGTCGGTCTATGCGGCAACCCGTATTTCGCTGGCCGACCCGCTGCACCTGATTCTGGGCGCGCGTTACACCAACTGGCGCGTCGACACCCTGACCTACGGCATGGAGCAGAACCACACCACGCCTTACGCGGGTCTGGTCTTCGACATCAATGACAACTGGTCGACCTACGCCAGCTATACCTCTATCTTCCAGCCGCAGAACTACCGCGACAGCTCGGGTAAATACCTTTCCCCGATCACCGGTAATAACTACGAAGCCGGCCTGAAATCCGACTGGATGAACAGCCGTCTGACCACCACGCTGTCCGTGTTCCGCATTGAGCAGGATAACCTGGGCCAAAGCACCGGCCAGATGATTCAGGGCTCCACGGATACGGCATACAAAAGCGTAGACGGCACCGTGAGCAAAGGCGTTGAGTTCGAAATCAACGGCGCGCTGACGGATAACTGGCAGATGACCTTCGGTGCAACACGTTACGTCGCGGAAGATAATGAAGGCAAAGCGGTTAACCCGAACCTGCCGCGTACCACCGTGAAACTGTTTACCAGCTATCGTCTGCCGGTTATGCCTGAGCTGACCGTTGGCGGTGGCGTTAACTGGCAAAACGGTGTGTACACTTACCAGGATACCCCGTACGGCACCTGGCGTGCATCGCAAGGCAGCTACGCGCTGGTGGACCTCTTCACGCGTTATCAGGTCACCAAAAACTTCTCCCTGCAGGGTAATCTGAACAACCTCTTCGATAAGACTTACGACACCAACGTCGAGGGTGAGATTGTTTATGGCGAACCGCGTAACGTGAGCGTAACCGCCAGCTATCAGTTCTAATCATTAACCCACTGTTTAAGGGAGCCAAATGGCTCCCTTTTTTACGTGTGGTGGCTATGCTCTGGCTCAGGTAAGCGCAGCGCCACCGGGCGTTTCATAAACCGCAGACATAAAAAAGGCAGCCATTCGGCTGCCTTAGTCTCCCCAGGTCACAACTTAGTTGTTGCGGATGTATTCATCCATTTCGGTTTTCAGGTTATCGGATTTAGTACCGAAAATTGCCTGAACACCCGAACCTGCAACAACAACGCCCGCTGCGCCTAATTTTTTCAGGCCAGGTTGGTCAACTTTAGCCACATCGGCAACGCTCACACGCAGACGAGTGATACACGCGTCCAGGTTAGTGATGTTGTCACGGCCGCCGAAAGCTGCAATCAGCGCTGGCGCCATTTCGCTGGTAGACGTTGATTTCACGTCGTCAGACGCATCTTCACGGCCTGGTGTTTTCAGGTCCAGTGCTTTGATCAGCACGCGGAAGATGGTGTAGTACAGCACCGCGTAGCACGCACCCACGATTGGGAACAGCCACAGTTTGCTGCTGTTACCAGACAGTACGATGAAGTCGATCAGACCGTGCGAGAAGGATGTACCGTCACGCATACCCAGCAGAATACAGATTGGGAATGCCAGTCCTGCCAGTACCGCGTGGATGATGTACAGGATCGGCGCAACGAACATGAAGGAGAACTCGATCGGCTCGGTGATACCGGTCAGGAACGAGGTCAGCGCTGCGGAGATCATGATGCCGCCCACTTTTGCACGGTTCTCTGGTTTAGCAGAGTGCCAGATTGCAATCGCAGCAGCCGGCAGACCGTACATTTTGAACAGGAAGCCACCAGACAGTTTGCCTGCAGTTGGGTCGCCAGCCATGTAACGAGGGATGTCGCCATGGAAGACCTGACCTGCTGCGTTGGTGTATTCGCCGATCTGCATCTGGAAAGGAACGTTCCAGATGTGGTGCAGACCAAACGGTACCAGGCAACGCTCAATGAAGCCGTAGATACCGAACGCCACAACCGGGTTCTGGTAAGCAGCCCACTGGGAGAAGGTCTGGATTGCGGAACCAATCGGAGGCCAGATGAAGGAGAGGATCACGCCAGTGAAAATCGCCGCCAGACCAGAAATGATTGGAACAAAACGCTTACCAGCAAAGAAGCCCAGATACTCAGGCAGCTTGATGCGATAGAAGCGGTTAAACATATAGGCCGCAATCGCACCCGAGATAATCCCGCCCAGAACACCGGTATCAGCCAGGTGTTTTGACGCGATCTCTTCAGGTGGCAAGTGCAGTACCAGAGGTGCAACCACAGCCATGGTCTTAACCATGATGCCGTATGCAACTACAGCGGCCAGTGCAGATACGCCGTCGTTATTGGTGAAGCCAAGCGCAACGCCGATGGCGAAGATCAGTGGCATGTTAGCAAAAACAGAACCGCCTGCTTCGGCCATCACATGAGAAACTACGGCTGGCAGCCAGCTGAAGTTTGCAGAACCGACGCCCAGCAGGATACCTGCGATAGGCAGTACGGATACTGGCAGCATCAGCGATTTACCGACCTTCTGCAGGTTAGCAAATGCATTCTTAAACATAATTGAGAGTGCTCCTGAGTATTTGTGCTTTTTTTACGTTTTCACGCATTGGCCCGGGGGGAGAACCGTGCCGTGGACAGGACATCTAAGCGCCCTTTATTTATTACACAGAGTAAAATAAATCCGCGTATCTTTGTTTGACGGCTATCACGTTTCAGCTTAAGGCCTCTGAAAAACTTTCAGAATTTTACAAAAGCTGTTACTAAATGTCTCCAGAAAAGCCTTCACCGCCCCAAAAAGGGCGGTGAACTGTACTCGCTTTGATTATTAATTACGAGCCTTAAAAAAACAGGCTAATCAGGCAGATTGCAGGCGGGAGGGGTTGATGTGAAACAAGCTGGCAAAGTTATCAGTGGTAATGCGTGCCAGTTCTTCAACCTCGACGCCTTTCAAAACGGCCATATACTCGGCCACATCCCGTACCATCGCGGGTTGATTTTCTTTACCGCGATGCGGTACCGGAGCCAGATACGGGGAATCTGTTTCCACCAGCAGGCGATCGAGCGGTACGTAGCGCGCAGCCTCACGTAGCTGCTCCGCATTACGGAACGTCACGATCCCGGAAAACGAGATATAAAAACCCATATCCAGCAGCTTGCCCGCTGTTTCTCTGTCTTCTGTGAAACAGTGTAGTACGCCACCACAATCCGTCACCTTTTCTTCTTTCAGGATCTGAAGCGTATCGGCGCGCGCATCGCGGGTATGGACGATCACTGGCTTGTTCAGCTCCCGGCCTATGCGGATATGATCGCGAAACGACTCCTGCTGGCGGGGTTTTGTTTCCGGCGTATAAAAATAATCCAGCCCGGTCTCCCCCATCGCGACGACGCCCTCTTCCGCCGCCATGCGGCGTAAATCCTCAACGTCGTAAGCTTCGTCCTGGTTCAGGGGATGGACGCCGCAGGAAAACACCACGTTGTCGCGTACGCCCACCAGTTCGCGCAGGGTGCGGTAGCCAGGTAAGGTCGTGGCCACGGCCAGACAAAATTTCACGTCGCGGGCGGCGGCTTTCGCCAGCACGTCATCGACGTTTTTATGCAGGGATTGATAATCCAGGCCATCAAGATGGCAGTGTGAGTCGACTAAAAACATAATGTCTCTCTCAGAGGTGAGAAATGGGCAATGTGGTGCCCGGTTGCAGGTAATGCTCAAAAGTGAGTAACAGGTCAGTCAGAACCAGCTCCCGGTTCAGCCCCGTTACGCTAAGAAGGTGTTCCCGACACTGGCACACGTCACTAAGCATAGCGCGCAGCGCCACGCCCGGCAGGCGTTGCGCGAGGTTGCTGACGAGCGGCCAGGCATCGGCATTGCTGAGCAGGGTCGCGCCCTGCTGAATTTTGAGTGCGTCAAGCAGCAAGGCCGCGAGCCAGTGCAGCCGTTCGCTCGCCTGATCATGGTTTAACACTGACAGCAAACTCAGCCAGTCGCCGCTATCAGGCACTGCACCGAGCGTCTGACAAAGCAGCTCCCGCTGCGCCCAGACCTTCTGCTGCAATAAGTCCAGCGCCGCGGCAGGCGCGCCGCCGCACAGACGCAGCGCGCTCAGCGCTGCCTCTTGTGACACCGTCACTTCTCGTGCAAGCCAGCTGATTGCCCAGGCTTCCGGCGGTACGCTGAGATGATGCAGACGACAGCGGCTACGCAACGTTGCCAGCAGTCGGCCCGGTTCACGGCAGGCCAGCAGGAACCAGGTATTCTCTGGTGGCTCTTCCAGCGTTTTGAGCAACGCGTTGGCCGCCGCTTCGGTGAGCTGGGCGGCATCTTTCAACCAGACGACTTTTGCTCCGCCAAGACGCGCGCGTTCGTACAATTTTTCGTTAACTGCACGCACTGCATCGATGCCGAGGGAGGTTTTTCCCTTCTCCGGCTCCAGCGTGTAATAGTCCGGGTGCGTCTGGGCCTGCATCAGCTGACAGCTCCGGCACTGGCCGCAGCTTTTATGTCCCTGTGGGTGCTGGCACATCATGTAGCGGCTGATGGCGTAGATCAGCGCATCATCGCCCATACCCGACAGCGACTGAATCAGTAACGCATGATGCCCCCGTCCAGACTGATAGCTGTTGACCAGCTGCTCAAGGTGCGGGCGCAGCCATGGATACCATTTCATGCCTGTTGTTCCTGCAGCCAGTCGGTGATCGTGTTACGAATGTCATTCAATACATCGTCCAGCGGCTGTGTGGCATCAATGGTGCGGATGCTGCTGTCCTGCGCGGCAAGTTCACGGTAACGGGCACGCGTACGATTGAAAAAGTCCAGCGACTCCTGCTCAATGCGATCCAGTTCACCGCGCGCGCGGGCACGCTTCAGGCCCACTTCTGGCGTGACGTCGAGGTACAGCGTCAGGTTCGGACGAAAATCTCCCAGCACTGCATCGCGAAGCGTCGCGAGCATCTGCTGGTCAATACCACGACCGCCGCCCTGATAGGCTTGGGTGGAGAGGTCATGGCGATCGCCAATCACCCAGCAGCCGCGTGCAAGCGCGGGCTTAATCACCGTATCAACCAGTTGCACGCGCGCGGCGTAGAACATCATGACTTCTGCTTTGTCAGTAATCACCTCATCGCCGACCGATTTTATGTCCAGCACCAGGCTGCGCAGTTTTTCTGCCAGCTGCGTGCCGCCCGGTTCGCGGGTGAAGATCATCTCTTCGATGCCTTGCTGTTTAAGCGTCTCAACCACCGTATTCCGTGCGGTTGTTTTTCCGGCGCCTTCCAGCCCCTCAATGACGATGTAATTACTGCGCATTTTTTTCCTTAAGTGCCTTCAGATAGTCCTGGACCGAACGATTATGACCGGCAAGATTGGTGTTAAATGTGTGTCCACCCTTTCCGTCGGCGACGAAATAGAGATACGGCGTTTTCGCCGGATGTGCGGCAGCCGTCAGTGACGCCTGACCCGGCGTGGCGATCGGTCCCGGCGGTAATCCGCTAATGACGTAGGTATTATAAGCCGTTGGGGTTTCCAGGTCTGTACGCGAAATCTTGCCTTTGTAGTTCTCCCCCATTCCGTAAATAACGGTCGGGTCGGTCTGCAGGCGCATGCCAATACGCAGACGATTAATAAAGACCGAAGCAACCTGATCGCGCTCGTGGGCAACCGCAGTCTCTTTCTCGACGATGGAGGCCATGGTCACAAACTGGTTTTGATCCTGATACGGCAGACCGTCCATCCGCCCTTCCCAGGTTTTATCGACTGCCTCGACCATTTTCTTGTGCGCACGCTGCAGCAGGGCCACATCCGTGGTGCCAGCGGTATACATCCAGGTGTCGGGCCAGAACCAGCCCTCTACCCACTCGGGATGGTCAAACTTTAGCACCCTGGCCACGGTCTCATAGCTGTCGTCCGGCAGGGTGTGCTTGATATAGGGGGCATTACGCAGCTGCTGCAGGTAATCGCTCAGCCGCATCCCTTCTACCAGACGAAGCGGGAACTGGGCTTCTTTACCGCTTTCGAGTAACTGCAGCATCTCGGTGACGGTCATTCCCGGGGTCAGGCGGTACGTTCCCGCTTTGAAATGCGACAGCTCCGGCTGCACGCGCAGCAACCACTGGAAGACGCGCGGACGGTTAATGATCTTATCAGCATACAGCTGATCGCCCAGCGCGAGGCGCCCGGTGCCCGCTTTCAGGGTGAAGATGGTCTCTTCAGCGATAAGAATTGGGCTGCCCGCCAACTGGCGAACCTTCCACATCCCCACGCCAGCGGCGATGCCCAGCACGACAATGACGAGGAGAATAAAACGTAGCATTTTCTTCATGACTATCTGGTTTGCTCACACAGAGGGGCTAAAAATGAGTACAACTCACGCGATGACAAGCGTTGAGAACCATACTGGCGGACTGGGATCACCGGCATCAGGGCATTACAGACGACTATTTCGTCAACGCTGCTCAGCGCGGCCTCACGCTCGTACACTTCGACAACGCGGGATCCCGCGAGTGCCAACTGTTGCAGACAAATCTGTCGCATCAGGCCGTTCACCCCTGCCTGATCCAGCCGGGGGGTAAATACATCACGGCCCCGTCGCCAGAATAAATTTGCCGCACAGCATTCCGTAATGAACCCGTCGCTGTCAAGAACCAGCGCTTCATCGGCGGTTGTCTGTTCAAGATGGGTACGGATCAGCACCTGCTCAAGGCGATTCAGATGTTTAATTCCGGCAAGCTGCGGGTTACGTCCCAGACGGACCGGACTTAACGCCAGGGTAATCCCCTCGACGCGCCAGCGATCGTAATGGACAGGATAAGCGGAAACGGAAAGGATTCGCACGGGATGCTGGCAGTTGGCCGCGCTGTAACCTCTGCCGCCGCTGCCACGGCTAATAATGACTTTGAGCACGCCGCGCTCAACACCCTGCGCCAGCTCAATCATTTCGCCAGTCAGTTCCTGCCACGCGGTATAAGCAATGAACAGTTTTTCGCAGGCCACCTGCAGGCGTTGCAGGTGAGCATCAAGCATACAGACTCTGCCCTCTACAATGCGCGCCGTGGTAAAACAGCCGTCGCCAAACTGGATAGCCCTGTCACTCGCCGGAAGAACTGCCTGCTTCATGCCATTTATCAAGAACATGGTGGCTCCTTAAAGGTGGTCGGGTAGTTTGGCAGGATGAAATGCCTGGGACAAGGGAAGAAAACTGAATAAAAAAGGCCCGACAAGCGGACCTTTTTTATCAATTTGTCGGGTAGCACAGTGGCTAACCCGACTGACAGCGTCAGACCTTTTTAAAGATCAGAGAGCCGTTGGTGCCACCGAAGCCGAAGGAGTTACACAGGGTGTACTCCAGACCGCTGACCTGGCGTGCTTCGTGCGGAACGAAGTCCAGATCGCAACCTTCATCCGGGTTATCCAGGTTGATGGTTGGCGGAACAGCCTGATCGCGCAGCGCAAGGATGGAGTAGATAGACTCTACTGCACCCGCTGCACCTAACAGGTGTCCGGTCATGGATTTGGTGGAGCTCACCATCACACGGCTGGCTGCATCGCCAAACACAGACTTAACGGCCTGCATTTCTGCTTTGTCGCCCGCGGGCGTAGAGGTACCGTGCGCATTCACATAGCCAATCTGGCCCGGTTCAATACCCGCATCGCGGATAGCGTTAACCATTGCCAGCGCAGCACCTGCCCCGTCTTCCGGCGGAGAGGTCATGTGATAAGCATCGCTGCTCATGCCGAAACCAATGATTTCTGCATAAATTTTTGCGCCACGTTTCTTCGCGTGTTCGTACTCTTCCAGTACGACCATGCCCGCACCGTCGCCCAGCACAAAACCATCACGGTCTTTATCCCACGGACGGCTTGCCGCCTGCGGGTTGTCGTTACGGGTAGACAGCGCACGCGCAGCACCAAAACCACCGACACCCAGAGGGGTACTGGCTTTTTCAGCACCACCGGCAACCATAGCATCTGCATCGCCGTAAGCGATGATACGCGCCGCCTGGCCGATGTTGTGCACGCCGGAAGTACAAGCTGTCGCGATAGAGATGCTAGGGCCACGCAGGCCGAACATGATGGTCAGATGACCGGCCACCATGTTAACAATCGTTGACGGAACAAAGAACGGGCTAATCTTACGCGGGCCACCGTTTACCAGAGAGGCATGGTTTTCCTCGATTAAGCCAAGACCGCCAATCCCGGAGCCGATAGCGGCGCCGATACGGGTTGCGTTCTCTTCCGTAATTTCAAGGCCAGAATCCTGCATGGCCTGCCAGCCTGCAACAATTCCATATTGAATGAAGGCATCCATCTTGCGCTGTTCTTTGCGCGAGATGATTTCTTCACAGTTAAAATCCTTTACTAAGCCAGCAAATTTCGTTGCATAGGCGCTAGTATCGAAATGGTCGATTAGGCTGATGCCACTCTGACCGGCAAGGAGAGCTTTCCAGGTGGACTCTACGGTATTGCCGACAGGAGATAACATGCCAAGTCCGGTCACAACTACACGACGCTTAGACACGCTTGTCCTCCAGGGAGGGAAAAAAAGAGAATCGGGGGACTACACAAGAAAAAACACAGGCGGTCGAATGACCGCCTGGAGATGCTCACTTACGCCTGGTGACCGTTGATGTAATCAATGGCAGCCTGAACGGTGGTGATTTTCTCAGCTTCTTCGTCCGGAATCTCAGTATCAAACTCTTCTTCCAGAGCCATTACCAGCTCAACGGTGTCAAGAGAATCTGCGCCCAGGTCTTCAACGAAGGAAGCGGAGTTCACAACTTCTTCCTGCTTAACGCCCAGCTGTTCGCCAATAATTTTCTTAACGCGTTCTTCGATAGTGCTCATACTCTTAAATTTCCTATCAAAACTCGCTTTCGCGATGGTTTTCGTAGTGTATAAAATGTTGAAAAATTTGCAACTAAATCCCGGCAGGTCGTACCACGATTTTGCGTTATTCTGAGGCCATTCACCCTAATAACGCAAATCTTTTTGATCGTGGTTAAACCATGTACATTCCGCCGTTAACGTGGAGAGTCTCACCAGTGATGTAACTCGCTTCGTCAGAGGCTAAAAATGCTACCGCGCTGGCGATTTCTTTAGGATCGCCAAGACGACCCGCAGGAACTGCCGCCAGCGTACCCGCACGCTGATCTTCAGTCAGCGCACGCGTCATGTCCGTTTCAATAAAGCCCGGAGCAACAACGTTTACCGTAATACCGCGAGACGCAACTTCGCGCGCCAGCGACTTACTGAAACCGATCAGACCTGCTTTCGCCGCAGCGTAGTTAGCCTGACCAGCATTTCCCATGGTACCAACCACAGAACCGACAGTGATAATACGTCCATGACGCTTTTTCATCATAGCTCGCATTACCGCTTTTGACAGACGGAATACAGATGAAAGATTGGTTTCGATAATATCGTTCCACTCATCATCTTTCATTCGCATCAGCAGGTTGTCGCGAGTAATCCCGGCATTATTGACCAGAATATCCACTTCGCCAAATTCTGCGCGAATGTTTCCCAGAACAGATTCGATAGATGCAGGTTCGGTCACATTCAACATCAGACCTTTGCCGTTCGCACCCAGATAATCAGTGATCGCCTGCGCACCGCTTTCGCTGGTTGCAGTACCGATCACCGTCGCGCCGCGCGCGACGAGCGTTTCAGCAATGGCACGGCCAATACCACGGCTTGCGCCGGTGACCAGTGCGATTTTTCCTTCAAAACTCATGGTATTCCTCTTCTTACTGCGCGAGTGCCGCTGACAGTGCTTCCGGCTCATTAATGGCCGACGCGGTCAGGGTATCAACAATACGTTTTGTCAGACCGGTGAGGACTTTACCCGGACCTGCTTCATACAGGTGCTCAACGCCCTGCGATGCCATAAATTCAACGGTTTTGGTCCACTGAACCGGGCTGTACAACTGGCGAACCAGCGCATGACGGATAGCCTCTGGCGCGGTTTCACACTGCACATCAACGTTGTTTACCACCGCGATAGCCGGTGCATTGAAGGTGATTTTTTCCAGTTCGATCGCCAGTTTCTCTGCAGCAGGCTTCATCAGCGCGCAGTGGGACGGGACGCTAACCGGCAGCGGCAGCGCACGCTTAGCACCGGCAGCTTTACAGGCAGCACCAGCGCGTTCAACCGCTTCTTTGTGACCGGCGATAACCACCTGGCCAGGCGAGTTGAAGTTAACCGGTGAAACCACCTGCCCGGCGGCTGACTCTTCGCACGCTTTCGCAATAGCAGCATCATCCAGACCGATAATAGCCGACATGCCGCCGGTCCCTTCCGGTACCGCTTCCTGCATAAACTTGCCGCGCAGTTCAACCAGGCGTACCGCGTCAGCAAATGCAATCACACCTGCACATACCAGCGCAGAGTATTCCCCCAGGCTATGGCCTGCCAGCAGCGCAGGCGTTTTGCCACCCTGCTGTTGCCATACGCGCCACAGGGCCACCGATGCGGTCAGCAGCGCTGGCTGCGTCTGCCAGGTTTTATTCAGCTCTTCGGCTGGCCCCTGCTGAGTCAGCGCCCAAAGATCATAGCCCAGAGCATCAGAAGCTTCACGGAATGTCTCTTCGATTACCGGATACTCTGCCGCTAAACCCGACAACATTCCTACGGCCTGAGAACCCTGGCCCGGAAACACAAAAGCAAACTGCGTCATTATTTAATCCTTATACTAGAAACGAACCAGCGCAGAACCCCAGGTGAAACCGCCACCGAAGGCTTCGAGCAACACCAGTTGGCCCCGTTGAATTCGTCCATCGCGCACCGCTTCGTCAAATGCGCAGGGTACCGATGCCGCAGACGTATTGCCGTGACGATCCAGCGTCACCACAACGTTATCCATAGACATGCCGAGTTTCTTCGCAGTAGCGCTGATGATGCGCAGGTTAGCCTGATGCGGCACCAGCCAGTCAAGGGCGGAGCGCTCGAGGTTGTTGGCTTCCAGCGTTTCATCAACGATATGCGCCAGCTCGGTGACCGCCACTTTGAAGACTTCATTACCCGCCATGGTCAGGTAGATTGAGCTGTCCGGATTAACACGATCTGCGTTTGGCAGCGTCAACAGCTCGCCGTAGCGGCCGTCCGCATGCAGATGTGTCGAGATAATGCCCGGCTCTTCAGATTGTCCCAGCAGAACTGCACCTGCACCATCACCAAAGATAATGATTGTCCCACGATCTTCTGGATTGCATGTCCGCGCCAGCACGTCAGCACCGATCACCAGCGCATGCTTAACTGAACCGGATTTCACGTACTGATCGGCAATGCTCAGCGCATAGGTAAAGCCTGCGCAGGCAGCCGCCACGTCAAACGCCGGGCAGCCTTTAATGCCCAACATGTTCTGTACCTGGCACGCCGCGCTTGGGAAAGCATGGGTCGAGGACGTCGTCGCGACAATAATCAGACCGATGTCTTCTTTATCGATACCCGCCATCTCCAGCGCGCGCTGGGCAGCTTCAAAGCCCATGGTGGCAACCGTTTCATCTGGCGCGGCAATACGACGTTCACGGATACCTGTACGCGTGACAATCCACTCGTCAGACGTATCTACCATTTTTTCCAGATCGGCGTTGGTTCGCACTTGTTTTGGCAGATAGCTGCCGGTACCTAAAATCTTCGTATACATGTACGCTCAGTCACTTTTTGCTAATACAGATCCCAGGCGAGCGGCAATCCGCTGTGGGACTTGTCGCTGCACCGCCTGCACTGCCTGTTCAATCGCGACGGAAAACGCTCGCTGATTGGCGGCACCGTGACTCTTAATCACGATGCCGCGCAATCCTAACAGACAGGCGCCATTATACTGGTCGGGGTTGAGGTGACTGAATCGCCGCGCCAGGCTCTTTTGTAACCAACGCTTCAATAAAATCAGCCACCATGACCTTTTTTTCCCCTCTCCCTGCGATTTAAGCAGAGAAAGAAACATTCTCACCACCCCTTCCATGGTTTTCAGTGTCACGTTACCTGTAAACCCGTCACACACCAGGACATCCGTTTTTCCGGTCAATAATTCGTTGGCTTCAAGATAACCAATATAGTTGATGGACGGCTCGTTTTTTAGCCGCTCTCCCGCTTCACGAATGCTGTCGAGACCTTTGGTCTCTTCTTCACCGATATTCAACAAGGCCACCCGAGGGCGGGAAATTCCCAGTACTTCTTCAGCCAGCACCGAGCCCATCACCGCAAATTGCGCCAGCATCACGCTATCGCAATCGACGTTGGCACCTAAATCAAGCACCACCGTTTTGCCCTTTTGCTGATGCGGCAGTACCGTCACCAGCGCCGGGCGCTCAATCCCATCAATGGGCTTGAGCAGTAATTTTGCCAGCCCCATCAGTGCGCCGGTGTTTCCCGCGCTAACGCACGCTTGCGCGCGTCCATCTTTTACCAGCTCAAGTGCAATACGCATTGAGCTGCCGCGACTGTTGCGGATGGCCTGCGAAGGCCTGACATCACTGGCAATAACTGACTGCGCAGGAATAATCTGCAGACGCGAACGTTGTTCGAAGTCAGCTTTTGCGAGTAATGGCGTGATTGCGTCGGGGTTTCCGACTAATAGAAGAGTGAGTTGCGAATTAGAGTTCAGTGCCTGCAATGCTGCAGGCACTGTCACAGAAGGGCCAAAATCACCCCCCATGACATCTAACGCCAGGGTTAGACGTGTCAAGGTATCGTCACAGCCTGGTTCGGTATATCCCCGCTTGCACGGGGAAACCCTCACTAAGCTTAATCACGCAAACGCGTGATTACTTAGTGATAACCTTGCGGCCGCGGTAGAAACCGTCAGCAGTGATGTGGTGACGCAGGTGTTGTTCACCAGAAGTCTTGTCTACAGACAGGCTGGTAACTGCAGTCAGCGCGTCATGGGAACGACGCATGCCACGTTTGGAACGGGTTGGTTTATTCTGTTGTACGGCCATGGACCTTACTCCTTAATTACTTACGCTTTAAACTGGCTAATACGGCAAATGGGTTTGGTTTTTGCGCTTCAACAGGCAATTCCCCAAAGACCATGTCCGCCTCGGACACTTCACAGTGTTCAGAATCATGCACCGGAACCACAGGCATAGTGAGGATCACTTCATCTTCAACTAGTGCCAGCAGATCGATTTCACCGAATTCGTTAACCTCAATCGGCTCATACGCTTCCGGGAGTGCTTCAGCCTGCTCGACAGAGCGAACGGGACTAAAACAATATGTTGTGTGAACATGAAGTGGGAACGATTTCCCGCAACGCTGACACTCGAGCGTAACCGATACCTTTGCATCACCGGTCAATACGGCAAGGCGCTGGTTATCGATAGCGAACGACATGGAGCATTCCACATCACTGTCCACACTGACTACGGATTCGGCGATACGCTCAACCTGATCGCGGGTATAGATACCGTGATAATCAAGGCGTTTTTGAGCCGTACGAACCGGATCAAGAGTCAGGGGTAATTTTACCTTTTGCATAGGGCGCGCATATTAACTTTGTAACGTCATAGAGTCAAAGAAAAAGGCAACCTCGGGCTGCCTTTTGCCAATTATTCGCACACATTGCGGCCTGTAGTTTAAAATGGCTGGCATCGATACGCTATATCTGGTGAAAAAAATATGCCAAATCTTCTTCTTGCCTCCACATCACCCTATCGCCGCGTGCTGCTGGAAAAGCTCGGACTGCCGTTTGAATGTGCCGCACCGAATGTAGATGAAAGCCCACGCCCCGGTGAATCACCGCGCCATCTGGTGGTCCGTCTGGCTCAGGAAAAAGCGCAAAGTCTGGCTGCACGCTACCCTGACCATCTGATTATAGGTTCCGATCAGGTTTGCGTCCTGGACGGCGAGATTACCGGTAAACCACATACGGAAGAGAATGCGCGTCAGCAGCTCATGAAGGCACGCGGCAGCATTGTCACCTTTTACACCGGCCTGGCCCTCTACAATGCCGCGACGGGGCATTTACAGACCGAATGCGAGCCCTTTGATGTCCACTTTCGCCACCTTAGCGAACAGGAGATTGAGGATTACGTCCGCAAAGAGCGACCGCTGAACTGTGCAGGCAGTTTTAAGAGTGAAGGATTAGGGATTGCACTGTTTGACAAGCTGGACGGTCGTGACCCGAATGCGCTGGTAGGATTACCGCTGATTGCGCTGTGCCAGATGTTACGTCGGGAACACTATAACCCGCTGATGGCGTAACTTACGCAGGGTGGCGCTATGCTTACCCGGCCTATAAACCATAGGCCCGAGCAAGCGCAGCGCCGCCGGGCGATTAACCGCGCAAAACTTTCAGGCAGCGTTTCAGCTGCTCGTCCATTGGCGCTTCAATACGCATGATTTCGCCCGTGCCTGGGTGTGTGAACTTCAGCGCGGCGGCGTGCAGGAACAGACGCGATAATCCCGTGCCCGCCAGCTGCTTATCGAACTCACGGTCACCATAGCGGTCGTCGAAGGCGATAGGATGACCGGCATGTTGAGTATGAACGCGGATCTGGTGGGTACGTCCGGTCACCGGACTGCAGCGCACCAGCGTCGCAAATTCATAGCGCTCTTCAACTTTGAAGCGCGTTTCAGACGGTTTGCCTTCCTGGTTAACGCGAACGATGCGCTCACCGCTTTGCAAAATATTCTTCAGCAGCGGGGCCTGCACCACTTTGACGTGGGACTGCCACTGCCCGCGCACAAGCGCCAGATAATCTTTCTGCATCCCTTTTTCACGCAGCTGTTCATGCAGCGAACGCAGGGCAGAACGTTTCTTGGCAACTAAGAGCACACCAGAGGTGTCGCGATCGAGACGATGAACCAGCTCGAGGAAACGTGCTTCAGGGCGCAGCGCGCGCAGACCTTCAATCACACCGAAGCTCAACCCGCTACCGCCATGCACGGCAGTACCGGAGGGCTTGTTCAACACCAGAATATGATCGTCTTCATATAAAATCACATTCGTCAGGGCCGCCACTTTATTCAGATGCGGCGATACAGCCTCTTCTTCCCGTTCAGCAACGCGAACGGGCGGGATGCGTATTTCATCACCCGCTTCAAGTTTGTATTCAGGTTTGATGCGTTTCTTATTCACCCGCACCTCGCCCTTGCGCAAGATGCGATAAATCATACTCTTTGGCACACCTTTCAGTTGGGTGCGCAAAAAGTTGTCGATTCGTTGCCCCGCTTCATCTTCGGTGATGGCAACCATTTTTACGGATGGAGTCTCTGTTTTCATGGTGGGCGATTCTAATTATCACCAGCCATTAGCGCCACTCATTTTTCTATGCTTATATTTACATCTACCCGGTAACCGCCTGGCGCACGCAATCGATTTGATGGTTATTAAACCAATCACCTCGATGAAGTGAAGAAACTGTGAGTAACCGGGTGATAATTGGTAAAAGTCATCTTGCTATAACCCGGTTAGCAATGGAATAATGCTGCTGTTTTCCGTGTTAAATCCGGGTTTAGTAAGGATAAGACGGAATGACCAATTTTGTCTGACCGATCATCCACGCAGCAATGGCGTAAGACGTATTGATCTTTCAGACAGTTAGCGGGCTGCGGGTTGCAGTACTTACCGGTAAATGGAATCTTCTCTGGAGAGTTTTACCCAGGCTGTTCCCCTGATAATTGCGCTGTATTTCCGTATGAAATACAGGCAACCGACACTTTGCGCCTCTTAAGCGAGCGACAACCGTGAGGTTGGCGACGTGAATAGACACGAGGCCATCGGTTCATACCCCGGAAAGCGTCACCTTGCCCGCAGCTTAGTCGTCAATGTAAGAATAATGAGTAAGTTACGATGAAAAGAATGTTAATCAACGCAACTCAGCAAGAAGAGTTGCGTGTCGCCCTTGTGGATGGGCAGCGTCTGTACGATCTGGATATCGAAAGTCCGGGACACGAACAGAAAAAAGCGAACATTTACAAAGGTAAAATCACCCGCATTGAACCGAGCCTTGAAGCCGCATTTGTTGATTACGGTGCCGAGCGTCACGGTTTCCTCCCGCTGAAAGAGATCGCTCGCGAATACTTCCCGTCTAACTATAACGCCCATGGCCGTCCGAACATCAAAGATGTCCTGCGTGAAGGTCAGGAAGTTATCGTTCAGATCGATAAAGAAGAGCGCGGCAACAAAGGCGCAGCACTCACTACTTTTATCAGTCTGGCAGGCAGCTATCTGGTCCTGATGCCTAATAACCCGCGTGCGGGGGGGATCTCCCGCCGTATCGAAGGTGATGACCGTACCGAGTTGAAAGAAGCGCTGGGCAGTCTTGAACTGCCAGACGGCATGGGCCTGATTGTCCGTACCGCCGGCGTTGGCAAATCTGCCGAAGCGCTGCAGTGGGATCTGGGCTTCCGTCTGAAGCACTGGGAAGCGATTCAGAAAGCCGCTGAAAGCCGCCCTGCTCCGTTCCTGATCCACCAGGAAAGTAACGTTATCGTGCGTGCTTTCCGTGACTATCTGCGTCAGGACATCGGCGAAATCCTGATTGATAACCCGAAAGTGCTTGAGCTGGCTCGCCAGCACATCGCGGCACTGGGTCGTCCGGATTTCACCAGCAAAATTAAACTGTACACCGGTGAAATCCCGCTGTTCAGCCACTACCAGATCGAATCGCAAATCGAGTCCGCTTTCCAGCGTGAAGTGCGTTTGCCGTCCGGTGGTTCCATTGTTATCGACAGCACCGAAGCGCTGACCGCCATCGACATTAACTCCGCACGTGCAACCCGCGGCGGCGATATCGAAGAAACGGCGTTCAACACCAACCTGGAAGCGGCCGACGAGATTGCTCGCCAGCTGCGCCTGCGCGATCTGGGCGGCCTGATCGTTATCGATTTCATCGACATGACCCCGGTCCGTCACCAGCGCGCGGTAGAAAACCGCCTGCGTGAAGCGGTACGTCAGGACCGTGCGCGTATCCAGATAAGCCACATCTCACGATTTGGTCTGCTGGAGATGTCCCGTCAGCGTCTCAGCCCGTCACTGGGTGAATCCAGCCACCACGTCTGCCCGCGCTGTAGCGGCACCGGTACCGTGCGTGATAACGAGTCGCTGTCGCTCTCTATCCTGCGTCTGATTGAAGAAGAAGCGCTGAAAGAGAACACCAAAGAAGTTCACGCTATTGTGCCCGTGCCGATCGCCTCTTACCTGCTGAACGAAAAACGTGCAGCGGTAAGCGCTATCGAAACCCGTCTGGGTGGCTTGCGCTGCGTGATCGTTCCGAACGATCAGATGCAGACCCCACACTACTCCGTGCTGCGCGTTCGCAAAGGCGAAGAGACGACCACGCTGAGCTACATGCTGCCTAAGCTGCATGAAGAAGAAATGGCGCTGCCGTCTGAAGCCGAGTACAACGAGCGTAAACTGCCTGAGCAGCCAGCGCTGGCCGCTTTTGTGATGCCAGAAGCACCTCCAGCACCTGCCCAGGAAAGCGTTGATGCGCAACCTGTGGCGCAGAAACCTGCTGCAGAAACCCGCACTGCCCCTGCTGAACCTGGCCTGTTGAGCCGTTTCTTCGGTGCGCTGAAGAAAATGTTTGCCGGTGAAGAGCCGCAGCCTGCCCCGGAACCGGTAGAGCAGAAAGAAGTTAAACCAGAGCGCTCACAGGATCGTCGTAAGCGTCAGAACAACCGCCGTGACCGTAACGATCGCAACGATCGCCGTGATAACCGCGATAGCCGTTCTGACAATAGCGAAGGCCGTGAAGGTCGTGAAAATCGCGATAACCGTGATAATCGTGAGAGCCGCGAAGGTCGTGAAAGCCGTGAAGGTCGCGATGATAACCGCCGCAACCGCCGCGAAAAACCACAGCAGAACGTGGAAGAACGCGAAGTTCGCCAGCCGGTCAGCGACGAGTCTGAAAAATCCAGACAGCGTGATGAGCAGCAGCCGCGCCGCGAGCGCAACCGTCGTCGTAGTGATGACAAGCGCCAGGCGCAGCAAGAAACGAAAGAGCTTAACCGCGAAGAGCAACCCGTGCAGGATGCCGAGCAGGAAGAAAACATTCAGGTCATGCCGCGCCGTAAACCGCGCCAGCTGAACCAGAAAGTGCGTTTCCAGACTCAGGAAGAGATGGCTGCTGAAGCCGTTGCCCCGCACGCTGCGCCTGCGCAGAGCACTGAGCTGGCTAAAGTTGACCTGCCTGCGGTAATCGAAAGTGCACCAGAGCAGGAAGACAACGCTGAAAATCGTGACAACACCGGTATGCCACGTCGTTCACGTCGTTCTCCGCGTCACCTGCGTGTAAGCGGTCAGCGTCGTCGTCGCTATCGTGATGAGCGTTACCCGCTGCAGTCTCCAATGCCGCTGGCGATTGCCTGTGCATCACCAGAAATGGCCTCGGGTAAAGCCTGGATCCGCTATCCGGTTGCCCGTCCTCAGGAGCAGCAGTTCGACGAGCAGAACATCGCGCCAGAAACTGTTGCCCCTGTGATGCCTGTCGCCGATGAAATCATCACCGAAGCCGCTGCCGTCTCCATCCCGGAGCCGCAGGTCGCTGCAGTTGAGACCGCTCATCCGGAGGTAATTGCTGCGCCTGTTAGCGAGCAGCCGCAGATCATCGCCGCTGAAGATGTCGTGGTTGCTGAGCAGGTCGTGGAAGAAGTACAGGCTGCAGAGCCGGTTGAAATCGCCGCCGTTGCGGTTGAACCCGAGCCACAGCAGGACGTCGTAGAAGTGGACGTTGAAACTACCGTGCAGCCGGAAGTTGAAATTGCTGTTGAACCGGTGCCTGTTGCTGAAGCAAAACCTGAGGTGGTTGAAGTGAAAACCGCGGAAGTAGAGGTTGAAGTCAAGCCTGTACCTGTCGCTCAGGCGAATGCAGATGTTCACTATGCTACTGCGCCAATGACCCGTGCTCCGGCACCGGACTATGTTCCGGACGCGCCGCGTCAAAGCGACTGGGTTCGCCCGGCCTTCGATTTCGAAGGTAAAGGTTCTGCTGGCGGCCACAGTGCTTCGCACCAGGCCACTGCACCTGCAACGCGCCCGCAGTCTGCTGAATAAGCGTACTGCACGTTAAAAGCCGACCTTCGGGTCGGCTTTTTTATTTCTCTTGCGCCGGACTGCGCATTCCGGCGATTTCCGGCATCACCTCGCGCATCATGTCCAGGAAGCGGCGTAACCGCGCCGGATAATAACGCGACCACGGATAGACCAGATGAACGGGCAACGCCGCAGGCTGCCAGTTCGGCAGCAGATGCACCAGTCTCCCCTCACGGATATCCCCTTCCACCGTCCAGCTTGATACCACCGCCACGCCCAGTCCGGTCAGGGCACTTTTACGCGCCACGTACAGACTGTCGGTACTCAGTCTCGGTGAGATAGCAATACGCAGCGGAGGCAACGTAACATCGTTAAACAACTCGATATGCTCACGATAAAAAGTATTCAGCGCCACCCAGGGCAGCGACGAGAGATCTTCAGGTTTATGGACAGGGGCATGGCGGGAGAGCAATTCAGGCGAAGCCACAATACAGCGCGGCACTTCCGCCAGCAGAACCGATACCGTTGCCGGATCAACCTCCGCCCCCACGCGGATGGCGCAGTCGATATTGTCACTGAGAAAATCAGCAGAGCGATCGTTCAACATCCACTCCACGTTTAGCCGGGGGTAGCGCAGCAGAAACGCCGTTAACGGCTCCAGCAGCTGCTCCTGACCAAAAGCATGCGGGGCACGTACCCGCAGCACGCCCACGGGTTCATCTTCCGTTTGACCCACTTCATCTTCCAGTGCCAGCCAGCTGTCGATAACGCGTCGGGCATGCTGATAGCAGCGCTCACCGTCGTCCGTCAGCTTCATGGCATGGGTGGTGCGCAGGATCAGGCGTGCCCCTAACAAGGTTTCCAGCGACTGCAGTCGGCGACTCACCGTCGCCTGGGTGGTGCTCATCTGCACGGCGGCAGCAGAGAGCGACCCCGCTTCAATGATACGCACGAAGGTGCGCATCAGCTCCACTCTGTCTATACGCTCTGAGCGTTTCATTATCGATTCACTTATACGTTACACGTATAAGTGTTTTAACACTGCGCCTGCTACCACCGCAAGGCGAGCTGCGGAAGAATAGCGCCACACCCGATATAAGGAACCGCATATGAACACTCACACCGCTACCCAGGCCGTCAGCCGTTGGGTCATTTTTATCCTCGCAATAGGCGCAGGATTTAGCGTCGCCGCTATTTACTATGCTCAGCCACTGCTGCCGCTGATGGGTAGCGATCTGCATCTCAGCATCGAGGGCATGGGGATGGTACCGACCCTGACTCAGGCAGGCTATGCGCTGGGGATCCTGTTTCTTCTGCCGCTGGGCGACCGTCACGATCGCCGGACGCTGATCGTGCTGAAAAGTGCCGCGCTGGCGCTGTTGCTGCTGGCCTGTAGCCTGACCGTTCAGATCCACTCCCTGCTGCTGGTGAGCCTGTTGATTGGAATGACCGCCACCATGGCCCAGGATATCGTTCCGGCCGCGGCCATTCTGGCGCCTGAGGGCAAACAGGGGAAAACGGTCGGGACGGTGATGACCGGTCTGTTACTGGGGATCCTGCTCTCCAGAACCGTGAGCGGTGTGGTCGGTGAGGCCTTCGGCTGGCGCGTGATGTACCAGTTGGCTGCAGGCAGTATTGCGCTTCTCGCCGTAGTGATGTGGAGGGTGTTGCCCCGCTTTGCGGTCTCCTCAACGCTGAGCTACCCGGCACTGATGCGCTCTATGGCACACCTGTGGCAACGCTACCCGGCATTGCGTCGTGCCGCACTGGCGCAGGGCTTTCTCTCCATTGCTTTCAGCGCCTTCTGGTCGACGCTGGCGGTGATGCTAATGGAACATTATCAGCTGGGCAGTGCGGTGGCAGGCGGATACGGTATTGCGGGTGCTGCTGGGGCGCTGGCAGCACCTCTGGCGGGCGGGCTGGCCGACAAGCTCGGCGCCGGAAAAGTCACCCAACTGGGTGCCGCGCTGGTGACCCTCTCCTTTGCACTGATGTTTTTGCTGCCGCTGTTTGGCCTGCATGGCCAGCTGATCCTGATTGCCGTTGCTGCCGTAGGCTTTGACCTGGGTCTGCAATCCAGCCTCGTCGCCCATCAGAATCTGGTGTATGGCCTGGAGCCGCAGGCACGCGGCCGTCTGAATGCCCTGCTCTTTACCGTCGTGTTTATTGGTATGGCATTAGGATCCGCGCTCGGCAGTCAACTGTATACCCTTGCCGGATGGCCGGGCGTGGTTGCCCTGGCGACCGTGGCTGCGGCTGTGGCGCTGGTCATCCGCCTGACCGAACGCCCCCGGGAGACGCGCACGGCAGTCAACTCTTGATAAAAAAAAGCCCAATCCGCGAACGGATTGGGCAGAGAGAACATGATCAGTTTCAAGCCATGTTCTAAAGGTGAAAATGTTATTTATTAAGCTGGAACAAGGACATGCCCTGCATATCGCTGAAGGCTTTGTATGACGCCTGGAGCGCAGCTTGCTGCATCGTGTAAGAGGAAATGGCTGCGTTCCAGTCCACATCGATGAGATCGCTCATCTGCTGGGTCTGACTTAACTTACGGTCGCTGCCCAGCGAATCCAGGCTATCAAGCTCATTGAGTTTGCTACCGATATCAGCAACAACGGTCAGGATATTGTTCTGCGTATTTTTAATACTCACTCCAGCGGTTGTCAGCGCCAGCGCCTGGGTTTGTGTTGCAGCAGAGTCACCGTCAGCCGGTAATTTCAACGCAGATATCACGGTATCAAGCGTTTTGAAAATATTCGTCTCGCCGTAACCACCGCCCGGAACTTCTTCCGCATTGCTGGTAATGCTTTCGAATACTTGCTTACCGGTATGACTGACCATCATATTTCGGGCAGAGTCGACTTGCTGGAAAATAGCCTCATCCCCTCCCTTATAGTCGCCGGTCACACTATCGAAGGCAGGTGATTCAGTTTTATATCCAGCAAAAATAAAACGACCGTTGCCATCGGTTGTGTTGGCCAGATTCATTAACTGATCGCGCAGGCCTTGCAGGTCAGCGGCTAATGACATTCGGTCATCGTCATTGAGCGTACCATTGCCTGCATAAATGATTTTTTCCTGAACCGCGGCAATGGACGTATTTACCTGGCTTAAAACGCTGTCTTCCAGCGACGCTTTCTGCGTAGCAAAGGAGCGGGCCAATGTAAACTGGTTATTCTGTGACTGCGCCTGGGATAACACCACTGCCTGCGAGGCGGCAATCGGATCATCCGATGGACGGTTAACGCGTTGGCCGGTGGACATCTGCTCACCGTATGCCATCCACTTGCTCTGGGAATCAGTGATCCCACGCATGTTCTGCTGGTACATCATCTGGGTGCTAATACGCATTGTTCACCTCGGCCTTAGCGAATATTAATTAACGCATCGAAGAGCGTGCTGGCGGTTTGCAGTACCTGGGCATTTGCCAGGTAATACTGCTGGAAGCGCTGCAGGTTGCCATACTCTTCGTCGAGGTTAACCCCGGAAATTGACTGCTGCTGATTGCTTAGCTGCGTCGCCACGTTGGCCTGCGTCGTGCTGCTGGTTTTCAGGGTCGAGGTTTTGCTGCCGACGGTGCTGACCAGTGACGCATAGGCATCGTTAAAGGTTTTGTTACCGCCAACCACTTTGCTGCTTTGCAGATCCAGCAGCGCCTGACCGTTGCGGTTATCGCTCTCACCGCCCGCGGCGTCAGACGCGAGGGCCAGTTTCGATTCGTCGCTGATCGCCAGATCCATATTCACAATGGCGTTAGCGACCGGCTTAACGATAAAGCTGTCTTTTGCACTCGCCGCGCCCGATACGCTGACCGTCAGGCCATCGAAAGATAAATTGCCGCTCCCGTCGTTAGTGGCGGTAACCGTGGTTTTATCGGAGAGGCGGGTAATCTTCCAGTCGGAGCCATCAAACTCCATCTTATAGTCAGTGGCCTGGACTTTGGCGCTGTCGGGGACAGAGACGGCGGCGGACACCGAGGCCGAACCGGTATTTTTGCTGTTAGCCAGCACCGCGGGCGTGCCGATATCAAACATTTTTTCACCGGCATTGCCTTCGGCATCAAAACCTTTTGCATGCTGGGTGTTCATGGCGTTGGCGAACGAGAGCGCCAGCTGATTCAGGGTGTTGCGCGCGGTGTCGAGCTCTTCAGTACGGAAGGTCAACAGCCCGCCGAGCGATCCGTTGGTCAGCAGCTTTTCCGGGATCTCCACGCTTCCTGCCGCCTCGTCAACAAACGCCACGGTGGTGCGGGAAGGATCGGCGCTGGACTTCACGGCTGCCAGCTGACTGGAAGTGCTGCCCTGCACCAGGTTGTAGCCATTGCCAAACGATACGTTATAGGTGCCGCCATCCTGGACTGAAACTTCAACGCCGATTATCTGGTTAAGCTCGCTCACCAACTGGTCGCGCTGATCGAGCAGGTTGTTAGGCGATGCCCCTGCCCCGACACCGGTCAGTTTAGAGATCTGATCGTTCAGGTTCGCAATCTGCTTCGCGTAGTTGTTGATCTGATCAACGCTGGTGCCGATAGTGATATTGATCTGCTTATCCTGATCGCGCAGGTACTGATCGTTGACTTTAAACTGGTTCACCAGGCCATCGGCCTTGCCCAGCACCGTCTGACGCGCAGCCGGATCTTCGGCATTGCTGACCAGGGTTTGCAGGCTGGTAAAGAAACCCTGCATAGTGGTTGACAGGTTGTTGGTGGTACCGGACAGAACATCGTCGATTTTTGACATCTGCTGGTAGCGGGTATTCAGGGCGCTGCTCTGGTTCTGCGCCGTGCGCAGCTGGTTGGTAATGAATGAATCATATTCGCGCTGGACCCCGGAGACATACACGCCGTTGCCAACCCAACCGCCGCCGGTGAGTGTACTGTTTGAGGCACTCAGCACCGTTGTCTGACGGGTATAGCCCGTCACGTTATAGCTTGAAATATTATTACTGGCGGTATTCAGCGCCGCCTGTGCCGCGCTGAGGCCACTCATGGCGCTGTTGATCAAACTGGACATGGGGGTTCCTTTTATTCTTTAGACACGAGTCCTGATGAAGATTATCGGCAGTCTCCCCCCGGACTTGAGCACTTTTCAGAACAGATTTTCGAGATCGTTGCTGTAGGCTTTGCTGACTTTCTCGCCCATCGATTTAAGCTGCTGGATCATGCTGGTCAGTTTGCGGGCATACTGCGGGTCGGTGGCGTAGCCGGCGCTCTGCAGCGCCTGGGCGCCCTGCTCTGCGGTGGCGGCCTGCGTCACGGCGGCGTAGCGCGGATTGCGGCTCAGCAGGTTGACGTAATCGGAAAGGGCTTCCAGATACGAACTGTACACGCGGAACTTCGCTTTGATCTTTTTCGCTTCGCCATTTTCAAATTCAGTGGTAGTGATTTCCGTGGTCGGCCCTTTCCAGCTTCCCGAGGCCTTCACGCCAAAAATGTTGAAGCTCGGCTCGCCATTCTCACGGCGGATCTGCCGCTGTCCCCAACCGGACTCCAGCGCCGCCTGGGCGAGGATCAGGTGATGCGGAACGCCGCTCTGCTCGCTGGCAAGTCGCGCGGGTAGCGAGAGCTGGGCCAGGAAGTCTTTGCTGTCGCCGGTCAGCGGTTCATCGTTGCTTTCCGGCTTTTTCGGCAGCGCCTGACGCACCATCTGCGTCAGGGCCTGATTTTGATAGCGGGTCACCGTTTCCAGATCGAACTTCATCGGCACCTGCTGCGGCTGCTCTTCCGGCGGCACGCCCTGGGCGGCCGCCATCTGCTTCACAATCACGTCGGCGAGCCCTAAACCTTTACCGGAGGTCATCTGCTGCGCAATCTGCTGGTCGTACATGCTGGTATACAGACGCGTCGAGTCGCTGCTGAACATGCCATCTTTCGGCAGCGCCTCACGCATACTTTTCAGCATCATCTGCACAAACATCCCCTCCACCTGGCGGGCAACCGGGCGGATATTTCCCGCCGGGTCTTTGCCTGCTTTGGCCTTCAGGTCGTTGAGCGACTGAGTATCCCAGGCCGCGCTGGTCAGCAGTTTGCTATCGGTCAGCATCAGATGATTTCCACTTTGGCACGCAGACAGCCGGCACTCTGCATCGACTGCAGAATGGACATCAGATCGATCGGCGTGGCACCCAGCGCATTCAGCGCGCGCACGACGTTGTTCAGGTTGGCGCTGGAGCGCACGCTCTGCAGCGAGCCGCCGCTCTGACGCATATCAATCTGGGTTTGTGGTGTGACCACAGTCTCGCCGCCGCCAAATGGCGTATCCGGCTGGCTGACGTTGGCTGAGCGGTTAACCGTCACGGAGAGGTTGCCCTGCGCCACGGCACAGCTGTCGAGGGTGACTTCGCGGTTCATCACCACCGAGCCGGTACGCGAGTTGATGATCACTCTGGCGTCCTGCGGGGTGACGTTGACTTCCATATTCTGGATATCCGCCAGCAGACGCACCTGATTGCTGCCGCCGCTGGAGGTACGAACCTGCACCGTGCGCGCATCCAGCGCGGTCGCACTGCCGAAGCCGCGGCCACGGTTGATAGTGTCGGCAATCTGCTGCGCGAGGGTGAAGTCGTCGTCATTCAGCTGCAGGTTAATGGTGTTCCCGGCACCGAACTGCGTGGGTAGCTCGCGCTCGATGATCGCCCCGCCGGTGATACGTCCGCCGTTAAGCTGGTTAACCTGCACGCTGCTGCCGCCCGCAGAAGCACCCGCACCGCCGACCAGGATGTTACCCTGGGCCAGAGCATAAACCTGGCTGTCCACCCCTTTCAGCGGGGTCATCAACAGGGTACCGCCGCGCAGGCTTTTGGCGTTACCCATCGAGGAGACCACCACGTCGATGGTCTGCCCCTGGCGCGAAAACGCCGGGTAAGATGCCGTGACCATTACCGCCGCCACGTTTTTCAACTGCATGTTGGTGCCCGCCGGCACGGTAATGCCGAGCTGGGAGAGCATGTTGTTCAGGCTCTGGGTGGTGAACGGCGTCTGGGTGGTCTGGTCACCGGTCCCGTCAAGCCCGACCACCAGGCCGTAGCCGATCAGGGAGTTTTCACGTACGCCCTGTACGCTGGTCAAATCGCGAATACGATCGGCCTGGGCGAAGGTTGCCACCAGGGCCAGGGCCGTTGCGAAGAGGAATTTAAACATGTGTCACCTCGCTTACATCGGCGATAAGTTAAGGAAGAAACGCTGCATCCAGCCCATATTCTGCGCTTCATTGATGTAGCCGTTGCCGACGTACTCAATGCGCGCATCGGCCACCTGGGTGGACGGTACGGTGTTGGAGCCGCTGATGGTGCGCGGGTTAACCACACCGGAGAAACGAATAAACTCCGTACCCTGGTTGATGGCGATCTGTTTTTCACCCACGACGTGTAAATTGCCGTTCGCCAGCACCTGGTCGACGGTTACCGTCAACGTGCCGCTAAAGGTGTTGCTGGCATTGGCGCCGCCTTTACCGTTAAAGGAGTTGCCGCCAGAGGCATCGACATCGGCGCGGGCATTGCCGAACAGGCCCTGCAGATAGCGCGGTACGGTGTCGAAACCGAAATTGGTTTTCCCGTCGCGGCTGGCATTCGCCGACGAGCTCTTGCTGGCGCTGACGTTTTCCTGCAGCTGGATAGTCAGCGTGTCGCCGATATTGCGCGGACGACGGTCTTCAAACAGCGGCTGATAACCGTAGTTAATCGGCTGCGCAGTCTGGAAAATAGAGCCATTCACAATCGGCGTCGGGCCGGGAATGGGTTGGGCGGAAGTCGCACCCTGGACCAGAGGTTTAGACGGAACCCAGGCGCACCCGCTGAGGGTCACCGCCAGGAGAGTCACTACCGGATAACGAATCGCCGCGTTTTTTTGCATTGCCTTCATCTTCGAAAACAGGGAGCCGGTGCGACGTTAACCGCACCGGGCTACACCTTAGAGTTGCGTCAGTTTCTGCAGCATCTGGTCGGTCGTCGACACTGCTTTACTGTTAATTTCGTACGCGCGTTGCACCTGGATCATGTTCACCAGCTCTTCCGCGACGTTAACGTTTGAGGTTTCCACATACCCCTGATACAGCAGGCCTGCCCCGTTCAGCCCCGGCGTGCTCTCGTTTGGCGCGCCAGAGGACTGGGTTTCGATGTACAGGTTCTCACCGATGCTTTCCAGACCGGTGTCGTTCATAAAGGTGGTCAGGTTCAACTGCCCCACCTGCACCGGCGCGGCCTGACCCTGCTGGGTCACGCTCACGATCCCGTCACGCCCGATGGTGATGCTCAGGGCGTTAGCGGGAACGGTGATCGCAGGCTGAACCTGGAAACCGCCCGCCGTCACCAGCTGACCGTTCTGATCCACCTGGAACGACCCGTCGCGGGTATAGGCTGAGGTTCCGTCCGGCAGCTGCACCTGGAAGAAACCCTGGCCTTTAATCGCCACGTCTTTGCTGTTGTTGGTCTGGGACAGGTTGCCCTGGCTGTGCAGACGCTCGGTCGCCACCGGGCGAACCCCGGTACCAATCTGCAGGCCCGACGGCAGCGTGGTCTGTTCAGACGACTGCGCACCCGGCTGGCGGATGGTTTGATAAAGCAAATCTTCAAAAACTGCACGCTGACGCTTGAAACCGTTGGTGCTGACGTTCGCCAGGTTGTTGGCGATCACGTCCATATTGGTTTGCTGCGCGTCGAGGCCAGTTTTCGCGATCCATAAAGAACTGATCATAAGAAGTCCTGTTAACTCATTGACAGCAGTTGGTTGGCGCGCCCGGCGTTTTCATCCACGCTGGAGATCACCTTCATCTGCATTTCAAAGCGGCGCGCGCTGGCGATCATGTCGGCCATCGCGGCAACCGGCTTGACGTTACTGCCTTCCAACACCCCGGACATCACGCGGATGCTCGGGTCGGCCTGCAGGGTTGCGCCCCGGGTCGCCTGTGCGGCCTGGCTCAGACGGAACATCCCGTCGTCACCGCGCTGCACTTCGTTGCCCTCGGCTTTCACCAGCTTCAGACGGCCAACAGGCGCCACGGTATTTGGCGGATCGCCCGGGTTTAACGCCGAGATGGTGCCGTCGGCAGCAATAGTGATCTCAGAACCTTCCGGCACGGTGATCGGGCCAGCTTCACCGATAACCGGGTGGCCCTGAATGGTCAACTGCCCAACAGCATCGACCTGGATATTCCCGTTACGGGTATAGCCTTCGCCGCCGTCAGCGGTTTGCACCGCCAGCCAGCCATCCTGCTGTAAGGCCACGTCGAGCGGACGTGAGGTGTAGTCCATCTGCCCAGGCGTCATGTCGGCACCCGGCGTTGACGCCACCACCAGCGTACGCGTTGGCAGGGAGAGCCCTTCCACCGGCACGGCGCGCAGCGCGTTGAGCTGCGCACGGAAACCCGGCGTGGAGGCGTTCGCCAGGTTACTGGCGGTCACTGCCTGCTGATTGAGCGTCTGACTGGCGGCGCCCATCGCGGTATATATTGCGTGATCCATTAAGCTATCCCGTCAGCCAGTTAGCGGAGGTTAACCAGCGTGTTGAGGATCTGATCCTGGGTTTTGATGGTCTGCGCGTTCGACTGATAGTTACGCTGCGCGACGATCATATTGACCAGCTCTTTACTGAGATCCACGTTGGAGGCTTCCAGCGCGCCGTTGGTCAGGGTACCGAAGTTACCGCTGCCCGCGGTGCCCAGCAGGGCCACGCCAGAGGACTGGGTCGCCGACCAGACGTTGTTGCCTTCAGACTGCAGGCCTTCGTTGTTGGCGAAGTTCGCCAATACAACCTGCCCCAGGACCTGATTCTGTTCGTTGGAGTAGTTACCCACCACCGTGCCGTCGTCGTTAATCTGATAGCTCACCAGGTCGCCCGGCTTGTAGCCGTTCTGGTTGGTGGCCACGATGTTGTTCGCACCGGTGTTCTGCTGCATTGAGTTCAGGAAGCTCAGGGAGAACGTGACCGGCACCGCGCCGCTTAACGGATCGGTGGTGACGTTGATCGCCGGGTTAGCGTTCTTCGTTGTGCTCAGCACACCACCCGCACTGTAGTTGTAAACCCCTTCCAGATTCCCGTTACTGTCGAAGTTCATCTGGGCAGATTTAGTGATTTTCGCATTGGCCACGCTGCCATCCTGGGTATACAGATCCCACTTGTTGTCTGCCGTTTTCACGTAGTAGACATACATGTTGTGGGCGTTACCCTGGGTGTCGAAAACGGTGATGGTGCCTTTTTTGTTGTAGCTGTCCGGGTTCGGAGTCACCGAGGTGGCATCAAACGCAATCGTTGGCACGGTGTCGGTGGAGTTCAGGTTGATCTGCTGGCTGCTGGTGGTGGTCGCTTTCGCGGGCATCAGGTCGACAGGAATGGAGATCGGCTGTGGGTTCGCGCCGGTCTGCACCGTCGGCGGGCTGCCTGCTGCAGGGAAGCCGGTCAGCTGCAGACCCTGCATGTTCACCAGGTTACGGTTTTCGTCGAGGCTGAACTGACCGTTACGGCTGTAGTAAACCGAACCGTTGCTGTCGAGCATGCGGAAGAAACCGTTCTGGCTGATGGCGACATCGAGGCCACGACCGGTGTTAGTGGTGGTCCCGTCGCTGAAATCCTGAGTGATCCCGGCGACTTTTACGCCGAGGCCCACTTTGGAGCCGGCGAACATGTCAGCGAAAGAGGCGCTACCGGACTTAAAACCATAGGTCGCGGAGTTGGCAATGTTGTTACCGATGACATCGAGGTTAGTGGCCGCAGCATTCAGGCCGCTGACCGCTTGAGAAAAGGCCATGACTTACTCCTGATAAGTATTAGGGCTTAAATAATCTGCCGAACTTCGTCGAGCGTAGTGGTTCCGTAAGTACCCAGATCCAGCGTGTTACCATTGCCATTGCGAATGACGCCCTGCACCAGCGCAAACTGCAGCGGCTGTGCCACCAGCTGAGTACTGCCGCTGCTGGCGGAAATCGCGACGTTATAAGAGCCATTTGGCGCGCTGGCGCCATCGGTCATCGTCCCGTCCCAGGTAAAGGTATGGACGCCCGCTTTCAGCTCGCCGATATCAATCGTGCGCACCACCGCGCCGTTCTTGTCGGTGATGGTGGCAGTGACTTTGTCCGCGCTCTGCTGCAGCTCAACGCCAAACGGCGTAGTGGTGGTCGTGGCGGAGCCTTCTGCGCCGCTGGTACCCGCCAGAACCGTGGTCCCCGGGATCATCACCCCATGACCGATCAGCGTGCTGGCCTGCATCGACTGGCTGTTGTCGATCTGACCGGAAATGGAGCCCAGCGTGGTGTTCAGTTTTTCGATGCCGCTCACGGTGCTGATCTGCGCAAGCTGCGTCGTCAGTTCGTTGTTCTGCATCGGGTTGGTCGGATCCTGGTTTTTCAGCTGCGCGACGAGCAGCGTCAGGAAGCTACCCTGCAGGTCAGAGGCGCTGTTCCCGGTCAGCGAGGTGCTGCCCGTGGTGCCGCTGGTTCCGCTGACGGCGGTATTCGTCCGGTCATTCACATTGACGGCGATGGACATTGGTCTCTCCTTTACTGGCCCAGAGTGAGCGTTTTGAGCATCATGCTCTTCACCGTGTTCAGCACTTCAACGTTGGCCTGGTAGCTACGGGAAGCCGACATGGTGTTCACCATTTCGCCCACCACATCAACGTTGGGCATTTTGACGTAGCCACTGGCATCCGCCAGCGGGTTGCCGGGCTCGTACACCAGTTTGTCCGGCGCCTGGCTCTCTATCACATTCGCCACTTTCACCCCGCCGGTGGCGGCACCGGGTGCGGCATCAACCTGGAAAACGACCTGCTTAGCGCGATAAGGTTGGCCATCCGGGCCGGTCACGCTGTCGGCGTTGGCCATGTTACTGGCGGCCACGTTCAGGCGTTGGGACTGCGCGGTGAGCGCGGAACCGGCGATATCAAAAATATTCAGTAAGGCCAAACTTAGTTACCCCCCTGCAGGACGTTCATCATGCCTTTGATCTGTCCACCGAGAACGGTCAGCCCCATCTGGTACTTCAGGCTGTTATCGGCAAACTGCGTACGCTCCCGGTCCATATCAACGGTGTTGCCGTCGAGGGATGGCTGATCGGGGATGCGATAAAGTAAATCGGTGTTCGGGGTCGTCACGGTCGCGGCGGGAATGTGGCGTGCGGACGTCAGCGTAAGGGCGACACCGCTATTCTCGGCCCGCCCACGCTCCATGACTTTCTTCAATTCACTGGAAAAATCGATATCGCGCGCCTGAAACCCTGGGGTATCGGCGTTCGCGATATTGGCGGCCAGAATCTCCTGACGCTGGGCGCGTAAGTTGAGCGCTTCCTGCTGAAAACGTAGCGCGGCATCGAGTCTATCGAGCATATCTCCTCCGCTGATGGCAAAATTTCAGTGGATAGCTTAAATCTCAACCCATGCTCGTCATCGACGGAATAAGCGCAAAATGCGTCGCTATTTATTGCGTTGATGCGAAACCGCTACAGGTAGAATTCTGCTCATTCTCGAACCGACGGGTACTGGCGATATGGCGTTAAAACGTGGCATGACCGCAACCTTACTTCTCTGGAGCTCCGTCTCGCTGGCGCAGGATCTGGACGCCCAGCTGACGGCGTTTTTTGCCCAGCGTCTGGCCGGATTTAGCGATGAAGTGACGGTCCAGGTCCGCACGCCGCCGACGATGCTCCCCTCCTGCGAAATGCCGGCCTTTAGCATCCCAGGCACCAGCAAACTGTGGGGCAACGTGAGCGTCACCGCGCTCTGCGGCACTGAGAAACGTTTTATACAGGTTGCAGTTCAGGCGACGGGCGATTATGTTGTCGCGGCCCAGGCCATTCCCCGCGGTGGCGTTGTCCAGCCGGGAAGCGTCACGCGCAAGCGCGGCAGGCTGGATCAGCTGCCCCCACGTACCATGTTGGACATTAGCCAGGCGCAGAATGCTGTCAGCCTGCGCGACGTCGCGCCGGGCCAGCCGCTGCAGTTGTCGATGCTGCGCCAGTCCTGGCGGATCAAAGCCGGGCAGCGGGTGATGGTGATCGCCAGTGGCGATGGCTTTAGCGTTAACGGTGAAGGACAGGCGCTGAACAACGCAGCCGTCGCCCAGAACGCACGCGTCAGAATGACTTCCGGCCAGGTGGTGAGCGGAACGGTCGATTCTGATGGGAATATTCTGATTAACCTATAATCTTTTTAAAGATTATGCAGCGGCTGCCGATAAATCATTAACAAATGAAAATGTCAGGCGCTAACGCCGCCAACCCTCGATGAGGACAACATAATGAGCATTGATCGTACATCGCCCCTGAAGCCGGTTAGCACTGTACAACCTCGCGAACTGCATGACACTGCGACGGCCAAAACACGCCTGCAAAAATCGGCCAGCGCCGACAGTACCAGCGCCAGCGTTACGCTGAGCGATGCCCAGGCGAAGCTGATGCAGCCAGGCAGTAACGACATCAACATGGAACGCGTTGAATCGCTCAAAACGGCGATCCGCAACGGTGAGCTGAAAATGGATACCAGTAAAATCGCCGACGCGCTGATCCAGGAAGCGCAAAGTTTCTTAGAGTAATCACCGTATGAGTCGTCTGACGGAAATAATGGATCAAATGACGGTTGTATTAAACGACCTGAAAACGGTGATGGATGCCGAGCAACAGCAGCTGTCTGCCGGGAATGTTCACGGCAGTGCGTTGCAGCGCATTACCGAAGATAAAAGCTCGCTGCTGGCCACCCTCGACTATCTGGAGCAGCAGCGACGCGCGGAGCAAGAGGCTCGCCTTAGCGCCAATGATGATGTCGCCGATCGCTGGCAAACAATTACTGAAAAAACCCAGCATCTGCGCGATCTCAATCAGCACAACGGCTGGCTGCTCGAAGGTCAGATGACCCGCAACCAGCAGGCGCTGGAGGTGCTTAAGCCGCACCAGGAGACGGGGCTGTATGGCGCGGACGGTCAAACGTCCAGTTCGCGCAGCGGCGGGAAGAAGTTTACGATTTAAAACCGGAATGAATAACAGGGCGTACCCGGCGGGTACGCCCTTTTTTTGCTTACGCCGTCGTGCGGCGGGCGAACTCTTTCAACTTAAAGCCCAGCACCGCCAGGGTGGCAAAATACGCCACCACACCGACGACCACTACCGCCAGCAGGCGCAGCAGACGATAGAACATGGTGCCCTGCTCCCAGTCCGGCATCACGTGCATCATCCCCAGCAGCGCCGCCGCCATCACCAGCACCGCAATCAGCAGACGCACCAGGAAGCGTGTCCATCCCGGCTGCGGGGTGAAAATCTTTTGCTTTCTCAGCTGCCAGTACAGCAACCCGGCATTCAGACAGGCCGCCAGGCCGATGGAGAGCGACAGACCGGCATGCTTGAGTGGGCCAATAAACACCAGGTTCATCAGCTGGGTCATGATCAGGGTCACGATGGCAATTTTGACCGGCGTTTTGATGTCCTGGCGCGAGTAAAAGCCCGGAGCCAGCACCTTGACCACGATCAGCCCCATCAGCCCCACGGAGTACGCCACCAGCGCGCGCTGGGTCATCAGCGCATCGAAAGCGCTAAATTTGCCGTACTGGAACAGTGACACGACCAGCGGTTTAGCGAGGATCCCCAGCGCCACCGCGCTCGGCAGCGCCAACAGGAAGCATAGACGCAGCCCCCAGTCCATCAGGCGGCAATACTCGTCGTGGTTGCCGCTGGCAAAGCTGCGGGAGAGTGACGGCAGCAGAATGGTGCCCAGCGCCACGCCCAGCACCCCGGACGGGAACTCCATCAGACGGTCGGCGTAGTACATCCACGACACCGATCCAGAGACCAGGAACGAAGCAAAGATGGTGTTGATGATAAGCGAAATCTGGCTGACGGAGACCCCGAGGATTGCCGGGCCCATCTGCTTCACCACCCGAATCGCCCCGGCATCGCGCAGGTTAATACGCGGCAGGACCAGCATGCCGATCTTCTTCAGGTGCGGCAGCTGATAGGCCAGCTGCAGCACGCCACCGACGGTCACCGCCCACGCGAGCGCCAGAACCGGCGGGTTAAAGTGCGGCGCGGCAAACAGGGCAAAGCCGATCATGCTGACATTGAGGAAGGTGGGCGCAAAGGCCGGCACCGAGAAGCGGTTCCAGGTGTTGAGGATCGCCCCCGCCAGCGAGGCCAGCGAAATCAGCAGAATATAAGGGAAGGTAATGCGCAGCAGCTGCGTGGTCAGAGTGAATTTATCGGCGGTATCGGCAAAGCCCGGCGCCGTTACCATGATCACCCAAGGTGCGGCCAGCATCCCGACCACCGTCACAATCGCCAGCGCGAGGGTCAGCAGCCCCGACACATAGGATACAAATACCCTGGTCGCGTCTTCCCCCTGCTTGCTTTTGTATTCCGCCAGGATCGGCACAAACGCCTGGGAGAACGCCCCCTCGGCAAAAATACGTCGCAGCAGATTTGGCAGCTTAAAGGCGACAAAAAAGGCGTCCGTCGCCATTCCGGCACCAAAGACCCGCGCCACAATGGCGTCGCGCGCAAAGCCCAGCACGCGCGAAAACATGGTCATCGAGCTGACGGCCGCCAGCGATTTTAATAGGTTCATTAACGTGAATTTCCACACCCAAACGGAAAACGCCTGCAAAGCAGGCGTATTTGCGCCGGGTGAGGCGATGCTTACCCGGCCTACAAAACAACAGCGCGTAGTCTACCCCGAAACCGCGGAATTGCTATCGCCAGATGTTACAGCGGGTTATTCGCTGATGGCATCGCGCCACAGCTTCTCCACGATACGCTGGGCACGGATCGCCTGTTCGCCCGCGGTTTCCGGAACCGTCTGATTTTGCACGCATTCGATAAAGTGGCGCGCACATCCGGTAAATCCGCGTTGCTCGAGCGTACTTTGCCAGCCCGGAATAGCAGGCGTCACCACGCCTGCGCCCCGCTCTTCCCGCCACTCGCGCATATCGGTGATATCCAGCAGCGCGCCGTCCGTGACCGCCTGAACCCACTCCCGCTGGCTGCCTGCCCGGCGATGCATGGAGGTGGTTACCTGCAGATTGTCCGCGCTGAAATGGTGCTCGGCGTAAATCATCGCCCCCTGGTCGTTAGTCTGCAATGTGCCGCCGGTTAAGCGGGCGCTGTCACCCGCCAGCCACAGAGCGGTATCCACCACGTGCAGATAGTCATCCAGCAGCGTAAAACGCAGATCGTTGGGCCCGACGCTGTCGGCGCGATGCTTATCCATGCGCAGCGATGCCGCACCGTTCAGCTGGGTTTTCAGCTGCTGATAGAGCGGTGCAAAGCGGCGGTTAAAACCCACCATCAGGGTCAGTTTTTTCTGCGCAGCCAGCTCAATCAGGCGCTCGGCATCGGCAAGATTATCCGCAAGCGGTTTATCAACACAGACGTGGACGCCCGCCTGCAGCAGCTCACTGACCACCTGATAGTGGGTGGCGGTCGAAGTATGGACAAACACCGCATCGCACTCGCGGGCTAAATCCTGCAGCGAGCCCAGGTATGGCATGCGCACGGACTCGCAAATTCGCAGTGCTTTATCGCGTGAGGGCGACCAGGCCCCCTGTAACGTCCAGTCGGTGGCGGTACTCAGCACCGGCAGCCAGGCTTTTTGCGCAATGCCGCCCAGACCGACAACGCCTACTCGTAATTTTGTCACCGTTAATCTCCCAGATGTGCCAGCAGCGAATCGAGCCGCTGTTTCAGGTCTTCAACTTCATTCTCCAGCGCCTCAACGCGCGCCGCCAGGCCAACGTCTGCCACCGGGGTATCGGCGTCTACGGCATTGACCGGCGTTTCAACGTCGCCGCTGAAGAGATGCATAAAGCGGCTTTCGCGCTTACCGGGTTCACGCCCCAGACGCAGGACAAAGGGGCCATCTTCCCGGCTGGCTAACGCCTCAAGCGTCTGCTCCACCTGTTGGGTATCGGCAAATTCGTGCATGCGCGCCGCGCGGGTGCGCAGCTCACCGGGCGTTTGCGCCCCGCGCAGCAGCAGGGTAGCGATGATGGCGACCTCTGCCGGACTCAGCTTCAGCGCACCAAATTCCGAGTTACAAAAGCGCTGCTCGTACTTGGTCACGCGGTTGCCAAACCCGCTGACGGTGCGCAGATAGTGACGCTTCACCAGCGCGTCGAGCTGATCCTGCACATCGTGTTCGCCGAGGTTCATCACCGGTTCACGGTTGGTTTTTTGGTTACAGGCCAGGGTCACGGCATTGACTGAGAGCGGATATTGCTCCGGGGTGGTTACCTGCTTTTCCAGCAGACAGCCAATCACGCGCGCTTCGGTGGCGCTTAACTGATATTTCATTTCTGTTCCTTAGCGCCCGGCGCTCCATTGTTGAGTGGTCAGCGCCGTCAGAACATGATCGCGCCATTCGCCGTCAATCAGCAGGTAATCTTTGGCGTAGCCCTCTTTTTCAAATCCGAGGCGCCCCAGTAAATCGCCGCTGCGCTGATTGTGCGGCATATAGTTAGCCATAATGCGGTGCATATGCTGGGTACGCTGCATGTAGCGGATCGCCGAGGTCAGCGCCTCGTACATCAGCCCCTGCCCCTGCCATTTTTGCCCGATGGAATAGCCCAGATAACAGGCGTGGAACGAGCCCCGCACCACGTTAGAAAAGTTGGCGATCCCGACGATCTCTTTTTCATCAGGATCGAGCAGCGCAAAATAAAACGCCGAGCCCTGTCGGTGGAACTCGGCAATCATGCTTAACCGTGCCTGCCAGCCGGAAGGGTAACAGTGACTCTCATCCCGTACGGGTTCCCAGGGTTTTAAAAACTGACGATTCTCAGCGTAGTAGTCCGCCAGACGCCAGGCATCACGCTCATGCACCAGACGCACCACCAGGCGGTCGGTCGTCAGGCGCACTTTCGGCACATTACTGCGATAGCCAAACATTGATACCACTCCTTCCCGTTACAACCTCGACCCGTTAGCTTTACTATACCTGCGCGAATGCCGTCTGGGAAAACAGTGACATACCCTTTTTACGGCTTTTCACCTTTTTCGATGAAAAACCTGAATCAAAGTCACCTCTTGATAAAAAAATATTGTGACAGCTTGTGTGGGAAAAACCCCGCCAACAACGCAGAATATTAGCGCGCTTATCATCTTTATTCCCCTGGAGGGGAAATGTCCCGTATCTCGCAGGCCCGTAACCTGGGTAAATATTTCCTGTTAGTCGATAACATGCTGGTTGTCCTCGGCTTTTTTGTCGTTTTTCCGCTCATTTCGATTCGCTTTGTCGATCAGATGGGCTGGGCGGCACTGATGGTCGGGATTGCGCTGGGGCTACGCCAGCTCATTCAGCAGGGGCTGGGGGTGTTTGGCGGCGCGATTGCCGATCGCTTCGGTGCAAAACCGATGATTGTCACCGGCATGCTGTTGCGGGCCGCAGGCTTTGCCACCATGGCGATAGCGCACGAACCCTGGCTGCTGTGGGTCTCCTGCATTATTTCCGGTCTCGGCGGCACGCTGTTCGATCCACCGCGCACCGCGTTGGTGGTGAAGCTGATTCGTCCTCAGCAGCGTGGGCGTTTTTTCTCCCTGCTGATGATGCAGGACAGCGCCGGCGCGGTCGTTGGCGCGCTATTAGGAAGCTGGCTGCTGCAGTATGACTTCCGCCTGGTGTGTGCCACCGGGGCGGTACTGTTTATTCTCTGCGCGGGGTTTAACGCCTGGCTGCTGCCTGCCTGGAAACTCTCAACCGTCAAAGCGCCGGTCCGCGAGGGTCTGGATCGCGTGTGGCGCGACAAACGCTTTATCACCTATGTGCTGACGCTGGCCGGGTATTACATGCTGGGGGTCCAGGTGATGCTGATGCTGCCGATCATGGTCAATGATATTGCCGGTTCCCCGACGGCGGTGAAGTGGATGTACGCCATCGAAGCCTGCCTGTCGCTGACCCTGCTGTACCCCATCGCCCGCTGGAGCGAAAAGCGTTTTCGCCTTGAACATCGGCTGATGGCTGGCTTGCTGTTGATGTCCCTGAGCATGCTGCCGATCGGTATGGTCAGCTCGTTACAGCAGCTGTTTCTGCTGATCTGTACCTTCTACATCGGCTCGATTATTGCTGAACCCGCGCGTGAAACGCTGAGCGCGCAGCTGGCCGATGCCCGTGCGCGCGGCAGCTATATGGGCTTTAGCCGCCTCGGGCTGGCAATTGGCGGCGCGCTGGGGTATGCCGGTGGCGGCTGGCTGTTCGATGCCGGTAAAGCCTTTAATCAGCCGGAACTGCCGTGGGTCATGCTGGCGCTGATTGGGGTCATCACCTTCTTTGCCCTGGGCTGGCAATTTAGCCATAAACGCAGCGCGCCGGGTATGCTTGAACCGGGTGCCTGATTTGTAACGGGCTTTTTTCTCCTCCATACTGAATGTTGATGGTCAACCACTGGAGGAGAAACGTGAAACTTTATATTTACGATCACTGCCCGTTCTGTGTGAAAGCCCGTATGATTTTTGGCCTTAAAAATCTTCCCGTCGAAAGGATAACGCTCCTGAGTGACGACGACGCCACGCCGACGCGGATGATTGGGCAAAAAATGGTGCCGATCCTGCAAAAAGATGACAGCCGTTATCTGCCCGAAAGCATGGATATCGTGCGCTATGTCGACGCGCTTGATGGCCAGCCGCTGCTGACCGGTAAGCAAAATCCGGCCATTGCCGAATGGCTGCGCAAGGTTAACGGCTATGCCAACCGTCTGTTGATCCCCCGATTTGCCAAAGCCGCCTTTGATGAGTTCTCCACCCCGCAGGCACGCGCCAGCTTTGTCGCAAGGAAAGAGGCGTCCATCGGCAGCTTCGCCGAGCATCTGTCCCACTCTGCAGGGCTGGTGAAGAACATCAGCGACGATCTTCGGGCGCTGGACAAGCTCATCGTCCAGCCTAACGCAGTGAATGGCGAGCTCTCCGATGACGATATCCACCTGTTCCCGCTGCTGCGTAATCTGACAATCGTTGCGGGCATTAACTGGCCGACACGTGTCGCCGATTACCGCGATAATATGGCCAAACAGACCCAGGTGAACCTGCTGTCGTCCCAGGCGCTGTAAACCCTGTCAGGGCGGTCACATTCAGACCGCCCGCTTTTATCAGCTTTTTCCGCTGGTTTGACAAAGTCTCCCCTGACATACTGTCGCGTCATAATTGAGGCGCTGACATTCTGTCGAGGGAACCTATGAAAAAGATTGTTATTGCCGCTGCGTTAATTGTCAGCGGCCTGCTGGTTGGATGTAATCAGCTTACACAGTACACCGTCAGCGAGCAGGAAATTAATCAGGCGCTGCAAAAGCGTAATAACTTTGCGAAAGATATCGGCGTGCCCGGCGTTGCCGATGCCCATATCGTGCTGACCAATCTTGCCAGTCAGATTGGCCGCGAAGAGCCCAACAAAGTGATACTTTCCGGCGATGCCAGCCTGGACATGAACTCCCTGTTCGGCAGCCAGAAAGCCAATATCAAACTGAAGTTAAAAGCGCTGCCGGTGTTTAACAAAGAAAAGGGTGCTATCTATCTCCAGCAGATGGAGATCGCCGAGGCCGAGGTGTCGCCGGACAAGATGAAACCGGTTCTGCAAACGCTGATGCCCTATCTGAACCAGTCGCTGCAAAATTACTTCAACCAGCAGCCTGCTTACGTTCTGCGGGAAGACAACAGCAAGGGCGAGGCGCTGGCGAAAAAGTACGCGAAAGGGATCGAAGTGAAGCCGGGTGAGATAATAATCCCCTTCACTGACTAACCTTAAAGGCGCTTCGGCGCCTTTTTTTACGGAAAAGAGTGCAAACGAAAACGTTTCCCCCTATTCTTTGTGTCCGGCAAAAATCATCTCACTCAGCCGGAGCTCATCCATGACTGCACCATCCCAGGTTTTGAAAATCCGCCGCCCAGACGACTGGCATATCCATCTTCGCGATGGCGATATGCTGAATACCGTTGTGCCGTATACCAGCGAAATTTATGGCCGCGCGATTGTGATGCCAAATCTGGTGCCGCCCATCACCACGGTTGAGGCGGCGATTGCCTACCGCCAGCGCATTCTTGATGCAGTGCCTGCCGGTCACGACTTTACCCCACTGATGACCTGCTATCTGACCGACACTCTCGATCCTGATGAGGTTGAGCGCGGCTTTAACGAAGGCGTATTCACCGCCGCTAAACTCTATCCCGCCAACGCAACAACCAACTCCAGCCACGGCGTGACCAGTATCGATGCAATTATGCCGGTACTGGAGCGCATGGAAAAACGGGGAATGCCGCTGCTGGTGCATGGCGAAGTGACCCATGCGGAGATCGATATTTTTGACCGCGAAGCGCGTTTTATCGACAGCGTGATGGAGCCACTGCGCCAGCGTCTGCCGGGGCTGAAAGTGGTGTTTGAACACATCACCACCAAAGATGCGGCTGACTACGTACGGGACGGCAATGAGCGCCTGGCCGCCACCATCACCCCGCAGCACCTGATGTTCAACCGCAACCATATGCTGGTGGGCGGCGTGCGCCCTCACCTTTACTGCCTGCCGATCCTCAAGCGCAACATCCACCAGCAGGCGCTGCGTGAGCTGGTCGCCAGCGGCTGCGATCGCGTCTTCCTCGGCACCGACTCGGCCCCGCATGCCCGTCACCGCAAAGAGGCCAGCTGCGGCTGCGCAGGGTGCTTTAACGCACCGACTGCCCTCGCCAGCTATGCGCAGGTCTTTGATGAGATGAATGCCCTGCAGCACTTCGAAGCCTTCTGTTCCCTGAACGGCCCGCGCTTCTACGGTTTGCCGGTTAACGAGAGCTTCGTTGAACTGGTGCGCGAAGAGAGCAGCGTGGTGGAATCCATCGCCCTGACCGATGACACCCTGATCCCGTTCCTCGCGGGTGAAACCGTTCACTGGACGGTTAAACGCTAAAAATTCGCTGCCCCCTGTTGCAAGCTTGCCGATATGACTGTATAAATACACAGTATAAACACAGGGGGCAAATATGCGTATTGAAGTGACCGTTGCCAGAACCACTGCTTTACCTGCCGGCGCACTGGATGCACTGGCGAGTGAACTATCTCGCCGTATAAACGAATCGTTTCCCGAGAGCAACGGTGCTGTCACCGTCCGCTACGCCGGGGCCAACAACCTGTCCGTCATTGGCGGCGCAAAAGACGATAAAGCGCGCATCAGCGAAATTTTACAGGAAACCTGGGAAAGCGCTGACGACTGGTTTATTACCGATTAGTTTTGCTCCCTCATTGTGTTTTTTTGCCGGGTCGCCCCGGCTTTTTTTCGCCCTTCACTCCCCCGCAAAATATCCTGGAAAAGGCTTAAAAATCACCCGCGTCATGGTGTTTTATTGTTCAAACATTCCTAAATGTTAGAAAAATGTGTTGCTGCCTGTTTATTTTTCCGATCAGAACCCTTATTAATTGATATACTGAAATTGCTTCAGAAAAACACGGATTGAACCTCACAGTCGTTGTCTTTAAACACGTATTCAGGGGGTTATGATGGAAAAGAATAATGAAGTCATCCAGACCCATCCTCTCGTTGGCTGGGATATCAGCACCGTGGACAGCTATGACGCACTGATGCTGCGTTTGCATTACCAGACCCCGAATCACCCCGACCATGTAGAATCGGAAGTTGGGCAGACGCTGTGGCTCACCACAGACGTTGCACGTCAGTTTATTTCTATTTTAGAAGCCGGTATTGCAAAAATAGAATCCAGTGACTACCAGGAAAATGAGTATAAGCGGCATTAAGTTGATGCCACATTTTCACCCAACAGGCACCTTACGGTGCCTCAATTATTTCACCCTTGTATAACCCCGCCATGTTAATTACTCTTCTAAGCCACGAAACGCGTTAAGAGATCCTGATGAAATACGACCTTATCATTATTGGCAGTGGATCCGTGGGGGCTGCGGCCGGTTATTACGCCACCCGGGCCGGGCTGAACGTTCTGATGATTGACGCCCATATGCCGCCCCACACCGAAGGCAGCCACCACGGCGACACCCGCCTGATGCGCCATGCGTACGGCGAAGGCGAACGTTATGTGCCGCTGGTGTTACGTGCGCAGGCGCTATGGGATGAGCTGGCTGACATCAGCGGCGAACCGGTGTTTGAACGCACTGGCGTCGTGAACCTGGGGCCCTCCGATTCAACGTTTCTGGCAAACGTCGAGCACAGCGCCCGGCAGTTCAATCTGGATCTGGAACGGCTCGATGCCGCCGCGGTAATGAGCCGCTGGCCGGAAATTCAGGTGCCAGAGGGGTATATCGGGCTGTTTGAAGCTAACTCTGGCGTCCTGCGCAGCGAGCTGGCGATTAAAACCTGGATTGCCCTGGCAAATGAGGCGGGTTGCGCACAGCTGTTTAACTGCCCGGTCAGCGCGATTACCCATCATGACGACGGCGTTACCGTCAACACGCCAGAAGGTGAGTACAGCGCGCACCGTCTGTTAGTCAGCGCGGGAACCTGGGTTTCGCAACTGGTGCCTGGCCTGCCGGTGCAGCCCGTGCGCAAAGTGTTTTCCTGGTTCCAGGCCGACGGCCGTTACAGCCACCAGAACCGTTTCCCGGCCTTTACCGGCGAGCTACCTGACGGCGATCAGTTCTACGGCTTCCCGTCGGAAAAAGACGCCCTCAAGATTGGCAAACACAACGGTGGGCAGGTTATCGCCTCCCCGGAAGCGCGTAAGCCGTTTGGCGAGTATCCTGGCGATGGCTCAGAAGCTTTTGCGTTTCTGCGCAATATCTTGCCCGGCGTGGGCGGTCTGCTGCACGGTGCTGCATGCACCTACGACAACACCCCGGATGAAGATTTCATCATTGATACCCTCCCGGGTCATGACAACACGCTGTTGATCACCGGTCTGAGCGGTCATGGCTTTAAATTCGCCAGCGTGCTGGGCGAGATTGCGGCGCAGTTCGCTCAGGATCAAACTCCAGCTTTTGATCTTACGCCCTTCTCCCTGTCGCGCTTCAGTCGCTAATCCTGTCAGGCTTCGGGTTACCGAAGCCTGGTATTTACCTCTCAGTCGAAACCCTTATGCAGCGTATTTTTCATTATCTGGTCAATAATATTCGCGAGCATCTGATGCTCTATATTCTGCTGTCGGTGGTACTGATGCTCCTCGATATCGATTACATTGTATTCTTCTGACAGGAAATATTGACAAAAGCTGACGATTCTCAAGATAACTATAATTTCAACGCAAATTATTTGAATATCATAAAACAGTCACACTCCGCCATTACAAACAGAAAAAACACTTCTTTAACAGCCACTCTGACAATTTCACTTTCATTTCATTCAAAAATTCTGTTCTAAATAAATTAAAAAACTAAATCACTAAATATCATTTGCAATAATGTTTTCAGCACGCCATTTTGAGCCCTCACTATTTAATTTCGGTATTTATGATGCAGGTGCGTAACTCCCCTACACGCTATGGCGTTATATCCATGTGTTTACACTGGGCGATGGCTATCGCGGTCTATGCCATGTTTGGCCTTGGATTATGGATGGTCACCCTGAGCTATTACGACGGCTGGTACCACCAGGCCCCTGAGCTGCATAAAAGCATTGGCTTTGTGCTGATGATGGCGTTGGTCGTTCGCCTTCTCTGGCGTCGTGTCTCTCCGCCGCCTCCGGCGCTAAAAAGCCAGACGCGCCTGACGCGCATCGGCGCCACCGTTGCCCATTTCGCCCTGTATGCAGTGCTTTTCGCGATCCTTATTAGCGGCTATCTGATTTCGACGGCTGATGGAAAGCCCATCAGCGTCTTTGGCCTGTTTGATGTGCCCGCCCTGCTAGCCGATGCCGGGACGCAGGCCGATCTGGCCGGTTCAGTCCACCTGTGGCTGGCGTGGGGCGTGGTATCGCTCTCTGCACTGCATGGCCTTGCGGCCATGAAACACCACTTTATTGATAAAGATGCCACCCTGACACGTATGTTGGGCAAAGCGTCACCTGACACTGGAGCATAAAATGAAAAAACGTCTGCTGGGATTAACCGTTGCCTCTCTGCTGTTCGCCACCGGTTCAGCCGTCGCGGCTGATTACAAAATTGATAAGCAAGGTCAGCACGCCTTTGTCAATTTCCGCATTCAGCATCTGGGCTACAGCTGGCTGTACGGCACCTTTAAAGACTTCGACGGTTCCTTTACCTTCGATGAAAAGAACCCGGCGGCCGACAAGGTCAATGTGACCCTGAATACCAACAGCCTGGACACCAACCACGCCGAGCGCGATAAGCACCTGCGCAGCGCAGAGTTCCTCAACGTGGCGAAATTCCCGCAGGCGACCTTCACCTCAACTGAAGTGAAGAAAGACGGTGATGGTCTGGATATCACCGGCAACCTGACGCTTAACGGCGTAACCAAACCGGTGACTCTGGATGCAAAACTGATCGGTCAGGGTGACGATCCGTGGGGCGGAAAACGTGCGGGCTTTGAAGCGACGGGTAAAATTCACCTGAAAGATTTTAATATCACCACCGATTTGGGTCCGGCATCTCAGGATGTTGAGCTGATTATCTCTGTAGAAGGGGTGCAGCAGAAGTAATTTCCTCGCCCGGTCAGCATGGCATGACCGGGCAAGGCTGGACGCTTATTCCGGGTCAGGAATACCCAGACGGGTGTTCAGACGCCCCCGCGACTTATTAAAGATCTTATTGCCATTCTCGCGTCCGGCACGGCGACGACGCTGCTCCTCTTCAGGCAGAACGCTCTCCTCGCTACAGAGTTCGCTACAGCAGCCCTGGAACTTCTCCGCGCAGGCCGGGCACTGAATAAACAGCAGATGACAGCCGTCATTTTTGCAGTTGGTGTGCGTATCGCAGGCAGTGCCGCACTGGTGGCAGTTTGAGATCACGTCCTCAGAGATACGCTCGCCCATCCGCTCATCAAAGACAAAGTTCTTGCCGATAAAGCGCACCGGCAGCCCCTGATCGCGCGCGCGACGGGCATACTCAATGATCCCACCCTCGATATGCCATACCTTATTAAAGCCGTTATGCTTCATAAAGGCGCTGGCTTTTTCGCAGCGAATCCCGCCGGTGCAGTACATCACAATCTTCTTGTCTTTATGTTCCTGCATCATTTCGACCGCTTTCGGCAACTGCTCGCGGAAGGTATCGGCCGGGATTTCCAGCGCGTTTTCGAAATGGCCCACTTCGTATTCGTAGTGGTTACGCATATCGATAAACACGGCGTCGGGATCGTCAAGCATGGCATTCACTTCTGCCGCTTTCAGGTAATCACCCACGTCGCTGGCGTCAAACGTCGGGTCGTCGATACCGTCAGCCACAATGCGTTCCCGCACTTTCAGGCGCAACACCCAGAATGACTTACCGTCATCGTCCAGGGCAATGTTCATCCGCAGGCCGTTCAGGGCTGGGTCAAAGCCGTACAGGAAGGTACGCAACGCATCGACCTGACTGGCCGGAACGCTGATTTGGGCGTTGATACCCTCATGCGCCAGATAAATGCGTCCGAAAACATTCAGCTCGGTTAAAGCTTTATACAGCGCGTCGCGGGTCTGCTGCGGATTAACGATGGTAAAATATTTGTAGAACGAGATTGTAGTGCGCGGCTCGATTTCGGCCAGCATGCGCGCTTTTAACTCTTCGTTCGAAATGCGGTTGTGTAACACTGGCATGGTGTACGGTTCCTGCAATCGTTGGATAATGAAAATCGGGCGGGATGATATAGCAAAGATTGAGAATTTACATCCCCTCATTTTGCGCTACATTTCTTTCTCTAGCGTGATCGGCTCATAACATTTGCCGCATTGATAAGCATTCCGTCGCGATGAGTTTTGGTTATGAATCGAAAAATGCGACAATCTGACAACAGGACAGAATAAAAAAAGGAACGGTATGACCCATTTACCTAAATTCTCCATTGCGCTGCTGCATCCACGTCACTGGTTTACCTGGGCTGGCATCGGTTTATTATGGTTACTGGTGCAACTCCCCTACCCGGTGATTTATCGTCTGGGCTGCGGTCTTGGTCATCTGGCCATGCGTTTCATGACCCGTCGCACCCGGATCGCCCGGCGCAATCTGGAACTCTGCTTTCCGCAGATGAGCGAGCAAGAGCGCGAAGCCCTGGTGGTCAAAAATTTTGAATCGGTCGGGATGGGACTGATGGAAACGGGGATGGCGTGGTTCTGGTCAGACAAACGCATGAGCCGCTGGATGGAGGTTACCGGCGCTGGCATGGAGCCGGTACACACCCTGCAGGCAGAAAATACTGGCGTACTGCTGATCGGGATTCATTTTCTGACCCTCGAGATTGGCGCGCGCATGTTCGGCATGCAGGCACCCGGTATCGGCGTCTATCGTCCGAACGACAACCCGGTGATCGACTGGCTGCAGACCCGAGGCCGGATGCGTTCCAACAAGAGCATGATCGATCGTAAGGATCTGAAGGGGATGATCCGCGCGCTGAAATCCGGAGAAGTGATCTGGTATGCGCCTGACCATGACTACGGCCCAACAGCCAGCGTCTTCGTGCCGTTTTTTGCCGTTGACGATGCCGCCACCACCAGCGGCACCTGGACCCTGGCGCGGCTGTCGAGTGCGGCAATTGTGCCGTTTGTCCCGCGCCGTAAAGCCAACGGCAAAGGCTACGAGCTGATGATGCTGGAGCCGGAGTGTTCGCCTCCGCTGGACGACGCCAAAACCACCGCGGCCTGGATGAATGACATCATCGAAAAATGCATCCTGATGGCACCCGAGCAGTACATGTGGCTGCATCGCCGCTTTAAAACCCGCCCGGAAGGCGTCCCTTCCCGCTATTAACCCCCCTGCGGCCCCGGTGGCCGCAGTTTACTTTCTGTTTTTAACCTCCTCTGCCATTGCAGCAATCATCACCCAGGCGCATAATTAGCAGGCTTACTACCTTCATTCATAATGATGCCGTCGCGCATCAGAACGCGGATTGTTATGTCATCCTCAGAAACGCCAATAAACTGGAAACGTAACCTGACGGTTGTCTGGCTGGGCTGCTTTCTCACCGGTGCCGCCTTTAGCCTGGTGATGCCTTTTCTCCCCCTGTACGTCGAGCAGCTTGGCGTCAGCGGTCATAGCGCGCTGAACATGTGGTCGGGGCTGGTGTTTAGCATCACCTTTCTCTTCTCAGCCATTGCCTCCCCCTTCTGGGGCGGGCTGGCGGATCGCAAGGGGCGCAAAATCATGCTGCTGCGCTCAGCGCTGGGGATGGCGATCATCATGCTGCTGATGGGGATGGCGCAAAACATCTGGCAATTTCTTATTTTGCGCGCGGTGCTGGGGCTGCTGGGCGGGTTTGTACCCAACGCCAACGCGCTGATCGCCACACAGATCCCGCGCCATAAAAGCGGCTGGGCGCTGGGGACGCTGTCAACCGGTGCGGTGAGCGGTGCGCTGCTCGGCCCGCTGGCAGGCGGGCTGCTGGCCGATAGCTACGGTCTGCGCCCGGTGTTCTTTATTACCGCCGTGGTGCTGTTTGTCTGCTTCCTGCTGACCTGGTTCTGCATCCGGGAGAATTTTACCCCGGTTGCTAAAAAAGAGATGCTGCATGCCAGGCAGGTTTTCGCCTCGCTGAAAAACCCCAAACTGGTGTTAAGCCTGTTTGTCACGACCCTGATTATTCAGGTGGCGACCGGCTCGATTGCGCCGATCCTGACGTTGTACGTGCGCGACCTGGCAGGCAACGTCGGCAATATCGCGTTTATCAGCGGGATGATCGCCTCCGTGCCGGGCGTGGCCGCGCTGCTCAGCGCCCCTCGACTGGGGAAGCTGGGCGATCGTATTGGCCCGGAGCGGATCCTGATCGTCGCCCTGGTGTTCTCTGTGTTGCTGTTGATTCCGATGTCGCTGGTGCAAACGCCGTGGCAGCTCGGGGTATTGCGCTTCTTACTCGGCGCGGCCGATGGTGCCCTGCTGCCTGCCGTCCAGACGCTGCTGGTGTACAACTCCACTCGGGAGATCGCCGGGCGCATCTTCAGCTATAACCAGTCGTTTCGCGATATTGGCAACGTCACTGGCCCGCTGCTGGGATCGGGGATTGCTGCCAGCTTTGGTTTCCGGACGGTGTTTATCGTTACCGCCGGCGTGGTGCTGTTCAACGTGTTCTATTCCTGGCTCAGCCTGTCGCGGGCAGTCCGTCAGCCGCAGTCGGCACCAGATTAAGACAACTCCGTGACGACTTTCGCCGCATTCATACTTGCAAACAGTGAGAATCAGCTATTCTTTCCCTGAATACTTCGTCAAATCACAGGGAGACGCTAATGACTATGTATGCCACGCTGGAAGAGGCTATTGATGCCGCTCGCGAAGAGTTCCTCGCCAACAATACCGGCGTAGAGGAAACGGACGCGAATATTGAGCAACTCAATATACAAAAGTATGTCCTGCAGGACGGCGACATAATGTGGCAGGCCGAATTCTTTGCCGACGAGGGCGAAGACGGCGAATGTCTGCCGATACTCAGTGGCGCCGCGGCGCAGGCCGTTTTTGATGATGACTTTGACGAAATTGAGCTGCGTCAGGAGTGGCTGGAAGAAAACACCCTGCATGAATGGGATGAGGGTGAATTTCAGCTTGAACCGCCGCTGGATACCGAAGAGGGGCGAGCCGCAGCAGATGAGTGGGACGAGCGCTAGTTACTCATAAGGCCCATGCTGCGCGTCTATCGGCAGCAGCAGCGTATCGAAGACCAGCGAAAACGGCAGATCGAGCACAGTCAGATAGCGCCAGGCGGAGTCGCGAACATCCCATTGCACGCCGGGATAATATTGATTGCCGTGCCCCTGTCCGGGTACGGCACGGCTGATGATACTGCCGCAGCCGCTCAGCAGTAACGCCATCATGATAACAATGAGTATTCTCATTCCTTCCTCAATATAAAAAAATACCGGCTCAAGAGCCGGTATTTATTTGCCGGTGGGGCTATTTAACCTTCAGCGCCAGCGGGTTCATCTTCAGCGTCTGGTAGTGGTTTACCCAGGAGGAGTATTTCTCCGGGGCGGACCACACGCGGTAATGCAGACGTGACAGCGTGACCGGGTCGCTCAGCAGCACCAGACGACGATCGCGGTTCAGCTTCTCAGGCGTCTCGTTCAGTGCCTGTTCCACGTGACGATCGCGGGCAATCTCCAGCACGTTACTGGCACGGTGGCGGGCCGTTGCCATCGCGGTTGCCAGGGCGTTGAATGACGGGTTAAACACCGCGTGCATAAATCCATCCTCCAGCGAACGGCTGCGGTTCAGCTCCAGATACTTGTCGGTATCCACCAGCACCTGCGGCGGGGAGTACTCTTCCGGGATCAGGAACAGCTTCCAGCGTTTGGTACGCAAGCCCAGCGTTGAACGGCTGGAGAACACCGACACGAACGGCGACAGGATAAGCGAGAAGACGATCGGTGCCAGCCAGAACAGGAAGCGCAGATCCAGCCAGGCCATGCCGACAGCCCACACCAGACCAAGCAGCATCTGCGAGCCGTGGCGCATAAAGGCTTCGCTCCACGGGGTGGAGTCATCGTCACGCTGCGGAGAGTTCCAGACCACTTCCCAACCGAGGAACGCGCTGACCACGAAGACGGTGTGGAACAGCATACGCACCGGTGCCAGCAGAACCGAGAACAGCACTTCAAGCAGCAGAGAGAGCGTCACGCGGAAGAAACCGCCGAACTCTTTCGAGCCTTTGCACCAGATCAAAATGATACTGAGCAGCTTCGGCAGGAACAGCAGCACCATCGTCGAAGCAAACAGCGCAATCGCCAGCTCCGGACGCCACTGCGGCCACACCGGGAACAGCTGGCGTGGTTGCAGGAAGTACTGCGGCTCAGTCAGCGCATGCACCACCTGCAGCGCGGTCGACAGGGCGAGGAACATAAACCACAGCGGCGCGGAGAGATAGGACATTACGCCGGTCAGGAACACCGCACGGTGTACCGGGTGCATACCTTTCACCAGGAACAGGCGGAAGTTCATCAGGTTACCGTGACACCAGCGACGGTCGCGCTTCAGCTCATCCAGCAGGTTCGGCGGCAGCTCTTCATAGGAGCCCGGCAGGTCGTAGGCAATCCACACCCCCCAACCGGCACGACGCATCAGCGCCGCTTCTACGAAGTCATGCGACAGAATCGAACCGGCAAACGAGCCTTCGCCCGGCAGCGGGGCCAGCGCACAGTGCTCAATGAACGGCTGCACGCGGATGATGGCGTTGTGCCCCCAGTAGTGGGACTCGCCCAACTGCCAGAAGTGCAGGCCCGCAGTAAACAGCGGCCCGTAGACGCGGGTCGCAAACTGCTGGCAACGCGCATACAGAGTATCCATGCCCGACGCCTTCGGCGAGGACTGGATGATCCCGGCATTCGGGTTGGCTTCCATCAGACGCACCAGCCCGGTCAGACAGTCGCCGGTCATCACGGAGTCGGCGTCCAGCACCACCATATAGCTGTACTGGTTGCCCCAGCGACGACAGAAGTCATCGATGTTGCCACTTTTACGCTTCACGCGGCGGCGGCGGCGGCGATAGAAAATCTGCCCTTCGCCCTGCACTTCAGCGATCAGCTCCATCCACGCTTTCTGCTCAGCCACGCAAATATCGGGGTTGTAGCTGTCACTCAGGATGTAGACGTCGAAATGTGCGCCGTTCCCGGTCGCTTTTACCGACTCCCAGGTAGCGCGCAGGCCCGCGAAAACGCGATCCACGTCTTCGTTACAGATAGGCATAATCAGCGCGGTACGGTGTTCGGGATTGAGTGCTTCATCCCCCACCGTCGACGCGGAGATACTGTACTTATCCCGGCCAATCAACAGCTGCAGGAAGCCCATCAGCGCGGTCCAGAAACCGGCCGACACCCAGCAGAAGAGAATGGCAAACAGCAGAAGAATGCCGCTTTGTAAAATATACGGCAGCAGCTGCATAAACGAGACCAGCAGATCCTGGCCAAACATATCGGCCGGATTGATCAGCGCCCAGCCCTGGTACGGCAGAATGGTCTTCATGTACCAGGTGGCGACGACGGTCTGCGCGATGGTCAGCAGCAGCAGGATATAGCGTCGAATACTGCCGACGGTACGCCATTTTTCCTCGTTTGCCTGCTGCTCTTTGGTCAGACGGGAGAGATAGCGCGGAGTGACGTCACGACCGCGAAGACGATCCCAGAAACGGCCCACCGGGTTGGTGCGCCAGGGATCGGGGAACATCGAAGAGCGCGTCGCTTTCGGCATCGCCTGAAGCTGGGCACGACTTTCATCATCGCGAATCAACTGACCTTCAGCCAGCGAATCGGGCCAGGCCTGCTCGAGACGGCTCTTTACAGAGCCCAGCGGGGTGTCATCATCGCGGGTAAACGGATGATGGTCAGCATCCAGCGCGGTATGAACCGCGCTGAGATCCCCCTTCGGCAGGGCCGCCTTCTCGATATCGCTCAGCGGCATGGCATCGATATATTCAGTTGTCTTATTCATTGGCAGGTAGCTGATAGCTCCAGGTTTCACTCAGCGGCTGGTCAACGTTCACCAGCGCGGCTCGCATCTCAGTCGGCTGTTTGGCATCTTTGACTTTCACACGCAGCGTTAAACGCCAGCCTTTAGTGACCGGGTTGTAGCGCACAGTGTTTTCAACGATTTCACCATTGTCGCCAATGCTCGTCTGGGCGGTGACAGGGGTCTCCGGTGCCAGTTTTTTCATCTCCTGGCCGGAGAAATCCACCACAAAGGCGATGGTGCCATCAGGCTGACGGATCAGATTCGACTGTTTCACATCCCCGGTGGAGCGGCGCGTCTGGGTGACGTAAGCGCTCTCAGGGGCGTGCAGCTTGTCTTCATCGCGGCTCATGGTGATGGAGTAGTTGAAGTTCATCTCTTTCCCGGCTTCCGGCAGCTGATCCGGCGTCCAGTAGGCGACGATGTTGTCATTGGTCTCATCGTTGGTTGGGATTTCTACCAGCTCAACTTTGCCTTTGCCCCACTCGCCTTTCGGGGTGATCCAGGCGCTTGGGCGGAGATCGTAACGATCGTCCAGATCTTCAAAGCGGGAGAACTGACGACCACGCTGCAGCAGACCAAACCCCTGCGGGTTCTCCATGCTAAAGCTGCTTACCGCCAGGTGTTTCGGGTTGTTCAGCGGACGCCAGATCCACTCGCCGTTACCGGCCAGAATCGACAGACCGTTGGAGTCATGCAGCTCCGGACGGAAGTTAGAGACTGACGAAGGCTGGTTAGGCCCAAACAGGAACATACTGGTCAGCGGGGCAACGCCCAGCTTGCCGACTTTATCGCGCAGGTAGACTTTAGACTGCACGTCCACCACGGTGTCGCGGCCCGGAATGATCACAAAACGATACGCGCCGGTGGCACGCGGTGAGTCCAGTAGTGCATAGATAGTCAGACGTTTGTCGGTGGGTTTTGGACGTTCAACCCAAAACTCACGAAAACGCGGGAACTCTTCCCCGGAAGGCAGCGCGGTATCGATCGCCAAACCACGGGCAGAAAGACCGTACACCTGGCCGCCACCGATGACGCGGAAATAGCTCGCCCCCAACATGCTGACAATTTCGTCGTTCTTATCTTTACTGTTGATGGGATAGAGGACTTTGAAGCCCGCGAAACCGAGATCTTTGACGGTGTCTTTATCGTGCTGTACGTCACCGAAATTAAAGTAATCCGGGCTGTACTTAATTTTGCGTACCGCGGTGGAGGTCACTTCATTGATGGTGACCGGCGTGTCGAAGTACATCCCCTGATGATAAAACTCAAGCTTGAACGGGGTTTTGATTTTGTTCCAGTAAGCTTTATCGTGATTAAACTGGATCTGCTGATAGTCCGCATATTTCATATCACGGAAAACGGAGGGCAAGTTACTTTTTGGTGCCTCGTAGCTCTTGCCTGCCATCGTTTTCGCCTGTTTTGCGACGTCGTCGATGTTAAAAGACCAGGCCGATGAGGTATACAGAGACAACAATACTGCTGCCCCTAACCAAGGCATTTTCATCATTTGTAGTTTATGTTTCATAATAAGTAAGCACTTCCCCCTTTGTGTGCTTATATCGATCCGATCCATTTTAATGGAAAATCAGGTAATCCGACAACATAATCACCGCTTTGTTAAGCGCGCTGGCTCATGGATTAAGCAAGTGAAAGCAACCCGTATTCACTTTGCGTGCTTATCCTGGAGACAGTGTGTCGGACTTCGTGTAGGGTTGGCTCCGAATGTAAACACTATTGGTCTTATGGATAAGACGAAAAGTCTGAGAATGCACAACGTTATATGAGTACCATACCTGCACAACGCGAATATTTCCTTGATTCTATTCGGGCCTGGCTCATGCTGCTGGGGATCCCGTTTCACATCTCCTTGATCTATTCGAGCCACGTCTGGCACGTCAATAGCACAGAGTCCTCGTGGTGGCTGACGCTGTTTAACGATTTTATCCACTCATTCCGCATGCAGGTCTTTTTCGTTATTTCCGGCTACTTTTCCTACATGCTGTTCTTGCGCTATCCGTTGAAACGCTGGTGGAAAGTGCGCGTCGAACGGGTCGGCATCCCGATGCTCACCGCCATTCCCCTGCTGACGCTGCCGCAGTTCATCATGCTGCAGTATGTGAAAGGTAAAGCGGATAACTGGCAAAACCTGTCGCTGTACGAAAAATACAACACGCTTGCCTGGGAACTGGTGTCGCACCTATGGTTTCTGCTGGTGCTGGTGGTGATGACTACCCTCAGCCTGTGGTTGTTCAGCCGCATGCGCCGCCACCTGAGCACCCGTTCAGAGACCTTTTTTGCCAATATGACTTACGGCAAACTCTCGGTGCTGTTTTTACTGGTGGGCATTGCCTACGCCGGGCTTCGCCGCACGCTGTTTATGGTTTATCCGCCGATACTGAGCGACGGGCTGTTTAACTTTGTGGTGATGCAGACCCTCTACTATTTGCCTTTCTTTATCCTTGGCGCGCTGGCTTTTGTTCATCCGCAGCTGAAAACCCTGTTCACCACGCCATCACGCGGCTGTACTCTCGGGGCGGGACTGGCGTTTATCGCCTATCTGCTGAATCAGCGGTATGGCAGCGGCGATGCCTGGATGTACGAAACTGAAAGCGTGATCACCATGCTGCTGGGCCTGTGGATGGTTAACGTGGTCTTCTCTCTGGGGCATCGTCTGCTGAATTTTAAATCGGCACGCGTGACCTATTTCGTGAATGCATCCCTGTTTATTTATCTGGTACACCACCCGCTGACGCTGTTCTTCGGGGCCTATATCACGCCGCATATCAATTCAAACCTGCTGGGCTTTACCGCCGGGTTAATATTTGTGGTGGGCATTGCGATTGCGCTGTACGAAATTCATCTGCGCATTCCGCTGCTACGGTTCCTGTTTTCCGGTAAACCGGCGACTAAAGTCGATAAGAGTCAGCAGCCTGCCAGCTAACGCGCCGTGCGCCGGTCACTGCACCGGCACCGCGTTTACAGCAGCCACTCCACCGGCAGCCAATACGTAAGCCGCACCAGCACCCGCTGCCAGAAGCGGGTCTTCGGCTCTTTCTTCAGAACGACCTCTTGCCCCTCCTTGTGCTCAACCCAGTTAAGCCGGCCAAATCTGTCCAGCCGCAGTTGCCAGGCTTCCTGCCGCTGGCTGCGCACAAAACGGGTGTGGATCAGTTTTGCTAACGCTTCGCTTTCAATCACAAAGCCCATTTCGGTATTGAGCATCGTTGAACGGGGATCAAAATTAAGGGAACCGATAAACACTTTCTCGCCATCGATACTGAACGTTTTCGCATGCAGGCTGGAGCCAGAGTTCCCGGTGATCCCGCGGTCGTGCACCACAGGGACACCTTCCTGGGTCGGTTTTAGCTCGTACAATTCAATCCCATGACGCAACAGCTTCTTTCTCCATCGGGCGTAGCCGGCGTGCACCACGGCGACGTCGTTAGCAGCCAGCGAATTGGTGAGGATAGCGACCTTGACGCCCTTGCGCACCATCTGCAGCAGCAGCGCCACGCCCGCACGGGTCGGGACAAAATAGGACGAGATGATGTCGATTTGCTGTACCGGGGAGCCCATCACATCCAGCAGACGCTGGGGCAGCAAGGAGTGGCGCTTTGCTCTGCCCTGCCCTTTTCGCGGATCGTCACTGAGTAGCCGGGTTTTGGCCCAGATAAGCGGCAGCGTTCCCGCCTCGAGATGGGTAATAAATTCGCTGGACTGCAGTTTATCCAGGTAACGACGGGTAATCTCGTCCTGATACCAGTCATCCGGCGGGTCGATTTTTTGCTTTATTTCGGCCTCTGACAGTTCCAGCACCTGCCGGAGCGTGGAGACCGAGGCGCAGTTCCAGTAACGTTCAAAATCGTCGGCAACGTCCTGCACTACCGGGCCGGTGGCCATCACATCCAGATCGGAAAACAGCGGCTCCTCACCGGCGCCAAAATAAGCATCACCGACGTTTCGGCCACCAATAATGGTCACTTCCCCATCGACGGTATAGCTTTTGTTGTGCATCCGGCGATTCAGCCGGGCAAAATCGGTGAGATATCCTAGTGCGCGCAGGGTGCGAAACGAAAAGGGATTAAACAGGCGAACCGCAATATTGGGATGGGCATCAAGCAGACGCAGGATCGCATCCAGTCCCTGGGTGTTGTTGTCATCCAGCAGCAGGCGCACCCGCACGCCACGCGTGGCGGCAGACAGTAACACGGAGAACAACAGCCGCCCGGACATATCGTCTTCCCAGATGTAGTACTGAACGTCGAGCGTTTTTTCCGCCATCTCCGCCAGCCGGTAGCGGCAGGCGAAGGCATCCAGACTGTTATCAAGGGGGAGAATGCCACACAAACCCGGATGTGCAGAACTGACCGGCGCAATGGCACGCCCCAGTCGCGTGTTATGCGTCGGTTTCCTGTCCTCGTTGGGTAAGCAGTCGCTGGTAAAGCCGGGTATTTTCTTCATCATAACAGACAAAGTATACCCGCTCCGGCAGAGACTTGCGGGTGAGATAGTCTGAAACCGTGTTCACAGCGATCTCGGCCGCCGCGACGCGTGGAAAACCGTATACCCCGGTGCTGATGGCCGGGAACGCCAGAGTCTTGTAGCCATTGGCCGCCGCCAGATTGAGGCAGTTACGATAGGCATCTTCGAGAATGCGTGCTTCGTGATGGTCGCCGCCCTGCCAGACAGGACCAACAGTGTGGATCACCGCTTTGGCCGGTAAATCTCCTGCCAGGGTAATCACCGCCTGTCCAGGAGCACACTCTCCCTGCTGCTGGCGTACCAGCTTGCAGGCCTCCAGCAGAGCAGGACCGGCCGCCCGGTGGATCGCGCCATCCACGCCGCCGCCGCCCATCAACGAGGGATTTGCTGCATTGACCAGCACGTCGACGTGCAGCGTGGTGATATCACCCTGAAAGACTTCAATGCGAGATAACATAGATAACCTCTGCCTGCTGTTTTTTCTTAAGTGTATCGCAGAGGGGGGCTTGTGAAAGCATGCAAATTAGAAATCCTCTCCCGCCGTGGCAGGAGAGGCCTGTTTTAGCGGTAATCAACCTGCACGATACCGAGAGATTTCTCCGGGTTAATCCAGGTCATGCTTATTGCAGCGCGTTCCGGAAAGACTGCGGCGCTATCCAACGCCTGGGTATAGCTTACCCGTCGGGTTAGCATGTTTTTATCCTGCGGGCAGGAAACCGCAATCGTGCCGGCTTCCGGAGAGATGATGCACGGGGCTTCAACAATTTGGCCATAAAAATGAATCGTCCCCGTCTGCGACGAGGTGGCACCAAATGCAGGTAGTAGTGTAACAACACTCATCAGGGCAAGACCCGCAGCCCATTTTACGGCGGAAACAACCATCAGCGTGACCCTTAGTAATAATCTTCCCTGATGATTAAACAGCACGCATCTTATATCAGTGCCGACGAGCATCGGTGATGCCAGCAATAACAGCATAGCTACGCGTTAACATTTTCGCTACATCATTCAATACATTGATCTTATGAATGTTTTGCGCGTCAGGTTTTTGATGGTGGCCACTGCTGTGTGATATGTAGAGATTTGCCGTCCGACACCGTTACAATAACGTTGATCCTGTCATTGGGCCCGGAATTGAGGGTCATGCGCGAGAGATTGACGGTTTTATTGGCCGGTAACGAGAGGGTATTGCGCTGACTCGAGTTGCTCTGCCCACCCGGTCCGGTGCGTGAGGTGACAATCTGCACCTGACACAGGCACGGTTCGGTCACGGTCACCTGGGGAATAATGGTCAACATTTCGCCTTCGGTGGCGGTCTGGAAGGTAATCTGGCTGGTGAGCGCCGCAAGCAGTAAAAGCGTATTCATTATCTTCTCCCAAAAAAAAACAGGGCACAGGCCCTGTTTTTTATCGAACAACGTAGCCTTAGTACTGGCCAGCGTTAACTCTGTTACCGAAGCCAACCTGGGTGATGTTCGCTTCAGAGCCGTTTGCGGTTTGACGAATGTCTACCGCGTTACGGCCACCAGACTGCGATACATCAACACTCAGGTTTTTACCGGTCCACTGACTTACAGTAGCGGAGTTACCAAAGCCACGTTGATTCAGATCGATGGTGCTGTCATCTGCGCCCTGAGAGAGATCAGCCGTGTTGCCGAAGCCATGCTGTCTGACGTCAATGGTTGAATCACGTGCATCACTTTGCAAGGAGTTAACGAGGTTATTACCACCGTATTGATAAACGGTCAGCTTTTCATCTGGACCATTATTATTACCGTGGTTACCACCCCATTGAGGAATCGAACCCGCCATTGCGCTGCCAGAAACTACGATTGCTGCAATTACTGCCACTTTTAAAAGTTTCATCGTAAAGCCCCCATCGGATTGATTTAACTCATCACTAAATAGCTAGCGTTGGATAACGCGAATTGCCATCTGCGACTGTCTCTGCACTACAACTGCCGTTTTTTGAGTACCGTACTGAGTAATATTCGCTTTGTTACCAGAACCTTTCTGAATAATCATCGCGGTATTACCAAATGCACCTTGTTTAATACTCGCATTGTTCCCGTTGCCCGTCTGATCAATATAGGCAAGGTTATAACTGCCTGATTGATCGATGTTCGCACGGTTGTTTCCGCCTTCCTGTGATACGACAGACAGCAATTTCGATCCATCCTGACGAACATTGGTGCTATTATTCACACCGTATTGCCCAACGATGGCGGACTGGTTATATGAAGATTTACTCAATTCATTAACCGCGAAATTGTATTCTGAAGCTGCCAAATCATTGGTTGCGAAAACGACGCCAGGTGCACCCAGTAATGCAAACATCAATAACAGCTTGTTCTTCATGTTGTCACCCTGGACCTGGTGGAAATAAATAACCTGTGTTAACAACGCTGAATATTTTGTTAACCCGGCGTTACGATGAAGAGTATGTCTGCCGAAACAATTTAAATATCTCACCCGCCAGTTGTATTTTCATTCCTATGGTCACCCCAAAGTATTAAATAAAATAAAACAGCTGTTGGGGTTGGTGACTTTTCAGAGAGTTAAAAAAAGGCAAATGTAAAATTCAGAAATGAATATCAGGAAAAGCACTAACTTGCCGTTTCGCCTGCCCTCAAGGACCGTTTGACCGATATATCGCTAACTCTGTGACAACGCACCTGATTTCTTAAGACGTTTACACAGTGTAAAAATAGGCTTAGCTTTTTGGCGACGCTCATACCTTCCGTATAATAATTTACAAAATACATTATTCAACAAAAACAATGAATTAATATAATTTGTATGATTTTTTAAATGTGTGCATCAATAACAACATGTACAACTTTATGCTGAAATCTAAGCAATTCGGGAAGTTGTTTTTTACAAAATAATATTGAATTTTACATCCTGTTACACGTTTAACACTTGCTTTAAAAAACGTAATGGCTAGATTGAAATCAGAAGTTCAGCATTATCTTAAAATATTTTCCCTCCCTTATGAGGGGTATGGTTTCTCTTCTTCACACAGCAGTGCCACATCTGTCAGTGCTTCTGGAGCCCCCGAAATATATCGGGGGCAACTGGCAGGTGTCCCAAAAAGGGGTTTCATCATGTTTAATGAAGTCCATACCTTGCATGGTCAGACATTATTGTTGGTCACCAAACCTTCTTTACAGGCTACAGCGTTATTACAGCATTTAAAGCATAGTCTGACATTGAGCGGAAAATTGCATAGCATTCAACGCTCTTTCGATGATATAGCGCCTGGCAGCATTATTCTTTTCGATATGATGGAAGCGGATAAAAAACTTATCCAATACTGGCAGGATATTTTAAGCAGAAAAAACAATAACATCCGCGTGTTGTTATTGAATACGCCAGAAGAGTATCCATTCCGGGATATAGAAAGCTGGCCGCATATTAATGGCGTCTTTTACGCCAATGAGGATGAGGCACGCGTGGTGGAGGGACTGCAAGGGGTTCTGCGCGGTGAATGCTACTTTTCGCAGAAACTGGCCAGTTATCTCATCACCCATTCCGGAAATTATCGCTACAACAGTTCAGAGTCTGCTTTGCTGACCCATCGCGAAAAAGAAATTCTGAATAAATTACGCATCGGAGCTTCAAATATTGAAATCGCCCGTTCGTTATTTATCAGTGAAAATACGGTTAAGACCCATCTTTATAATCTTTTCAAGAAGATAGCTGTTAAAAACCGGACTCAGGCGGTTTCATGGGCGAATGATAACCTCAGGCGTTAACAGTATGAAACGCACGATGAGATGGATTGCCGCGGCAGGTATCTGGCTTGCCGCCGGGAATCTTCATGCAGTTGAGGTGGAGATCCCTGGATTGTTAACTGACCACACAGTCTCATCTGTCGGGCATGCTTTTTACCGAGCGTTCAGCGACAAATGGGAAAGTACTTATCCAGGTAATTTAACGATCAACGAACGGCCCAGTGCACGTTGGGGAAGTTGGATCACAATAACGGTAAATCAGGACGTTATTTTCCAGACTTTTTTATATCCCACGAAACAAGACCTTGATCAAAACGTGGTCTTTGCTCTGGCTCAAACCGAAGAAGCAATAAATCGTCTGCAGATTGATAAGGCTCTGCTGAGTACCGGCGATTTAGCGCAAGACGAGTTTTAATTCGGAGGCATTCATGCGTGTTGTATATGCAGTTATTGCTCTAGTGCTTATTCCATCATTAAGTTGGGCCGGAAATATGACGTTCCAGTTTCGTAATCCAAACTTTGGTGGTAATCCAAATAACGGCGCTTACCTTTTAAATGGTGCTCAGGCGCAAAACTCTTATAAAGACCCAAGCATGGACGACGACTTTGGTATTGAAACGCCAAGCGCGCTGGATAACTTTACCCAGGCCATTCAGTCCCAGGTTCTGGGCGGGCTGTTGACCAATATCAACACGGGTAAACCCGGTCGCATGGTCACCAGCGAGTTCATTGTCGACATCGCTAACACTGACGGGCAATTGCAGTTGAACGTGACGGACCGGAAAACGGGGAAAACATCCACCATTCAGGTTTCCGGCTTGCAAAATAATTCTACCGACTTTTAAATAATGTCGAGATAAGGACAATAATCATGCAGCGCTTTCTCATCCTTATTGCAGTGTGCTTATTGAGCGGTTGTTTAACTGCTCCGCCAAAAGAAGCCGCGAAACCGACATTAATGCCACGGGCGCAGAGTTATCGCGATCTCACGAAACTTCCGCTACCTACCGGTAAGATTTATGTGTCGGTTTATAATATCCAGGACGAAACTGGACAGTTTAAACCTTATCCGGCAAGTAACTTCTCGACAGCTGTCCCGCAGAGCGCCACCGCAATGCTGGTCACCGCGTTAAAGGACTCTCGCTGGTTTATTCCTCTGGAGCGTCAGGGACTGCAAAACCTGCTCAACGAACGCAAAATTATTCGTGCCGCGCAGGATAACGGTACCGTGGCAATGAACAACCGTATTCCACTGCATTCACTCACGGCGGCTAACGTCATGGTTGAAGGGTCGATTATCGGTTACGAAAGTAACGTCAAGTCGGGCGGTGTGGGGGCGCGTTACTTCGGTATCGGCGGTGATACGCAGTACCAGCTTGACCAGATTGCGGTGAACCTGCGCGTGGTCAACGTCAGTACCGGCGAGATCCTCTCTTCAGTGACAACCAGTAAAACGATTCTCTCGTATGAAGTGCAGGCTGGGGTGTTCCGTTTCATCGACTACCAACGACTGCTGGAAGGCGAAATTGGCTATACCTCTAACGAGCCGGTGATGCTCTGCCTGATGTCGGCTATCGAGACCGGGGTCATCTTCCTGATTAACGACGGTATCGATCGTGGCTTATGGGATCTGCAAAACAAGAATGAAGTGAAAAACGATGTTCTGGTGAAATACCGCGAGATGTCAATGCCTCCGGAATCCTGACAGAAAGCGCATTAAAAAGGCGAGACCTCAGTCTCGCCTTTTTTATTTGCTCAGCGCCGCCGCGTTGTTCGCCTTATCCCGCCGTGCTGCCAGCCACAGCCCGCTGTTTTTCATCGCGTAGCCAAACACCAGCCCCAGCGCCAGAGAAGGCACGACCAGACGCCAGTCACCCTGCCCTGCGAAGGTCGCACAGGCGCCCATGAAGGTTCCGGGGACGAACGACAGCAGCAGGTGTTTCGCCTGGATACACATTAAAAATGCCACCACGCCGGTCATCATATAGCCGAAGATTTCCAGATGCGGTGCCAGCGCACTGCCATGGATAATGATCATCGCCCAGGCGACGCCGCTCATCAGCGTGCAGGCAGAGATAAAGAACCCCTTCAACCCGCCCTGCGGACAGGCGAAATACGCCGTGCAGCCCAAAAAGCCCGCCCAGCTGAGAAGTCCTGACGAAACCGCGACCCAACCCCAGATCCCGGAAAGGATGCCGGTGGTCAGTGCTATAGAAAAGAGTATGTTCATGGCGCGCATCTTAGCAGATACGCGCCGAGGAAATGAGATCAGAAACACATAATATGTAGAATGAGAGCAGCCGTTACATTCAAATAGTGATCTAAATCACTCTTCATTCTCTTCCTGCAGCTCGTCCCACATTGCCGCCAGGGCATCGCGGGTTAGCGGTGCCATAGTGCGCCAGAATGGCGAGGTAGCATGGGCTTCGACCTTGCCGAGAAACGCCGCGCACCAGGGCAAAATGAACTCGGCGAACAGGGTCTCCAGCGCTTCGTTTTCATCTTCTGCAGAATGGTCTTCAATCCACGATGCCGCCAGCAGCAAGGTGCCGATGTGATCGGCAGGGGTATCGGTCAGCGGCATCCCGCGCGCAGAGAGGAAAGCACGCACTTCGGCTTCGGTCGCGCCCTCTTCCCAGGCTGAACGGTAAGGCGGAACGCGACACTCTTCGCCGACAAACAGCGCGTTATAGTCGGCCGAAATTTGCTGCATGTCGCAGCTGTTTTGCAGACGCTGCAGCAGATCATCCTGTTCAAGCGGCCAGTTCTGTGCCAGCTTGCCTTCGCGCACCAGGGTAAAGAGCGGTACCAGCAGCGGATCCTGCGGCTGACGGTAATACAGCGAGCCCAGTACGCGGCAGAGGATGGAAAATTCATTCATTTGTTGAGTCCATTACACAGTTAAAGTTCGGCAAATTCGGCGATCGGAGCCATACCACGCGACTCCAGGAAATTCAGTAAACGGCGGGGAGAGACGTTCAGAATTCGATCTTCCGGGAACGCCACCTCATCGAGGATCTTACGGCATTCGCTAAAATCTCCCAGCGTAAACGCGGTATGGGAATCGGATCCCAGCGCCACGTAGCCGCCTGCATCACGCACCGCCGCAGCAACTTCCAGGCAGTTCGCTTCACTGCCCTTACGGGAGTGGATAAAGGAGGAGTTATTGATTTCCAGCGCCACGCGATGCTTCGCGGCGGCCTGCGCCACGGCCTGGATATCAATCGGGAACTTCGGATTCCCCGGATGGCTGATGATATGTACATTACCACTGGCGATGGTGGCAATCATCGCTTCGGTATGGGTGGCTTTGTCCTGTGGGGCAAAAACCGGCTCATGGAAACCGGCAAGAATCAGATCCAGAGAGGTCAGCATCGGGCCGGTACAATCAATTTCACCCTGCGTGTTTTTGATGTTGGCTTCGATCCCGCGCAGGATCCCGACGCCATCAACCAGACGCGGCCAGATGCGCATATTCACAAAGTGCCAGTAGTGCGGCGCATCCGCCATATCAGGACCATGATCGGTGATCGCAAAGAGCTTAATGTTCTTAAGCCTGGCCTGTGCGATGTAGTCATGAAGATTGCTGTAGGCGTGGGTACTGGCGACGGTGTGCATATGCAGGTCAACGGGATACATCATTCTCTCCTCTCGTGTTTCCCAAAGGATAGCAGCTATCACGGGCGTTTATTAGCAAAAACCCGGCAACCGCCGGGTTTACTCAATAGCCCCGCTGGCGGTCAACGCGCCCGGTCACCGACTCACCCTGCTCCAGATGGGTAATGGTGCGGGCAATATACAACACCGCCTCTGCAGGACGGGTCACCGCCGCAACGTGCGGGGTCATCGCCACGCGCGGGTGAGCCCAGAGCGGGCTTTCTGGTGGTAAGGGTTCTTTGCTGTAAACATCCAGCATTGCGCCTTTGAGCTTGCCGCTCTCCAGTGCTTTCAGCAGGTCGGCCTCCACCAGATGCACGCCGCGCGCCAGATTCATCACGTAGCTATTATCCGCCAGTTGGTTAAGCAGACCGCGGTTGATGATACCGACCGTCTCGGCGGTATTGGGCAGGAGGTTAATCAGCACCCGCGTTCCCTGTAAAAACGGTGACAGTTCGTCTGCGCCCGCAAAGCTGGTGACGCCTGGGTAGTCCTTACGCGTGCGGCTCCAGCAGCGCAGCGGAAAGCCCCAGGGTGCCAGCGCTTCGGCCACTTTCGAGCCCAACACCCCGGCACCAAGGATACCGATGGTAAAATCTTCACGTTGATAATCGGTCAGCGGCTCCCAGCGCGCCTGCTGTTTTAACGCCTGGTAATCATCAAAGCGACGGAACCAGTGCAGCACCTGGCTCACCGCGTACTCCTGCATCTGCTCGCCCATGCCGGTGTCTTCGAGACGGAACAGCGGGATATTGTCGGCCAGCATATCCGGGTGCGCTTTCAGTTTACTGAGGATCGAGTCCACCCCGGCGCCCAGCGCAAAGACCGCTTTCAGATCCCGTCCCTGCAGCATCTCCACTGGCGGATGCCACACCAGTGCATAATCTGCCGGTTGGTTATCGCCGCGCTTCCACTCGCGCACCCGCGCGCCCGGCAGCGCCGTCGACAGCGCTTTTAGCCAGTATTGAGTATCAAAGGTCGGATGATAAAAAATGATGTCCATTGCGATTGCCTTCTTTGTGCGGTTTTATGTTCATTTTCAAGTGCCTTGCAGCTTAGCAAACTTTTAAGCCGAGGTCGTTGTCGATAAAAAAGTCACTTTCAGCACATTTAGAAATCATGTTGCTCGAAGTTTGTCTAAACACGCTAATTAACTGAAAAAGGTGATTGACGCCGGAACGGCTTTTTCTTACATTAGCGCCCGTCCCAGCAACAACGGGATGACAATACGGTGAGGTGTCCGAGTGGCTGAAGGAGCACGCCTGGAAAGTGTGTATACGGCAACGTATCGAGGGTTCGAACCCCTCTCTCACCGCCATATTCGAGAAAAAGCTCGTACGCAAGTACGGGCTTTTTTTTCATCTATATGCCCCCGAAAGAGAGGGGCGAGAATCCTCGACCAGGGTTCGACAACTGGCTGTAGCCAGTTGGACAGACTGAGAGCGTAGCGAACAGGCTGCCCGCAGGGCGAGCGAAGCGAGTCAGCCCCTCTCTCACCGCCATATTTGAAGAAGAGCTCGTACGCAAGTACGGGCTTTTTTTCTTTTATACGCACCGCCATCAGGCGTCACTCCTCCACTATCCTTGCATATTCCTCGGTCAAAAAATCCACCAGCGTCTTCACCGACGGCAATAACCCACGTCGGGACGGATACACGGCATGAATCACTTCTCGTCGCGGCTCCCATTGTTCGAGCACCCTGACCAACGCTCCTGACGCAAGCTGGTCTTTCACCATTAAGATGGGTAACTGCACCACGCCAACGCCCGCCATGGCCGCTTCACGCAGTGCCAGCATGTCGGTGGTCACTAAGCGCGGCGTAAAATGGATCTCGGCCTTCGCCCCATCCGGGCCATGCAGTTCCCACTTATGCACCTGCTTACCGGCCCCCATACTCAACCCTGGCCATTGGCTGAGCTCGGCGGGCATAGCCGGTTTACCCCTGCTCTCAATCAGATGGGGGCCTGCGACCAGGCAATGTCCCCGGTCGGCCAGCACCCGCAGCACCAGATCGCTGTCATCAAACGGGCGCGGACGCACGCGGATGGCGATATCAATCCCCTCGGCCACCAGGTCCACCCGGCGATTGGTGGCTTCGAGCTGCAGGTTGATCCCCGGATAGCGGGCCATAAAGCGCGCCAGCATCGGCCCAACGTGAACATGCAGGATCGTCACCGGACAGGTGATCCTGACCATGCCGCGCGGTTCCGCCTGCAGCGCCGCAACGGCTTCTTCTGCCGCCTCGGCTTCTATCAGCATCGCTTTGCAGTGCTGATAGAAAGTGTGCCCCACCTCGGTAACGGTAAACTGCCGCGTAGTGCGCTGGATTAAGCGCACCCCAAGTCGTGCTTCCAACTGGGCAATCCGGCGGCTCAGTTTGGATTTTGGCTGATCGAGCGCCCTGCCCGCCGCCGCAAAACCACCGTAATCGACCACTTTCACGAACCAGACAAAGTCGTTGAGATCCTGCATACCACCCTCATCGTTCCATTTATGGAACTGTGAATGTCATTTTCACACTCTACCGCGAAATTAAAGCTGAATATAAGCTAATAGCATCAACCGAACATCAGGAGAAGAAAATGAAAAACATCACTGGCGTCTACACCGCCCCCCGTCCGCACTGGGTTGGCGACGGTTTCCCGGTACGTTCCATGTTTTCTTACCAGACTCACGGCGAGCCGCTGAGCCCGTTTTTACTGCTGGATTACGCGGGTCCGCACAACTTCCCGGCTGACGGCGCGAAACGCGGGGTGGGTGAGCACCCGCACCGTGGCTTTGAAACGGTCACTATTGTCTATTCCGGAGAAGTGGAGCATCGCGACTCGACGGGGAAAGGCGGCGTGATTGGCCCGGGAGACGTTCAGTGGATGACCGCCGGAGCCGGGATCCTGCACGAGGAATTTCACTCCAGCGCCTTCGCCCAACAGGGTGGCGAGCTCAAAATGATGCAGCTGTGGGTCAACCTGCCCGCGAAGGACAAAATGGCGGCACCGGGCTATCAGAGCATCACCAAAAACGCGATCCCGGTGGTGGCGTTACCGGATAACAGCGGTGAACTGCGCGTGATCGCCGGTCGTTACGGTGACGTGGCGGGGCCTGCGCATACCTTCTCACCGCTGAATGTCTGGGACATCGCGCTGCGCCAGGGAAGCCATCTGACGCTCGAGCAGCCTGCAGGCTGGAGCACCGCGCTGGTAGTGCTTGAAGGCAGCGTCGTCGTAAACGGAACGGCGAAGGCCAGCGAAGCACAGCTGGTGGTGTTGAGCCAGGAAGGAGAAAAGGTACATCTGGAAGCCAGCAGTGATGCCAAAGTGCTGCTGATGGCCGGGGAGCCGCTGAACGAACCGATTGTCGGCTATGGTCCGTTCGTGATGAACAGCAAAAGCGAAATCGCGGAAGCGATAAGCGATTTCAATTCCGGCCGCTTTGGCCAGATCTGAAGAGAGTAAAGGAGAAGATAATGTCTACCCCAGCAAATTTTAAAGGTGCGCGTCCGGTCATTGATGCGAATGATGCGGTGATGCTGCTTATCGATCACCAGAGCGGACTGTTTCAGACCGTCGGAGACATGCCGATGCCAGAGCTGCGTGCCCACGCGGCGGCACTGGCCAAAATAGCTACCCTGGCGAATATTCCGGTAATAACCACCGCCTCGGTACCGCAAGGGCCAAACGGGCCGTTAATCCCGGAGATCCACGCTAACGCTCCGCATGCGCAGTATGTCGCACGCAAAGGTGAAATCAATGCCTGGGATAACCCGGAATTCGTTGCCGCCGTAAAAGCAACCGGGCGGAATACGCTGATCATTGCTGGCACCATCACCAGCGTGTGCATGGCTTTCCCGTCGATCAGCGCGGTGGCTGACGGTTATAAAGTGTTTGCGGTTATTGATGCCTCGGGCACCTACAGCAAAATGGCGCAGGAGATAACTCTGGCGCGGGTGGTTCAGGCGGGTGTCGTACCGATGGATACCGCCGCGGTCGCCTCTGAGATCCAGCGCAGCTGGAATCGTGAAGATGCTGCTGAGTGGGCGGAGGTCTACACGCATATCTTCCCGGCCTATCAGTTGCTGATTGAAAGCTACAGCAAAGCACAAGAGGTGGTAAAAAATAGAGAAGTGCTCGATTCGCAGCGCTAATACCCCGCTCCACGGTGTAAAAAACCGTGGAGCTGATTATTGCTTAACCGAACAGGTCTTAATGCATAAAATATGCTTGACCGCTTTGGCCTGACTGCCTATAGTAGCGCCCCGTTGCCCCCGAGAGGAAAGGTAGCGAACAATACGGTGAGGTGTCCGAGTGGCTGAAGGAGCACGCCTGGAAAGTGTGTATACGGCAACGTATCGAGGGTTCGAACCCCTCTCTCACCGCCATATTTAGAAAGAGCTCGTACGCAAGTACGGGCTTTTTTTTCATTTATACGTCCCCGAAAGAGAGAGCCGCCCTGGCACGTTCACGGGTGATGCGACTGACAGAGAAGCACAGAACTTAAAGTGAACGGAACCACCACCGGAGCCGCATGCTCCCCCTCACCCCAACCCTCTCCCTGAATGGAGAGGGGGCCGACCGTGCCAATTTTTTTGTGGGGATCCCTCTCCCCACGGGAGAGGGAATAAAGCGGCCGCACAAAAAACAAAGCCCGGTTTCCCGGGCTTTGCACAATGTATCAAAATCAATAGTAGGCGTTCAGCGTCCGCTGGCAGAGTGCCGAGCGCACGCAGTCGTCTTTGGTAAACTGCACAATTCCCACCATATCATCTTCAACAAAACGTGCCATTGCATCGCTTAAGCCGGATTTGACGCCGCGAGGCAGGTCACACTGGGTAATGTCGCCGTTAACGATAACCGTAACGTTTTCCCCGAGGCGCGTTAAAAACATCTTCATCTGCGCAGCAGTTACGTTCTGAGCCTCGTCGAGAATCACAACTGCATTTTCAAATGTACGTCCGCGCATATAGGCGAACGGCGCAATTTCTACCTTACCGATTTCAGGGCGCAGGCAGTACTGCATAAAGGATGCACCGAGTCGCTTCACCAGCACGTCATAGACGGGCCGGAAGTACGGGGCAAACTTCTCCGAAATATCGCCGGGCAAGAAGCCGAGATCTTCATCGGCCTGCAGTACCGGACGGGTGACAATAATCTTCTCAACATCCTTATGAATCAGAGCTTCTGCCGCTTTGGCTGCACTTATCCAGGTCTTCCCGCATCCGGCTTCACCGGTTGCAAAGATAAGCGACTTACTCTCGATAGCATTCAGGTACTGCGCCTGAGCGTCATTGCGTGGGGCAATTGGGGACATATCACGGCTATCCCGCGCCATGCCAATTGCTTCTACGCCACTCATCTGCACAAGCGAGGTGACCGATTCTTCTTCACGCTGTTTATGGCTGCGTGAATCCCGTCTCAGCACACGTTTTGCTTCGCGACGAGCTTTGATCACTGCTTTTTGTCTTCCCATGGATAGCACCTTGAGTTGTTGGTATTCATCACTCGCGCCATCGGCGCGATTAGGCGAACGAACATCTGAGGGTTGGCTTCCTTTTAAGCCAGAGCTTTCTTGGTTAGGTGACACGACCGAATCGCTATGCTCACCATTCGGCGGGTCGGAGAAATCAGGATGCGCTGTGGAGGGGGAGAATTTTGTGGCGAAGAGATCGCTGCCGGAGGTGGGGCCTCCGCGCCGGGTGCTGCGGTTGTTTCGTTTACCTTGTCCAGTAGAGGACCCAACCATTCGCGATCTCCAAAGTGATTGATCATCACCGTAGGTGTTTACCGCTGTCTTAAAATAAGTACAACAGGATTTATCATAAATGCAACATTTATTTTACCTGAGTGCAACCTTTAAGACTCACCCTACAGTTCTGGAGAGTGTGATAGAAAAATATTACAGAAATATAACAACAGCAAAAACAATCTTAAATAGCTGTCCCGCTCGCCCTGAGCGGGACAGGTTTCAGGCCTTCAGCAGCCCCTGTGCGAGCCAGTCGTTCTTATCACGCACGCCCGGCAGGGCAAAGAAATAGCCCCCGCCAATCGGCTTGATGTACTCTTCCAGCGCCTCGCCGTTTAAGCGCTTCTGGACGGTCAAAAAGCCCTTCTCAAGGTCGTGCTGATAGCAGACAAACAGCAGCCCCATATCCAGCTGACCCGAGTTGGTCACCCCCAGCGAATAGCTGTAGCCCCGGCGCATCATCAGGTTTGCTTCCGTCTCCTTAGTGCGCGGGTTCGCCAGACGAATATGGCTGTCGAGGGCGATGGTGTCGCCGTGTGGATCGCGGGCGTAGTCCGGCACGTCGTGCTCGTTTTTCATCCCCAGCGGTGCCCCGCTGTGCTTGTCGCGGCCAAAGATAGTCTGCTGCTCCTTAAGCGGCGTACGGTCCCAGAACTCGACGTGGAACTGAATGAGTCGGATGGCCTGATAGCTGCCGCCCACCGCCCAGGCCGGTTCGCCCTGTTCAGCGGTCACCCACACCACGTTATCCATCAGCATCGCGTCGCGGCTGTCCGGGTTGGCGGTGCCGTCCTTAAAGCCGAGCAGATTCACCGGCGTCTCTTTGCCCTTGCTGCGCGCCGCGTGGTCAGAGATAAACCCTTCCCGCTTCCAGCGCACGCTCAGCAGATCCGGGGTGTGCTTGATCAGATCCCGCAGGGCGTGGATCACCGTATCCTGGGTGTTGGCGCAGATCTGGATCAGCAGATCGCCGTGGCACAGGGCCGCATCCAGCGAATCATTCGGAAAACGCACCATCTTCTGCAGCGCTTTCGGCTTGTGCTTTTCCAGCCCGAAGCGAGCATCAAACAGCGATGCCCCGAGCGATACCGTCATCGTCAGGTTATCCGGGGCGATAAAGGCACCCAGAATGCCGGAGTCCATCGGCGGCAGGCGCGGGTTCGGCGTGTCGGGCGCCGGTCCGCCGGTGGTAAGAAAGTCAATGCGCTGGGTCAGCAGGCGGAACAGACGTTCCAGCTCGCTTTTATCGCTGGCCAGCACATCAAACGCCACCAGCATCATCGACGCCTGCTGCGGGGTTAAAATCCCGGCCTGATGCGGCCCGTAGAACGGCTGCGTTTCCATGCGCGCATCCGGGGAGAGCGTGCCCGGCGCGCTCTGCGGTTTGGCCGCGTGCGTCACCGGGCAGCCACCGGCGAAGGCAAGGGCGCCGCCAAGCACCCCCACCCCTTTCAGCAACCGACGTCGTGAAGGTTCAGCAACGTCGTTGTCATCGTGCTTGTTCATGGTGCTTAGTCCAGACCCAGAACGCCGCGCAGCTGCGCCAGATCTTCTGCCAGGGTGGTGATTGGCCCTTTCAGCGCGTTACGGTCGGCATCGGTCAGCTTGTCGTAAGTTTCAAAGCCGTCTTTGGTGCGGTACTTTGCCAGAATGGTGGTGACTTTCTTGAAGTTGGCATCCACTTTCGCCAGCAGCGCGCTGTTATCTTTTTGCAGCTGCGGACGCAGCAGGTCAACAATCTTCTGCGCACCTTCGATATTGGCCTGGAAGTCCCACAGATCGGTGTGGCTGTAGCGGTCTTCTTCGCCGCTGATTTTGCTGGCGGCCACTTCTTCAATCAGACCCGCCGCGCCACCCACCACTTTTGACGGTGGGAAGGCCAGCTCGCTGATGCGCTTTTGCAGATCCAGCACGTCGCTGTTCAGCTGCTCCGCATACTGCTCCATCCCTTTGGTGGAGTTATCGCCAAACAGCGCTTTTTCCAGACGGTGGAAGCCGGTGAATTTCGGATCGGCGGCTTTCTGCTCGTAGTCATCTTCACGGGCATCGATGCTGCCGTCGAGATCCGAGAACAGCTCGGCAATCGGTTCGATACGCTCGTAGTGCTGGCGCGTCGGTGCGTACAGGGATTTGGCTTTCTCGATATCGCCCGCTTTCACCGCGTCGGTAAAGGCTTTGGTGCCGGCAACGAGATCCGCAGTCTCTTTGGTGACGTAGGCTTTATAGGCCGTAATCGCGTCGCCGAGGCTCAGCAGGGCTTCACCTTTGGCTGCATCAGCGGTGGCTTCACCTTTGACGATCAGTTTGCCTTTCGGGTTGGTCAGCAGGCCGCAGGTCATGTCATATTCGCCCGGCTGCAGGTTAGCGGTCATCTTCTGGCTAAAGCCCGGCGCGATATTCTCTCGCTCTTCCACCACCATTACCCCTTTGAGGATCTCCCACTCCAGCGCTTTCTGGCTGTGGTTCTGAATGATGAACTGGGTTTTACCGCTGTTGACGGTGATGCTCATCGGCTCGCACTGTTTGTCGGTAACGGTGACGTTAACCTGCGGCACATCCGCCGCCTGGACCGAAAACGCAGAAGACAGCAGTACGGCAATGCCAGCCTGTAACGCACTACGACGAAAATGAATAGCCATGACCCTTCCCTTTTCTTAAGTATGTTGTAACTACAGTGAGCACGTAGCGCGAAATGCCCGAAGCCTGAGTGCTGGCGCGCGGTGGCAGACAAAACAGCACCAGCGCCGGGATCAGATAGATAAAGTAAACCGCCACTTCGCTGACGCTCGGTGTTTCCTGATAGCCGAAAATACCTTCCAGCAGCGTACCGGTTAACGAATGGGTAGAGAGGATGTTGCTTAGATCGAAGGCCACATCCTGGAAATGGTTCCACAACCCGGCCTCATGGAAGGCACGGATGGCCCCCGCCGCCAGCCCGGCCGCCACCAGCAGAATAAACAGGCTGGTCCATTTAAAGAACGCGCCCAGGTTGAGGCGGATCCCGCCCCAGTACAGCAGAAAGCCGAGCACCACCGCCGTAGCCAGCCCCAGTACCGCGCCGATCGGGGGCCAGATCCCCACGTCCTGCTGGAATGCCGCTAACAGGAAGAACACCGACTCCAGCCCTTCGCGGGCGACAGCAAAAAAGACCATCATCACCAGCGCCCAGCCGTGATGGTTACCCTTAGCCAGCGCGCTGTCGACGGCCTGCTCCAGCTGAACTTTGACATTGCGCGACACTTTACGCATCCAGAACACCATCCAGGTGAGGATCACCACCGCAATCAGCGCCACAATGCCTTCGAACAGCTCCTGCTCTTTTTGCGGGAACTCGCCGGTGGTTTCGTTGATGGCAATCCCCAGTCCCAGACAGAGGGCGGCGGCAAGGAACACGCCAATCCACATCACACCGATCCAGCGGCCACGCTGGGTGCGTTTCAGATAGCTGGCGATAAGGCTGACGATTAAGGCCGCTTCAAGGCCTTCACGTAACATAATGAGAAATGGAACAAACATGCCGACACCTTAAATGTTTATCGCGGTCAACTGATGCAAAGAAAAGTAAATTCTTGTGATAGTGATTATCATTACGGAAATAAGAAACACAAGTGAAATATGCGATGTTTTAATGACAGGATGTAAACCCCTGACGGCGAAATAATCACCCAGGTTATTAAAAGGTTTATAACTTATAACGTAAATGCCCATTTACGCTAACATCTGCCTGTGGCTAAATAAGCGCCTTTCTAATCTGCTGAAAATCAACCATGTATAACTTTTTGCATTTCCTGCTGGCGCTGGTGGTGATCCTCGCTCTTGCCTGGCTGGTCAGTTTTGACCGCCGTAACGTCCGCATTCGCTACGTCATTCAGCTTATCGTGATTGAAATTGCGCTGGCGTTCTTTTTCCTGCACGCCGAAAGCGGGCTGTTTGTTATTCAGTACGTGTCGGGCTTCTTCGAATCGCTGCTGAAATATGCCGCCGAAGGGACCAACTTTGTGTTTGGTGGGATGGGAGAAAAAGGGCTGGCGTTTATTTTCCTCGGCGTGCTGTGTCCCATTATCTTTATATCCGCGCTGATCGGCATTTTGCAGCACTGGCGTATTCTGCCGGTGATTATTCGCGTGGTCGGCACTTTGTTGTCGAAGGTCAACGGCATGGGCAAGCTGGAGTCGTTTAACGCCATCAGCTCGCTAACGCTGGGCCAGTCGGAAAACTTTATCGCCTACAAAGGGGTGCTGGGGGATCTGTCGTCACGCCGGCTGTTCACCATGGCGGCCACCGCCATGTCGACGGTATCGCTGTCGATTGTCGGTGCCTACATGACGATGCTGGAGGCTAAATATGTGGTCGCGGCGCTGATCCTGAATATGTTCAGCACCTTTATCATCCTTACCATTATTAACCCGACGCGCCCGGAAGCGGAGCCGGAAATTAAGCTGGAGAAGATGCACGAATCCCAGAGTTTCTTCGAGATGCTGGGGGAATATATTCTGGCCGGCTTTAAAGTGGCGATGATTATTCTGGCGATGCTGATTGGCTTTATTGCCCTGATTAGCGCTGTTAACGCCCTGTTCTCCAGCGTGTTCGGTCTGAGCTTCCAGCAAATTCTGGGCTATGTGTTTTATCCGCTGGCGTGGCTGGTGGGGATCCCCCTGAGCGATGCTCTGCACGCGGGCGGGATAATGGCAACCAAGCTGGTGGCAAACGAGTTTGTGGCGATGATCGAACTGCAGAAGATTGCGGCGCAGATGACCCCGCGCGGGCTGGGCATTCTGTCAGTGTTCCTGGTGTCGTTCGCCAACTTTGCCTCGATCGGCATTGTGGCCGGGGCAATTAAAGGGCTGAACGAGCAGCAAGGCAACGTGGTGTCGCGCTTCGGCCTGCGCCTGGTGTACGGCGCGACGCTGGTGAGCCTGCTGTCGGCGAGCTTTGCGGGATTAGTGTTGTAAGCAATAACGGCGGGAATAATCCCGCCGTTTTTTTATCAGAACTGCACGCACACCGGCTGATCGACGCGCATCACCGATTCCTGGGCGAAGCGCTTTTTATAAATCCCGCGTAACGCTTCTATTTTGCTTTCGCTCTCTGCATCCTGGCCGTGGATCAGCATCAGCGCCTTGCTCGGCTCGCGCGCCACTTTCCCGTCGTTGCCCAACCACTGCCCACGCGCATCAAACACCGTTAAGCCATCGCGAAATCGCGGGGTCACGTCCCCATCAACAAACTGCTGCCACTCCTGGCCACCGATCGCCTCCCCTGCCGGACGGTTCAGGCCGAAATAGAGCGTGGTCTGCTGCATCTGGTTGTCGGCTTTGCAGGTGTCGGGTGCGGTCGTGTGCGATGGTGCGTTGCAGCCTGCCAGCAGGAAGAGTGCGCCCGCCATAAGCCCTGTTTTGATTGTCATACTTCGCTATCCTCATTGTTTTTAGCACAAGGATATGAGCGTAAGTTGCAGAAATAAGCAAGAAAAAAGCCGGGTAGCGTAAACGCTTACCCGGCCTGGCGTGTGCGAGGAATTGCTTACTCAGGCTGTAACTTTGTCGGCGGGGCGCTGTGATAAATCGCGTCTGCGTCAGCAAAGCGTTTCTGCATGGCGGCAGACGGCGCTTTGCCCAGCAGGCTGAACACCACAATGCCAATGCTGCCAAAGATAAAGCCCGGAATGATTTCATACAGACCCAGCCACGCGAACTGCTTCCAGACAATGACGGTAACCGCACCGATAATCATCCCCGCCAGCGCGCCGTTACGGGTCATGCGGGACCACAGTACTGAGAACAGCACCACCGGACCAAAGGCCGCGCCAAAGCCTGCCCAGGCATAGCTCACCAGACCCAGCACGCGGTTTTCTGGATTTGCCGCCAGCGCAATGGAGACCAGCGCCACCAGCAGCACCATAAAGCGCCCTACCCATACCAGCTCTTTCTGGCTGGCGTGTTTACGCAGGAAGGCTTTGTACAAGTCTTCAGTGATCGCACTGGAGCAGACCAGCAGCTGGCAACTCAGGGTCGACATCACCGCTGCGAGGATCGCTGAGAGCAGGATCCCGGCAATCCACGGGTTGAACAGGATCTGCGCCAGCTCGATAAACACGCGCTCGGCGTTCTGGTTCACCGCACCCGCCAGCGACGGGTTGTTGTTGAAGTACGCGATACCGAAGAAGCCTACCGCACAGGCCCCGGCCAGACACAGGATCATCCACGCCATGCTGATACGACGGGCATGAACGATGGTGTGGTGGGAATCTGCCGCCATAAAGCGCGCCAGAATGTGCGGCTGACCGAAGTAACCCAGCCCCCAGCCCATCAGCGACACAATCGCGACAAAGTTCAGGCCCTTCAGCATGTCAACGTTTTCGACGCTCTTCTGCTGGATCACCGCCAGCGAATCACCCAGACCGCCCACGGAGAGAATCACAATCACCGGGGTCAGGATCAGGGCGAAGATCATCAGGCTGGCCTGCACGGTGTCAGTCCAGCTTACCGCCAGGAACCCGCCCACGAAGGTGTACAGGATGGTCGCGGCTGCGCCCGCCCAGAGTGCGGTTTCGTAGCTCATGCCGAAGGTGCTTTCGAACAGGCGCGCACCGGCCACGATGCCGGAGGCACAGTAGATGGTGAAGAACACCAGAATGACCACTGCGGAGATAATGCGCAGAATACGACTGTTATCTTCGAACCGGCCGGTGAAGTAGTCCGGAAGGGTCAGGGCGTTGTTGTTAGCCTCGGTGTGCACGCGCAGACGCCCGGCCACCAGCTTCCAGTTAATCCAGGCTCCGACGGTCAAACCGATGGCGATCCAACTCTCCGAAATACCGGAGATAAAGATCGCGCCCGGCAGGCCCATCAGCAGCCAGCCGCTCATGTCGGATGCGCCCGCAGACAGCGCGGTTACCACCGGGCCGAGGCTGCGCCCGCCGAGGATATAGTCGTCAAAGTTTTTGGTAGAACGCCATGCAAGGAACCCTATCAGGATCATGCCAAATATATAGATAAGAAATGTCACCAGCATCGGTGTGCTAATTGCCATTTAAATACTCCGCAAATATGGTCGACAGCCTTCCCGGCTGCCTGTTATTCCATCACCGGAACGAGGTGATGATGATGTGTGTTTCTGTTGGCCGCGCGTATCCTGCCGTATGCACTGCCGTGACACAAACGATTTAACACTGCATTCACATCATTTTCATCCCCGGTTTCACATCAGTTTCCTGGAGGTTGCACTCGCTCACGTTTTTTTGGGTTGCACCGTCAAAAACTGTTAAGTCCCGCATGAAACCAGTCTTTCGCCGTAAAATCCACACCTTTATTCAGGTTAACATCACACTAACAATCCATTCATTTTTCAGCTTGCAAACCGGGTCACATTTAACGAGGTTGCACAAAGTTGCAACATAGTGGATATTCCACGTTAACCACATTATCGGTAGAAAAATCACAGGAGTTTTTGGCATGGGGATGACCACCATGGGAGTTAAGCTGGATGACGCCACCCGCGAACGAATTAAATCGGCTGCCACGCGCATTGACCGCACGCCGCACTGGTTAATTAAGCAGGCAATCTTCAACTATCTGGAAAAGCTGGAGAGCGACGACGCTCTGCCAGAGCTGCCTGCCCTGCTGGCCGGTGCCGCCAATGAAAGCGACGACGCTCATGACGCGGCCGATGAGATCCACCAGCCGTTCCTCGATTTTGCCGAGCAGATCCTGCCTCAGTCCGTCAGCCGCGCCGCTATTACCGCCGCGTACCGCCGGGCAGAGACCGACGCCGTGCCGATGCTTCTGGAGCAGGCGCGTCTGCCGGAGCCGATTGCTACCCAGGCCCATAAGCTGGCTTACGATCTGGCCGACAAGCTGCGCAGCCAGAAAACCGCCTCGGGCCGCGCCGGGATGGTGCAGAGCCTGTTGCAGGAGTTTTCTCTCTCTTCGCAGGAGGGCGTGGCCCTGATGTGTCTGGCGGAAGCGCTGCTGCGTATCCCGGACAAAGCCACCCGTGACGCGCTGATCCGCGACAAAATCAGCAATGGCAACTGGCATTCGCACATTGGCCGCAGCCCGTCGCTGTTTGTTAACGCCGCCACCTGGGGCCTGCTGTTTACCGGCCGTCTGGTCTCCACCCACAACGAAGCCAGCCTCTCCCGCTCCCTGAACCGCATTATCGGCAAGAGCGGCGAGCCGTTGATCCGTAAAGGCGTGGACATGGCGATGCGCCTGATGGGGGAGCAGTTCGTCACCGGGGAGACCATCGCCGAAGCGCTGGCCAACGCCCGCAAGCTGGAAGATAAAGGCTTCCGCTACTCTTACGACATGCTGGGTGAAGCGGCCCTGACCGCCGCCGACGCGCAGGCCTATATGGTCTCTTATCAGCAGGCGATCCACGCCATTGGTAAAGCCTCCAACGGCCGCGGCATTTATGAAGGCCCGGGGATCTCGATTAAGCTCTCCGCCCTGCACCCGCGCTACAGCCGCGCCCAGTACGACCGGGTGATGGAAGAGCTCTACCCGCGCCTGAAGTCCCTGACCCTGCTGGCGCGCCAGTATGACATCGGGATTAACATCGACGCCGAAGAGGCCGACCGGCTGGAGATCTCCCTCGATCTGCTGGAAAAACTGTGCTTCGAACCGGAACTGGCGGGCTGGAACGGGATCGGCTTTGTCATCCAGGCCTATCAGAAGCGCTGTCCGTTTGTGATTGATTACCTGATTGACCTCGCCACCCGCAGCCGTCGCCGCCTGATGATCCGTCTGGTGAAGGGCGCCTACTGGGACAGCGAAATCAAACGCGCCCAGATGGACGGCCTGGAAGGCTATCCGGTCTATACCCGCAAGGTTTACACCGATGTCTCTTACCTCGCCTGCGCCAAAAAGCTGCTCGGCGTGCCGAACCTGATCTACCCGCAGTTTGCTACCCATAACGCCCATACCCTGGCGGCGATCTACAGCCTGGCCGGCAATAACTACTATCCAGGCCAGTACGAATTCCAGTGCCTGCACGGCATGGGTGAACCGCTGTACGAGCAAGTGACCGGTAAAGTGGCCGACGGCAAACTTAACCGTCCGTGCCGAATTTACGCCCCGGTGGGCACCCACGAAACGCTGCTGGCGTACCTGGTGCGTCGCCTGCTGGAAAACGGCGCAAATACCTCCTTCGTTAACCGCATCGCCGATAACACCCTGCCGCTGGACGAGCTGGTTGCCGATCCGGTGCAGGCGGTGGAAAAACTGGCCGCCCAGGAAGGCACCACCGGTCTGCCGCATCCGAAAATTGCCCTGCCGCGCGAACTGTACGGCAGCGAGCGGGTTAACTCCTGCGGGCTGGATCTGGCAAATGAACACCGTCTGGCGTCGCTCTCCTCATCCCTGCTGAACAGCGCGCTGCAAAAATGGATTGCCCGACCGATCCTCGAGCAGGCGGTGGCCGACGGCGACATGCTGCCGGTGGTTAACCCGGCCGAGCCGAAAGATGTGGTCGGCTATGCGCGGGAAGCCAGCGAGCAGGAAGTGGAGCTGGCGCTTAACAGCGCGGTGAACAACGCCCCAATCTGGTTCGCCACCCCGCCACAGGAGCGTGCGGCGATCCTGGAACGCGCTGCGGTGCTGATGGAAGATCAGATGCAGCAGCTGATTGGCATTCTGGTACGCGAAGCAGGTAAAACCTTCAGTAACGCCATCGCCGAAGTCCGCGAAGCGGTCGACTTCCTGCACTACTATGCCGGACAGGTGCGCGACGACTTTGCCAACGAAACTCACCGCCCGCTGGGGCCGGTGGTCTGTATCAGCCCGTGGAACTTCCCGCTGGCGATCTTCACCGGGCAGGTTGCCGCAGCCCTTGCCGCAGGCAACAGCGTGCTGGCGAAACCGGCCGAGCAAACCCCGCTGATTGCCGCTCAGGGGATCAACATCCTGCTGGAAGCGGGCGTCCCGCCAGGCGTGGTGCAACTCCTGCCGGGTCGCGGCGAAACGGTAGGCGCGAAGCTGACCGCCGACAACCGCGTGCGCGGAGTGATGTTCACCGGCTCGACCGAAGTGGCCTCCCTGCTGCAGCGTAATATCGCCACCCGTCTTGATGCTCAGGGTCGTCCGACGCCGCTGATTGCCGAGACCGGCGGCATGAACGCAATGATCGTCGACTCCTCGGCCCTGACCGAGCAGGTGGTGGTGGACGTGGTTTCTTCCGCCTTCGACAGCGCCGGTCAGCGCTGCTCGGCCCTGCGCGTGCTGTGCCTGCAGGACGACATTGCCGACCACACGTTGAAAATGCTGCGCGGTGCGATGGCGGAATGCCGGATGGGCAATCCGGGCCGTCTGACCACTGACATTGGCCCGGTGATCGATGCCGAAGCCAAAACCAACATTGAAAATCACATTCAGGCGATGCGCGCCAAGGGCCGTCCGGTATTCCAGGCGGTGCGTGAGAACAGCGAAGACGCGCGTGAATGGAACAGCGGCACCTTCGTGGCGCCAACCCTGATTGAACTGTCCAGCTTCGACGAGCTGAAAAAAGAGGTCTTCGGCCCGGTGCTGCACGTGGTGCGTTACAACCGTAACAACCTCGATCAGCTGATCGCGCAGATTAACGCCTCCGGCTACGGCCTGACGCTGGGCGTGCATACCCGTATCGACGAGACCATCGCCCAGGTGACCGGCAGCGCCAACGTCGGCAACCTGTACGTCAACCGCAACATGGTGGGCGCCGTGGTCGGCGTGCAGCCGTTCGGTGGCGAAGGCCTGTCGGGCACCGGCCCAAAAGCCGGGGGACCGATGTACCTGTATCGCCTGCTGGCGCACCGTCCGGCGAACGCGCTGGGCGTAACTCTGGCGCGTCAGGATGCCCAACGTCCGGTGGATGCGCAGGTGAAAGCGGTGCTGATCCAGCCGCTGGAGGCGCTGACGGCCTGGGCAGAAAAACGCCCGGCGCTGCAGGCGCTGTGCCAGCAGTATGCCGAGCTGGCGCAGGCCGGAACCCAGCGTCTGCTGCCGGGGCCAACCGGCGAGCGCAACACCTGGACGCTGATGCCGCGCGAGCGCGTCCTGTGCGTGGCGGATAACGAGCAGGATGCACTGGTACAGCTGGCGGCAGCGCTGGCAACGGGTTGTGAAGTGCTGTGGCCGGAAGATGGTCTGCACCGGGACCTGGCGAAACAGCTGCCGAAGGCGGTGACCTCACGCATTGGCTTTGCCAAACCGGACGTGCTGACCAGTCAGGCGTTTGATGCGGTGATCTACCACGGCGATTCCGACCAGCTGCGCGAACTGTGCGAGCAGGTGGCGGCGCGCGACGGGGCGATTGTCTCGGTACAGGGCTTTGCCCGGGGCGAGGAGAACCTGCAGCTCGAGCGTCTTTACGTTGAGCGCTCGTTAAGCGTCAACACCGCCGCCGCAGGCGGCAATGCCAGCCTGATGACCATCGGCTAAACGTGCAAACTGCCCCCGGTAGCGCTACGCTTACCGGGGCGACAAAGCGACAAATAAACCGTAGGCCGGATAAGCGCAGCGCATCCGGCTTTTTTACAGGGAGAGAATGATGAAAAGAGTCTTGATTGCCGGTGCGGCATTGCTGCTCAGCAGCCAAGCGCTGGCGGATGAGTGCGCCAACGCGACGACCCAATCCGAGATGAATGCGTGCAGCGCCCGGCAGTACCAGGCCGCCGACAAGAAGCTGAATCAGACCTATCAGGCCGCGAGCAAACGGGCGGACACCGCCCAGCGTGACCTGCTGAAGAGAGCGCAACAGGCGTGGATCACCCTGCGCGATGCGGACTGTGCGTTTGTCGGCTCCAGCACCGAAGGCGGCAGCATCCAGCCGATGATCGTCAACCTGTGCCTGGCCGAAAAGACCAGCGAGCGCGAAGCGTTTCTGGCCTCGCTGATGCAGTGTGAAGAGGGCGACCTGAGCTGCCCTCTGCCGCCTGCGAATTAACGCACCCGAATCCCTTCGATAATCATCCGCTGCACGTTATCCACCGTGCTGTGGAAAAAGTCATCATCTTTAAGCGACTTGCCGGTCACCGCCTCCACCTGCGCAGAAAAATCGGCGTAGTGCTGGGTGGCGGCCCAGATCATAAAGATCAGATGATGCGGATCCACCGGGGCCAGTTTGCCGGTGGCGACCCAGCCAGCAATGATCCCCGACTTCTCGTCCACCAGCGATTTCAGATCGCCGCTCAGGGCCGCTTTCAGCAGCGGCGCGCCCTGCAGCATCTCCAGACAGAACAGCCGCGACGCCTGAGGATAATCCCGGGAAACTTCCAGCTTCAGGCGGATATACTGCTGGATCGCCTCCAGCGGGGCCAGCTCTTCACGAAATGCCCGCAGCGGCGCCAGCCAGACATCAAGCAGATCCTGCAACACCGCCACATACAGCGCCTCTTTCGAGGGAAAGTAGTACAGCAGATTGGTTTTTGAGACCCCCGCCAGCTCAGACACCTGCTCCAGCCGGGTGCCGTGGATGCCAAACTGCGAGAAGGTCTCCAGCGCGGCGGCAAGGATCGCCTGTTTTTTTGCGCTTACCGCCTGCGAACGTTTACCGGGTGTTTTCACTGCGCCTTGTGCCATCTGCTCACTCCTTTTTGTATTTGCCCTCAGCATAGCAAAACCCCTGCCGTCTCACGACAATCTGCACCCCCATCGCGCACGACTGCCTGCTTTGTGTGCAAGGTTTTTGACCGTTCAGTCCACTTTTTTAACCCGCATTTAAGCAACCATACGTTAACACGTTAATAACAAAGATAATTTCAAAACTGGCATCGCCTTTGCAAAACAGCCTTACGCGGCTGAACAGGAGATGCAGGATGCAGCGCCACGTCAGACATTCACCCCCCCATGTTGAGATGAAGAGAGGTTTGTGATGAAAATTGGCGTATTCGTTCCCATCGGTAATAACGGCTGGCTGATCTCCACCCATGCGCCGCAATATCTGCCGACCTTTGAGCTGAACAAAGCCATCGTGCAGAAAGCAGAGCACTATCACTTCGATTTTGCCCTCTCGATGATCAAGCTGCGCGGCTTCGGCGGTAAGACCGAATTCTGGGATCACAATATGGAGTCGTTCACCCTGATGGCCGGACTGGCGGCGGTCACGTCGCGTATTCAGATTTACGCCACTGCCGCCACCCTCACCCTGCCACCGGCGATTGTCGCCCGGATGGCGTCGACTATCGACTCCATCTCCGGCGGGCGCTTTGGCGTCAACCTCGTCACCGGCTGGCAAAAACCGGAGTACGAGCAGATGGGGCTCTGGCCGGGGGATGAGTACTTCTCTAAGCGTTACGACTACCTCACCGAATATGTACAGGTGCTGCGCGACCTGTGGGGCACCGGCAAGAGCGACTTCAAAGGGGATTACTTCACCATGAACGACTGCCGGGTGAGCCCCCAGCCGTCTTCGCCGATGAAGGTGATCTGCGCCGGGCAGAGCGACGCCGGGATGGAATTCTCGGCAAAATACGCCGACTTTAACTTCTGCTTTGGCAAAGGGGTCAACACCCCGGCGGCCTTTGCGCCAACCGCCGCACGCATGAAACAAGCGGCAGAAAAAACCGGGCGCGACGTTGGATCCTACGTGCTGTTTATGGTGATAGCCGACGAAACCGATGACGCCGCCCGGGCGAAGTGGGAACACTATAAAGCCGGGGCCGATACCGAGGCCCTGAGCTGGCTCAGCGAGCAGAGCCAGAAAGACACCCGATCCGGGGCTGACACCAACGTGCGCCAGATGGCGGATCCAACCTCGGCGGTGAATATCAATATGGGTACCCTGGTGGGATCGTACGCCAGCGTGGCGCGGATGCTCGACGAGGTCGCCAGCGTGCCGGGGGCCGAGGGCGTACTGCTGACCTTCGATGACTTCCTGGCAGGCATTGAAACCTTCGGCGAGCGCATCCAGCCGCTGATGCAGTGCCGGGCGCACCTTCCCGCCCTGACGCAGGAGGTGGCGTAATGACGACTCTGCCCGCACGCCCGGAAGCCATCACCTTTAATCCCGCGCAAAGTGCGCTGATCGTGGTGGACATGCAAAACGCTTACGCCAGCCCGGGAGGCTATCTCGATCTGGCCGGGTTTGATGTCTCCACCACCCGGCCGGTTATCGACAATATCCGCACCGCCGTGGCTGCCGCCCGTGCCGCCGGAATGCTGATTATCTGGTTCCAGAACGGCTGGGATGAACAGTACGTAGAAGCAGGCGGCCCCGGCTCGCCCAACTTCCATAAATCGAATGCGCTGAAAACCATGCGCCAGCGCCCGGAGCTGCACGGCAAGCTGCTGGCGAAAGGCGGCTGGGATTATCAGTTGGTGAACGAGCTGGTGCCGGAGCCGGGCGATATCGTGCTGCCGAAACCGCGCTACAGCGGCTTTTTCAACACCCCGCTGGATAGCATCCTGCGCAGCCGGGGGATCCGTCATCTGATCTTTACCGGCATCGCCACCAATGTCTGCGTGGAGTCGACCCTGCGCGACGGCTTCTTCCTGGAGTATTTCGGGGTGGTGCTGGAAGACGCTACCCACCAGGCCGGCCCGGCGTTTGCCCAGCAGGCCGCCCTGTTCAATATCGAAACCTTTTTTGGCTGGGTCAGCGACGTCGCCACCTTCTGCGACGCCCTCTCCCCCGCCGCTTATGCCCGTATCGCCTGAGGAGCTAACACATGCCGAAATCCGTCATTATTCCACCGGGCACCAGCACCCCGATCGCCCCCTTTGTGCCGGGCACGCTGGCTGACGGCATCGTGTATGTCTCCGGCACGCTGCCGTTTGACGCGCATAACAACGTGGTGTTTCCCGACGACCCAAAGGCGCAAACCCGCCACGTGCTACAGACTATCCAGCGCGTTATCGAAACGGCGGGCGGGACGATGGCGGACGTGACCTTCAACAGCATCTTTATCACCGACTGGAAAAACTACGCCGCGATTAACGAAATCTACGCCGAGTTTTTCCCAGGCGATAAACCGGCGCGATTCTGCATTCAGTGCGGGCTGGTCAAGCCCGAGGCGCTGGTGGAGATCGCAAGCGTTGCCCACATTGCGAAGTGAGGTTGCCATGAAGCTATCCCTTTCACCTCCGCCCTTTGCTGACGCGCCAGTGGTGGTGCTGATCGCCGGGCTGGGAGGCAGCGGCAGCTACTGGCTGCCCCAGATCGCGGATCTGGAGCAGGAGTATCAGGTGGTGTGCTACGACCAGCGCGGAACGGGAAATAACTCCGGCGCGCTGCCGGAGGATTACAGCCTCGCCCAGATGGCCGATGAACTGTGGCAGGCGCTGGCAGAGGCCGGGATCACCCGCTTCTGCGTGGTGGGCCATGCGCTGGGGGCGCTGATTGGCCTGCAGCTGGCGGTGGATAACCCCGCAGCGGTCAGCGCACTGGTGTGCGTCAACGGCTGGCTGACGCTGCACCCGCATACCCGGCGCTGTTTCCAGATACGCGAGCGGCTGCTGCATGCCGGTGGCGCCCAGGCGTGGGTAGAGGCTCAGGCGCTGTTTCTCTATCCGGCAGACTGGATGGCGGCCCGCATGCCGCGCATGGAGGCCGAAGAGGCGCTGGCGCTGGCTCATTTCCAGGGCAAAGAGACGCTGCTGCGCAGGCTGTACGCCCTGAAAGCGGCCGACTACAGCCGCGCGGTGGCACAGATCCGCTGCCCGGTGCAGATAATCTGCTCCGGGGACGATCTGCTGGTGCCCGCAGTCTGTTCAACGCTGCTGCACGCCGCCCTCCCTGGCAGCGTGCATACGGTAATGCCCGGCGGCGGACATGCCTGCAACGTCACCGAACCCGAGATCTTCAACGCCCTGCTGCTGAACGGGCTCGCCAGCCTGCTGCACAGCCACAATCGATTTTATAAGGAGCTGCAATGAGCGAAGCCATCAACCCAACGGCGCAGCACGCACTGTTTACCGAGGCGCGCAGCCATAACGGCTGGCTGGACCGCCCGGTCAGCGACGAGACGCTGCACGAGATCTACGACCTGATGAAGTGGGGCCCGACCTCCGCCAACTGTTCCCCGGCGCGGATGGTGTTTATCCGCACCCCGGAGGGCAAAGAGAAGCTGCGCCCGGCCCTCTCCAGCGGCAATCTGCAAAAAACCCTTACCGCCCCGGTCACCGCCATCGTTGCCTGGGACAGTGTGTTTTACGATCGCCTGCCCGCGCTGTTTCCTCACGGCGATGCCCGGAGCTGGTTTACCGCCAGCCCTGCGCTTGCCGAGGAGACCGCATTTCGCAACAGCACCCTGCAGGCGGCGTATCTGATTGTTGCCTGCCGTGCGCTGGGGCTCGATACCGGGCCGATGTCCGGCTTCGATCGCGAGAAGGTCGATGCGGCCTTCTTCAGCGACAGCAACCTGAAAAGCAATCTGCTGATCAACATCGGTTACGGCGATAACAGCAAGCTGTATGGTCGACTGCCCCGGCTGAGCTTTAGCGACGCCTGCGGGCTGGCATAAGGAGCGAACATGAGCATTCCGGATAAACAGTCCTTTCGAGATGCGATGGCCTGCATCGGCGCGGCGGTGAATATCATCACCACCGACGGCCCCGCCGGACAGGCCGGGTTTACCGCCAGCGCAGTGTGTAGCGTGACCGACTCACCGCCAACGCTGCTGGTGTGCCTCAATCGCGGGGCCTCGGTGTGGCCGGTGTTCAGTGAAAACGGCACCCTGTGCGTCAACACCCTGAGCGGCGAACAACAGTCCCTGTCTAACCTGTTCGGCGGTAAAACGTCGATGGCGGAACGCTTCGCCGCTGCCCGATGGCAGACGGGCGAAACCGGCTGCCCGCGGCTGGAGGAGGCGCTGGCCTCCTTCGACTGTCGGATAAGCCAGGTGGTAAGCGTCGGCACCCACGACATTCTGTTTTGCGACATTGTTTCCCTTACCTGCCACCCTGCGCCGCACGGCCTGGTGTGGTTTGACCGCGGCTACCACGCACTGATGCGACCCGCCTGTTAACCCTCCTTAAGGAGACCGCTGATGGCATTTTTCGATTTTCCTCACTGGCAGTTGAAATCGACCTCTTCAGGCAGCGGCGTGGTCGCGCCGGATGAACGTCTCCCACTGGGACAAACCGCGGTAATGGGGGTGCAGCACGCGGTGGCGATGTTTGGCGCCACGGTGCTGATGCCGATCCTGATGGGGCTCGATCCGAACCTGTCGATTCTGATGTCGGGGATTGGCACCCTGCTGTTCTTTTTCATCACCGGCGGGCGGGTGCCGAGCTATCTCGGCTCAAGCGCGGCCTTTGTCGGCGTGGTCATCGCTGCCACCGGCTTTAGCGGTCAGGGCGTTAATCCGCAGCTGAGCGTGGCGCTGGGCGGGATTATCGCCTGTGGGGCGATCTACACCCTGATTGGTTTTGTGGTGATGAAGATGGGCACCCGCTGGATAGAACGGCTGATGCCGCCGGTGGTCACCGGGGCGGTAGTCATGGCGATTGGCCTGAACCTCGCCCCGATTGCGGTCAAAGGCGTTTCCGGCTCGGCATTTGACAGCTGGATGGCGGTGGTGACGGTGCTGTGTATTGGCCTGGTGGCGGTGTTTACCCGGGGCATGATCCAGCGTCTGCTGATCCTCGTCGGGCTGATCTTCGCCTGCCTGATCTACGCCGCGCTGACCAGCGTCTTTGGTCTGGGCACGCCGGTCGATTTTACGCAGGTAGCACAGGCCACCTGGTTTGGTTTACCCCAGCTGACCGCCCCAACCTTTAACGGCCAGGCGATGATGCTGATTGCCCCGGTGGCGGTGATCCTGGTGGCAGAGAACCTCGGTCACCTGAAGGCGGTGGCCGGAATGACCGGGCGCAATATGGATCCCTGGATGGGACGGGCCTTTGTCGGTGACGGGCTGGCGACCATGCTGTCGGGCTCGGTGGGCGGTAGCGGCGTTACCACTTACGCCGAGAACATTGGCGTGATGGCGGTAACCAAAGTCTACTCGACGCTGGTGTTCGTGGCGGCGGCGGTGATTGCTATTCTGCTCGGCTTTTCACCGAAGTTCGGTGCGCTGATCCACACCATCCCGGCGGCGGTGATTGGCGGCGCATCGATTGTAGTGTTTGGCTTAATCGCGGTGGCAGGGGCGCGCATCTGGGTGCAAAACAAGGTCGATCTCAGCCACAACGGCAACCTGATTATGGTCGCCGTCACGCTGGTGCTCGGCGCCGGTGATTTTGCCCTCTCGCTCGGCGGCTTTACGCTCGGCGGGATCGGGACGGCCACCTTCGGCGCCATCGCGCTCAACGCCCTGCTCAGCCGCCGGATGGCCAGCGCGACGCAGGGCGACGTCGCGGTTCAGGAGCGTTAATCAACTGTGGCGCTGTCGATCTGCGGCAGCGCCTTTTTCTTTCTTTTAAGCTTGAGTTCGCTGACCAGTACGCCGGCAATGATAAACGCCGCCCCCAGCAGGGCCAGCAGGGGCAAACGCTCTCCGGCCAGACGGCCAAAGATCCCCGCCCACACCGGCTCCCCGGTGTAAATCACCGTCGCCCGCGTCGGCGATACGCTGCGCTGGGCCCAGTTCATTGTCACCTGAATAATGGCGCTGAAAATGCCTAACCCCAGCGCCACAATCCACAGCCCTGGCACCATCGGCGGCACCGACTCCCCGGCCGGGATCATTGCCATAAAGGCCACCAGCGAGGCGGTCGCCAGCTGCACCACGGTCACCCGTTTGACGTCCACTTTACCGGCCCAGGCGCTGATCAGAATGATTTCCGCCGCAATTGCCACCGCGCCCACCAGGGTGATCATCTCCCCGGGACCCAGCGCCAGCAGGTTATCGCCCGGTCCCGCCAGCAGGATCAGGCCGATAAAGGCCAGCACGATACCGATGCAGGACATCAGCCCCGGCGTGCGACGCAGGCACAGCCACTGCAGGAGCGGCACCAGCGGCACGTACATGGCGGTAATAAACGCCGATTTACTGCTGGGGATAGTCTGCAATCCCCAGGTCTGCAGGCTGTAGCCCAGCGCAATTGACACCCCAATAGCCACCCCGGCTTTCAGCTCGGTCATGGTCAGGCCGGGCAGGGTTTTCAGACACAGAAGCGCGACGGCGAGTGCGGCAGTGGCAAAGCGCAGGCCGACGAAGAAAAAGGGATCGCTGAGGGTCACCGCATACTGTACGGCAAGAAAGGTCCCGCCCCAGAACATGGTAATGAGGATCAGGATCGCTTCCTGCGGCTTGATGGAAAAGGCATAACGGGAGAAGGACATGAGACACCAGCACAAATAATCAATCCGCTAGTGTGCGATGCCCGGGGTAACAGTTCAATGCCAGGAAAATAAAAAAACCGCCGGAAGAGCCGGCGGCCGGGGTGCGGGATGGGTTACAGGACCCATCGTTCAGACGGCGACAACCTAGTTGTTTCTGTTGCTGCCATGGCTATTTTTGCCCCCTTTTTTGCCAGCTTCGGATGCGCGTTGAGGGTCATTTTTGAAATTCCCCCCGCTTTGCTGGCCACCTTTACGACCTGCTTCTGATGCTCTTTCACGGTCTTCAGCAAAATTACCTGACCCACCACGATGGTTAGCCATGTCTGACCTCCAGAGTTGCGAAACATTAATTTATACAACCTACGGTGAGAGACAAATCACTCACCTGGCGGCTCAGGGACAGGGCCGTTATCTGCGCCGCGTGAACCTAAGCTTAGTGGAGTGAGGCCATTCAGCCAGCGCATCGTAATATCCTGCAATATGTAATCAGCCTTTCGCATGAAAGAGCGGAAAGCGAACCCATAAGCCTTTCTTATCACTCTGGAAATAAACGATAAGGAAAATGTGTCATTTTGCGACAAAGAACAGCGCATGAAAATTATTGTTTAAAATCAAAGAAATGGTTTACAGATTTGCAGTCTCGCGCCCACGTCATATCTTTAAATAACCGCAGCGTGTTGCTGCCTGAACAAAAAACCGAGGAGTAATGCGAGATGACGAAAATTCTGGTGCTCTACTATTCGATGTACGGACACATTGAAACCATGGCTCAGGCAGTGGCGGAAGGCGCCAGTAAAGTCGAGGGGGTTGAGGTGACGATCAAGCGCGTCCCGGAAACCATGCCCGCAGAGGCATTTGCGAACGCGGGGGGTAAAGCGCAGGACACGCCGGTGGCGACACCGCAGGAGCTGGGCGATTACGACGCGATCATTTTTGGCACCCCGACGCGTTTTGGCAATATGGCCGGGCAGATGCGCACCTTCCTCGACCAGACGGGCGGGCTGTGGGTCAAAAATGCCCTGCACGGCAAGATCGCCAGCGTGTTTAGCTCAACCGGCACCGGCGGTGGCCAGGAGCAAACCATCACCTCCACATGGACGACCCTGGCGCACCACGGGATGGTGATTGTGCCGATTGGCTACGGAGCAAAAGAGTTGTTTGATATTTCACAGGTTCGCGGCGGCACGCCGTACGGTGCAACGACCATTGCCGCAGGCGACGGTTCGCGGCAGCCGTCGGAAACCGAGCTGAATATTGCCCGTTACCAGGGGGAATATGTCGCGGGTCTGGCCGTTAAACTGAAAGGTTAACTCTCAACAGGAGGATTCCAATGCCAACTCAAGAAGCAAAAGCCCATCGCGTCGGCGAATTTGCGCGTTTACGTAATACATCGCCGGAAATCGCCGAGGCGATCTTTGAGGTCGCGAAATATGACGAAAAACTGGCAGAGAAAATCTGGGAGGAAGGGAACGATGAAGTGCTGGTGTTAGCCTTCGAAAAAACCGACAAAGACTCGCTGTTCTGGGGCGAGCAGACTATCGATCGGCAAAACGTCTGATGTTCGGGTAAGGGGGCTATAGAGCCCCCTTTACTTTTATCGTCCTTACTTCGCAGCCGCGTTTAACACCTTGTTAAACGTCTCAATCGGACAGAATCCTTCGCCATCCACCGGACAACCGTTCAGCGCCAAAGTCACGCGCTGGGCCGGGTCTTTTAGGCTCAGTACCTCGGCATTTCGCAGCTGTTCCGTGCTCTGATAAACATACTCAATCTTCATCAGATCGCGATTGCCGGTCTTATCGTGCCAGCGCTGGAAGATAATTTTGCCGCCAATCGGCGTGCGCTCATACTGGTCGTGAAGCTGATAGGGCGTAAAGTCGAGCGCTTTCAGCAAGGAGGCGATATTGGAGTCGTGTCCTACCAGCAGGGTGATTTTTGGCGCTTTGGCCTGGTCGGTAACCAGCGCGGTATCGATGTATTTCACCAGCGGTTTCGCCACGTTACGTGCCACGTCCGCCGAGGTGAACAGCGAGTCCTGATAGCCGTTTTTCAGCTGCGACAACACTCGCCACTGCTGGTCGGTTTTGATCTCTCCCCAGGCGACCTGATCCAGCGGGAAGCCCTCGTAATATTGCAGGGTAAAGGCATCCACCAGCGAGTTACCCACCTTCAACGGGCCAGAGACGCCGGGCTCTTTCTGGTAGTCGGCGCTGTAGGTATCTTTTGCCTCGCTCAGGGAGCAAACCTGCTTCTCTTTACAGGACGGAGACTGCGCGTAGTCGGTCATCTTCTCCAGCAATTTGTAGCTGTCGCCGAGGTGCATTCCCTGGCGCTCCTTGTCCATCGCCTGCAGCGCTTTTTGTTTGAATTCAGGTGAGTTGTCGGTGATCACCGGGTTAAAGGTCGGGTCCATGGTGCCCATTTGTTCCTGATGGTGCACCGGGACATCGCAGCCCGGGAACGCGCCGGTGATAAAGAACTGCGCGGTCGCCACCGTACGCTGCAGGCTGTTGGCGTAGGCGTACACGCTGCCCGCCGTCGGGCATTCACCTGCGGTCACCATCCCCTGCTCTGCCAGCCACTCGCGCAGATAATGGCCCATATAGACCTCCAGCACGCCGCCTTTGGTGGTCAGCTGCCCGCCCGGTACATCCCACTCCGGCCATTTGCTGGGGGTGGATTGTTCCAGCACGCTGCCGTTGTTGGCCAGCGGTGCGCGCAGATTATGGCGGCTCATGATCAAGACCTGCTCCATCTGATACCCGTCTGGCGCGGTCTGCGCCTGCACACCGCAAGAGAGGCCGATGCTGCCCGCCACGGCGGCGGCAATTAGTGCTTTTCTCATCCCTCAATCCTCATTGTGTTTTTTATCGTCAGCTTGAGTGTGACAGATTTGTGACGAATTTCCTGGAACCCGCCCGCAAACTGGCGGCTAACTTTGCAGGTCGGTGAAAATTGGTTTTATAATAAAACTTACCGCTGATAAGGAGTCGCCGTGAAACGTACCCGTCTGGAAGAGAGTTCCTGCCCTGTTGCCCGCTCGCTGGATATTATCGGCGACTGGTGGTCGCTGCTGATTGTGCGCGACGCCCTGCGCGGGATTACGCGCTTTGGCGAGTTTCAAAAAAGCCTCGGTATCGCCAAAAATATGCTGGCAACCCGGCTGAAGCTACTGGTTGACGAGGGCATTCTGGTGCTGCAACCGGCCTCCGACGGCAGCGCCTGGCAGGAGTACGTTCTCACCGAGAAAGGCCGCGCCCTGCAAACCGTGCTGGTGGCGCTTTCCCAATGGGGAAATGCGCATTTATTTGGCGAAGGGGATGTGGGTACGGTGCTGGTGGATACCGAGCACCGTCAGCCGCTGCGCACGCTGGCGCTGATTGCCAGCGACGGGAGGGTGCTACAGCCGGAGGAGATTACGCCGCAGTATCCGGGGGATTGACCTTTGCCGTATCCGGAAATCACTGCTGGGTCTGTTATTGCCCCTGTGGCGTGGGCTTATTCCACGCATCGGTATATTTGATCATCCCGTCAACGTAACCCCTCATTGCAGAGATCAAAAATAACGCGCAATTAGGTTGCATTATAGGACCAAATGACGCACGCTCCATTTGGTTTCATGATAAAACCATTAATCCTTTACGCTTGAGGTATCACGATGACAACGCAACGTTCTACGGCTTTGATTACCGGTGCATCTTCCGGGATTGGTGCGGTCTATGCCGACCGTCTCGCGGCCCGCGGCTACGATCTGGTGCTGGTGGCCCGCCGGGAAGCGCGTCTGCAGGCGCTGGCGGCACAGTTAGAGCAGCGCTACGGGGTGCACGTCACCACCCTGACGGCGGATCTGACGGATGAAACCGGGATCCGCGCTGTAGAAGAGGTGCTACGCAGCAACAGCAAAATCGACATGCTGGTCAACAATGCCGGCACCGCGCAGATGGCACCGTTCATGGCGGGCGACGTGGCGCAGCATCAGGCCATCAATATGCTCAACACCACCGCCCTGATGCGCTTGACCTATGCCCTGCTGCCGCGCCTGGCGCAGAACAATCGCGGGACGCTGATTAACATCGCCTCGGTGCTGGCGGTTCATGCCCGGGCAGGCAGCGCGCTGTACAGTGCCACCAAAAGCTGGGTACTCAATTTCACCCGCGGGCTGCAGGAAGAGTTTGCCGACAGCAACGTGCGTATTCAGGCGGTATTACCGGCGGCAACCGCCACCGAGATCTGGGCGATTTCTGGCGTGCCCATCGACAATCTGCCTGAAGGCTCGGTGATGACCACCGACAATATGGTGGACGCTGCGCTGGCGGGTCTGGATCAGGGAGAACTCATCACCATACCGCCGCTGCATGATGAATCCCTGTGGACACGCTATGAAGAGGCGCGGCTGGCGCTGTTTAATAGCGCACGCACTGGCGAACCGGCGCCACGCTATCTGCCGCGCTAAGCATTAGCGTTTAAGCTGGTCGCCGTACTCACGCATCCAGTCAGCCAGCGGGTCGAGGGCGCTTCGCAGCGTCAGGCCCAGGTCGGTGATGTGATACTCCACCCGGGGCGGGATCTCGGCAAAAACGGTGCGGGTCACCAGCCCGCGCTGCTCAAACAGACGCAGCTGCCGGGTGAGCTCTTTCTGGGTAATGGGCGCGGCCGCCCGCAGCAGATCGCCAAAGCGCACCGGCGTGTTCAGCACAATCAGCCGATAGATAATCGGGATCGCCCACTTGCCAGAGAGCAGGCCGATAAAACGGGTCATCGGGCAGGGTTGATGCTGTAAATTTTTTTCGTCCACGCACGCGCGTAATTCCGCCATTGCACACCTCTCGCCTCTTTAGTATCCATTTGGTACCTGGTTTCTTTTAGATACTAACGTTTCTATAGTGCTTTCTCCAGAGACAAATCAGGAGAAGAACATGGGTCGTTTAACGGGTAAATATACGCTGATCACCGGCGGCACCAGCGGCATTGGTCTGGCGACCGCGCAGGCCTTTCTCGCCGAAGGGGCGCACGTTGCGGTGACGGGCCGCAACCCCGCAACGCGTGCCGAGGCGCAGCGTAGACTTGGGGATAATGCCTGGGTGATCGACGCGGATGCGGGCGCTATCAATGCACAGCAGCAGTTGGCGGAGACGCTGGCATCACGCTGGCCGCGGCTGGATGCGGTGTTTATTAATGCCGGAGATGTGACGCACGGCGCGCTGGAAACCTGGCAGGAGGAGGCCTGGGATCGGCTGATGGGCACCAATCTCAAGGGGCCGTTCTTTTTAATTCAGGCGCTGCTGCCGCTGCTGAATAATCCCTCTTCGGTCATTTTGTGCGGCTCGGTGAGCGCCCATATCGGGCTGCCCACCAGCAGCGCCTATGCCGCCAGCAAAGCCGGTTTGCTGTCGCTGGCGCGCACATTATCCATCGAGCTGCTGCCGCGCGGGATCCGCGTCAATGGCCTGAGCCCCGGCCCGGTCGCCACCCCGGCGCTGGGTAAGCTGGGTTTAGACGACGAGGCGCAGCGTGCGCTGCAAAGTGAGATCGCGAAACTGGTGCCGCTGGGGCGCTTAGGCACGCCGGACGAACTGGCAAAGGCCGCGCTGTATCTGGCCTCGGATGAGTCTACCTATACCCTTGGCACGGAACTGCTGGTGGATGGCGGGACGGCGATCGGACGGTAAAGGATGCGGGGGAGAGAGGTGGGTGCGTTGCTTTTATCTATCTGGCATAGTGAAGCAGACGCGGCCTGCTGAACAGGAAGATAAAAATGCTCGAGCTTCGACCAAATTGTGAATGGTGCGATCGTGACCTGCCTCCCGACTCCCCCGAGGCCAGAATCTGCTCGTTTGAATGTACCTTCTGCGCGCAGTGCGCGCAAACCGCCCTAAACCATCGCTGCCCTAACTGCCAGGGTGAGCTGGTGCGACGCCCGGTCCGGCCGGAGAACAAACTGGTCACATTCCCGGCGTCCACGACGCGGGTTCATGCGAAACGTGAGGAACATGATGATCGCTAACCGTATCCAGCTCCAGACCCTCCCGGCGCCGCGTAAATTCACCGATGTTCCGCCGGTGCTGTTAAGCGATGCGACAATGCTCGAGCGCAAAGAAAAGGTACTGTCCCGCATGAACGACGAAGGATTTGACGCCCTCGTGATTTATGCCGACAAGGAGCATGGGGGTAACTTTGAATACCTGACCGGGTTTGTTCCGCGTTTTGAAGAGGGGCTGTTAATTCTGCATAACACGGGACAGGCCACCGTCATTCTCGGCAATGAAAATCTGAAGATGGCGCAGCACTCGCGTATTCCGGTCACGCTGAAACATTGCCCGTATTTTTCGCTGCCCAATCAGCCGATGGAACAGGAGCAATCCCTTGAGACGTTACTCAGCGAAACGGGTCTGAATACCCTGTCCAAAGTGGGCCTGGTGGGCTGGAAAATGTTCACCTCTGCGGTTGCTGATAATAAGGCGCTGTTCGATTTGCCCTACTTTATCGTCGAGGCTGTCAAAAACAGTACCCTCGCAGCGCTCGAAAACGCGACGCATCTTTTTATCCGGGGCGATAGCGGAGCCCGCGTCACCAGTAATGAGAACGAAATTGCCCATTACGAATACGGCGCTAATCTGGCCTCGAATTGTATTCTTGATGCCATGAATGCGGTGGAGCCCGGCATTCGCGAAACCGAGCTGGGGGCGCTATTAGCAGCAGAAGGCCAGTATCAAACGGTGGTCACCATTGCCGCCGCCGGACAACGTTTTGCTAAAGCCAACTTCTATCCCACTTATAAAAAGCTGGAACGCGGCCAGCCGCTATCGATGACCACCGGGTTTAAAGGCGGGCTTTCAAGCCGGACCGGCTTTGTGATTGCAGATGAAAGCGAGCTGCCGGAGAACCAAAAAGATTATCTCGACAGGGTGGCAAAACCCTATTTCGCCGCCGTCGCCAGCTGGCTTGAAAATATTAAAACAGGCATGCCGGGCGGGGAGATGTATGCCCTTATCGAAAGCGTGCTCGATAAAAAACAGTACGGCTGGCACCTGAATCCGGGGCATCTTAGCGCCGATGAAGAGTGGATGTCGTCGCCGATTTATCCGCACTCGACCGAGACGCTAAAAAGCGGGATGATCCTGCAGATTGATATTATCCCTTCCGTGGCGGGCTATACCGGGGTGAGTGCCGAAGAGAGTGTGGCCCTGGCGGACAAGGCGTTGCAGGCCAACATCCAGGCGGCGTATCCCGACTTGTGGCAACGGATCGCCATTCGACGGGACTATATTCGCAAGGTGCTGAAGATTAATCTCGCCGATGAGGTGATTCCGCTGTCGAATACCGTGGCCTACCTGCGTCCGTTCCTGCTGGCAAAGGATAAAGCCTTTACCTGCTGATTAAGCGGCCTGAGCCCGGTGAAATACCGGACCCAGGCCTTATCCACGCCGGATGGGCTTCAGGCATTACCAGTCGTTATCCTCGTGGTAGTGATTGTGATGGCCGCGATGGCTGTACTGGTCATCGCGGTTGCGGTCTTCCTGATGATCGCGCTCCCACTCTTTTTTATCGTCTTTGTGTTTCTCTTTTTGGTGATGATTTGCCACGGCAGCGCCAACGGCCGCTGCACCCAGACCGATACCTACCGCCGACAGCACCGGATGATCTGCGCAGCCTGACAGCATGGCCATCACCGCCATTGCGGTAACGACTTTTTTCAGTTTCATAATGGGTTCTTAGCGCGAAGCGTAGATGTTGCCGTGGTTGCCGGAATCTTCGTCTTTCCAGGTACCGCGATGGTTATCTCTGATGGTGTAAGTTGCGTAGCCATCGCGGAACGTCAGGGTATCGTTGTACGCATTCACATCGCGCATCTCTTTACCGTTCAGGTAGACCCCGGAGTCTTCGATGTGGATGTCCGCTCCGCGCTCGCCGTTGTCGAATTTCACCACGTAGTTACCGGCGAATTTGCCGTTGATGCCTGCATCGCTGTGGTTGTCGTTATTGTCATTTTGCTGATTGTCACGGTGATGATGCTTACCGTAATGGCTCTGCTGCTCGCCATCGTTGTTGATAAAGCCGTGGCGTTCGTTCCACTCGTAAGACTTGTTGAGATCGCAGCCCTGCAGCTCGGAAGCCTGAGTGCAGCCGGAGCGCTCATACTTAGCGCGCTGCGCCGGGCTGATGGCACATGCGGTGGTGGCACTCACCAGACCGACGACCAGAATGGCTAAAACACGTTTTTTCATGCTATTGCTCGCTATCATCATTTTTATTGACTACATATTCTGCGGCGCAAATGGCCGCGTTATTTTTTACGCCTCTTTTTAAAACAGGCATAATTAAATCATCGCAATTATTTAACAGTGCAGCGACAATTTAATTAACGAATTGTCGATGTATACTTTTATATGAAAGTCTCGCCGCGCTATTATTCATCATTCGCTAAATCAGTCCACACGCGCCAGGCCAGCGCACCACAGGCCAGAACTGCCGCGCCCTGACGGGCAACACAATGCGTTTTACGTAATAACGCACACAATACATTAACAAGCCGTTTATATAACAGCATCATATTTACGCGCTCTGCCCGACGTTTATTAAACGGGTCACAAATAACAGCGCGGCGATATTACGGCTTTTTATTTCAGCTTCACAAAGGGTTTTAAACGGACAATTTCAAATACAGAACATTCTTAGCAGGGAATAGCAGGAAGAGAACAGAAATATTAATCAATGCTCATCTGAGAAAATGAATGCGTGAATACTTCCTTTGTATCACGGCAGAAGAGGGCCTGATGTTGCGCCCTCTCCTGCATTGACGGTGTAACGCTTAGGAACGGGTCAAATCGATACGCAGAATGCGCTCTTTTGCACCCTCAACGTACACGTCCGGATCCCAGTCGCGGTTAAAGCCCTCTTTGACGCCGACATACAGGGTATCCAGATCCGGTGACAGCACCATCTGATTCGGATACACCGGAGCGTTGAATTCCCGCGTGATAGCATAAGTGGTGGCATCGATCACGCTGAGGGTACCGCTGGTGAAGTTGGTAACATAAATCTCATTGTATTTCGGGTTGTATTTCACCGCGTTGGTCCCGGCACCGGTGTGAACATACCCGAGCTGCTGACCATTGCGTAAATCGAATACGTACAACCCATCCTGCTGGCCACGGCGATCTTCATGGTCGAACACCACCACAAACGCGCGGTTCGAGTCAGAGTCCACCGCCAGATTCTGGACGCTGGCGATCTGCGGCTGCGGATCTTTCAGGCGGATGGTACGCAGCACGGTCTGCTTTTTGGCATCGATTTCATTGATGTAATCTTTACCGCCAACATAGATCTTCTGCGTTTTCTCATCCTGGGTCAGGCCATAGGCGGTACCGCTGTAGGCCCCTTTCACCTCGCCTTTACGTGCCAGGGTGGTGCCGTCGAGCATCAGCAGCTTATGCAGCGCGGTCATGCCGTCGGCGGTTTTCTGCATATTGCTGTAGCTGACAAACAGCGTATTGGTCGGGCTGTTGTACACCATATGCCGCAGGTGCTCAAAGCGCGCATCGGCGGCATTCGCCACCTTGAAGCTAAGTTTGTCGCTGGTTTTGGTCAGCTTACCGGTCAGGGTATCGACGATGCTTACACGCAGCGAAGCGGACTGGGTATGCCCGACATACAGCTGATGCTGCTGCTGATTCATCGCCAGCGAGAAAGCCCGGTACGGCATCGTCACCCGGCTTTCGGTGCTCAACGAGGCAGAGTTAAAAGCATACAGAAAGCCTTTGTTGGCCTCGCGGTTCATACGGTCAGTGACGGCGGCGTACAGTCGGTGGCTGGTATTATCAAAGGCCAGCTCATACAGGCCTTCATTGGCCTCCTGCAGATAGTTGGTTTTCATCGCGAAACGGGAAAGTTCACGCTGCGGCGGGTCTATTGCCCAGGCTGCAGTGGAAAAGAGCCCGGCAATCAGCAGGCATCCCAGCGAGGTGGTAACGTTACGGTGCTTCATAGTTATTCCTGGTCATCAACGTGATTAAGGGCGGATCAGAACTGGATTTCGCCGCCAAAGATGTAGGTCCGTCCACGCGCCGTGGTGTTAATGCTTGACCCTTCTTTCGCGTAATCCAGGCTCTGGTTCATGCGGTTAAGGGCGTCGGCGTAGTCGCGGTTGGTCACGTTCTGTACGCTGAAGCGCAGCAGCACGTCATCGGTCATCTGCCAGGTGCTGTAGAGATCGATGACCGTCGGAATGTTCGGCATGCTTTCTTTCGGCACCGAGTTGGTGTCGGTGTCGATCCCTTCGGTGCTCAGGCGTTTGGTCTTGCCGGTGAACTTGAACAGGCTGCCGATAGTGAGCTTCTGATTAAACAGGCGTCCGCCCACGTCCAGCGTGGCGTAGTAGTCCGGCAGATCGCTAAGGTCGCTGTAGGCAAAGCTGTAAACGGTACTGGCGATCGAGGTGGGCTGATCGGTGTGCTGCTTGCTCCAGGAGAGATTAGCGTAAGCGAAGCCTGCGTCGTACCCGGCTTCAATCTCGTAACCTTTGCTGGTGACCGGCGATGTGGTGTTCAGATACACGTTGGCGTTAAAGCCACTGAATGAGTCGTCGTAGTCATGACACAGCTGCCCGTCGTAGCAGAGCATAAAGGACTCGCTGGTAATGTAGTTTTTGATCCGGGACTGCCAGGCCAACGCCTTCATGTGGAAACTGTCCTGCTCCAGTAACAATCCCTGTTTATTGACGTTAAAGCCGGCTTCCACGGTCTCGGCTTTTTCGGGCTTGAGGAACGGGTTCATCGAGATCCCGCCTTCGTTGGCGAAGAACACTTCCTGCACGTTTGGCGCGCGCGACGAACGGCTCCAGCTGACGAAAGGCTGCAGCCACGGCGTCACCTGCGCAGAGAAGGTGGCTGACGGGTTAAAGGCGTTGTCATCCAGATTCAGCATCGCTTCCCCCTGCGGGAAGCACTTCTCATTGGCGGCACAGGCTGGTTTTTTGCCTTCAACCTGGCTGCGGGTATAGTTGAGGTTCAGGTCAAGCTGATAGATATCTTTGTTCAGCGTCAGACCGCTGTATAACGAGGCGATCTTTTGCTTACCCGCCGGGGCAAAGGCATTGCGATCGGTCTCGGTACTTTGCACAAAGCTGCGGCTGTAGCGGGTATCCATTAATTTCCCACCGACCTGTAGTGTCGTATACAGATCGTCCGCCATTTTAAAGCGGCTGGTGTTGTTGATATCAATGGCGTTCGATTTATTGGTGATCGACGAATTATTAAAGTTATACATCGCCTTCGGCTTATATTCCTGATTGCCGCGACTGGTGCTGGCCAGTACGTTTAATTCCACCAGCTCATTCAGCGGCGCGTAATTATAGCGCAGGGAATAATCGTCGCTGGTAATATCACGGCGGGTAAAGGTATTGGTGTAATTTCTGCCGGAGAATTCAAAATTATTAAACTGATCCAGATTGATGTTCAGCTTATACAGCTCGGAGTGCGGAGTCTGACGCAGGTATTTATTGTCTTCACCAATAAAATCTTTACTGCTGCGCCCGCCGCCATTTTTATAGGTCGCATAGGTGCGGGTGCCGCTGATGCCCACCATCGCCCCTACCGCACCGCCGTTGTCAAAGGTGTCGGTCTTACCGGCAACGGCGACCATTCCGGTGCGTCCCAGCCCGTTATCCCCGACCGAGAAGCGTGACAGCAGGCCAGTCTGGCGTCCCTCTTTCAGGATATCGTCAATACCGATGGTGCGCATATTGGCGCTCCCAGCCAGGGCGTTGACCCCCTGTGAACCGGCGCTGCTGCCGCGCGTGACGTCCACTTTGGCGAGGAAGTTAGGATCGAGCGGTACCCCTGCGGCGGTGTTGGAACCGCCATGATAGTTGGCCGGTGCCATGCCAAAGTAGGTCTGGGTCACGCCGTCCACCATGGTATTGACGCGGCCCAGGCCGTTCATTCCACGGATATTGACGCTAATCGCCCCCTGCAGCGGATCGATTTGCGTATAGGTTCCGGCCATGCTGCGCAGTGACGCATCCAGACTCTGCAAATTCTTATTCAGCGTGCGGGAACTGTAGGCGCCAGGACGAGAATAACTCTCCTCAGAGGAGCCAACATTCTTTTTTTCATCGAGGGTGTTATCCATTATTGTCAACGGTGAGAAAACGGATTCCCCCTCCTTTTCTGCGGCATACGCCGGGGTGTGGACAATAAGAATCCCGGTCAAAAGTCCTTTGACCATTTGCGGTTTTTTCATAATCAAATCCTGTATATCATTATTTACAAGCGCAAAAAAGGAGAGCGCGAGAGCGAAATAACGCCCTCCCCTTATCAAGCAAAATTTAATTTAAAACGTTATATTCAGCAGTAATGCATTTACCGGGTAATAAAAGCAGAGGGTTTAAATATCCAGTAAGCCAAATTCAACCGGCAGCGTGACTTTCTGTACACCCTGGCGCACCAGCTCTTCTGGCGGTGGCGGCAGCGGTCGGGCATTGATCAGCGCCGTTAATGCGGCCTTATCCAGGGACAAGGTACCTGACGAGCTGACCAGCTGCGTACTGAGGATCTCGCCCCGGGCATCGACGCTAAAAGTTATCACCGCCGTCCCGGTCCGTTTGCGACGCCGGGCATCCTCAGGGTAGTTACGCATTTTGTTGATCTTGCCTTTGACCAGCGACTCCCAGCTGATTTTGCTTTGGCTGATCCGCGTGGCGTCCGTATCTAACGGGGCGGCATTGCGCAGAGTCTGCACCTTTTGCACCGGCGGCGCGGCCAGGCTGGTGGTGGTTGAATTGCCCTTCTCCTCCTTCTGTTCACGCTGGCTTTTCTTCTTGATGTCCGGCTTCTTACGGGCTTTGGGCTCCGGCTTTGCGGCGGCAATTTTCAGCTCCGCCTCTTCTTGTACCAGCAGCGTTGGCAGATCTTTGTTGTGGGTGCGTTCTTCCTCGGTCATGGCCTCAACCTTACGCTGCTGACTGACGCCAGCCGCCAGGTCGGGCCTGATCAAGGCCACTTCAAACTCCGGTGAATACTGAACCATGACCGCAGCCGGAGTGGTCTGTGGCTGCGGGCGGTTAAGCTGCACAATAAATGGCAGAGCCAGCGCCGCGTGGAACAACACGCTGGCCGTGGCGCTCCACGTCCACGGCGCGCGAGGCATAAGGTTATTCACATTCATATTAAGGCTGCTTTTGTGCCGGAACCGACCAGATGTAATCCGCCTGCTTCGCGCTCACTTTTGTTCCCTCAGTGGTGAGCATCACCACGACCGGCGGTTCAACATTAAGATCGGCCAGATGCAACGGCACGCCAATATCTTTCGCCGCGTGATAGCCCCCGGCAATCAACAGCGCAGGACGCTGTGCCCGGCGGAGCTGCTCAGCCATAAACCGATCCCGCTGCTGCTGGATGGAGAGCATGGCGTGAACCTGCTCCCCCGTTAACTGGCCGTCATGCATGAGATAGATAATGGCGGACAAAGCTTCACGCACCTGCTCGCGCGAAGAGGCCGCCCCCGGCGGGAAGACAGGATTTTTATACAGGGCAGAGACCTGCTCACGGCTGATGTTGGCCGCCAGCAGCGGGCCAGGGCCCTCAAGGGCGGTCATCACCACATCGCGGTACAGCGCCCACGGCCAGCCGCTGTTCCAGCGCATCGCTTCTGCCGCGCGGGTGGCGCTAACCCTGGTGCCCGCCAGGCTTTGCACTTTGACGCGGTCCACCGCCGCCTGCTGATCGCTGTTGATCATCTCCAACAGCACACTGCCCTGCTGACGGGTTTTATTCAGGTTTTGCAGCAGCCACTGTTCGATCTGGTGGTGGCGTTGATTGGTGTGCTCTTCACCGACAATCACCACCGGCGCGCTGGCGAGCTTCGCCATCAGGTCGGCTGGAGTGATAGACCTCCCGCTTGCGACGTCCTGAATACAGTCGCAGTCAATCGCCAGCTGGGTTTTGCTCTCCGTGACAGAAGGCGGACTGTGGCACCCGGCGATCAGCAAAATGCTGCCAAGGACCAGCGGTTTGAAAAAGTTACCCTGATTTAACATAAGTATCCGTTTAATTTTTAAGGCATTTTTTGCGCTGCGAATTTTGGGCGGATTATATGCATTGATGATAATGATTATCAAGATCATTCTCATTATCAATTCTGGGAGGGTGGCGTTAAACAATTGCGCTGCGTCACACTTTTAGCCCGCGCAGTTTGTAATCGATTACTTTATATCTGTATTTTGTAATCGATTACTTTTCACTAAGGAATAACGATGATCAAACGCGCTATGCTTTGCGGCCTCCTTTTGGTGGCGAGTCTGGGGGCGTATGCCCAGGCCAAAGAGACCCGTCACGAAATTGCCCTGCAGATGTACACACTGCGCAACGTGGGTGATGCCGATGCCCAGTTTGCGATGGCCGGAAAAGCCGGATTCAAAAATGTGGAACTGGTGGGCACCCACGGGGTGGATGCTCCCGCCCTGCAGAAGATCCTGAAAAAGAATCAGCTCAACGTGGTGGCGGCGCATGTGCAGCTGTCCGCGCTCGAGCAGGATTTTGCCACGACCGTCGCGTTCAACAAAGCGGTAGGCAATACGCACATCGTGGTGCCGTGGATTGAAGCCGCCGACCGTCCAACAACGCAGCAGGGCTGGGTTGACTATGCCAAACGCCTGGATGCGATGGGTGCAAAATTACGCAATGAAGGGATCACGCTGGCCTTCCATAACCACGATTTCGAGATGAAGAAGTACGGTACCGACAGCGTGCTGGACATCATTATGAAAAACACCCAGCGCGATAACCTGGTGCTGGAGCTGGACGTGGCCTGGGTCTCCCGCGGAGGTCAGGATCCGGCACAGTTCATCACCCGCTATGCGGGCCGTATTTACGCCATCCATGCCAAGGACAATTCGGGTATCGGCGTGCGCGATGATGAGATGAATTTTTCCCCGATGGGGGAAGGGATCCTCGAGTGGAATTCTATTCTGAATGCGGCGCGCAAGAGCGGCGTGCAGTGGTTCATCGTCGAGCATGACTCGCCGAAAGATCCGTGGGCGATTATCACCACCTCGCGCAAAAATCTCGATGCACTACTGAAACAGCACCCGCCGCACTAAGCCCGACAATCCAGGCCTGCCGCAGCAGGCCTGGTGGCATTACTGCAGGGCCTCGAGGATCTGATACGCCACTTTCACCCGGGCGGTATTTGGGTAATTTTTGTTTGCCAGCATCACAATCCCGAGGTTCTTCTCCGGGATAAAAGCAATGTAGCTGCCAAACCCCCCCGTGGCCCCGGTTTTGTGTACCCAGGAGGCGCTCACCGGCGGCGCGGCAGGATTGATGGCCGTGACCGCATGCGGCGCCAGAGCGTATTGATTATCCGCCCCCTGCTCCAGAATCTGAGATGTCACCGGCCAGTTCAGCATTTCCCAGCCTAATCCCTGGTACATGTCCCCCACCTGCCAGTAGCGCGACTGGGCAAGCCGCATCCCCTCTCTCAGCGACGCGTCTTTGATAGCCGAGGGTTGCATATTGGCCTGCAGCCAGCTCGCCATATCCACGATCGAGGTTTTTACTCCGTAGGCTTCAGCATCGAGCATACCCGGTGATACGTGCACCGCCTTGCCGTCCCGGTAGCCCCAGGCGTAGTTCGCTGCCTCTCTGGTCGGAACATTGACCCAGGTGTGGTTCAGATTTAACGGTTTTAACACCCGGCGGGTCAGCGCCTGCTCAAAGTTCATCTTCGAAGGCTTGACCGCCAGCGCACCAAACAGACCAATACTGGCGTTGGCATACAGGCGACGGGTACCGGGTGCCCACTGAGGTTGCCAGGACTGGTAGAATTTTTGTAGCGACGCGGCACTGGTGACATCTTCCGGCACCTGCAGCGGCAGCCCCCCGGCGGTATAGGTTGCCAGATGCAGGAGCGTTATGCCTTGCCACTGCTTGCCTGACAGCGCAGGCCAGTATTTGCTCGCCGGATCGCTGAGGGCGATTTCACCCCGCGCCACCGCCTCGCCCCCCAACACCCCGGTAAAGGTTTTGCTCACCGAGCCGAGTTCGAAAAGGGTTTGCTGGGTGACCGGTTTGTTCCCGGCGACATCCGCCAGCCCGCGGGTAAAGTAATACGGTTTGCCCTGATAAACGATCGCCACGGCCATCCCCGGAATCGCCTGCTCTTTCATCAGCGCGGTAATGGCCGGGTTAACCACGTCGGCCAGCTGCGATACCGTCTGCGCTGCCGCACATGCGGAGCCAGACACAACAATAAGGAGGGAGCACAGCAGCGTTTTTTTCATCAGGATTATCTTCATCAGGTGAGGTTCGGAGGGTCAGACCGGCCTATTCTGCAGAATTTAACCCGCGGTGACAAACGACAGCGAAGATAAAGGCCACCGGGCAGGACGCCCCGATAACAGAGCGCCCTGTCGATCACACTTTTTCAATCACAGCCGGTAATCCCTGACGCACGGAGGCCCCCGTCACCCAGTCCAGCCACGGACCGGCCACCTTGCGGGTAGGATCGGCAAAGCCGAGATCGTTCAGGTTAACGCCGGAGGCAATGTGGTTTTTCTGTGCCAGCGGTTCGCCATCCAGCCAGTGTTGACGCGCCCCCATCTCCTTGTGCCCGTAGCCATGCTCCATCGCAATCACCCCCGGCATCACCCCCGAGAGCACGCTGACCTGCACCTCGACGCTGCCACCCGGGGTGGTGATCCGCGCGATGTCGCCATGCTGGAGCCCAAAACGTGAGCCATCCGTGGGATGGATCGCCACCAGCCCCAGCGGCTTAACGTGATGCAGCCGTTCAACGACGGTGCTCGAGCTGCTCATCAGGTTGGATTTAAACGACATCAGCTTCATCGGCCATTGCGCATCGGGATACACTGCCTCCAGCGCCTGACCATCTGACAGCCGCGCCGGATACCAGGTCGGGCAGCCGCTGAATCGCTCGCCGGTAATGGCATGTTTGTAGGCCGCCACCTGCGGGTTCCAGATCTGCAGCGGCGTGATCCACTCGGTGCCTACGACGCCGGCTTTGCGCCCGGAAGCATCCGGCGCAAAGCGCCCTCCCCGGCTGTACAGGAAGGCCACCGGCAGCGACTCCTGTGCCTTCAGGGTCTGGTTAATGGACGGGAAAATACGCTCAACGCCGGACAGCGTGATGTCCTGTTCGGCGGCCGCGGGCAACGGCTTTTGTCCGGCAAAGGCGATATTGGCGGCAACGCGCAGGTAATAATCTTCTGCGCGGTTAAGCGCGTGCAGGTTCCCGCCGGCATCCGGAATCGCCTTATCGCCAAACCCCGGAAGCTGCATCCGTTTTGCCACCGCAATGCATAAGGCCTCCATCGATATCGGCTCACCCTGTGCGGTTTTGGCGGTCGCCGGTTCAACAACCGGCCAGCGGGCGGTGGTGGTTTTACTGGCCACCCCGCCCCAGGGGGTACTGAATCCCCAGCTTTCAAAATTATGGGTATCCGGCACGATATAGTCCGCCAGGGCGGTAGTCTCATTGATAAAGGCATCAATGGCGATAAACAGCGGCAGACGCTGCGGATCGGTCAGGCGTTCCTCAATGACCGCGCGCATTCCTGGCACCCCGTACAGCGGGTTGGTCATGTTCGAGATCCACGCTTTCAGCGGATAGGGGTAGCCCTCCAGCGCGGAGGGTAACAGCTCGGTTAGCTGTCCGGCGACAAAGGGATACCACGGGGCTTTGGCAGGCCACGGCGACTGCCCCGCCGCGACTTTCTGCTGGTACTCCTCGGATTTGGCGTAATCGGCTTTGCTGCGGGCAATATTGAGCCCTTTGGGCGCAACCTTGCCGGGGAACTGCTCCAGGTTGTAGCACGCCCCGTTAACCTCGCCGTTAAACTTGCCGCCGCCGACAAACACCCCGCCGCTGAGGCTCATATTCCCCAGCAGCACGTTGAGCATCATCACCGACCAGGCGTTATAAAAGCCGTTCCCGGACATCATCCCGCCGTGGGTGACCACCGCCGCTTTGCGCCCGTAGCGGGTAAAGGCGGTTGCCAGCGCGACAATCCTTTCTTCCGCCACCCCACACTGCTGGCTGTACTGCGCCAGGGTGAATCTTTCCGCCGACTCTTTCAGGCACTGGAAACTGCTTTTTACCGTGACCGTCGCGCCGTCGTGCAGGGTCACCTGCTGAGTCACTAACAGCGTGCCGCGATCGCACTGGCTGGCGGGCACCAGCTGGCCCGCCTCATTCACCACCAGCGCTTCATCGGCTCCGGCATCGCTGCCGCTCAGGTGGGAAAGCTGTAAATGCTGCCCGGCGAGGGGATGGTTATCATCGCCGATCACCAGCCAGCAGGCGTTGCTCCAGCTTTTCTCTCTGGCGCGTAGCATTGCCTCGCGGCTGGTCAGGGTCAGGTACGCTGTCACGTAGCGCTGGCGATGGCGATAATCCAGCGGATCATCGCCATCGCCAGCGCGGAATCGCTGCCCGGTTTGATCGCCAGCCAGTGGCCGTGGTCGTCGGCCAGCACCGTGGTCAACGGCAGAGCGGGTGAAACCACCACATAGTTGAAGTTATTGCGCAGCCGGGCGCTGGCAAGCTGGCGGGCCTGGCGCTTGAAGGGGTTACCGGACTGCGCGGGCGAGGTGCCCATAAACAGCGCAAATTCGACGTTTTCCCAGTCCGGCTTAACGTGCGGGTTTTTATCCAGATCGCCCATCAGCGCGCCGGATCCCGCACGATACGACAGCCCGCAGTAGGCCCCATGAGCACCAAAGTTTTTTGAGCCAAAACTGTTCTGGGCAAAGCGGCGCAGAAACCCGTCCCGGCCTTCATCGCTGGTATTAGTGACCAGCAGCTGATTGGCCTTCGGACCGAAAGCCGGATGCCGGGGATCCACCGGGGTGGTGAGATCGCGAATGGCTCTCAGCCCGTCAACATGGCCTTCGCCAAACAGATCTCCCCCTTCGACGACCTCTGCGATCAGCTGTTCAAAGCTGATGCGCTGCCACTTACCTTCTCCGCGTTTTCCGGCGCGCTTCATCGGAGTAAGTACGCGCAGTGGGCTATTCAGACTCTCCAGCAGGGTTGCCCCGCGCGCGCAGGCGGTGGAGCGAGAATCCAGCCCGCTTTCACCCGCCAGCCTGGTCATGGCCTCGGCAAACGGCATCATGCTGTCGAACGGTCGCTCATGCGAGAGCGGATGCCAGGGGTTGCCGGCAATGCGGAGGACCTGGTGAGTGGTCTTATCGACCCGCGCGCGGATCCCGCACAGCGTCCAGCAGCCAAAGCACTGGGTCATGGCGATCGCCTGATCCGGCGTGCTCGTCCAGCCATTGTGGGCGATCCCTTCCGGGGGCAGTGAGTTGCCGTGGATCCTGTCGCGCGTCACCTTCCCTGAGGTGCCGTTGACCAGCCCATCCACGGCCCGTTTTGCCACATCGCGATAGCTCAGACCGAAGGCCGCAAAGCCACCGACGGCAACGCCTATTTTCAACCATTGACGACGGGATAATTCAGGCATGTTGAAGCCTCCTTGAAAGCCAGTTGACGCCCTCCCGGACGGTAATCATCAGGGCAAACCACAGCCCAAAGGTGCCGACAATTGCCAGCAGACCGTCGGTGCCCATGGGCAGGGTGTAATCATTCATCAGCGCGTTGTTTTTCGGGATCGTTTGCCCACCCATCAGCACGGCCCAGCGCAGCGTCCAGCACAGTCCGGCCACCAGCAGCGCATTCGCCAGGGTTGCCGTCAAAGGCAGGGTGTTGCGGCTGGCAACCCGCGCAAAAACCACTGCTGCCGCCCACAGCGTGATGAGGATGACGATGTCAACCCGGGCCTGAGGATTGCCCTGCCACTGCTGGCGCAGCGCGTCGCCTGACAGGGTGTCGCCCAGATACCACGCCAGCATCACCCCCGCCAGCAGCAGCAGCGTCAACACCTGCCCTTGCGCCAGCCGTCGGGCGACATCGCGCATTGCCACGCTAAGCAGCGCCAGCAGCGCACTCATGGCGCTGATAAACATGGCGACCGGGAATGCGTAGCTGAACCACAGCGGTCGGGCCCGCACCACCGACACTTCTCGCCCGGTATACAGTAGCAACCCGACCGCCGTCAGCGCGGCACCGAGCGCAAGCCAGCGCAGCAGCGGAGTAAAGCGCACGGTAGCCGGGCGCAGATGGAACAGCACAAACCACAGCCCCAGCAGCAGCGTGAACAGCGGTAAAAACAGCGCTCCCCAGGGCATCCAGGACCAGGGGGTGGGCCAGGCGTAGAAATGCCAGAACCGGGCGGTCTGGTGCAGATCGGCGGTCAGCGCCAGCGGGGCGGTGATCCCGCAGGTTAAGGCGATGAACAGGCACACCCGCTCAAACTGCTCGCTGTGCTGATGACTCACCCAGCGGGCCACGCAGGCCAGCAGCGCGGCGCAGGACGCGATGCCGATAAAGAAAAAGTACTGCACCGCCCAGGGCAGCCAGCTGATGGGCTGGGGTTGGGCCACTATTTCATTAATGACCATGGGTCACCTCCTGCCACAGCGCGGGCTGCGCGCGCCCCTGAAGCGGAGAGACAAACGCCTCATCCAGACCAAGGTAGAAGACGTGCGGGTTCGTTTTGTTTTCCGGCTTCAGCACCTTGATGGCGTCCCGGTGCGTCGCCAGCATCTGGCTTATTGTGCTGTGCGGATCCTTGAGGTCGCCGATGATCCTCGCGCCCCCCACGCAGGACTCGACGCAGGCCGGGAGCAGCCCGGCCTCAAGCCGGTGCGCGCAAAAAGTGCATTTATCCGCCGTCTGGGTGGTGTGGTTAATAAAGCGGGCATCGTAGGGACACGCCTGCACGCAGTAGGCGCAGCCCACGCAGCGGGTATTGTCGATCACCACGATGCCATCCTGGCGCTGGAAGGTGGCCTGAACCGGGCATACCGGCACGCACGGCGGGTTATCGCAATGGTTGCAAAGCCGGGGCAGTAACACGTTGGTGACCTCATCGCTGTGGGTCAGTTGCACCTGGTACTGGCTGACGGTGGTGCGAAACGCCCCTTGCGGGGTCTGGTTTTCGATGGTGCAACTCACCGTGCAGGACTGGCAGCCAATACAGCGACGCAGATCGATAAGCATGGCGTAGCGATGTTCATCCGAACCTTCATGCCGCTGGGGCCCGAATGCGATCCCCGCATCGGCCAACGGAACCAGCGCAGCCCCGGCCGTGACAACGCCCATTTTCTGCAAAAAATGGCGCTTACTGATGTCCATGGTGACCTCCACTCACAGCGCGATTAAGAAAAAGATTAGGGATGGAATTACCTAACCAAATGTGGTTAGTTACAGTCTAAAAATCTGGCCGGGTCGCCATCTATTGTGGTTAACCACATAAACCGGGCGGGCTTGATCTAACGCAAAAGAAAGGAGCATCAGCTGCATGGATCGCCGGGTAAAAGCCCTTTTATTCCTAATAATTACCGGACTCACCTCTCCCCTGTGGGCGGCCGAATGGACGATCGGCATCCTGGCGTTACGCGGCGAAACGGCCACCCGCACGCACTGGCAACCGCTGATCGACTCGCTCAATACCACCGTGCCCGATGCCCACTTTCGACTCCTGCCGCTGGATCTCAACGGTATGCGCGAGGCGGTGAATAAAGGCACCCTGCAGTTTGTGCTGACTAATCAGGCGCAGTTTGTGCAGTTAAATAGCCACTACCATTTGCGCTGGCTGGCCTCGCTGCGTTCCGGTAAAGGAGAGAGCATGGCGACCGGCAGCGCCATTGTGGTACGCCGGGACAGCAACCTCACTCGCGCCGAGGATCTGGCCGGGAAAACGCTGGGCGCCATTGACCCGCAGGCCTTTGGCGGCTATCTGCTGGGCTACCGGGAGCTGCTGAATGCCGGGCTGCGGGTGGATGACAAGGTGGATGTGCGTTACGTGGGGTTCCCGGCGGATGCGCTGCTTTATCTGCTGCGCGAAGATGCCATTCAGGCCGCCATTGTGCCGGTGTGTTTACTCGAGAGCATGGATAAAGAAGGGTTGATCGCGAAAAGGCAGTTTCGGGTTCTGCTGCAAAAACCCGCGTCATTTCACTGCCTGACCAGCACCCCGCTGTACCCGGACTGGTCGTTTGCCGCCCTGCCGGGTGTCGGCGATCGGGTGGCCGATGCGGTCACAAAAGCGTTGCTGAACGCGCCGGAATCAGGCGCATGGCGCTGGGGCGCACCGGCCTCCACCAGCGACACCGAGGCGCTTCTGCGTGAACTTCATCATCACCCGGAGCAACAGCGGATCGGGCAAACCCTGCTTGACTGGCTGAACCAACACCGGACCCCTGTCGCCTTACTCCTGTGCCTTGCGCTGCTATTTGTCGTCAATTATGGCTGGGTGATGGTGCTGGTCAACCGACGCGGAAAAGCGCTGGAGCAGGCCAACGGCAAGCTTCGCGCGCAGCAGCAAACCCTTGAGCAGGCCAGGCAAATGAGCATCCTCGGGGAGATGGCCTCCGGATTTGCGCACGAGCTTAATCAACCGCTGGCCGCCATCCGCATGTATGCCCAGGGCGGGTTGAACCACCTCTCCCAGACGGAGCGTCATCAGGCTGTCGAAAAGGCGCTGGTGAATATTGACGCCCAGGCCGAGCGCTGCGGGCTGATTATCAAACATCTGCGGGAGTGGGCAAACCCGGCGCGGCACAGCGATCGGGATATCGATACCCGCGCTCCCGGCGAGGTGGCCGACACGCTCCGGCACGTGATTGCCCTGCTACAGCTGGATAAACTTTCCCCGGGCCTTCAGGTTCAGATTAACAGCCCGCAACCGGCCCTGCTGTTACTGCCCCCGGTGCTGCTGGAGCAGGTGCTGGCGAATATCATTGTGAATGCGGTTCAGGCGGGCGCAACGCGCCTGTGGTTTACCCTCGACCGCGTTGATCATCAGCAGCGGATCGCGCTACAGGATAACGCGGGCGGCCTGTCCGCCGGGCAACTTACCGATCTGTTCCGCCCGTTCCAGTCCAGCAAAAAAACGGGCATGGGCCTCGGACTCGTTATCTGCCAGCGGCTGCTGCGTAGCGTCAATGGCGAGATCGGCGTGAACAATCACCCCGCGCCGGACGGAAGTGAGGGGGTACTGGTGACCCTGACCTTCCCTGCCCGCGCCAATACCGGAAATGCACCATGATTCATTTAGTTGACGACGATGAGGCCGTTACACATGCCTGTCGCTATTTGCTCGAGAGCCTGGGTCACAGGGTTCAGTGCTGGAACCACAGCGAACAGTTTCTGCAGGACGCATCGCTGGCCGCCACGGGCATTGCCCTGCTGGACATGCGGATGCCGGGTCTGGATGGGCACGCGCTTTTTCAGGCGATGCGCGAGGCAAACAGCACCCTGGCGGTGATCTTCCTGACCGGGCATGGCGACGTGCCGATGGCCGTCAAAGAGATCCAGTCCGGCGCGGTTGATTTTTTACAGAAACCGGTTGCCATCACGGCCCTGAAAGAGGCGATTACCCGAGGCTACGCGCATTCTGCCGCGCTTGCGAAATCGCACGACCTGAAGCTGCGCTTCGCGCGGCTGACGCCAAAAGAGCAGGAAGTGGCGCACTGTGTCGTCGCCGGTCTGATGAACAAAGATATTGCCGCGAAGATGAATATCGCGTTACGCACGGTAGAGGTACACCGCTCCCGGGTAATGGAGAAGATGGACGCGAAGAGCATGGCGGAGCTGGTGATGCAGGTGAATGACCTTTGATACATCCCAAAAATGGTCGTCCGATTTTCGGTTGTCAGCGTTTCGCCGGATGCTCCAGAATCATCCCGAACCTCACACCGGGAGAACGTTATGGATTTCACTGCACTGCATCAACAAAACACCCCCTTATTGATGGCCAATGTCTGGGATGCGGCCAGCGCGAGGGCTGCGCATGAGGCTGGTTATCAGGCGTTGGGCACCTCAAGCGCCGCCATTGCCGCGATGCTGGGTTACGAGGACGGAGAAGGCCTCTCTTTCGATGAGCTGCTGTATATCGTGACGCGCATCAAATCCGTCACATGCCTGCCATTAAGTGTCGATGTGGAAGCGGGTTACGGCGCGTCGGCGAGCGACATCACATCTAACCTTACGCGCCTTGCTGAGCTTGGCGTGGTGGGCGTCAACCTTGAGGACAGCCGCGTGATTAAGGGTGTCCGACAGCTTGACGATGCGGCGGTTTTTGCCCGTCGATTAACCGCGATTCGTCATCAGTTGGATGACGCGCGTTGTCGATTGTTTATCAACGTTCGTACCGATACGTTTCTGCTGAATCATCCTCAGGCATTGCACGAAACGCTGTTGCGGGGTCGGTTATATCAGCAGGCAGGTGCCGACGGTCTGTTTGTGCCCGGCCTGACCTCAGAGCATGATATTGCTATCCTGGCGCAGGACATCCCTGTGCCGCTAAACGTGATGTGTATGCCCGATCTACCCACCTTCGACAGGCTGGGGGAACTCGGCGTAAAACGCATCTCGATGGGCAATTTTATCCATTCGAAAATGCACTCAACGCTCACGACGTTCATGCGTGCGATCCCGTCACAGCAGTCGTTTGCAGGAGTTTTTATTAATGAGAGTTCTTGATAACGGCCAGTGCGATATCTGGTATCAGGCCCTGCTTGAACGCGCTTCAGAGTATACGGGCGTATTCTATGTGGGCGTAAAAACGACCGGGGTATTTTGTATTGCCGTCTGTCGGGCGCGGAAACCGAAACGCGAGAACGTTGAGTTTTATGACGATTTTAAATCGGCTCTGGATGCCGGATTTCGCCCGTGCAAAGTGTGCCGGCCCACAGAAAATGCGCACAGCGCCCCGCTTTTTATCGAACAGGCGCTGGAACAGGTGCGAGCGCACCCGAAAACACGCATTAGCGATGCGGATCTGCGTCAACTCGACATCAGCCCCGAGCGCGTGCGGCGCTGGTTTCTTCAGCATCACGGTATGACCTTTCAGGCTTTTCAACGCATGCAGCGGGTGAATGTCGCCCTTCAGGAGCTGAAAGGCGGACGTACCGCCACTGATGTGGCGTTTGATAGCGGCTATGAATCATTAAGCGGTTTTGGTTATACCTGCAAACGGCTCACGGGCGTTGCGCCCACAGAGCAGCGCCAGTTAATTATGATCCACCGCTTTACCACCCCGCTCGGCCCGATGTTTGTCTGTGCAACTGAACGCGGTGTATGCCTGCTTGAATTTACCGATCGTCGAATGCTGGAGACCGAATTTCGCGATCTCCAGCGTTTGCTGAACGCGCGGATCCTCTCCGGGGAAAACCGCCATACCCGCCAGGCGGAAAAAGAGATCGGCGAGTATTTTTCCGGCATGCGTCAGGCGTTTGATCTGCAGCTCGATACCCCGGGGAGTGATTTTCAGCGCGCCGTCTGGCAGGGATTACGGGCGATCCCGTATGGCCAGACCTCACATTACCAGGTGTTATCCCGGCAGTTGGACAAGCCCGATGCCGTTCGCGCCGTGGCTAACGCCAATGGTGCTAACCGCGTAGCCATTGTGATCCCCTGCCACCGGGTCATCGGCAAAGATGGCGCGATGACCGGCTATGGCGGCGGCGTCGCGCGCAAAGCCTGGCTTATTCAGCATGAGAAAAAAGACCTTGATGACCGCTGATCAACGACGATGCTCTTTTCAGCGACCCGCTCGGCTTTCAGCAACCAGCGTGCCCAGCTTTTGCTGCTGAACGCCGTTTGCATCGAAGTTATCCGGTGCAAGCCATCGTTCAAAGGCAGTTATCAGGGCCGGGTATTCGCTGTCGATAATGGAGTACCAGGCGGTGTCCCGGTTGCGCCCGCGGGTCACGACAGCCTGGCGGAAAATACCTTCGAAGGTGAAGCCAAAGCGTGTCGCCGCCGCGCAGGACGGGGCATTCAGGGCGTCACACTTCCACTCAAAGCGACGGTAGCCCAGCTCGTCAAAAACATAGCGCAGGAACAGCGCCATCACTTCAGTGGCGAGCCGCGTGCGCTGCATGCGCGGGGAATAGGTCACGTAGCCCACCTCAATCACCCCGTTAGCGGCATCGATCCGCATCAGCGCCACGGTGCCAACCGGCTGGCCGGTACTGGCGTCGATCACCGCGTAATGCATCGGGTCGCGCTGCATTTCGGCATTCAGCAGCCAGGCGCGATACGCCTCCGGGGTTTCATAAGGCCCTGACGGCAAATAGGTCCAGTCGCGTGCATCCGGCGCGTCGCGATAGGCCTCGTAAAGCCCGGCCGCGTGGCGGTCAGCGCTGAGGCGTTCGAGCCGACAGTAGCGCCCCTGCAGGGAGGGGGCGTCAGGCAGGCGGGCGCCGCTCCACTCGGGCAGTGCGTCACCGACTGGCTGGTTATAGTCATTCAGTCTTTCGGTCATAGAATTTCCGCTCCTGTTGCGGTGAGATTGTGGCCTGGGTCAGGTGGCATACTGAATGGCATACTGATAAACAGTAAAAATAAAAAAAAACCCTGCGATATTGCTATCGCAGGGTTTTCAAATTTGGCGGAAGCGTAGAGATTCGAACTCTAGAACCCTTTCGGGTCGCCGGTTTTCAAGACCGGTGCCTTCAACCGCTCGGCCACGCTTCCTAAGTGAGGCGCACTATAAACATCCCAGTACGTTGTGTAAAGCACAAAATTCAAGAATTTGCGTCTCTTTCAACGACCCAGGGCTATTGCTGAAAAAAACCGCAAATGGGGTAGAAAAAAAACGCTACACCTCCACATCCGCTCGGTATTAGCCCCACTTCAGCACCGAGTTCACGCCAATCGACAGGAAAGGTTCCGGCGGCGTTTTATTTGGCCCCGGCGACGCCATCAGGAAATCAATCAGTTCATTTCTCTCCCCGGCGATCATGTCGGACAGCAGCGTGCCAGTTGCCGTGCCGCGGGTGATCCCCAGACCGTTGCAGCACAACGCGCCATACACATTAGGCCCCAGCAGATCAAAGAAGGCCTCGTGGTTTTCTGACAGGCAGATGGCCCCCCTCCAGGAATATTCAAAATCAACCTGATTGAGCATCGGGAAACGGCGCTCAAAAGACTTGCGGTGGTTAGCGATAAAACTCTTCAGATGCTGTTCACGCGGACGACCATCCGGGTGGAAGCTAAAGCTGTTACGCACCAGGATTCGGTTATCCACTTGAGCAAAACTTAAATTAGAAGCGAAGAAAAATCCAGAACCGGATTACACTAACAGAAGTTCAGAAGATTCAAATCTCGCTAAAAAACAATCTTCTTAGTAGGAGGGTAGTAAAATGAAGAAGTTTAGATACAAAAAAAGCTCGTTTACACGAGCTTTTTTTGTATCATCTAATGCACCATAAAATCAAAAACACACTTTAAGCTATTGATTTTATTAAGAAATTGGCGGAAGCGTAGAGATTCGAACTCTAGAACCCTTTCGGGTCGCCGGTTTTCAAGACCGGTGCCTTCAACCGCTCGGCCACGCTTCCTAAGTGAGGCGAACTATAAACAGCTCCTTGTGCCCTGTAAAGAGCGAACCTTATCGTTCGTCTTAAAAATAGCCAAAATGCGTTTAATTGGTTGTATCAACAACATATTGGCTATTTTATCAGCACGCATTACCCTCAAGGCGTTAATGCTTTTTGATGTACATATCTTTGGTGTAGTAATACCCCAGCTTATCCGGCGTAAATCCTCCTACCCACGGCTTCACCAGATGGGTGCGGACATAGTGATAAACCGGAATGGCGGGTACATCCTGACCCAACAGATCTTCCGCCTGCTGATAGAACTTCCCGCGCTCGGCAGTGGTTTTCGCTTTTGCCGCCTCAACCAGCGCTTCATCGTAGGCCGGATTGCTGTACTGGCTGGTATTCTCGCTGTCGCCGGTACGGAAGTTGTTCAGGAAGGTGGCTGCATCGTCGTAATCGGCGATCCAGGCGTAGCGCACCGCATCAAAATTGTGGGTGTGCATGGTGTCCAGCATGGTTTTCCACTCCTGATTTTGCAGCTTCGCTTCCACGCCGAGGTTTTTCTTCCACATCGAGCTGGCGGCGATGGCAATACGCTGGTGCGATTCAGAGGTGTTGTACAGCAGATTAAAACTCAGGGGATGGCTGTCGTTAAAGCCCGCCTCGTTCAGCAGCTTTTTAGCCTCGGCAATGCGCTTATCCATCGGCCAGCTGGCGTATTCAGGGCTTTTCAGCTTCACGCCGCCGATATCCGGCTGGCTGACGACCCAGGCCGGTCGCTGCCCCTGCCCGAGCACCTTGTCGGCAATGATGTCTTTATCCAACGCCAGGTTCAGGGCCTTGCGCACGCGCGGATCGTTAAACGGCGGGCGGGTGGTGTTGAACTCGTAGTAGTAGGTTGCCAGCTGCGGCGAGACGTCCAGCTCAGTGCCCATGGTTTTTTTCAGTTGGGCAAACTGGTTGATGGGCAGCGTGTAGGCAATATCAATTTCACCGGCCTTGTAGCGGTTCACATCGGCGGCTTCGGAGGTGATCGGCAGGTAAGTTACCTTGTTAATCACGGTATGGGCATTGTCCCAGTAGCGCGGATTACGCTCGGCGATGATCCGCTCGTTGACTACCCATTTACTCAGCGTATAGGCGCCGCTGCTGACGAAATGCTCCGAGCGGGTCCATTTATCCCCGTAACGGCCAATCATGATCTTGTCGACCGGGACCAGCGACGGGTGCGCCAGCATCGCCAGAAATGCGGCATTAGGCTGGGTAAGCGTCACTTCAAGGGTGGTATCGTTTAGCGCCTTAACGCCCATCGTCTCGGGGGCTTTTTTACCCTGAGCGATATCCGTGGCGTTCACAATGTGCATGTTGCCGGGGTAGCTGGCATAGGGTGAGGCGGTTTTCGGATCCACCAGTCGTTGCCAGCTCCAGACCACTTCCGGTGCGGTAATGGCGGTGCCGTCGCTCCAGGTGATGCCCGGCCGTAAATGGAAGGTCCAGACGGTGCTGTCTTTATTCTCCCATTTCTCGGCCAGCCGCGGCTGGATGGTGCCGTCCGGGGCGACGCTGACCAGTCCTTCGAATAAATCGCTGATAATATTAAATTCGACATCGCTTTCGACTTTATGCGGGTCGAGCGATGCCGGTTCATTGCCATTATTCCTGACCAGCTCCTGCTTCTCTGCCAGCACGGTTCCCGCCGGTACGCTGGCGGCAAAAGCCGTTGTGCCGGCGCTCAGGATGCCTGCCGTCAGCAGAGAGTGTAAAAATAGTGCGTGATGATGGTTTCATTTCCTTCGCCTTATTGTTTTTTGTATGACGATGCGCAATAACTCTTAGCGCCACGACTGTAATAAGGCAATATATTTCAGTAACCTATAAGAGGTTGATCTGATTAGCGCTGACAAACCGCGCTTCGTTCGGCAAAATTGCAGTTATGGAACATAAAATGCTTGAACGACGCCTAAGGCTATGAGTAAAGATGGGTAAAATAGCTAGGTTCCCGGCGCATCGTTTTCTATTCTTGCCGTTAATTACATCTGTCATAAGAGAGTGACTCATGGATCGTATTGTTAGTTCTTCACACGACCGCACATCGCTGCTCAGCACCCACAAAGTGCTGCGTAACACCTATTTCCTGTTGAGCCTGACGCTGGCCTTTTCTGCGCTGACAGCCACCGCCAGCACCGTCCTGATGCTGCCCTCGCCGGGTATTATCCTGACGCTGGTGGGCATGTATGGTCTGATGTTCCTGACCTACAAGCTGGCCAACAAACCGACCGGTATTATTGCGGCATTTGCCTTCACCGGTTTCCTGGGTTACATCCTGGGGCCAATGCTTAACTCCTTCCTGTCTGCCGGGATGGGCGATCTGATCGGCCTGGCGCTGGGCGGTACGGCATTAGTGTTCTTCTGCTGTTCTGCCTACGTGCTAACCACCCGTAAAGACATGTCTTTCCTCGGCGGTATGCTGATGGCAGGCATCGTGGTGGTGCTGGTCGGGATGGTGGCAAACATCTTCCTGCAGCTGCCGGCTCTGCACCTGGCGATCAGCGCGGTGTTTATCCTGATCTCCTCTGGCGCAATCCTGATGGAAACCAGCAACATCATTCGCGGCGGCGAGACCAACTACATCCGCGCCACCGTGAGCCTGTATGTGTCGCTGTACAACATCTTTGTCAGCCTGCTGAGCATCCTGGGCTTTGCAAACCGCAATTAACCCGCTGTGCTGTATACCGGGCCCCGCTTATGCGGGGCTTTTTTTTTTGCTAAACTGCTGCGGTTTTCGATAAACCCGTGATGATTATGTTGAACTTTGAAGGTAAAGAGATTGAAACCGATAGCGAAGGCTATCTGAAAGAGACCAGCCAGTGGAGCGAAGGACTGGCGGCCGCTATTGCTGAAAAAGAGTCGATCGCCCTGACGCCCGAACATTGGGAAGTGGTGCACTTTGTGCGCAATTTCTACCTGGAATTTAATACCTCCCCCGCCATTCGCATGCTGGTCAAAGCGATGGCCAATAAGTATGGCGAGGAAAAGGGTAACAGCCGTTATTTGTACCGCCTGTTCCCGAAAGGCCCGGCCAAACAGGCGACCAAAATCGCCGGTCTGCCGAAGCCCGTGAAGTGTATTTAGTACCGAATACCGAAATTGACGTATTCCCTGCCGGGTTGATGCGGTTCTGATAAGACCTTCTCAACCCGCGCGCTGCGTGGCCCACCGGCTTTAAGCCAGGCAACCAGCTGTTCTACCTTTTCCGCTTCGCCACAGGCGACCACCTCGACACTGCCGTCATCCATGTTGCGCGCGTACCCGGTCAGTCCGAGCGTTGTAGCCTCCCGCTGCGTGCTGTATCGGAACCCGACGCCCTGAACCGTACCGTGGATCCACGCGATTATGCAGACTTTTGACATCATCGTTCTCCTTATCCCTGTCTGGCGCGTTGCATTTCCTCGCTGAACTCGGGAAAATGGCGGCCATCTTTTCGAATCGACAGAATAGCAAATTATGAGTGTACGTTTAGTGTTAGCCAAAGGGCGCGAGAAGTCATTACTGCGCCGTCATCCCTGGGTCTTTTCTGGTGCGGTTGCTCGCGTAGAAGGCAAAGCCAATCTCGGAGAAACCATTGATATCGTCGACCATCACGGCAAATGGTTAGCCCGCGGCGCATACTCACCTGCTTCCCAGATCCGCGCGCGCGTCTGGACGTTCGATAAAGACGAGACAATTGATATCGCCTTTTTCACCCGTCGTTTACAGCAGGCGCAGCAGTGGCGCGACTGGCTGGCAAAACGCGACGGGCTGGACAGCTATCGCCTGATCGCCGGTGAATCCGACGGTCTGCCGGGCGTCACTATCGATCGTTTTGGCAACTTCCTGGTGCTGCAGCTGTTAAGCGCGGGAGCAGAATATCAGCGTGCGGCGTTAATCAGCGCCCTGCAATCGCTGTTTCCTGAGTGCGCCATTTACGATCGCAGCGACGTTGCGGTGCGTAAAAAAGAGGGCATGGAGCTGACGCAAGGCACCGTGACCGGCGAACTGCCGCCTGCCCTGCTGCCGATTGAAGAGCACGGCATGAAGCTGCTGGTGGATATCCAGGGCGGACATAAAACTGGCTACTACCTCGATCAGCGTGACAGCCGTCTGGCAACCCGCCAGTACGTGAAAGACAAGCGCGTGTTGAACTGCTTCTCCTACACCGGCGGCTTTGCGGTTTCTGCCCTGATGGGCGGCTGCAGCCAGGTGGTGAGCGTCGATACCTCCCAGGAAGCGCTGGACGTGGCGAAGCAGAACGTCGAGCTGAACAAGCTGGATTTGAGCAAAGCGGAATTTGTGCGCGACGATGTGTTCAAACTGCTGCGCAAATATCGCGATCAGGGGGAAACCTTCGACGTCATCGTGATGGACCCACCAAAATTTGTCGAAAACAAAAACCAGCTGATGGGCGCGTGTCGCGGCTATAAAGACATCAACATGCTGGCAATTCAGCTACTTAACCCAGGCGGCGTGCTGCTGACCTTCTCCTGTTCCGGCCTGATGACCACAGACCTGTTCCAGAAAATTGTCGCCGATGCCGCTGTAGATGCGGGTCGTGATGTACAATTTATAGAACAGTTCCGTCAGGCGGCCGATCACCCGGTGATCGCTACCTATCCGGAAGGGCTATATCTGAAAGGGTTTGCCTGTCGCATCATGTAACTTGAAAAGTGGAATGTTGCCCTCACCTTGAGTGTAAGTAACGTTTCCCGGGAGGTGACTATGATTGCCAGCAAATACGGTATCGGCCAGCAGGTCCGCCACTCCCTGTTAGGGTATCTGGGTGTGGTTGTGGATATCGACCCGGAATATTCCCTCGACGAACCGTCAGCCGATGAGCTGGCGGTTAACGCAGAACTCCGCGCCGCACCCTGGTATCACGTGGTGATGGAAGATGACGATGGCCAGGCGATGCATACCTATCTTGCCGAAGCCCAGTTGAGTAGCGAGCCGCAGGACGAGCACCCCGAACAGCCGTCCATGGATGAACTGGCACAAACCATTCGTCGACAGTTACAGGCCCCGCGCCTGCGCAATTAATGATGAAAAAAAGCCCGGTGGCGCAATGCTCACCGGGCTTACCTTCCGCGTTTAGCGGGTTAACCCTAAGCGCGGGATCTCAATCGCCGGACAGCGATCCATCACCACCTGTAATCCCGCGTCACGCGCCAGCACGGCGGCTTGCTCATTAATGACGCCCAACTGCAGCCACAGAGTTTTTGCCCCAACGGCGATAGCTTCCTGCGCCACGCCCCAGGCGGCTTCGGAATTGCGGAACACATCCACCATATCAATTTTTTCTGGCACATCCGCCAGCGTCGCATAGCCCTGTTGCCCCAGCAGCGTCTTACCCGCCACTTTCGGCGACACCGGGATCACGTGATAACCGTGATCGAGCAGGTATTTCATCACCCGATAGCTCGGCCGGTCGGGCTTGTCACTTGCCCCGACCAGAGCAATCGTTTGGGTGGTGGTCAGAATCTCAGCAATATCGTTCTCTTTCATTGTCTTCCTCCTGGCTTTTTCAAAGTGTACGCCAAAGTGGGTAAGGCAACTATCTATCCCATACGTCTGCATGAGAGCAAATTGCCAGAATATGTCTATATGTTAGTAAATATGATCTGCGAAAAAATTAGATACATTATTCACACCGCGCGTCTTTGAGAGGAGCTCTCTATGAAAACCGGCATTGCCTGGGGTTTGGTTGCACTGCTGATGCCGGTTTGCGTTTTTGCTACAACGCTACGGCTCTCCACTGACATCGATTTACTGGTGCTTGATGGAAAAAAAGTGTCCAGTTCATTGCTGCGCGGTGCGGACAGCATTGAGCTGGATAACGGTCCGCATCAGATTGTGTTTCGGGTTGAAAAAACCATCCGTTTTGGCAACCATGAACAGCGCGTCTATATTTCTCCCCCGCTGGTCGCCAGCTTTAATACGCAGCGCATCAGCCAGGTTAATTTTAGTCTCCCGCGACTGGAAACAGAAAAAGAGTCGCAACTTTTTGATAATGCGCCCCACATCGAGTTGCTGGACGGCGATGCGACGCCCATTCCGGTAAAGCTCGATATCCTGACGATTACCGAGACCCCGAAAGGTATCAATTACGAGAATGATACTGAGCGCTATAACAAGGCCGGGCAAAGCGCGTCTTTACCGCAATTTGCTACCATGATGGCCGATGACAGCGCGCTGCTGTCGGGCGTTTCTGAGCTGGATATGCCGCCACCGCAATCCCAGACGGTTACAGAACAACGACTTAAATACTGGTTTGCCTTAGCCGATCCCGATACCCGAGCGCGATTTCTGCAGTGGGCGAAGCAGCAACCTTCGTCCTGACCCGCAATATTTATCCCTTTCTCTTGCAGAGTCAGACACTTCCAGTAATCTGTAACCAGTTAATTAATGGATAGAGATTATGGAACTCACAACTCGCACCCTGCCAGCACGCAAACATATCGCGCTGGTTGCACACGATCACTGCAAACAGATGCTGCTCAACTGGGTTCAGCGTCACAAATCCCTGCTCGAACAACACCAGCTGTCGGCAACCGGTACAACGGGTAATCTGATCCAACGCGAGACCGGGCTTGAGGTTAATGCCATGCTGAGCGGCCCGTTGGGCGGCGATCAGCAGGTCGGGGCGCAGATTTCTGAAGGGAAAATTGATGTGCTGATTTTCTTCTGGGACCCGCTCAATGCGGTGCCGCACGATCCGGATGTCAAAGCGCTGCTGCGCCTGGCGACGGTGTGGAATATCCCGGTCGCCACTAACCTGTCGACAGCAGACTTTATTATTGAGTCACCGCAGTTCCAGTCTCAGAACGAAATTCTGATCCCGGATTACCCGCGCTACCTGGCGGATCGCCTGAAGTAATTATCGCCGTTGCCGGGTGGCGGCTTCGCCTGCCCGGCCTGCTACCTGACCTTGTACGGCCGGGTTGTTTACGGTTTGCGCGTCAGCGGCACATCAATATTTTTCAACACCTCAACAAACGCCGACGGCTGCTCTTTATTGAACAACAGCCAGACGCGATGACGCGCACGGGTCATCGCCACGTACAGCAAACGCCGCTCCTCAGCATCCGGAAAATCTTCCACCGCGGGCAGTAACGCCTGCTCCATGACCGATTCGCGCGCGGGTGCAGGGAATGCGTCGCTGCCTTCCTGCAGACCCACCACAATCACATAGTCCGCCTGCTGTCCTTTGCTGGCGTGAATGGTCATAAAATCCAGTTGCAGCTTCGGCCAGCGAGTGGCGGCTTTCGCCAGGCTGGCCGGCTTAAGGTGGTGATAACGCGCCAGCACCAGAATACGTTCATCAGGTTTAGCGTAACCGCTAAGCTTATCCAGTAACGCATCAAGCTGATCGTCTGCCAGCAGCGTCACCGCTTTTTTGTCGCCAACGGACAGGCTGTTCAGCGGTTTTGCCAGCTGGTTCGGGTTCTGCTGAATAAAGCGGTTGGCGACTTCACCGATCCGGTGATTGAAGCGATACGTGGTATCGAGGTCACAACGATCGCCTTCGCCAAAGTAATGATGGAACGCGGTAGTCAACGACAACTGCGCCCCGCTAAAGCGATAGATCGCCTGCCAGTCGTCGCCCACGGCAAACAGCGTGGTATATTTATTTTGCGCCCGCAGTGCCGCCAGCAGCGCCGCGCGCTGGGGAGAGATATCCTGAAACTCATCCACCAGGATGTGTTTCCACGGGCTGACAAAACGGCCTTTCTCAAGAATGTTGATCGCCTGATGGATCAATCCGGAAAAATCGACCGCATTTTCCTCTTTAAGAGCGGTTTTCCACGCTTTTAACAGGGGGGCCATCAGCTTCACCCGTTTTGAAAACAGGGCGCGAATCTCTTCCGGCGCACCGGCAATCATCTCTGCCTGCGCACCGCCGTGCATGCGCATCAGGCTCACCCAACGATCCAGACGCGGTGCCAGTCGGCGCGCGAGCTTATCGTTTTGCCAGAAGCTGCCCTCCGGCACCGTCCAGTTGAGCTCCTCTTCCAGCCACTGGCGCCAGCCTTTAGCCTGGGCTTTTTTCTCGCTGCACTGCTGCTGCCAGGCATCGATAAAAATTGTCTGCCGCGCCTCGGTGTCACTTTCGAGCTGGCTGACCACCGGCACTTTTTTGCTCCCTTGCTGAATAATGTACAGGGCCAGCGCATGAAAGGTTCTGGCGGTGATGTCGCGAGTATGCAGTCGCGCCGCGATACGTTCATCCATCTCCTGGGCGGCCTTGCGCCCAAATGCCAGCAGGAGGATCTGTTCCGGGGAGGCTTCATTGCGGGTCAAAAGCCAGCCCGCGCGCGCCACCAGCACCGAAGTTTTACCGCTCCCGGCACCTGCCAGCACCAGCAACGAACGCTCACCGTTGACCACCGCCCGGGCCTGGGCCGGGTTAAGCGGCGATGACTCAATGCCGGCAAAAAAATCGGCATACTGGCTGAGCATGGCGGCGGTCCACGCCTGATTGTGCGCCTGTCGGCTTTGATCAATGTCGGTTAACCAGGCCTGGCACTGACGCCAGGCCTCACGGCAGTTTTCAAACTCCACCAGCCGCGAGGTCGACAGCGGTAAGGCCTGCAGCGCGTTGACGATTTTTTGCTGCAGCCCCAGGGTTTTATCCCGCGTGAGCCAACTGTTTTGCTCATGGCTTGCGGCAATCTCATCCAACACGTTGTGCAGAACCTGCGCCGCAACCTGACTCATTTCAGCACTCCATTGCTGCCAGAGCATGTTCAGATGGTGATGAAACCGCTGGGTTTCTGCCCATTCGGTGCCGTGAAGCCGCACGACCTTTTCTTCAGGCAGGACAAACTCCAGCTCGCCCCACACCAGACCGCGCTTGCAGTGAATGGCCAGCAGCTGATTGAAGGGAATCAAATATTCGTGCCGTTCGCCCGAGACTTTGACCCCGGCGTTGAGCAGAACGACTTTGTCGTACGGATGTTGTGCCAGGCGTTTGCCTAACGAAGTTGCTTTCAGTTCCATGTCCAGCCCGATCCACGACGTGAGAAGTTACCTGACAGTTTAACTGCCAGTTTTCAGGTGCTCCAGCGCAAAAAACCGTTACAATCATCGAGCCTTAAACAAAACGGAAAGAACCGAGGTGTTATGCGTACCGTTCTGAATATTTTGAATTTTGTTCTTGGTGGTTTTGCCACCACCCTTGCCTGGCTGGTGGCGACGCTGGTCAGCATTGTGCTGATCTTCACCCTGCCGCTGACGCGCTCCTGCTGGGAAATCACCAAACTCTCGCTGGTGCCTTACGGTAACGATGCGATCCACGTCGACGAGCTGGAGCCCGACAGCAAAAGCGCGCTGCTGAACACCGGCGGAACGCTGCTCAATATAGCGTGGCTGATCGTTTTCGGCTGGTGGCTGTGTCTGATGCATATTGCGGCAGGTATTGCGCAGTGCCTGACGATAATCGGTATCCCCGTTGGGATCGCTAATTTCAAGATTGCCGCCATTGCCCTGTGGCCTGTGGGGCGCAGAGTGGTCCCTGTTGAAGTCGCCCGCGCCGCGCGGGACGCCAACGCCCGCCGTCGTTTTCCGTAACGTAACAAGGACCGAGTGCGCTCATGCTAAGCCCACTGCTACGCCGCTACACATGGAACAGCACCTGGCTGTATAACGTCAGGATTTTTATTGCTCTTTGCGGCAGCACCGCCCTGCCCTGGTGTTTAGGTGAGATCAAGCTGACCATCCCGCTGACGCTGGGCGTCGTTGCCGGGGCGCTAGCCGATCTGGACGATCGTCTCGCCGGTCGGCTGCGTAATCTGGTCATCACCCTGATCTGCTTCTTTATTGCTTCGGCTTCGGTTGAATTGCTCTTTCCCTGGCCCTGGCTGTTCGCCCTCGGTCTGATGCTCTCCACCAGCGTCTTTATATTGCTGGGAGGGCTGGGTCAACGTTACGCCACCATCGCTTTTGGTGCGCTGCTGATTGCTATCTATACCATGCTGGGCGTTTCGCTTTACGACCAGTGGTATCACCAGCCGCTGCTGCTGTTGGTTGGCGCTGTCTGGTATAACCTGCTCACCCTGGCCGGGCATCTTATTTTCCCCATTCGTCCTTTGCAGGACAATCTGGCGCGCAGCTATGAGCAACTGGCCCATTATCTGGAGTTAAAGTCCCGGCTGTTCGACCCGGATATTGAGGATGATGGACAGGCACCGCTGTATGAGCTGGCGCTGGCGAATGGCCAACTGGTCACCACGTTAAACCAGACTAAAGCCTCGCTGCTTACGCGGTTACGCGGTGACCGCGGTCAGCGCGGCACCCGCAGAACCTTGCACTACTATTTTGTCGCGCAGGATATTCATGAGCGCGCCAGCTCCTCGCATATTCAGTACGCCAGCCTGCGGGAAAAATTTCGCTACAGCGATGTGATGTTTCGCTTTCAGCGGCTGCTCTCGATGCAGGCCCAGGCCTGTCAGCAGCTCTCACACTCAATACTGCTGCGCACCCCCTATCAGCACGATCTTCGTTTCGAACGGGCGTTCAGCCACCTTGATGCCGCCCTCGATCGCGTTCATGCCAGCGGAACCTCTGCCGAACAGATGAAAGCGCTGGGGTATCTGTTAAGCAATCTGCGCGCTATCGATGCCCAGCTCGCCACCATCGAATCAGAGCAGGCGATGGCCATGCCGGGCAACGAGGCTGAAAACCAGCTTGCAGACGACAGCCTGCACGGTTTCAGCGATATGTGGCTGCGCTTAAGCCGCAACTTTACGCCGGAGTCCGCCCTCTTTCGCCATGCGGTACGCATGTCGGTGGTGCTCTGTGTCGGCTATGCCTTTATACAGATAACCGGTCTGAACCATGGCTACTGGATTTTGCTGACCAGCCTTTTCGTTTGTCAGCCCAACTACAATGCCACTCGCCATCGCCTGGCTTTGCGCATTCTCGGTACCCTCGCCGGGGTCGCGCTTGGGCTACCCATCCTCTATTTTGTCCCCGCGCTGGAAGGCCAGCTGATCCTTATTGTTATCACCGGGGTGCTGTTCTTCGCGTTTCGCAACGTACAGTACGCGCACGCCACCATGTTTATTACTCTGCTGGTTTTACTGTGCTTCAACCTGCTCGGCGAAGGTTTCGAAGTCGCGCTGCCGCGCGTTATTGATACGCTGATTGGCTGCGCCATCGCATGGGCGGCGGTGAGCTTCATCTGGCCAGACTGGCGTTTTCGTAATCTGCCGCGCGTGCTGGATAATGCGATCAACGCCAACTGTCGCTATCTCGATGCCATTCTGGAGCAGTATCACCAGGGCCGTGATAATCGCCTGGCCTACCGTATTGCCCGCCGTGATGCGCATAATCGCGATGCAGAACTGGCGTCAGTGGTATCGAATATGTCGCGGGAACCCCGGGCGACGGAGCAAACCCGTGAGATTGCCTTCCGCCTGCTGTGTCTGAATCATACTTTTACCAGCTATATCTCGGCGTTGGGTGCGCACCGTGAACAGCTTACCAGTCCGACGATCTTAACCTTGCTGGATGATGCAGTGTGCTACGTTGATGATGCCCTTCACCAGCGGCCCGCAGATGAACCGCGCGTGCAACAGGCTTTAACTGAACTGGCGCAACGCATTTCACATCTAGAGCCGGAAGCCGAGAACAAAGCCCAGCTGGTTCTACAGCAAATCGGCCTGCTTATTGCGTTGCTGCCAGAGATATGTCGTTTACAACAGCACGTTAATCAACTGCCGGAATGAATATCGTTGGTGAGAGGTTGAGTTTTGAACCACGTGAGCAGCTCCCGGCGTCTGATCTCCGGGAGCGCCGCTTCATGCAGACCTACTATTGCCCCTTCCAGTGCAAACAGCACCTTATAACTGAGGCGCTTGTTAAGCGCCCTTATTTTTAGCCAGCATTGCTCTGCCCCCAGCGTGCGCAGTGTCTCTTCATCAGTAATGCCGGCGTCATAAAGCAGGATCTCCAGTTGGAAGGTGAGATTGGGTAAATCTTTCAGCCGATGCACCTTGTAACGCTGGCTGCGTTCACGCCGCGCCGCCTCAAGGGCAAAAGAAGAGAGTTGCAAAAACTGCTCCTGATCCTGCCAGAGTCCTTCATCCACACGGAAATAATTCAACAGGATCGGGCGACCCCGTTTGACCAGCGTTAAGAAGGTGGTCGCATTTTTGACACAGTACGGCGCGCTCTCTTCACTGGCTCGCAGATACAATTCGCCGTCTGACACCATCGCAAAAACCGTGTCATCAACTGCCAGGGTATAGCCACCAAACAATGCGCGATGCTGCACGTCGCCGAGCGGTAAAAGGTATTTCGTAGACTGATAAATCCGCTCATAAGAGATCTTTTTCATGATATTTCCTTTTAAATCATGGAGTAATGTTGTCATCTTTTGTTAACGGATCCGATATCAGGAAAATAGGCAACTTACGATCGAACAGCAAGATGATTTTTTAATGTGCCTGATAATTGAACCAAATTTGCGAGGCGCTTTCCGAAAATGAGGTTGATCTTTGGCCGTACAGGGGTTACTGTATATCCATACAGTAACTACAGGGCTGGGTCGATTATGTTCTCTTCAGGCTACGCAAATCGTTCAACATCTTTCGCTTCTTCCGCAGGCACTAGCACGCACAATTCTACTGCGCGTGTTTCCACCGGGCTGATCAGTGAAGTGCTATACCGTGAAGACCAGCCCATGATGACGCAGCTGTTATTGCTGCCTCTGTTGCAGCAGCTTGGCCAGCAGTCTCGCTGGCAGCTGTGGCTTACGCCACAGCAGAAACTCAGCCGCCAATGGGTGCAGTCCGCGGGCCTGCCGCTGACAAAAGTGATGCAGATAAGCCAGATGGCGCCATGCCATACTGTGAAGTCGATGGTGAGGGCCTTACGTACCGGGAATTACAGCGTTGTGATCGGCTGGTGTACTGAAGAATTAACCGAGGCGGAACAACATTGCCTGGCCGAGGCAGCAGAAGAAGGGAATGCGCTGGGGTTCATTATGCGTCCCGTTAGGGTAGATACGCAGGGTTACGGACACCTGTCTGGGCTAAAAATTCACTCTAATTTGTATCATTGAGTAAAAATAGGAGTTTTCCTGGAATTTATTTTGCAAGGGTTGTACACCTTTGGTTCCATGCGTAAAAGTATCGACAAGGCTTGTCTGGTGCGGCTTCTTTCAGTTTAGCATGCGCGAATCGACACGATAAATGTTAAATATTGTGTATATAAAACTTTTTTTTTCATATGCCTGACGGAGTTCACACTTGTAAGTTTTCAGGTACGTTGTAGACTTTACATCGCCAGGGGTGCTCGGCCTAAGCCGAAGATATCGGTAGGTTTACTCTTTGTCCCCGCCCCCCGGTGAAGGATTTAACCGTGACTCTCATTGAGATTCTCATGGCGATTTTTGGATGATAACGAGGCGCAAAAATGAAAAAGACAGCTATCGCGATTGCAGTGGCACTGGCGGGTTTCGCTACCGTAGCGCAGGCCGCTCCGAAAGATAACACCTGGTATACTGGTGCTAAACTGGGTTGGTCTCAGTTCCACGATACTGGTTTTATCAACAACAACGGTCCAACTCACGAAAATCAGCTTGGTGCTGGTGCGTTTGGTGGCTACCAGGTTAACCCGTACGTTGGCTTCGAAATGGGCTACGACTGGTTAGGCCGTATGCCGTACAAAGGCGACAACATCAATGGCGCATTCAAAGCTCAGGGCGTTCAGCTGACCGCTAAACTGGGTTACCCAATCAATGACCAACTGGACATCTACACTCGTCTGGGTGGTATGGTTTGGCGTGCTGATGCAAAAGCTAACACTCCTGGCGGCGCATCCTTCAAAGATCACGACACCGGCGTATCCCCAGTATTTGCTGGCGGCTTAGAATATGCGGTAACTCGTGACATCGCTACCCGTCTGGAATACCAGTGGACCAGCAACATCGGTGATGCAAACACCGTGGGTACCCGTCCAGACAACGGTCTGCTGAGCGTGGGTGTTTCCTACCGTTTCGGTCAGCAGGAAGATGTAGCACCAGTTGCTCCAGCTCCGGCTCCAGCTCCAGAAGTACAGACCAAGCACTTCACTCTGAAGTCTGACGTTCTGTTCAACTTCAACAAAGCGACTCTGAAACCAGAAGGTCAGCAGGCTCTGGATCAGATGTACTCTCAGCTGAGCAACCTGGATCCGAAAGACGGTTCTGTTGTGGTTCTGGGCTTCACCGACCGTATCGGTTCTGACGCTTACAACCAGGGTCTGTCCGAGAAACGTGCACAGTCTGTTGTTGATTACCTGATCTCTAAAGGTATCCCAAGCAACAAGATCTCCGCACGTGGTATGGGCGAATCTAACCCAGTTACTGGCAACACCTGTGACAACGTGAAGGCGCGTCCAGCGCTGATCGAATGCCTGGGCCCAGATCGTCGCGTAGAGATCGAAGTTAAAGGCATCAAAGACGTTGTAACTCAGCCAGCGGCATAAGTTATCGTCTTAAAAAAACCCCGCCTGTGCGGGGTTTTTTATTGCCTGTAAGAAAGAGATAACGTTACTTTTTGCCCAGCATGGCCTCAAGATCGGTTTTCAGCGACGACATCTGACTGGCGTACTTCTCTTTATGCTCTGCATCTTCTATAAGTTGCACTATCGTTTCTGATAACGTTTTCCCACGCCGTTGGGCCAGCCCTGCCAGCCGTTGCCAGACCATATATTCCAGGTCGATCGACTTTTTGCGGGTATGCTGATGCTCAGCATTAAAATGCCGTTTTCGCCTCGCGCGAATAGTCTGCTTCATGCGGTTCAGCAGCGCTGGATTAATGTGTTTTTCTATCCAGCTGTTGACCTGAACCGGATCATTTTCGAGGGTTAGCAATAAATCTACAGCATTATTTGCTGCACTGGCTTCGAGGTAGCACGTGATCAATTCCCCTTCACGGTGTTTCTTGACCAGATACTTCCATTTCCAGCCGCTTTCGAGGTTTTCCAGTTGTTGGTATTTCATTGCGATCCCAATGTGACCGTGTAACTGTGTTCAGAATATCAGTTTTTTGGCAATCTGCTGAAAAGAAATCATATCCTGTGACCGCCAGTGACGCATTCGTCACGGTAATCTCCGATTACCTCATGGGCAGAGCCTGCGCCTTACGGTATACTCCATCGTTTTACATCTGACTAAAAAACATCAACTTTGACCATTACGAAACTTGCATGGCGTGACCTGGTTCCGGATACAGATAGCTATCAGGAACTGTTTGCACAGCCAGATCTCGCGAAAGAATCCGAATACTTACTCAGCGATACACAGCCGCGTTTGCATTACGCGATGGAGCAGGTATTAAGTCCATGGGCAACTTCACCTTTTATGTTGCTGAAAGCGCCAGACGAAGCGGAGTATCTGAGTCTTCTGGCAGATGCCATTCGGCAGTTGCAGCCAGACGCTCAGGCAGTCTTTGGTGGTGAATATGCGATCAACGGACGCACTGTCACCTTTGAACCCGCCACCCTTGCCGACGGACGTTTTGCGGTAACCGGTAGCGTCGTCTCGGCTGGTTGGGCAGAAGCCGAACAGCTGTTCGGGTGCCTGCGCCAGTTTAACGGTGAGTTAACCCTGGATCCTGGCCTTATCCATCAGGCGAACGGCGGTGTGTTAATCATGTCTCTGCGCACCCTGCTTGCTCAGCCTTTGTTGTGGATGCGTCTGAAGAATTGCGTAAACCAGCAGCGCTTTGACTGGGTCGCGTTTGATGAGTCGCGTCCGCTCCCGGTCGCGGTGCCGTCTATGCCGCTGTCACTGAAAGTGGTACTGATCGGCGATCGCGAAGCGCTGGCTGATTTCCAGGAGATGGAGCCAGAGCTATCCGCTCAGGTGGTTTACAGCGAATTTGAAGACAGCGTACAGATTGCCGATGCCGACGATATGCTGCAGTGGATGCAGTGGGTCAACGCCGTCAGCGAACGTGCTGAGCTCCCCTCACCTGCTGGCGATGCCTGGCCTGCTCTGATCCGTGAAGCGGTTCGCTACACCGGCGACCAGGAAACCTTGCCGCTGTGTCCGCTCTGGCTCGGCAAACAGCTGCGAGAAGTCGCCGCGCTGACCGAAGACAACATCTTTAGCGGCGAGCAGCTGGCACAGATGCTGGTTCAGCGTGAATGGCGTGAAGGTTACCTCGCCGACCGTATGCAGGACGAAATTCTGCTGGAGCAAATTCTGGTTGAAACCGAAGGCGAACGCGTCGGCCAGATTAACGCCCTGTCAGTGATTGAGTTTCCGGGTCATCCGCGCGCCTTTGGCGAGCCATCGCGAATCAGCTGCGTGGTGCATATCGGTGACGGCGAATTTATTGATGTCGAGCGTAAAGCAGAGCTCGGCGGGAACATTCATGCCAAAGGCATGATGATCATGCAGGCTTACCTGATGGCGGAACTGCAGCTTGAGCAGCAGATCCCCTTCACTGCTTCGCTGACCTTTGAGCAGTCCTATAGCGAAGTCGATGGCGACAGTGCCTCGATGGCGGAGCTGTGTGCCGTGATCAGTGCGCTGGCTGACGTCCCCATCAACCAGAGTATTGCCATTACCGGTTCTGTCGATCAGTTTGGTCGTGCTCAGCCGGTAGGCGGTCTGAATGAAAAGATCGAAGGCTTTTTTAACGTTTGCCAACAGCGTGGTCTGAACGGCAAACAGGGCGTGATTATTCCTGTCGCCAACGTGCGTCATCTCAGCCTTAGCCAGGCACTGCTGACCGCCGTCGAAGAGGAACAATTCAGCCTGTGGGCCATCGAAGAAATTGCAGACGCGCTACCCTTACTTACAAACCTGGAGTGGGATGTCGAAGGGCAGACAACGTTGATGCACACGATTCAGGAACGCATTGCTCAGGCAACGCAGCAGGATGCACGCCACCGTTATCCCTGGCCGTTACGCTGGTTGAACTGGTTCAGTCCTAACTGATCGGACTTGTTCAGCGTACACGTGTTAGCTATCCTGCGTCCTTCACTAAAATAAGGCTTACTGAGAACATGGTAGATAAACGCGAATCCTATACTAAAGAAGATCTTCTTGCCTCTGGTCGCGGTGAACTGTTTGGCGCTAAAGGCCCACAGTTACCGGCCCCGAACATGCTGATGATGGACCGTGTCGTTAAGATGACGGAAACCGGCGGCAACTTCGATAAGGGTTACGTAGAAGCAGAACTCGATATCAACCCGGACCAGTGGTTCTTTGGTTGCCATTTCATTGGCGATCCGGTGATGCCAGGCTGCCTGGGTCTGGACGCAATGTGGCAACTGGTTGGTTTCTACCTCGGCTGGCTGGGCGGTGAAGGTAAAGGCCGTGCGCTGGGCGTGGGTGAAGTGAAATTCACCGGTCAGGTTCTGCCAACCGCTAAAAAAGTTACCTACCGTATTCACTTCAAACGTATTGTTAACCGTCGCCTGATCATGGGTCTGGCGGATGGCGAAGTGCTGGTCGACGGGCGTCTGATCTACTCCGCAACCGACCTGAAAGTCGGTCTGTTCCAGGATACGTCTGCATTCTGATGTTTGCTTTTACACAAGCATAAAACAGCGAAACCTCCGCACTGCGGAGGTTTCTTTTTTTAAAGAGACGCTATCAAGCAATTACTGCCCTGTCTCCGATGGCTTCTCGCCAGCCCCCTAACCAGTATGACCTTTGATTCAAGGTCTGATAGGGACACATTTCTTTAGAACGTCCGGCGATGCCAGCTTGATAACCACGTTGATGAGCCCTTTCCAGGCGATCTCGTTTCTGTCTCTTCATGCCTCGTTTCCCTCATTCTTTGATCTGGTGGAAAAGAAAACAATGATTACAAATCATGCAATCACAGATAACGAATACCCTGAATTCCGCTTATCGTCAATGTAGAAAATTCATACCAGCGTCATATTTGTGAGCTACGCAGAAGTTCATTTGTACAAAAATTGTGACGCGGCACAAGTAACGACCTGACCGCAAACCAAAAAAAAGCCGCAATTAGCATGACGCAAATTGCGGCCTGACAAGATGAATTTTACTTATGGCAGTCGGGAAATCTCTCTGGCAATGCTGGTGGACTCCTGAGCCCACCCCTGCGCCAGCACCTTCACCATTTCATCATAGCCATCGTTTTTCTGCTTCATCTCCAGATGGAAAGGCCGTTTCATCAGCTGGCCCTGATGGTTCAGCAGCCACTCGCCGCTGACCACCACGCTGCCATCATAGCGTCCATGGAAGCCGGTCACATTGACGCTCAGGGTATCCTGGTCGCTGCCCAGCGGCTGCGACGCAACCACCCATCCCGGAAGCTGGCTGCTGAGATTAGCCACCAGCGTGTTGCGCAGCTGCTGATCCAGCGGGCTGGCCCACAGGTTGTTACTGGCGATGACATACTGCACATCACTGGTTTGATACACCACTCCATTGCCCGCCAGATAATCAGGCACTGCCACCTGTTCAACCCATAGCAGACGGCTCCCCTGGCTGGCCGTACTTTTACCGCCCGCCTGCGTTGCCACCGGCAGCTGATAATAGCTTTTGTTATCTACGCCAGAGCTACAGGCGGTCAGAACCACTGCGGCAGCGATCGTTAACCATTTTTTCATTATTTAGCCCCCTTCGGCTCAGGGTCCTTTTTGTCTTTCGCTTCGAATACCAGCGCATTGCTCTTGGTGTTCAGAGTTTTCAGCACCGGCTGCAGTTCACGCAGAACCTGATCCAGACGCTGCATATCCGCCACCATCTTGTTGTACGCGGCAGAGCCTGGCTGGAAGCCCTGCATACTACGATTCAGCTCACGCAGCGTTTTCTGCATGTCCTCTGGCAGCTTCTGCATCGACTGGTTGGCGGTGATCTTGTTCAGGTTATCCAGTGTCGTCTGCAGACGGCGCATCGTCGCCTGGCTTTCGTTGAGCGTATGGGTCGCCTGTTCAATCATCGGGTTCAGCGGCAGGCCGTTGATCTTATCCAGGGTTTCCATCAGCCGCTGTTGGATTTGCGCCAGACCGCTGCTCACCGTTGGGATGATTTTATAGCCACCAAATTCGCGCAGCTGTTTCACCGGCGGTTCTTTCGGGAAGAAGTCCATATCCACATACAGCGCCCCGGTCACCAGGTTACCGGTTTTGAGCGATCCGCGCAGGCCGCGCTTCATCAGTCCGTCGAGATGCTGGGCAATGTCCGGCGTATCGCCAACCTGATTTATCAGACGCTCAGGTTCGATACGGATAAGCACCGGGATACGGTAATCGTCATCCAGCACCTGACGCATGCCCGGCGCGAAGAACGGTACTTTGCCAACGGTCCCAAGGCGAATGCCGCGGAATTCCACCGGCGCCCCCGGCTGTAGGCCGCGGACAGAATCTTTAAAGAACATCAGGTAGTCGATATGGTCGGTGTAGAGCGAATCCTGGATACTCTTCTGGTCGTCATACAGGCGGAACGCAGTCTTCTGCGCCACAGGCTGCCCCAGATCCATCCCTTCCGGAACGTCGAAGCTGACACCCCCGCCGAACAGCGTGGAAAGTGACCCCATCTCGACGCGCATCCCCGCAGAGGTTAAGTCAACGGCGATGCCGCTGTCTTTCCAGAAGCGAACGTTGCCAGTCACCAGGCGATCGTTAGGCGCGTTGATAAACAGTTGGTAGCTGATGGCGCGTTTTTGCGTATCGAAGGTGCTGGTTTCCACTGAGCCGACGCGATAGCCACGGAACAGTACCGGGTCACCCGGGCTTAACTGACCGGCTTTTTTACTGTCGAGGATCACGCGGATCCCCTTTGCATCCGGCGGTGCCAGCGGCGGTGAGTCCAGCAGCTGATATTGCCCCGGCTGACTGCCTTTTGCCCCCGGCTGCAGCTCGATATAGGCCCCGGAAAGCAGCGTCCCCAGTCCGCTTATCCCTTCACGCCCCACCTGCGGTTTGACCACCCAGAAGACGGAATCGCCGTGCAGGAGTTTTTCCATCCCGGCGTTCAGACGGGCTTTGATTTCTACATGCGTCAGATCGTCGGTCAGGGTCGCACTCTCTACCACACCCACATCCACACTGCGGCTCTTGATGGTCGTTTTGCCCCCTTCAATCCCCTCGGCGTTGGTGGTGATCAGCGTCACTTCCGGCCCCTGATGGCTGTAGTGATAAAACAGGATCCATGCACCGATCAGCGCGGTCACGATGGGGAAGATCCACACCGGCGACCAGTTTTTGACCTTCTGCACTTTCGCCTCTCCACTCTTATTTTCCATGCTTATACTTTTCCTCATGGCTCGACTCGGGCTCACGATCCCACGATAAACGTGGATCAAAGGTCATGGCCGCAAACATTGTCATAACAACGACCAACGCAAACATCACCGCTCCGATGGCGGGATAAATACTCATTAAGCCGCCCATGCGCACCAGCGCAGAGAGGACCGCAATCACAAACACGTCAATCATTGACCAGCGTCCGACAAACTCAACCACTTCATAAATCAGATGCATACGCTCGCTGTCGCGCTTGCCATGCCCTTTGGCATCCCAGCACAGCCAGGCAATAGCGATCATTTTGAGCGTGGGTACCATGATACTGGCGATAAAAATCACCAGCGCCACCGGATACGATCCTTCTCCCCAGAGCAGGACGACCCCGGCCATTATCGTCGACGGCATTTTGTCGCCCAGCAAATCAGTGATCATGATCGGCAGGATATTGGCGGGAAGGTAGAGAATGATGGAGGTAATCAGCAGCGCCATGGTCCACTGCACGCTGTTTTTGCGCCGCACGTGCCCTTTGGTCTCGCAGCGCGGGCAAACCTCCTGGTCGGCCGGAAGAATGGCCGTACAGCAGGAGCACAGACGCAGATTCTGGTTTATCCCCGGCACGCCCGCCTTAAGGGGCTGCGCCAGCGCAGGCGCGGGAGCGATATCGTCCCATGCCCAGCGGCGATCCACACACTGAAAAGCGCGTAATTGCAGGACGCAGTATAGACACCAGGGGATAAAGCTGCTGCCTACACCGACATCGCCGTAGGCCATCAGCTTCACAAAGCTCACCAGAATCCCGGCCAGAAAGATCTCCGCCATTCCCCAGCTTTTCAGCTGGAACAGGATCCGCGCCAGTCTGATTTTCATCGCCACGGGCATTTGCACGCGGTTCACCAGCAGCAAAATCACCAGCAGGCAGAACGCCGGGACAATCTGGACGAAAAGCAGGAAGAAAGTGCCGAGGCTGGCGTAATCTTCCGAGAACATCACGCCGGGTATCTCCAGCAAATTCACTTCGCTGGTGATACCGCCTACCTTCATATAGATAAAGGGAAAAAGATTGGAGAGCAGAAGCATGAACAGCGCGGCAATAGCATAAGCAGTAGGACGCTGCCGCGGCGCATCCCACTCAGTTGTCAGCGTTGCACCGCATCGCGGGCATGCCGCTTTGTGTCCATGCTCGAGCGCGGGTAGCGCCACGAGCATGTCGCACTGTGAGCATAAAATATGCCTGTCGGCATGGTGATGTTCACACATACTGGCTCCATGTTTCACTTATGCGCCGTTTTTCAGAGCCTCAAGATACTCCCAGCGTTCAAATGCTTCTTCCAACGCCTTTTCAGCCTGCGCCATATCCGCCAGGACTTTTTGAGTATAGTCATGCGACTGGGTAAAGAATGATGCGTCGGCAACTTGAGCCTGCAAACTTTCGAGGTTAGCTTCGAGCTCTTCGAGACGCTGCGGCAGACTTTCCAGTTCGCGCTGTAGGTTATAGCTTAGTTTGCTACTGCTACGTTTGACAGTTTCTGCTTTCGTAACAGCCACTTCTGCTTCTGCTCTGGCTTTTGACTGTTTTGTAGCCAGATACTGAGCCTGCTGTCCACGCGCATCGTGATAGCCGCCAACGTACTGACTAATGCGACCCTCCCCTTCGAAGATCCAGCATTCGGTCACGGTATTGTCGACAAACTGACGGTCGTGGCTCACCAGCATCACGGTTCCCTGATAACTATCAATCAGTTCCTCAAGAAGTTCCAGCGTTTCAACATCAAGATCGTTTGTCGGTTCATCAAGAATCAACAGGTTGCTCGGTTTCAGGAACAAACGCGCCAGCAACAGACGGTTACGTTCCCCACCGGAGAGGGCACGAACCGGGGTCATCGCGCGTTTTGGATGGAACAGGAAGTCCTGCAGATAGCCCAGTACATGGCGCGGCTTACCGTTCACCAGCACTTCCTGTTTACCTTCGGCAAGGTTATCCATCACCGTTCTGTCAGGATCGAGCTCGGCGCGGTGCTGGTCGAAGTAGGCCACTTCGAGTTTGGTACCACAATGGACGCGGCCGCTGTCGGCCTGCAGCTGGCTCAGCATCAGCTTCAGCAGCGTGGTTTTGCCACAGCCGTTCGGGCCGATGAGCGCAATTTTGTCGCCGCGCTGAACCTGAGCAGAAAAATCTTTCACCAGTACTTTGCCATCAACCTGGTAATCAACGTTCTCCATCTCGAAGACAATCTTGCCGGAGCGAGAGGCTTCTTCCACCTGCATTTTCGCGGTGCCCATCACTTCACGACGCTCGCTGCGCTCATTACGCATTGCTTTCAACGCACGCACGCGGCCTTCGTTACGGGTACGGCGCGCTTTGATGCCCTGACGGATCCACACTTCTTCCTGCGCCAGCTTGCGGTCAAACTCGGCATTTTGCAGCTCTTCCACGCGCAGATTTTCTTCTTTCTCAAGCAGATAAGTGTCGTAGTCGCCCGGATAGGTCACCAGCTTGCCGCGGTCGAGATCGACGATACGGGTTGCCATATTGCGAATGAATGAACGGTCATGCGAAATAAATATCAGCGTGCCGTTAAAGGTTTTCAGGAACCCTTCCAGCCAGTCGATCGCTTCAATGTCCAGGTGGTTAGTCGGTTCGTCAAGAAGCAGTACTTTTGGACCACTGACCAGCGCACGCCCCAGCGCAGCTTTACGCAGCCAGCCGCCAGAGAGTGATGCCAGTTCGGTGTCCGCTTCCAGACCTAACTGCTCCAGAACTTCCGTAATGCGACTTTCAAGCTGCCAGAGACCATGATGATCGAGCAGGTCCTGAAGACGCGCCATTTCATTGAGGTTTTTTTCGCTCGGGTCGGTCATCACCAGATGGGAAATCTCGTGATAGCCCTTCAGGTATTCGGCCTGCTCAGAGATCCCTTCGGCAACAAAATCATACACGCTGCCCGCGACGTTACGCGGCGGATCCTGCTGCAGACGAGAAACGATCAGGTCTTGCTCGTAAACAATACGTCCGTCATCCAGACCCTGTTCGCGATTAAGGATCTTCATCAGCGTGGATTTGCCCGCGCCGTTACGACCCACCAGACAAACACGTTCGTTATCTTCGATGTGGAGTTCAGTATTATCGAGCAGCGGGGCGTCACTGAACGACAACCACGCACCATGCATACTAATTAATGACATTTACTTTTCCTTTCAGGCGGCGGTGATGAGCCAGCAGTTGTGGATCTGACGGTTACGGGCAAAGTCCTGGGATAACGTTTTTTGACTGATTTCTTGTGCTTTCAGCCCCAGTTCTGCCAGTCCCTCATGATCCATGCGGAAGCCGCGCTTGTTGTTCGAGAACATGATCGTGCCGCCTTTACGCAGCATACGTTTAAGATCTTTCATCAGCGCCAGGTGGTCACGCTGGACGTCAAATGACTCTTCCATGCGCTTAGAGTTGGAGAAGGTCGGCGGATCGATAAAGATCAGGTCGAACTGCTCGTCAGACTCACGCAACCAGCCCAGCACGTCTGCCTGCAGCAGGCGATGCGCCTTCCCGGTCAGCCCGTTAAGGCGCAGGTTGCGCTCTGCCCACTCCAGATAGGTACGGGACATATCCACGGTAGTGGTGGTACGCGCCCCGCCCAGACCCGCGTGAACGCTGGCGCTGCCGGTATAAGCAAAGAGGTTGAGGAAGTCTTTGCCTTTGCTCATCTGCCCCAGCATGCGGCGCGCGATGCGGTGATCAAGGAACAGGCCGGTATCGAGATAGTCCGTCAGGTTGACCCACAGGCGTGCGTTGTATTCGCCCACTTCGATAAACTCGCCCTTGCTGTTCATTTTCTCGTACTGATTTTTGCCCTTCTGACGCTCACGGGTTTTCAGGATCAGCTTGTTCGGGGCAATATTCAGCACGCCAATGGTGGCAGCGATAATGTCGAGCATACGCTGACGCGCTTTTTGCGGATCGACGGTTTTTGGCGGGGCATATTCCTGCACCACCACCCACTCGCCGTAGCGGTCGACCGCCACGTTGTATTCCGGCAGGTCGGCGTCATAGATGCGATAGCATTCAAGCTTCTCCTGCTTCGCCCACTTTTCGTATTTCTTCAGATTTTTGCGCAGACGGTTGGCATAGTCTTCCGCCACGCTGGAAGGCTTGCTGTCGGCCTCTTTCTCGGTCAGATGGTAGTTCTTCTGCACGCAGTCCAGCGGGCCGTTCTTGGCTTTGAACTGGCGTTCGGCGCGCAGCTGCAGGCAGCTCAGCAGCTCAGGCGAGCCGCTGAATAGTGACAGGTTCCAGCCGCCAAAGTAATCTTTCATGGTGCGACCCAGCAGGCTGTGCAGGGCAATCAGCGCTGGTTCACTGTCCAGACGTTCGCCGTAAGGCGGGTTGCTGATCACCGTGCCATACGGGCCTTTTGGCAGCGGATTGGTGAGCTGTGCAACGTCTTTCACGTCGAAGGTCACCAAATCGCCAATGCCGGCGCGACGGGCGTTGCTGCGCGCGCGTTCAATCACGCGGGCATCGCTATCGGAGCCGTAGAAGTGGGCTTCATAGGCTGCCAGCCCCTGACGCGCACGCGTCTGTGCTTCTGCCTTTACGTCCTGCCAGACAGCTTCGTCGTGCAGTGCCCAGCCCTTAAAGCCCCACTGGCCACGATGCAGGCCCGGGGCGCGGTCGGTCGCTAACATCGCCGCTTCGATCAGCAGCGTACCGGAACCGCACATCGGATCCAGCAACGGCGTACCCGGCTGCCAGCCGGAGCGCATTACAATGGCGGCGGCCAGGTTCTCTTTGATTGGCGCGATACCCGCGCGATCGCGGTAACCACGCTGGTGCAAGCCTTCGCCGCACAGATCCAACGCAATGCTGGCCGTCTCTTTGTTCAGACGCACGTTGATACGCAGATCCGGGTTTTCACGATCGACGTTCGGGCGTTCCAGGTTCTTACGGGTAAAGCTGTCGACGATGGCGTCTTTCACCTTCAGCGCGCCGTACTGGCTGTTGCGGATCTCATCGTTCAGGCCACTGAAGTGCACCGCAAAGGTGGCACCTGGCGCAAAAATCTCTGTCCAGTTGATTGTCTGCACGCCCAGGTAAAGATCGAGATCGCTATATACCTTGCACTCTCTCATCGGCAACATGATGCGTGAGGCCAGGCGACTCCACATCAGGCTCTGGTAAATAAGCCGTGTGTCGCCCTGAAAATGGACCCCACCCTGAACCACCTGGCACTCTTGCGCGCCCAGGTTTTCCAGTTCAGTTTTTAACAGCTCTTCCAGCCCACGGGCCGTACTGGCAAACAGAGAATTCATATCGTCACTTATTACTCTAAGAAAATTGCTGCGCATTATAGCCAATCTGGGCTCTATGTCATAAAGTTGAAGGCTTATTTTCATTCGAGGGACTGTGCCGTGGCGACGTTATCCAGGCTTTTCATCCATCCGGTCAAATCAATGCGTGGAATTGGGCTTTCGCATGCCCTTGCTGACGCCAGCGGTTTTGCCTTTGATCGCATTTTTATGGTGACGGAACCTGACGGTACATTCATCACCGCACGCCAGTTTCCACAGATGGTGCGTTTTATCCCGGTACCGGTTCATGATGGACTGCATCTCACGGCGCCGGACGGTTCCAGTATTATCGTCCGCTTCAGCGATTTTGCGCCAGCAGATGCGCCCACCGAAGTGTGGGGGAATCATTTCACCGCCCGCATTGCGCCCGATGAGATCAACCGCTGGCTCAGCGAATTTTTCTCGCGCCCGGTACAGTTACGCTGGGTCGGGCCTGAACTGACGCGCCGCGTAGAAAAATTTGCTGCGGTGCCGCTGTCGTTTGCCGACGGTTTCCCGTTCCTGCTCACCAGCGAAGCCTCGCTGCGCGATCTACAAAACCGCTGCACGGCCAGCGTGCAAATGGAGCAGTTCCGGCCGAATCTGGTGGTCGCAGGTAGTGCGGCCTGGGAAGAGGACACCTGGAAGGTAATCCGTATCGGCAGTGTGATCTTTGACGTGGTAAAGCCCTGCAGCCGCTGCATCTTTACCACCGTCAGCCCGGAGAAAGGTCAGAAACACCCTTCAGGGGAGCCGCTGAAAACCCTGCAGTCGTTCCGTACCGCGCAGGATAACGGCGATGTCGATTTCGGCCAGAACCTGATCCCCCGCTCCAGCGGTGTGATCCGCGTTGGCGATGAGGTAGAGATTCTCGCGACTGCACCGGGTCGACTCTACGGCGCCGGTGCCGAAGAAGAAGCAACAGAGGTGGAAGCACAGCCAGAAACGGCGGTGACCCTCCAGTGGCAGGGGCAAACGCTTCGCGGGAACAATCAGCAGGTGTTACTGGAACAGCTAGAACAGGCAGGCATTCGCATCCCCTACTCGTGTCGGGCAGGCATTTGCGGATGTTGTCGCATTACGCTGGTCGAAGGGGAAGTTACGGCGTTGAAGAAATCGGCAATTGGCGGCGACGGCACCATTCTGTGCTGCAGCTGCATCCCGAAAACCTCGTTACAACTGGAAGCCTAAACTGCCTGCTCAAGGCTGAAACTGCTGCTTAATAGCTGGGGTTTCAGTCTGTCATTCATCACTTTAATCGGGTCACCCAGCTGCATTGTACGCCCGGCGATGGTCACGCCCGGCTGTGCCAACAAGCAGAGCGCGGCGTTATCACCCGGCTCCACCACCAGCAAATTTACCTGCTCGGCGTTCTCGCTCAGACTGACGCAAGCTGCATCGCCGGTAACCGGTGACCAGCTCATACCGTGGGCAAGAAAGTGCCAGCTTTTTGGCATCTGGGGCTTGAGGAAGCGGATCGCCACCAGCGCATTGAGCACCAGCTCGGCACGCTGCTCTTTCGACAACTCAAGATCGCGGCACTTCTCTTCAAAGGAGAAATAAAGGGCTGCATCGTCAACACAAAAACCGGTATTGGTAAAGGCATCCGGAGTGAGCATCCGACGCGCAAAACGAGAACGAAATAACATGCCATTGGCTAAATCGAGCATCATACGATCGTGCTCGTCACAGAAATACCAGCGCCAGTTATCGTCAGGTTTAATTCGCATCTGCCTCTCCCATCCTCGCAACATCCTGTTGTAAGAAAGTCCTCATTACCGCTTCGCTTATTCGACTTCAATAATAAAAGACTACTATGCCTAAATTAGCAACAGTCCCGGAATATAAAACAACCAGAGCCGGAAATAAAGCCCTGGTTGCTATTAGCGATAAAGATCAGAGATGGTTAACGATTTCTTTGATCAGCGGTGGGCCTTTAAAGATAAAGCCAGAATAGATCTGCACCAACGAGGCACCCGCCGCCATTTTCTCCCGTGCGGCGATAACCGAGTCAATGCCACCTACGCCAATAATCGGTAGGTGACCATTTAATTCAGCCGACAGACGACGAATAATTTCGGTACTTTTTAATTGTACTGGTCGACCGCTCAAGCCCCCCATTTCGTCACAATGTTTCATCCCCTGAACCAGAGAACGATCGAGAGTGGTATTGGTCGCAATAACCCCATCAATATTATGACGCACTAAACTGTCGGCCACCTGGGCCAACTCTTCTTCAGTGAGATCGGGAGCAATTTTAACGGCCACCGGCACATATTTATGGTGCTTCGCCTGGAGTTCATTTTGCTTATTTTTGATGGCGACTAATAAATCGTCGAGCGCTTCACCGTATTGCAGCGAGCGTAAACCCGGAGTATTTGGCGATGAAATATTAACTGCGATGTACCCGGCATAAGCATAGACTTTTTCCATACAAATCAGATAGTCATCTTTGCCCTGCTCGACTGGGGTGTCTTTGTTTTTGCCGATATTAATACCCAAAATGCCATCGAAATGCGCTTTCTTCACATTCTCGACCAGATGATCGACGCCGAGGTTATTAAAGCCCATGCGGTTGATCAGCCCTTCGGCCTCTACCAGTCGGAACAGGCGCGGCTTGTCGTTACCCGACTGTGGACGCGGTGTCACGGTGCCGATTTCGATGGAGCCAAAGCCCATCGCGCCAAGCGCATCAATGCACTCGCCGTTTTTATCCAGACCGGCTGCCAGACCCAGTGGGTTTTTAAAGGTTAATCCCATGCAGGTTACCGGTTTGTCCATCACCTTCTGGCGCACCAGCGCTTCGAGTGGGGTTCCCGTAATACGGCGTAATTGCTGGAATGTAAATTCATGAGCGCGCTCAGGATCGAGCTGGAAAAGGGCTTTACGAACGAAGGGGTAGTACATGAACTCTCCTGGATTCCCGGTGTGCAAACCGGGGGCGAATTATCAGCGATCGCAGCCGGAAAGGGAATTGACCTGAGGCAAAAAAAACGTCTCTCAACGCAATCGTTTCCTTTTTGCCCCGCGCGTTATTCGTTTTTTAGCATTTGTCTTGCAGATAAATCATTTAGCGGAATAAGCCGCCAGTGACACACTGCCTGTAAATGTTATCAATGTTAGATAAAAGCAAACAATTCGTTATAAGGAGCAGCTATGCGCATCATCACTCTGGCCGGAAGTCCGCGATTTCCCTCACGCTCCAGCGCCTTGCTGGAATATGCCCGTGAACAACTCACGTCGCTGGATGTGGAGGTGTGCCACTGGAATCTGCACAACTTTGAGCCGGAAGATTTACTCTACGCCCGCTTCGAGAGCCCGGCGCTTAAAGCGCTTAATGAGCAACTTAAAGACGCTGACGGGCTGATTGTGGCGACCCCGGTCTATAAAGCTTCGTTTTCCGGCGCGCTGAAAACCCTGCTCGACCTGCTGCCGGAGCGCGCGCTGGAGGGCAAAGTGGTGCTGCCGCTGGCGACAGGCGGCACCGTGGCCCATTTACTGGCGGTGGATTATGCCCTGAAGCCGGTTCTGAGCGCACTCAAAGCGCAGGAGATCCTGCACGGCGTGTTTGCCGATGACTCGCAGGTGCTCGACTATCAGCACAAGCCACACTTTACCCCGAACCTGCAAACCCGTCTCGACAGCGCGCTGGAGACCTTCTGGCAGGCGCTGCACCGCCGCGACGTGCAGGTTCCCGCCTTTGGTCATCTGAAAGGAGTCGCCCATGTTTAAATCCCTTGCCCGTTTAAGCCTGGCGGGCCTGGTGGCCCTCTCTGGCCTGGCGCATGCCGCAGAGCCCACGCCCGAGAGTCTGCGCATTGGCTATCAGAAAGGCAGCGTCAGCATGGTGCTGGCCAAAAGCCATCAGCTGCTGGAAAAACGCTACCCGGACACCAAATTCTCGTGGATTGAGTTTCCGGCAGGCCCGCAGATGCTGGAGGCACTGAACGTCGGCAGTATTGATCTGGGCAGCACCGGCGATATCCCGCCCATCTTCGCCCAGGCCGCTGGCGCAGATCTGCTGTACGTAGGTGCTGAACCGCCCAAGCCTAAAGCCGAAGTGATTCTGGTGGCCGAAGATAGCCCGATCAAAACCGTAGCCGATCTGAAAGGCCGTAAAATTGCCTTCCAGAAAGGCTCCAGCGCGCACAATCTGATTCTGCGTGCACTCCAGCAGGCGGGCCTGACCTTCAAGGATATTCAACCGGTTTACCTCTCCCCGGCCGATGCCCGCGCGGCCTTCCAGCAACATAACGTGGACGCCTGGGCCATCTGGGACCCCTACTACTCCGCGGCCCTGCTGCAGGGCGGCGTAAAAGTACTGAAAGACGGTGAAGATCTGAAAAAGACCGGTTCCTTCTATCTGGCTGCACGTCCTTACGCAGAAAAGAACGGTGAATTTGTGCAGGGGGTGCTGAACCTCTTTACCGAGGCCGACGCCCTCACCCAGAGCCAGCGTCCGGCCAGTATCACCCTGCTGGCGAAAACCCTCGGTCTGCCGGAGCCGGTCATCACCAGCTATCTCGACCACCGCCCACCGGGCGTTATTAAACCGGTTGATGCCCATACCGCGGCCCTGCAACAGGAGACCGCTGATCTGTTCTACGCCAATCGCCTGGTGCCGAAAAAAATCGATATCCGCGACCGTATCTGGCACCCCACTGCGCCACAAGGAGATAAGTCATGAGTCTGAATCTGTTCTGGTTTTTACCGACCCACGGTGATGGACATTATCTTGGCACCGAAACGGGTGCCCGCCCGGTCGACCATGCTTATCTGCAGCAGATTGCCCAGGCAGCAGACCGGATTGGCTTTACCGGGGTGCTGATCCCTACCGGCCGCTCCTGCGAAGACGCCTGGCTGGTGGCGGCGTCGTTGATCCCGGTGACCCAGCGTCTGAAGTTCCTTGTGGCCCTGCGCCCGAGCGTCACCTCCCCGACGCTGGCCGCGCGTCAGGCCGCCACCCTCGACCGCCTGTCGAACGGACGCGCCCTGTTTAACCTGGTGACCGGCAGCGATCCCCAGGAGCTGGCGGGCGACGGCGTCTTTTTAGATCATACCGAGCGCTACGAAGCTTCTGCTGAATTTACCCACGTGTGGCGTCGTCTGCTGGAAGGGGAGAACGTCACCTTCGAGGGCAAACATGTTCACGTTCGCGACGCGAAGCTGTTCTTCCCGCCGATCCAGCAGCCGCGTCCCCCGCTCTACTTTGGCGGATCGTCGGATGTTGCGCAGGATCTGGCCGCGGAACAGGTCGATCTGTATCTCACATGGGGCGAACCGCCTGAGCTTGTGAAAGAGAAAATCGAGCAGGTACGCGCCAAAGCGGCGGCACATGGTCGTAAAGTCCGATTTGGGATCCGCCTGCACGTGATTGTGCGCGAAACCAACGCAGAGGCGTGGCAGGCCGCTGACCGCCTGATTTCCCATCTGGACGATGCAACCATTGCGAAAGCGCAGGCCGCCTTTGCCAGAACCGATTCCGTCGGCCAGCAGCGGATGGCGTCACTCCATAACGGTAAACGCGAGAACCTGGAGATCAGCCCTAACCTGTGGGCTGGCGTCGGCCTGGTGCGCGGTGGCGCGGGCACCGCCTTAGTAGGTGATGGCCCCACCGTAGCGGCGCGTATTAACGAATATGCAGAGCTCGGGATCGACAGCTTTATTCTTTCCGGTTATCCGCATCTCGAAGAGGCGTACAAGGTCGGCGAACTTCTGTTCCCGCATCTTGACGTGGCGATCCCAGAGATCCCTCAACCGCAGCCACTCCAGCTTCAGGGCGAGGCAGTGGCTAACGATTTTATCCCGCGCAAAGTCGCGCAGAGCTAAGGAGGACGCATGGCTAAACCTGCCCAAAAATGGCTACTGCGCATCGCGCCCTGGCTACTCCCTGCGGGTATCGTCGTTATCTGGCAGCTGGCATCGTCGGTGGGTTGGTTATCGAGTCGCATTCTACCTTCCCCGGAAGGCGTAGTGGAGGCATTCTGGACGCTGAGTTCCAGCGGTGAGCTGTGGCAGCATCTGGCGATCAGCTCCTGGCGCGCGGCCATCGGATTCTCTATCGGTGGGTCGATCGGTCTGACGCTGGGGTTAATCAGCGGCCTGTCGCGCTGGGGCGAACGGCTGCTGGATACCTCGATTCAGATGCTGCGTAACGTGCCGCATCTGGCGCTGATCCCGCTGGTGATCCTGTGGTTCGGCATCGATGAAACCGCCAAGATATTCCTTGTGGTGCTGGGCACGCTGTTCCCGGTCTATATCAACACCTGGCACGGCATCCGTAATATCGACCGTGGGCTGGTGGAGATGGCGCGCAGCTACGGTTTATCCGGTTTCTCGCTGTTCCTGCACGTTATTTTACCCGGTGCCCTGCCCTCGATTATGGTCGGAGTACGGTTCGCCCTCGGGCTGATGTGGCTGACGCTGATCGTGGCAGAAACCATCTCGGCGAACTCCGGTATCGGCTACCTGGCGATGAACGCCCGCGAATTCCTGCAAACGGACGTGGTGGTGGTCGCCATTATTCTTTACGCCCTGCTGGGCAAGCTGGCAGACGTCAGCGCCCAGTGGATCGAACGCAGCTGGCTGCGCTGGAATCCGGCCTACTCGAAGAAGGAGGAACACGCATGAATACTGCCCGCTTAAATCAGGGGACGCCGCTGTTGCTCAATGGCGTCACTAAGCGCTACGGCGACAACACCATTCTTAACGAACTGGAACTGCACATTCCCGCCGGTCAATTCGTGGCGGTGGTGGGCCGCAGCGGGGGTGGTAAAAGCACCCTGCTGCGCCTGCTGGCCGGACTGGAGGCACCAAACGGCGGTGAGCTGCTGGCCGGTAATACCCCGCTGGCGGAGATCCAGGACGATACCCGAATGATGTTCCAGGACGCGCGGCTGCTGCCGTGGAAAACGGTAATTGATAACGTCGGTCTGGGGCTGAAAGGCAACTGGAAAGCTCAGGCGTTACAGGCGCTGGCCGCCGTCGGACTGGACAATCGCGCGGATGAATGGCCTGCCGCCCTTTCCGGCGGGCAAAAACAGCGCGTGGCGCTGGCCAGGGCGCTGATCCATCGCCCGGGGCTGCTGCTGCTGGATGAGCCACTGGGCGCGCTGGATGCGCTGACGCGGATCGAGATGCAGGATCTGATCGTCTCGTTATGGCAGGAGCACGGCTTTACGGTGCTGCTGGTGACTCACGATGTGAGCGAAGCCGTTGCTATGGCGGACCGGGTGCTGCTGATTGAGGAGGGCAAAATTGGGCTGGATCTGACGGTTGACCTTCCACGTCCTCGTCGGGTGGGTTCGGCGCGGCTCGCGGAGATGGAAGCCGAGGTTTTGGATCGGGTGATGAGGCGTGGAGTGACGGAGCGGCATTTCGCGACGGCTAATGCCTGATGCCCTCACCCTGGCCCTCTCCCACAGGGCTGAGGGATCCCCACAAAAAAATTGGCACGGTCGGCCCCCTCTCCATTCAGGGAGAGGGTTGGGGTGAGGGGGGGCATGCGGCTACGGTGATGGTTCCGTTCACTTTAAGTTCTGTGCTTCTCTGCCAGTCGCGTCACCCGTGAACGTGCCAGGGCGGCTCAATCGCCACCGCCCTGGCTACCCGGGCCCCCGGCAAGAAAATCGTCGCTACGCGATACCCTCAGCTTATTCCTTCCGGCTTCAGGTCGGGCGCGATCCTACATCCATGTAGGTCACGCCCTCTCGGCGCATCCATGCGCCTCGCCCCGGCC
>Ga0160473_100029_pt1 | contig 179987 bp, 149 predicted proteins | sample HID1975I_E11MG_FD_108217 | JGI IMG/M metagenome (GOLD analysis project Ga0160473, IMG submission 108217) | Enriched soil microbial communities from UW Madison campus, WI, USA - HID1975I_E11 MG | ecosystem: Environmental > Terrestrial > Soil > Unclassified | place: USA: Madison, Wisconsin...
CGCAGGCGACACGCTCAAGCTGCTGGGCGGCTCCACGGCCACCGGCGTGGGCGTGCGCCTGATGGTCGAGGGCACGCCCGTGGCCCTCTCGCCCAACGAGGCCTTCCACAGCGGCGGCACCGAGCTGGCACTGCAGAACACCGCCGCCACCGCAGCCCTCAAACAGATCCCCTTCAGCGCACAGTACGTCCAGACCGGCTCGAGCGTCACCCCAGGGTCCGTTCAGGCGCGTTCGCTGGTCAATATCTCGTACAACTGACCATAGGAAACCTGGGCGTGGCCGCGCCGAGCCTGCCGCGCATCTGCGTCACAGCCGCAGCGACCAGGTTTCCCCGACCAGCTGCCTGCCGAAGCCCTCGTACGGCTCGGCCTTTTCGAGCGTGAAGCCGCGCGCAGCATAGATGTGCCTCGCGGCGGCCAGCACGCTGTTGGTCCACAGCACGATCTTGCGGTATCCCCTGGCGCGGGCATAGGCGATGCATTCGTCGGTCAGCCGGCCGCCGAGGCCGAGGCCGCGCGCGTTGGGCGCCAGCAGCAGCAGGCGCAGCTGCGCGGTGGTGGCCGACTTGCGTGCCAGGAAGACCGACCCGACGCGCTCGCCTTCGAGTTCGGCGATCCAGCACTTTTCCCAGTCGGGCTGGAACTTGCGCACGAACCGCGCAGCGATGTCGGCCACCAGCGCTTCGAAGTCCATGTTCCACCCGTACTCGCGCGCATACAGCTCGCCGTGCTGCTGCACCACCCAGCCGATGTCGCCCGGCACAGGGTCGCGCAGCACCACCGTGCGCGTCGCGGCAGCGGCGCCGGCCGCCGGCGGCGCCAGCAGCGTCTGCATGGTCTCCATGGCCTGCACCAGCCGCTGGCGTTCAGGCGCCGCCAGGTGGGCAAGCTGGGCGGCGGTCTGCTCGCGCGACTTCTGCTGCAGCGGCTCGAAGGTGTCGCGGCCGGCCGCCGTCAACGCCAGCACGCTTTGCCGGCCGTCGCCGGCGTGGGTGCTGCGCTGCACCCAGCCGCGCTGCTCGAAGCGGCCGATCAGGCGGCTGATGTAGCCGGCGTCCAGGCCCAGTTCGCGCACCAGGTCGTTGGCGACGAGGTCCTGGCGGTGCGCCAGTTCGTACAGCACCCGCACCTCGGTGAGCGACAGGGAACTGCCCAGGTACGGTTCGAGCACGCCGATCTCGCGGGTGTAGAAGCGGTTGAAGCGCCGCATGGCCTTGACCGCCGGATCGGCAGGGGCGGGCGGGGCGACGGCGGCGGGTTCGGCGACGATGGCATTCATGCTTGCCATTGTCATATAAAGTACTTGCCAAAAGCAAATAAATGGCTTGCCGGTGCTGGCCAGGAGGAATGGCCTTCACGGGACAAGGACGGTGCAAAACCTTAAAATCAGGGGTTGCCCATTCGCGGCGCGCGCCTTCGGTACCCGTGTCGTACCTCCTTGCCTGCAGTACCGGCGCGCCGCAGCCTTTCCCCTCATCCATGAACGCCCCGCTCGACGTCTCCTTCTTTGCACGCGACGCCAAGCCGCTGACCAGCTACCGAAAGTACTGGGCGGCGCGCTTCGGCACGGCAAAGTTCCTGCCCACCACGCGGGCCGAGATGGATGCGCTCGGCTGGGACAGCTGCGACGTCGTCATCATCAGCGGCGACGCCTACGTGGACCACCCCAGCTTCGGCATGGCGGTGATCGGCCGCATGCTGGAGGCGCAGGGCTTTCGGGTCGGCATCATCGCGCAGCCCGACTGGCACAGCGCCGAGCCGTTCAAGGCGCTGGGCAAGCCCAACCTGTTCTTCGGCGTGACCGCCGGCAACATGGATTCGATGATCAACCGGTACACGGCCGACCGGAAGATCCGCAGCGACGACGCCTACACGCCCGGCAACGTCGGCGGTGCGCGGCCCGACCGCGCCGCCGTCGTCTATTCGCAGCGCTGCCGCGAGGCCTGGAACGACGTGCCGATCGTGCTCGGCGGCATCGAGGGATCGCTGCGCCGTATCGCCCACTACGACTACTGGCAGGACAAGGTGCGCCGCTCGATCGTCGTCGATTCGAAATGCGACCTGCTGCTCTACGGCAACGCCGAGCGCGCCATCGTCGAGGTGGCGCACCGGCTGGCCGCGCGCGAGCCGGTGCATGCGATCACCGACGTGCGCGGCACCGCCTTCGTGCGGCGCGACACGCCCGGGGGCTGGTTCGAGATCGATTCGACCGACGTCGACGCACCCGGGCGCGTCGATGCGCACGTCAATCCGTACCTGCTGGTGTCGGAGCAGGCCCGCGCGGCCGGCGCCACTTGCGCGCGCGACGACGAGGCGCAGGCCGTGGCCGATGCGGCGAACGCGCAGCCGGGCGACAAGGCCCTTGCCGCCGGCATGGCGGTGCAGCCCCTGCAGTTCGTGCCCAACCCCGCGCTGCGCGGCAAGGGCACCCACAAGGTGCCACCGCGCGACCGCTCGGTGATCCGGCTGCCGTCGTTCGAGCAGGTGCGCGCCGACCCGGTGCTCTATGCGCACGCCAACCGCGTGCTGCATCTCGAGACCAATCCCGGCAACGCCCGTGCGCTGGTGCAGGCGCACGGCGAGGGCGTGACGGCGCGCGACGTGTGGATCACCCCGCCGCCGATCCCGCTCACCACGGCCGAGATGGACCACGTGTTCGACCTGCCGTACGCGCGCAGCCCGCATCCGCGCTATGCCGACGAGCAGGGCGGCCACGACGGGCAGACCAAGATCCCCGCCTGGGAGATGATCCGCTTCTCGGTGAACATCATGCGCGGCTGCTTCGGCGGCTGCACCTTCTGCTCGATCACCGAGCACGAAGGCCGCATCATCCAGAGCCGCTCCGAGGAGTCGATCATCCGAGAGGTCGAGGAGATCCGCGACAAGGTCAAGGGCTTCACCGGCACCATCTCCGACCTCGGCGGGCCGACCGCCAACATGTACCGCATCGGCTGCAAGTCGCCCGAGATCGAGGCGGCGTGCCGCAAGCCCAGCTGCGTCTATCCGGGCATCTGCCAGAACCTTGCCACCAGCCACGATCCCCTGATCAGGATCTACCGCCGGGCGCGCGCGCTCAAGGGCATCAAGAAGATCCTGATCGGCTCCGGCCTGCGCTACGACCTGGCGGTGCAAAGCCCCGAGTACGTCAAGGAACTGGTGCAGCACCACGTCGGCGGCTACCTCAAGATCGCGCCCGAGCACACCGAGCAGGGCCCGCTGACGAAGATGATGAAGCCGGGCATCGGCAGCTATGACAAGTTCAAGCGCATGTTCGAGAAGTACAGCGAGGAGGCCGGCAAGAAGCAATACCTCATTCCGTACTTCATCGCCGCGCACCCGGGCACCAGCGACGAGGACATGATGAACCTGGCGCTGTGGCTCAAGAAGAACGGCTTCCGGGCAGACCAGGTCCAGACCTTCTACCCGTCGCCCATGGCCACCGCCACGGCCATGTACCACAGCAACCGCAATCCGCTGCGCAAGATCACGCGCGACAGCGAATCGGTCGACATCGTCCGTGGCGAGCGTCGCCGGCGCCTGCACAAGGCCTTCCTGCGCTATCACGACGCCAACAACTGGCCGGTGCTGCGCGAGGCGCTCAAGGCCATGGGGCGTGCCGACCTGATCGGCAACGGCAAGCAGCACCTGATCCCGACCTGGCAGCCGCTGACCGACGGCAGCTACCAGAGTGCGCGCCGCAAGAACTCCAGTGTCGCGGCCGACGCGACCCGCGACAACAAGGCCACTGGCGCCCAGCCGCGCAAGGGCCGCCTGCTGACCCAGCACACCGGCTTGCCCCCGCGCGACACCGGCAGCGCACGAGGCCCGGCGCGCAAGCCGCCGCAAGGCAGCGGCACCGCAGCGCGCAGCACCGGCAAGCGCCGCTGAATCTCCTCCATGTGGAGGAGGGCCGGCGCGCTTTTCGCGGCGCATGCGCGCATTTAAGAATTTGTTCGTATTTTCCTAAGCGTTTCTTAAAGACGCGGCGACGGGCCCGTTCCTAGACTTCATCTCCATCGGCGAGCGCACGGGGCGCTTTGTCGATGCAGACGCCACTACACAGGCAGAAAGAAGTCGGAAGGACCCTCATGAAGCAAGATTCCCGCGAACTGGCCGAAGTCCGGAACGCCGCCACGCTCGCCGTCCCACGCGAGAACCTCTACGCCGGCATCCACAAGGCGCTGCGCGCGCTGCTGTCGGACACCCTCACGGCCGTGGGCCGCATGGATGCACACGATGCGCTGGAACTGGCGCAGACCATGCAGCGCATGCTGCAGATGCTCGACCTGATGCGCTCGCACCTGCAGCACGAGAACGCGTTCGTCCATCCCGCGATGGAGGCCTGCGCGCCGGGCTCCAGCGAAGCAATCGGCGAGGACCATGAAGGGCACGTCGCCGAGATCGAGGCCCTTGCCGGCCAGGGCCGCGCGCTGCTCGACACGGACGCCGCGCAACGCGACGCGGCCGCCCACGCGCTGTACCAGCGGCTTGCGCTTTTCGTCGCCCACAACTTCGAGCACATGCACGTCGAGGAAACCCGGCACAACGAAGTCCTGTGGGCGAACTACAGCGACGCTGAACTCATGGCCCTGCATGGTGCGCTGGTCGCTTCCATCGCACCCGAGGAGATGATGCAGGTCATGCGCTGGATGGTGCCGTTCATGAATCCCGGCGAGCGGGCGGGCCTGCTCGGCGGCATGCGGATGCATGCGCCGGCGCCGGCATTCGCGGCCGTGCTCGCGGTCGCCCGGCCGCACCTCGATGCGCGCGAATGGGAAAAGCTGGCCGCCGCGCTCGCGTTGGCCCCGGCCGCCTGAGCGGCTTCAGTGCGCCGGCTGCACGCGCAGGAACGGCGCCAGCGTGGGCGGCTCGAAGTGGCCGAGCGTCAGGAAGTTGCTCAACGGCGCCAGGTCGTCCGGCACGGTCTCGGCGGGCAACTGCTCCAGGTAGGGGCGGCACGCCAGTTCGCGTGCCTTCTGCCGCTGCAGGCGTTGCGCCACGGCCCGCTCGCAGCGCGCACGCAGCAGCGCGTGCACTTTCTGTTCGGCGGTGAGCAGGCGCTGCCGGGCTCGCGCCCACGCGGCAAAGTCGGGCGTGGTCGGCCAGGACTTGACCGGCTGCAACGCCCAGAAGTCCTTGCTGCGACGATTCAGGTCGATGTAGGCGAGCTTGTCGGCAACGTAGGCCGCCTCGTGCTCGCGTACGGCCTGGATGCATTCTTCGCGCAAAGAAGTCATCTGGAAATTCCTGTCTGGTACCGCCAAGGATAAATGTTTCAAGTCGCAACATCACGACAATTCAACGTATTCATCGCTTGTTAATAGACGCGGTGTTCAACTTAAATCCTTCGATTTAATTGAATTAATTCCTTAGGATTAGTTCTTCCGAAGCCCCTGCAAAAGGCTCGGGAATAGGCGCGATCGAAGGGGGCGCCGAAACGCCTCAGGCGGCGATTTCCGCGAGCTTGACGGGCCGTTCCACGCTGAGCCTGAAGCGCCCGCGGCCAGTCTTTTCTATCGCCAGCCCGGGCCGCGTTTCCTGCAGCCGACGCTGCAGCAGCACCAGGCGCGCCTCGAGGTTGTCGGCCACGTCCGGCAGGCCGATGGCAGGGTCCAGGCGCAACTCGCGGTTGCTGAATTCGCTGCGCCCTTCCTGCGTGTATTCGCGCAGCAGCTTCCAGAGAATGGCGCCGGCCACGCCCTTGATGAGGTAGTTCTGGTCGATGAAGATGCTGTCGTTGGCGTCGTAGTGCCGCACCAGCAGGGGCGGGCCGGCCGGCACGCGCGGCGGCGCGGGCGCCGCCTTTGCCGGCGCCGCGGTGTCGGCGTCCGGCCCGGCATCGGTCTGCTGCAGGAGTTCCAGCGTGGCACCCAACTGCCCGGCGGCGGCCACCAGCGCGTCCTCGTCGGCGAAGCCGAAGCGCAGGTCTTCTTCGCTTTCGACGAACAGCACGCCCAGCAGGCGGTTGGACGACAGCAGCGGCACCGCCAGCTGGCTGCGCGGCTGCGCCAGTCCCGGGAACGCGATGTCGGTCTGCAGGCACAGCCCGGGCTCGATCTCCTGCATGCTGGCCCTGACCGCGTGGCTGTAGCTGGCGGCGTGCGTCATGTGGCTGATGCGCACCGGCGTGCGCTCGCGCGCCGCCACGCCGATCACGCCGTGACCCATCTCGATCTCGGCGCCGATGCCCGACTGCGCATAGCCGCAACTGGCCACCGTGTACAGGCGCTGCGTGGCCGCGTCGTGCATCAGCACCATCGCATGGCGCACGTCCATCTGCTGGCCCAGTTCTGCCAACGCCGCCTGCAGTGCCTCATCGGTAGCGGTGCAGCGCGACAGCCGCTCGGCCATGCGGCGCAGGCCGGCCAGCCGGTCCAGCCGCGGCGCCGGCTCGGGCAGCCGTGCGCCCGGCACGCTGTCGATGCGCAGCACCTCGTAGACGTCCGAGCCCAGCAGGCGGAACACGTCGGCCATTCCGCTGTACGAGGCGATGCCCGCCAGCTGCGCCTTCATGCCTTCGAAAAGGGGCCCGCTCGTCTCGGTGCGCAGGTAGCGCAGGTGCAGCCGGTAGAAGCCGATGGTGATCGGATCCATCACCAGCACCGTGCCGAAGGGGTGGGCCAGGATGTTGGCCCGGGTCTTGTTGAAGAACTGGAACGACAGCGCCACGTGGCGCGCGTCGACGTAGTAGACCTGCGAGAGATACGCCACGTTCGGCGTGCCGTCCGCGGCGCAGGTGGCCATCATGGCCGGGATCGCGCCGTCGAAGCAGGCGCGGATCGACTGCAGCGTGGCGCCCGCGCTTTCGTCGGTCATGGCGCGGCGCCGGGCAACGGCGGCAAGGCGGCGCCTGCCTTCGGGCCGGGCGTCTGGTCGAACGCGGCTTCCGGCCGGAAGCTGATGGCCACCAGGTCGTCCAGCTCGAAGGCCAGCATGGTGCGCACCACCTGCGCCTTGTAGCCGATCGAGCAGATCTCCCACTCCATCGCCTGCATGTAGCGCGACAGCAGAGGCAGGTCGTCGGGGCCGGCGGGCCGGCCGGTGACGCCGTGCGCCTTGACCTGCACCGTGCGATGGGTGCTCGGCGAGCTGAACACGACCGCGATCCGGCCGCTGGACGCCATGTCCTGCAGCAATTGCCGCGACTGGCTGCGCGCCAGGAAGACGGTGATCTCGCCGCCGTCGGGCGTAATGCCGCTGCCCACCGCGCGCATCAAGCTGGGCCGCTGCGCCGCATCGCAGGAGGCCACGATGGTGGACACCCCCTTGTCGATCATGCCGACCAGTTCGGGCGTGAGCAGAGGTGGCGGTGGCATGTCGGGTCAGGCGGCGGCGTCGTCTTCTGCCGGCGGCAGGGTGTGCAGGGGAATGTCCCGGCTGCGCGCCAGCGCGTCGACTTCGGCGCGGGTGCGCCCGCCGAGGAAGGCGGCCACGGCGGCGTGGGTGGCCGCGTCGAACATGGGTTCGCGGCCCGGCTCGGCCGGCACGCCGGCGGCCTCGCACAGGCGCATGGCGAAATGCGGCTCCAGCGCCGCGATTGCCACGCGCCCGTCGGCGCAGGGATAGACGCGGTAGCCCGCATGTGCGCCGCCGACGGCGCCGCTCGGGCGGGTCAGGCCCCACGTGTGCGGCAGCGCCAGGTAGTCCGCGGCCTCGGACAGGGCCACCTGCAGGTGCACTCCGCGGCCGGTGGCGGCGCGCTGCAGCAGCGCCTGCAGCACCGCCTCGCTGGCCATGACCGAGCCGGCCATGTCGGCAAACAGCGAAGGCGGCAGCGCGAGGCCCGTGACCAGCCCGGACTCGGCCTGGTAGGTCAGGTCGTGCCCGGGCTCGTCGGCGCGCGCGCCGGGTGCGCCGACGATCTCGACCAGCGACAGGCGGGGGTGGCGTTCGCCCAGGGCTGCCCAGTCCACGCCGAGCTTCGCGGACGCGGAGGGACGGAACGAGGTCAGCAGCACGTCGGTGCCGGCCAGCAGTTCGTGCAGGCTGGCCTGGCCTTCGGGCGTCTTGAGGTTGGCGCGGACCACTTCGACGCCATCGTGCATCTCGGCATAGGCGCGCGGGTTGTAGCTGTGCATCGGGTCGCTGCCGGACATGCCGGCAGGGGCGGGCGCCTCCAGTTTGGTGCAGCGCGCGCCCATGCGGCGGCAGCGCATCAGCGCGGCCGGGCCGGGCAGGTTCAACGCCAGGCTCAGGACGTGGATGCCGGCCAGAACGCCGGGGCGGGAGTCGGGGGATGAGGAAGGCATCGGACGATTCTGCAGCCTTTGCACGCGCGCGGACTATGCAATCTCCGCGCCACGCTCGGCAAGCAGCTCGCGCAGGACCGAGCGGTGGCAATGCGACTCGTCCTCGCAATAGCAGCCGACCGACAAGGCCGCCTGGTGCGACAGGGCGGCCAGCAGGTCCAGGCTGTGGCTGGCGTCCGGCTCGCCCATCTCGCGGCGGTAGGCGCGCACGAAGGCCTTCCATTCAGCCGGCGTGGCGGCCGCCTGGGCCTGCTTGACGGCCTGTGCGGATGGCGCGAGGTTGGGGTACCAGACGTCGTAGTAGTCCTGGGCGGCGAACTGCGACTTGGGCACCCCGCGCGGCGGCCGGCGTACCGTGCCGATGCGCAGGCCTTCGCCTGGCGCGCGCGGGCTTCCCAGGCGGACGATTCGGATGGGCATGACGCTGCGTTTCCTGAGTCGATGATGCGGCGCGGGTCGCCTTGGTGATCCGGCGGCGCCGCGGGGGCGACGATACTCGCGATCCGCATTCGACAGGAGACCCGCCACCATGCCTACCGCCAATACCCGTATCGAACGAACGCAGCATGCCGACGGCGTGGTGGAGCTGCAGCTGGCCCGCCCGGAGAAGATGAACGCGCTCGACCCAGCCATGTTCGACGGGCTGATCGAGGCCGGGGAGCGGCTCAAGTCCGACGGCGACGTGCGCGCCGTGGTCATTTCCGGCCAGGGCAAGGCGTTCTGCGCGGGGCTCGACATGCAGTCGTTCGCACGCATGGCGGACGATGCCGCCGGCGCGGCCGGGCTGCTGGGAGAATCGACGCGCGCTGCCGACATCCTGGTGCGCACGCACGGCATGTCCAATGCCGCGCAGCAGGTCGCCATGGTCTGGCGCGACGTGCCGGTGCCGGTGATCGCGGCGGTGCACGGCGCGGCCTTCGGCGGCGGCCTGCAGGTGGCGCTGGGCGCCGACTTCCGCCTGTTGGCGCCGGACGCGCAGATGTCCGTCATGGAGATCAAGTGGGGCCTGGTGCCGGACATGGGCGGCATGGTGCTGATGCGCGGCCTGCTGCGCGACGACGTGATGCGCGAGCTGACCTTCAGCGGACGCATCGTCGGGGCCGAGGAGGCGGTGCGCATCGGCCTGGGCACCCGCGTGTCGCCCGACCCGCGGGCGGAGGCCTTGCAGATGGCCGCCGCGATCGCGCAGCGCAGCCCGGACGCCATCCGTGCCGGCAAGCGCCTTCTGGCCGCCGCGGCCAGCCTGGATGCCGCCGGCCTGCTGCTGCGCGAATCGGTCGAGCAGAAGGCGCTCATCGGCAGCCCCAACCAGGCCGAGGCGGTTCGCGCCAACATGGAAAAGCGCGCGCCACGGTTCGCACCGGCCGGCGCCGCGCCGCACTAGGACGGGACGGGGCGGGGCGGCATCGTGCCGGCGGTCCGGGCGCGGACTGCCTATGGCTTTTGGCCGGCCGTGTGTACTTCTGGCTGATATCGGCCCACGCGGCGCCCGGCGCAGACTTCGCGGCACCGGACGCGCTGGTGCGGCCGGATGCCAGCCGGTTGCCGGCCCAGAAAAAGGGAAGACTCTCCATGCCATGGGCACCGGCTCACCCGGGCGTCTACGTCGAGGAAGTGCGCCAGCCAGCGGACACGATCGAAGCCGCGCCGACAGCCGTCACCGCCTTCGTCGGCCGCGCCGCGCTGGGCCCGCTGAACCAGCCTGTCGCCCTGGGCGACTTCGCCGCCTTCGAGCTCCTGTTCGGGGGCCTGCATGTCGACTGCACCATGGCCTACGCGGTGCGCGATTTCTTCCGCAACGGCGGAACCCGTGCCGTGGTGTTGCGCCTCGCGCATGCCGACGCGCGGGCGGCCACCGTCACGCTCCCGTGCAATGGGCACCGCGTCGAATCGCTGGTGCTGCAGGCACGCAGCGCCGGCGCCTGGGGCCTGGGGCTGAGCGCCGCCATCGAGCACGAGCCCGGCCGCGCCGTACCGGGGCCCGGGCCGGCGCCATCCAGGCGCGGGCCGCGATTCGACCTGCACCTGCGCTGGCAACGCGCCGCCGGCGATGCCGTGGAGGAAGTGTTCCACGCAGTCTCGACCGCGCCTGGGGACGAGCGGTACCTGCCCGACGTACTGGCGCGCGAGTCCACGCTGGTGCAGGTGCGCGGGCGCATGCCGGCCCAGCGGCCGGCCAGCACCGTGCGCCGGCTGGACGGCCGCCGCGAGGTCGCCTGGCTGCGCGCCGACGCCGGCTCCGGATCCGACGGCGGCGCCCTGGAGGAGGCGGACCTGCTGGGCGACCCGGCCGCCGGGACCGGCCTGCATGCGCTGGCACGCGCGGGTACCGCGTTCAACCTGCTGTGCATCCCGCCGCCGGTGCGCGACGCCAACACCCTGCCATCGGACTACGCGCCGGTGCCGCTGCCCGTGCTGGAAGCCGCGCTCGCCCTGTGCGTGCAGCGGCGCGCGATTCTGCTGGTGGACCCCGATCCGCGCTGGAGCGCCTCCGCCGGGCGTTCGGTGGTGCGCACCATCGACAGCTGCGCGGCGCTGCGCTCGGGCGGCGCGCAGATGCGCAATGCGGCGCTCTACTTTCCCTGCCTGCGCCAGGTCGATCCGCTGCGCGAGGACCGCGTGGACACCTTCGTACCGAGCGGCGCGGTGGCGGGCGTCATTGCCCGCACCGATGCGCGCGTCGGGGTGTGGAAGGCGCCGGCCGGCATGGAGGCCGTGCTGGCCGGCGTGCAGGACCTGCAGATCGAGCTGGGCGACAGCGAGAGCGACAGGCTCGGCGAGGTCGGCGTGAACTGCCTGCGCATCCTGGGCGCCGGCGACCGGGTGATCTGGGGCGCGCGCACCCTGCGCGGCGCCGACGAACTGGCCGACGACTACAAATACCTGCCCGTGCGGCGACTGGCGCTGTTCCTGGAGCAGAGCATCGAGCAGGGCACGCGCTGGGCGACGCTGGAGCCCGGTGGCGAGGCGCTGTGGGCCCGGCTGCGCCAGGCCGTCGGCGCATTCATGCAGGACCTGTTCCGCCAGGGCGCGTTCCAGGGCGGCAGCGCGGCGGAAGCCTGGTTCGTGCGGTGCGATGCCACGACCATGACCCAGGCCGACATCGATGCCGGCAGGCTCGTCATCCTGGTGGGCTTCGCGCCCGTGAAGCCGGCCGAATTCGTGATCATCCGGATCGGCCTGCACGGGCGGCGCCCGGACGCCTGAGCCCGGGCCTTCAGCCCTTGGCGACCGGATGGTTCGCCATCAGCTCCAGCGCCTGGACCAGTGCCGAGTGGTCCTTGTCGCCCAGGCCGTTGGCGGCGCAGGCATTCATCAGTTGCGCGGCGCCGGAGGTCTGCGGCAGGGCCACGCCGAGTTCCTTCGCCCCCTGCAGCGCGAGATTCAGGTCCTTCTGGTGCAGCTTGATGCGGAAGCCCGGGTCGAAGGTGCGCTTGATCATCCGCTCGCCGTGCACCTCCAGGATGCGGCTGGAGGCAAAGCCGCCCATGAGCGCCTGGCGCACCTTGGCCGGATCGGCCCCGGCCTTGGAGGCGAACACCAGCGCCTCGCCCACGGCCGCGATGTTCAGCGCCACGATGATCTGGTTGGCGACCTTGGTCACCTGCCCGGCGCTGACGCCGCCGACCAGCGTGATGTTCTTGCCCATCTTTTCCAGCAGCGGGCGCACCCGCTCGAACACGTCCGGCTCGGCGCCGCACATGATGGTCAGGCTGGCCGCCTTGGCGCCCACTTCGCCGCCGGAGACGGGGGCATCGACGTAGTCCGCGCCGGCCTCGTTGATGCGGCGCGCGAATTCCTTGGTGGCAATCGGCGAGATGGAACTCATGTCCACCACCACCTTGCGCGGCCCGCCGGCGCCGGCGAGTCCGGCGGCCACGCCCTGGGCGCCGAACAGCACCGCCTCGACGTCCGGCGTGTCGGGCACCATGAGGAAGATCACCTCGGCCTGGCGGGCCACTTCCTCGGCGCTGGCGCAGGCCGTCGCGCCCGACTGGGCCACGACGTCCGGCACCTTGCTGCGCGTCTTGACGAACAGCTGGTGGCCGGCGTCGACCAGATGCATTGCCATGGGCGTGCCCATGATGCCGAGGCCAATAAAGCCGATGTTCATTCGGTTCTCCTTGTCGGGGGTTGGAGGTTGGTTCAGTAGCTGGCGCCGCCGGCCGCCGGCGCCGGCGTGGCGCGCATGCGTGCCAGGGCCTGCTGCGCGCCGGCCGCCATCAGGCGGGCGTCGGAGCCGACGGTGACGAAGCGAAAGCCCTTGGCCACGCGCGCGGTGGCCACTGCCGGATCGCCATTGTGGATGCCGGCCACCAGGCCGTGGGCGCGGGCGCGCTCGAGAATGTGGTCGATGGCCTGCTGCACGGGCGGGTCGCAGTCGTCGAACACCGGGCGGCAACCCAGCGCCAGCGACAGGTCGGACGGCCCGATGTAGACCGCGTCCAGGCCTTCCACCGACAGGATGTCGTCGAGGTTGTCCAATGCCTGCGCGGTCTCGATCATGGCGAAGGTCACGATGGTGTCGTTGGCATGCGCGGGATAGTCCGCGCCGCCGTAGAGCAGGGCGCGGATGGGGCCGAAGCTGCGCGTGCCGCGCGGGGCGTAGTGGGTCCAGGCGACCAGCTTCTGCGCGTCCTCGCGGGTGTTGACCATCGGGCAGATCACGCCGTAGGCGCCGGCGTCCAGCGTCTTCATGAGCACGCCGGGCTCGAGCCACGGCACGCGCACGATCGGCACCGTGGGCGTGGTGGAGATGGCCTGCAGCATGGTGACCATGGCCGGGTAGTCGATCACCCCGTGCTGCATGTCGATGGTGAGCGTGTCCCAGCCCTGATGGGCCATGGTCTCGGCCGAGAAGCTGTTGGGTATGGCCAGCCAGCCGTTCACGGCCGCCTGGTCGGCCTTCCACATTTCGCGCAATCGGTTCGCTCGCATGGACGTTTCTCCTGAGGGTGGAATGGCGATGATGCGCCGGTTCGGTTCAGCGCACGAAGGCGGGCCGCTTTGGGTCGAAGGTCCAGCCGGGCAGCAGGGCCTGCATGGCGATGGCGTCGTCGCGCGCCCCCAGGCCGTGCTGCTTGTACAACTGGTGCGCCTTCTCGACCTCGACCATGTCGAGCTCGACGCCCAGGCCCGGCTTGCCGGGCACCTGCACCATGCCGCCTTCGATGCGCAGCGGCTCCTTCGTCAGGCGCTGGCCGTCCTGCCAGATCCAGTGCGTGTCGATCGCCGTGACCTTGCCGGGCGCGGCGGCGCCCACGTGCGTGAACATGGCGAGCGACACGTCGAAATGGTTGTTCGAGTGCGAGCCCCAGGTCAGGCCCCAGTCGCGGCAGGTCTGCGCCACGCGCACCGAGCCGGCCATGGTCCAGAAGTGCGGATCGGCCAGCGGGATGTCGACCGACTGCAGCGACAGCGCATGCACCATCTGGCGCCAGTCGGTGGCGATCATGTTGGTGGCGGTGGGCAGGCCGGTGGCGCGGCGGAACTCGGCCATGACCTCGCGCCCCGAGAATCCATCTTCCGCTCCGCACGGGTCCTCGGCGTAGGCCACCACGCCGCGCATGCGCTGGCCCAGCCGGATCGCGTCCTTGAGCAGCCAGCCGCCGTTGGGGTCGAGCGTCACGCGTGCTTGCGGAAAGCGCTCGTGCAGCGCCACGACGGCGTCGACTTCCTCGTCGCCGCGCAGCACGCCGCCCTTGAGCTTGAAATCGTTGAAGCCGTAGCGCTCGCGCGCCGCCTCGGCCAGGCGCACGATGGCCTCGGGTGTCATGGCCTCTTCGTGGCGCAGGCGCGACCAGGCATTGTCGGCGCCGGGTTCGCTGGCGTAGGGCAGGTCGCTCTTGCTGCGGTCGCCCACGTAGAACAGGTAGCCGAGCATTTCCACCGCGTCGCGCTGCTGGCCTTCGCCGAGCAGGGCCGCCACCGGCACGTCCAGGTGCTGGCCGAGCAGGTCGAGCAGCGCGGACTCGATGGCGGTCACCGCATGGATGGCAGTGCGCAGGTCGAAGGTCTGCAGGCCGCGGCCGCCGGCGTCTCGGTCGGCGAAGGCGCGCTGCACCTGTTGGAGCACGCGCTGATGCGCCCCGATGGGCTGGCCCACCACCAGCGCGGCGGCGTCGTCGAGCGTCTGGCGGATCTTCTCTCCGCCGGGCACCTCGCCCACGCCGGTGCGGCCCGACGAATCGGTCAGCACGAGCAGGTTGCGGGTGAAGAACGGGGCGTGCGCGCCGCTGAGGTTCAGCAGCATGCTGTCGCGGCCGGCGACCGGGATGGCGCGCAGCGCCGTGATGACGGGCGTGGAGGTTGGCATGGGGGTTCTTGTCAGTTGGCCGTGATGTTGCCGGTCTCGATCACCTTTTTCCAGCGCTCGTACTCGCTTTTCTCGAAGGCGGCGAACTGCTCGGGCGTGTTGGCGACGATCTCGAAGCCCAGCGCGTCGAACTGCTTGCGCACCTCGGGCTGGTTGAGCGCGGCGACCATTGCGTCGTGCGCCTTCCTGCGCACGTCCGCCGGCAGGCCCTTGGGCGCGACGACTCCTTGCCAGGAATAGACGTCGACGCCCTTGACGCCGGCTTCGGCCATGGTGGGCACGTCCGGCAGCGCGGGCGAGCGCTTGTCGCCGGTGACGGCCAGGGCGCGCAGCTTGCCGGCCTTGACGTGTGTGATGACGGCGTTGATGTTCTGGAACGAGGCGTCCACCTGGCCACCCAGCAGGTCGGAGATGGCCGGCGCGCCGCCCTTGTAGGGCACGTGAACGCCGGTGGTGCCGGTCTGTTGCCAGAACAGCTCCACCGTCAGGTGGTCGCTCGAGCCGTTGCCGGACGAGGCGAAGGTCAGCTTGCCCGGGTTCTTCTTTTCCGCGGCGATGACGTCGGCCACGGTCTTGAAGGGCGAGGCTTCGGGCACGACGAGCAGGTTCGGCGCCTGCACGGCCACGGTGATGGTGTCGAAATCCTTGATCGGGTCGTACGGCAGGCCCTTGATCAGGTGCGGCGCGATGACCAGCGGCCCGAGGGACGTGACCAGGAACGTGGTGCCGTCCGGCGCGGCGCGCTTGACCATGGCCGCGCCGATGGTACCGGTGGCGCCGGCCTTGTTGTCCACCACGATGGTGGTGCCGAGCTTGGCGCCCACCTGGGTCGAGAGAGTGCGGGCCACCATGTCGGTGGAGCCGCCGGGCGGGAAGGGGACGAGCAGCGTGACCTGCTTGTCGGTCCAGGCCTGGGCGTTGGCCGCGACGGCGGCCACGCCGAGTGCGAAGGTGCACAGAAGTCGCTTCATGAAGGTCTCCTTGGGGGCCGCAGGCACGCGGCATTGAATGGGGGCCAGGTGCGGCTGGTAGCGCTACCAGGCACGCACGCATGGTAGCGCTACCGAATTGGGCGGAGATAGCGGGTTTACCCGGTCCTTGCGCGGCTCAGGTCGTCTGGCGCTCGATGATGGAAAAGCCGATGTCGACCACCGGCGGCCCCTCGGCGCGGCCATCCACCCGGTCCAGGATGAAGCGCGCGGCCTGGCGGCCGATCTCCGCGCCCTTGATGTGCACGGAAGTCAGGGCGGGGTGCACGTCGGCAGCGAATTCGAGGTCGCCGAAGCCGACGATGGCGAGCTGCCGCGGCACGTCGATGCCGCGTGCCTGCGCCTCGGTGAGCACGCCCAGGGCCAGCAGGTCGGAGCTGCAGAAGATCGCGTCGACCTGCGGCGCGCGCGCCAGCAGGCGGCCCAGGGCTTCGCGCCCGCTGCGCAGCGTCGTCGGGGCGGGCACCACCTCGGCCAGTGCGGGGTCGAGGCCGAGCGCCAGCGCCTCGCCCTGGAACGCCTGCAGCCGTCGCGCGGCCCGTTCGTCGTCGCCCACCACGATGCCCAGGCGCCGGCGCCCCTTGGCATGGAAGAACCCGGCCACCCGCCGGCCCACCTCGGGGTGTGAGAACCCGACCAGCATGTCGATGGGCGTGGGGGTCAGGTCCCAGGTCTCGACCACGGGAATACCGGAGGCCACGAGCAGCTTGCGGGCCGACGGCGAATGCATCACCCCGGTGACGACGATGCCGTCGGGGCGGCGGCCGATGATCGCCTCGAGCAGGGCGCCTTCGCGGTTGTCGGCGTAGCCCGTCTGTCCGAGCATCAGGTGATAGCCCGCGTCGGCCAGGGCCTGGGTCAGTGCCTCGATGGTCTGAAGGAACACCGGGCCGGCGATGGTAGGCACCACCGCCGCCACCAGCCGGCTGCGCGCCGACGCCAGCGCGCCGGCCATGCGATTGGGCACGTAGCCGGTGCGGGCAATGGCTTCCTGGACGCGCTTGAGGACGTCGGGCGACACCAGCGCCGGCGTATTGACTGCGCGCGACGCCGTGATCGGCGCGACGCCGGCCATGCGGGCGACGTCGTGAAGGGTGACGGCACCGCTGCCGCGACGGGCGCGCCGGGGGCGAAAGACTCCGTCGGACATGGCGTCGCATTGTAGAGAGTGCCGGAAAAACAGGAGACAGCGCTACCAGTGGCCAATGAACAACAGACCGGTTTGTTGTCTGCAACGTTTTGCTTAACAACTTGTGGTTGTTTGAAAGCTTAGGTATCCCGCATGTTCGCGCCATCGGCCATTCGGCCGATCCGAATGCGTAATTACGGTGCGTCCAGAGTGGCGTCGGGCGCGGTTGCGGTGCGCTTTTCGGACCATTTGAGCGCATCGGCGACCTCTACGATTCGTCACCTCCTTGTCAATTTCGGCCTCTTTAATGGAATTGCCGACGGGGTCCGCCACTCGCGCAGCGCAGTGGAAAGATGAATCCCTAAGCATTCAAAAGGTCGATTGGCATCGAAGTTGCCTTTGCCCGGTACCAAGAGAAAGTGAGGAGACATACGCCCCGGCTACGGTCGGTTACATGTGAATCGAATAGATCCTCGGGAGCTAATGAATGCTGTCTGGTTCTGCTACTGGCTTCCGTGAGTCCTCACTGCCAGCGCTCGGAAAGCTCAACCCTCTTCTGGGCCTGGTTCTGCGCACGGGCGATCTGGTCTTCTTCGTGGTCGCCGGCATCCTGGCCTATGCGGCGCGGTTCGGCACAGAGCAGCTGAGCCCCGAATATGCGCATGCGATCAGCCGCGGCGTGCTGTTCGCGTTGATCATCCTCAACGGCAGTTCTCTCTATCGCCACTGGCGCGGTCGCACGGTCGCGGCGGAACTGCTCAAGGTCCTCACCTTGTGGCCGTTCATGTTCTGCATGATGGCCGTGTATGCGCTGGCCATGCGCGACGGACAGGACACCTCGCGCCTGTGGTGGGCTTGCTGGATGCTGTTCAGCATCACGGGCTCGGTGCTTCTGCGCGCGGCGGTGCGTGCGCGGTGGACGCGGGCCGGGCAGGTGGACGTGCGCCAGTCGGTCGTCGTCGGCGCCAATCCCGAGGCGCAACGCCTGGTCGACGCGATCCGCAGCGACGACCTGTGCGGCATCAACGTGCGCGGCTGGTTCTCCACCCACGCGGATCGCGGCGAACTGACCGGCGCACCCATGCTGGGCCGGCTCGACAACCTGGCCGACTACGTCGAGTCGCGTCCGGTCGACCTGGTCTGGCTGGCATTGCCGATGCGCGACCAGGCGAAGATCTCGTTCGCCCTCAGCCAGCTCAGGCATTCGACGGCCGACATCAAGCTGGTGCCCGACCTGTTCGGCCTGCACCTGCTCAACCACTCGGTCGAGGAAGTGGCGGGCCTGCCGGTGATCACGCTGCAGCAGACGCCGCTGCAAGGCGCCGCGCGCCTGACCAAGGCGGTGGAGGATCGGCTGCTGTCGCTCGCGATCCTGCTGCTGATCTCGCCGCTGATGCTGGCGGTCGCCATCGCGGTCAAGCTCAGCTCGCCCGGGCCGGTGTTCTACCGGCAGGAGCGCGTGAGCTGGAACAACAAACGCTTCTGGATGTACAAGTTCCGCTCGATGCCGGTGGACGCGGAGCAGAAGTCCGGCGCCGTGTGGGCCAAGCCGGGCGAATCGCGATCGACGCGTGTCGGCGCCTTCCTGCGCAAGACCAGCCTCGACGAACTGCCCCAGTTCTTCAACGTCCTGATCGGCGACATGTCGATCGTCGGGCCGCGTCCCGAGCGGCCGGTGTTCGTGGAGCAGTTCAAGAACGAGATCCCGGACTACATGAAGAAACACATGGTCAAGGCTGGAATCACGGGTTGGGCGCAAGTCAACGGCTGGCGCGGCTCCACCGACCTGTCCAAGCGCATCGAGTGCGACATCTACTACATCGAGAACTGGTCGCTCGTCTTCGACCTGAAGATCATCGCGCTCACGCTGTTCAAGGGTTTCGTCAACAAGAACGCCTACTGACGCATCGCGTCGCAGGCAAGGGAAGGTATTTCCATGAAGGTTGCGTTGGTCCATTACTGGCTCGTCGGCATGCGCGGGGGCGAGAAGGTCCTCGAGGTGCTGTGCGACCTGTATCCGCAGGCGGACATCTTCACGCTGGTGTGCGATCCGGAGGCCATCTCGGAGAAGCTGCGGCGCCATCGCATCACCACATCGTTCCTTCAGAAGATCGGCGGCGTGCGGCACTACCAGAAGATGCTGCCCCTGATGCCCTATGCGCTCGAGTCGTTCGACCTGACCGGCTACGACCTGATCATCTCCAACGAGGCCGGCCCGGCCAAGGGTGTCATTCCGGCGCCGGGCGCCATGCACATCTGCTACTGCAACTCGCCGATGCGCTACATCTGGGACCTGTACCCGCAGTACCGGGCGGCGGCCGGGCCGCTGACGCGCGCGGTGATGTCGCTGACGGCGCCGTCGCTGCGCCAGTGGGACGTCAGCACCTCGCACCGGGTGGATCATTTCATTGCCAACTCGGCGTACGTCGCCCAGCGCATCGAGCGCTACTACCGCCGCTCGGCGCATGTCGTGCACCCGCCGGTGAACCTGCCACGCTTCGCCGCGGCAGAGCAGGCCGGCGACTACTACCTGTGCGCCGGCCAGATCACCCCCTACAAGAAGATCGAGATCGCGGTGGAGGCCTGCAGCCGCATGGGGCGGCGCCTGATCGTCATCGGCAGCGGTGCCAGCCCCGCGCTGCAGCGCCTTGCCGGCCCGACGGTGGAGTTTCTCGGCCGGGTCGACGACAAGACCATGGCGCACCACTTCGCGCATTGCAAGGCGTTGCTGTTCCCCGGCGTGGAGGACTTCGGCATCGTGCCGCTGGAGGTGATGGCCAGCGGCCGGCCCGTGATCGCCTTCGCCAAGGGCGGCGCGCTGGAGACCGTGGTCGACGGCAGCACCGGGCTGTTCTTCAACGACCAGTCCGCCGAAGGCCTGATGGAGGCGATCGAGCGCTTCGAGGCGGCCAAGGAGCCGATCCGTCCGGATGTGCTGCAGGCCCACGCGCGCACGTTCGACACGGCGGTGTTCCGGTCGCGAATGGCCGAACTCATCGACTCGCTGGTCGCGGGCAACGAGCAGATGGTCGCCTGAGCGGCGCAGCAGCATGGAAGCCATCCCCATCGCATTGTTCTGGAGCATCGCCCTGTGGTGCATGTTCCAGCGCAAGCATGCGTTGCTGTACCTGTTCTTCGCGTCCATGCCGTTCGGCTCGTTCGCCGTCATTCCCACGCAGATCACCGGCGGGCTGACGCTGACGCCGACGCCCATCGTCGCCGTGCTGCTGATCGCCCGCCACGTGCTCGGCGCGGGCGGCCTGACCTGGACCGTCGATGCGGCGCTCAAGGCCTCCGGGCTCCTCACGCTGTTCCTGTTCTGGGTGGTGGCCGGCGTCACCACCTTGTTCATGCCGCGCTTCTTCGCCGGCGCGGTGACCATCGTGCCGGTGCGGGCAGGGGCCTTGTCCGACACCGCGCCGCTGGTGCCCACCACGCAGAACCTTTCGCAACTCGTGTACGTCAGCATCTCGGTGCTGGCGGTGTTCACCTTCGCGCGCCTGCTGCGCCCGGCGGACATGCGCCGGCACGCGCTGGCGGCCCTGTGCCTCGGGGCGGCGATGACGGTGTTCACGGGCGCGGTGGACCTGGCGTCGCAGCACCTGCCGATCGGGCCGATGCTGGAGCTCTTCCGCACCGCCAGCTACGCGTTGCTGACCGACGTGGAGATACTCGACGCCAAGCGCGTGGTCGGGCTGATGCCGGAGGCCTCGTCCTTCGGCAGCCTGGCGCTGGGGTTCCTCGCCGTGCTCTATTTCTTCCGTCGCGCCATGCCGCGCGGCCGCATGCGGCAGACCGTCGTGCCGGGTCTGATGGCCCTGCTGGTCGCCATGGTGTTCCTGTCGACCTCGTCGGCTGCCTACCTGGGCTTCGGCCTGCTCGGTGCGGCCGCGGTAGCCGACTGGTGCTGGCGCATGGCCGGCACGAGCCCGCGCCACCCGCTGCGCCGCGGCCTGGCGACCGAGTTCTGGCTCGGCGCGGCCGCCATCTGCGTCGTCGCGCTCATCGTCATGGCGGCGCCGCGCCTGCTCAACCCGGTGCGCGAGATGTTCGACATGATGGTGCTGCAGAAGTCCAACAGCGATTCGTTCGAGGAGCGCAACATGTGGACCCGCGTGTCGCTGCAGGCGCTACTGGCCACCGACGGGCTCGGCGTCGGGCTTGGCAGCACGCGTTCGTCCAACTTCGTGGTGGCGCTGGCCAGCAGCGCGGGCGTGCTGGGCGCGGCGTGCTATTTCCTGTTCGTGCTCCAGTGCCTGGCGCTGCGGCGGCCGACGGTGGGCGACGTGCAGGGGCAGGCATTGCTGTCGGCCATCCGCTGGTCGTACCTGCCGGCGTTCTTCACCAGCCTGACGATCGGCACGACGCCGGATTTCGGGCTGTTCAACGCATTCTTCTACGGCTTTGCCGTGGCGATCACGCACAAGGGTGTGCAGCGCGCGGCGGTGCAGGCCGGCGTGAGCAGCAGGCGCGCCCTGCCGGTAAGGAGCGCGCATGCCCAGACCTGAGTCGCCGAGCCTTGCCAGCCGGGCGGTCGGCGCCGGCGCCTGGACCGTCGGTTCGCGCCTGACCGCCAAGCTGATCGACCTGGCCATGCTGCTGTGCCTTGCCCGCTTCCTCGGGCCGGCCGAGTTCGGCCTGGTGGCCATGGCCATGGCGGCAGTCTTCATCATCGAGGCGCTGTTCGACCTGCCCATGGCCGCGGCCCTGATCCGGGTACCGGAACTGACGGCCGACATGCTGCACACGGCCTTCACGCTGAGCCTGCTGCGGGGCCTGCTGGTGGCGCTGCTGCTGATCGGGGCGGCGTGGCCGCTGGCGGCTTTCAACGACGAGCCGCGTTTGGTCTCCTTGCTGGCCGTGCTGGCGCTGGCGCCGGCGATGCGAGGCCTGGTCAGCCCGCGCATGGTGGAGTTTGCGCGGGCCTTCAACTTCCGCCCCGACGCGGTGACGGAACTGTCGGGCAAGGCAGTCGCGTTCGTGGTTTCGGTTTCCATCGCGGCGACGACGCGCAGCTACTGGGCGATCGCCGCGGCCACCGTCTGCGCGCCGCTTGTGGCGACGCTGATGTCCTATGTCATGGCGCCGCTGCGGCCGCGGCTGACGCTCGCGCGGTGGCACTACTTCTCGAGCCTGATCGGCTGGAACTTCGTGTCGCAGCTGTGCGCGGCGCTCAACTGGCAGATCGACCGCCTGCTGCTGCCGCGCTTCACGACCGCGCCGGCGTTCGGCCAGTACGCCATGGGCAAGCAGGTGTCGGAAATCCCGATGCAGGCCTTGCTCCAGCCCCTGAGCCGCCCGGCCATGCCGGCGCTTGCGTCGGCCGGCGCCGCGCGTGCGTCGCGCTACCTGCAGTTCTCGCATGCCATCTCGCTGGTGATGGCGCCGGTCCTCGGGCTGCTGCTGCTGTGGCCGGAGGTGATGGTGCGCGTGGCGCTCGGCCCGGCCTGGCACGAGGCCGCCCAATGGCTGCGCTGGATCAGCGCGGTGGCCTTGCTGTCGCTGCCCACCGTGCTGATGGGCGCATTGGCCATGACGCTCGACCGCACGCGCTGGGTCGCCGTCCGGACGCTGATCGAACTGCTGGTCCGGGCGCCGCTCGTCTGGCTCGGCGCCGCGCAGTTCGGCATTCCCGGTGCCATCGCGGGCAGTGCGGTGGCCACGCTGGCGGGCATGGTCAGCACGCTGTTCATCGTGCGTCGCCTGATCGCCGTCAGCCTTGCGGCGCAGCTCATGACGCTGCTGCGGCCCTTGCTGGCGACCTTGCCGGCCGGCGCCTTGTTGTGGCTGACCAAGCCCGTGGTGATGGCCGCGCCCGGCCTGGTCGGGCTGCTGGCATGGAGCGTGTTCATCGGGCTGCTCTACCTGCTGCTGTTCGCGCTGTCGGCCTGGGTCGCCTGGCACCTGGCCGGCCGCCCGGCGGGCCTCGAGCAGCATGTCTTCGACAAGGTCCGCGCACGCTTCGCGCGGACCCGCGCCGAGGCGCGAACGCGGCCCCCGGGCCGCGCGATGGGAACCCATGCAAAGTAATCCGATCGATTCTCCGCCGAGCGCGGCATCCGGCCGCGGCCTGGTCATCAACGGCAAGTTCCTGCAACCGTCGACCAGTCGCTCGGGCGTCTATCGCGTCGCGCGCGAACTGCTGGTCGCGCTGGACAGCGTGCTGGCCAACAACCCGGCGCTGGCCGCCGCCATGCCGTGCCGCGTGATCATTCCGAGCGCGCCGGATCCAGGACTGCGCCTGTCGCATATCCAGATCGAGACCGACGAACTGGCGCCCGGCGTCGGCCAGTTGCGCCGGCGCCTCAGGGGCGTTCTCTGGGAACAGTTCGCGCTGCCCCGGCTGGCCCGGGGCGACACGCTCGTGAGCCTGTGCAACATCGGCCCCATGGGCTATGGCAACGCCTTCACGCTGGTCCACGATGCGCAGGTCTACAGCAGCCCCGAGTCCTACTCGCGCGCCTTCCGCAGCTGGTACCAGCTGGTGCTGCCGCGGCTTGGCAGGCGCAACAGGTCGCTGCTGACGGTGTCGGATTTCTCGCGGCGGCAGCTGGCGCACTTCGGCGTGGCCGACGCCCGGCGCATCCAGGTGATCCACAACGGGTGCGACCACGTGCTGCGGCTCACGCCGGACGCGGGGACGGTGGAATCGGCCGGGCTGTCGGGCAAGCGTTATGTGCTGGCACTGGCCAACACGCAGCCGCACAAGAACGTTCAGGTGCTGTTGAAGGCGTTCCAGTCGGAGGCGCTGCGCGGCGTCACGCTGGCGCTGTTCGGGCCCGCCCGGCGCGAAGACTTCGAGCGCCAGGGCCATGCGGTTCCGCCCAACGTCGCGTTTCTTGGCTTCGTCAGCGACGAGGAGCTGGCAGGCTTGTTGGGGCAGGCGAGCGCGCTGGCTTTTCCGTCCACGACCGAGGGGTTCGGCCTGCCGCCGCTGGAGGCGATGCTGCTCGGCTGTCCGACCATCGCCGCGCCCTGTGGTGCGCTGCCCGAGGTCTGCGGCGACGCCGTGCTGTGGGCCGATTCGCAGGACGCTGCGCAGTGGCAGCGCCAGATCCTCCGGCTGTGCGACGACGACGCCCTGCGCCAGGACATGCAGCGGCGCGGGCGCGCGCATGCCGCGCAATTCACGTGGGAGCGGGCCGCGCGCCGCCTGCTCGACACCGTGCTGGGCGAGCCGCTGGCCGAGGCGGCCGAGCCGGCCGGACGGGCCGGGGCCGCAGCGCCGGTGCTCCGCGACGCACCGCAACCGATTCATCACAGTGGCCTAACGGCCGGGTATCCATCCATGCAGCTGAAGATTGCCGTTGCCATTGCCACCGCAGGCCGCCGCGACGTGCTGGCGGACACCATTCGCTTCCTGGCCCGGCAGACGCGCCAGGCCGACGAGCTGCTGATCTGCCCGGCCCGGCCCGAGGACCTGGACCCCGCCTGCCTGGAGGGCTTTCCGTGCCCGACGCGCGTGGTGTCCGGCCCGATCGGATTGCCGGCGCAGCGCAATGCGCTGATCGACGCCACGCAGGCGGACCTCGTCGTTTTCTTCGACGACGACTTCCTGCCGGCCGACGATTTCCTCGAAGAGGCCGAGCGCCTGTTCCTCGGACGCCCGGAAGTGCTCGTGGCCACGGGCCAGGTTCTGGCGGACGGGATCCTCGGCCCCGGGCTGGCATACGAGCAAGGCGTCGAGCTGCTGGCAAATGCCGGGCGCGGTTCCCAGCCGCCGTCGCTGACGCCGACCTACAACGCGTACGGATGCAACATGGCGATCCGCATGGCGCCGGTGCGCCAGCACAAGTACCGCTTCGACGAACGGCTGCCGCTGTACGCCTGGTTGGAGGACGTGGACTTCTGCCGACAACTGGCCCCGCACGGGCGCATCGTCAAGTACACGAGCCTCCGGGGCGTGCACCTGGGCACGAAGTCCGGCCGCAGCCCGGGCAAGCGCCTGGGCTACTCGCAGGTGGCCAACCGCATCTACATCATGCGCAAGGGCCACATGTCGGCCTGGCAGGCGCTCGACGGCAACCTGAGGAACGTGACGGCGAACCTCCTGCGCAGCCTGCGGCCGGAGCCCTGGGTCGACCGGCGCGGGCGGCTGGCCGGCAACATGCTTGCACTGTGGGACTGGGCCCGGGGCCGCGTGGACCCCGAGCGGATCCTGCGCTTCTGACAGGTGGCTTGCCATGAAAGTCTCGCTGATCATGTCGACGTTTGGCCGCCTCGACGAAGTCGTCGAGTTCGTCCGCTCGCTGGCACACCTCGATCATGACGACTTCGAATTGATCATCGTCGACCAGAACCCCGACGAGCGCGTGCGCCTGGCCTGCGAGGCCGAGCCGGTACGCTTCACGCTGCACTACTTGCGCAGCCCGCTGGTCAAGGGCCTCAGCCGCGGCCGCAATCTCGGCATCGCGCAGGCCAGCGGCGACGTGCTGTGCTTCCCGGACGACGACTGCCTCTATCCGCCGGACCTCATCGGCAAGGTGCTGCGGCGCTTCGACGAAACCGGCGCCGACATCCTGTGCGGCCGCGCGGCAACGCCCGACGGCCGATCGATCAATGGCCGGTTCGAGAAGACCGCGCAGGGGGTGACGCTGCGCAACGTGTTCACGACGCAGATCGAGTGGGTGGTGTTCTTCAAGCGGCGCGTGTTCGACGCGATCGGCGGCTACGACGAGGACATCGGCGTGGGGGCATCGACGCCATGGCAGTCGTGCGAAGGGCCGGACATCACCATCCGTGCCCTCCGGGCCGGATACTCCGTCCACTACGACCCGGACCTGAATGCCCGCCATCCCGAGTTCGACACGCGCAACCCGAACGAGGCTTCGCGCGCCAAGGGGCGCCGCTATGCGCGCGGCATGGGCCACGTGATCAGGAAGCACGGCTACGGGCTGATGTTCCTGGCGAACTACCTGGTCCGCCCGTTCGGCGGCGCGTGCATCGCGCTGGCCAAGGCCAACTTCGCCCGTGCCGCCTACTATCTGAACGTGGCGCTCGGCCGCGCCGAAGGCTACGCGGGCGTGTGCCTCGACTCCACGCGGCGCCAACCCGGGCGGACCATCTTCAAGTCGGAAGCCTGATGGCGAAAGGGCTGCCGCAATGACATCGACCACCGCTCGCACCATATCGGTCGTACTCGCCACTTTCAATGGCCAGGCGTTCCTGGAACGGCAGCTGGCCAGCCTGGCGGGGCAGACCCATCTGCCGTATGAACTGATCGTCTCGGACGACGGCTCGACCGACCGGACCCATGACATCGTCGAAGCCTTTCGCAAGGCGGCGCCGTTCCCGGTCTTCCATCGCAGGAATGCCGCCGCACAAGGTTTCCGCGACAACTTTCTCGGTGCGGCGCGGCTGGCCAACGGCGACTGGATCGCCTTCTGCGACCAGGACGACGTCTGGCGCCACGACAAGCTCGAGATCTGCGCGGCCCACATGCGCGTGCCGGGCGTCACGCAGATCGCGCACCAGGCCACGCTGATCGACGGCGAAGATCGGACGATCGGCGCGTTCGACCAGGGCATCACGCAAGGCGGCACCCGGCCGCAGCTGGCCTATGACATCTGGGGCACGTTCTGGGGCTTCTCGATGCTCGTCGACCGGCGGGTGCTGGAGCTGGTCAATCCCGATGAGCGCTTCGTCGACTACATCGACCCGCGCCACCTGATCGCGCACGACCGCTGGGCGTTCTTCCTGGCGCAGACGCTGGGCAACACGGTGGAGATCGCCCAGCCGCTGGCCGGTTACCGGCAGCACGGCAACAACCTCTTCGGCAAGACCGACGGCCGCTCCAGGAAGAAGTCGGTCGCAACCCTCAAGGCCGAGAACGCCGTCTACGTGCAAGCGACGCGGCGCATGCTCGAGATCGTCGAGGCGCTGCCGCCGGACTGCGAGCGCCGGTTTCCTGCCTTCGACCGGGAGCGGGCGGTGACGACCTATCGGCGCGCACTGCGCCAGCTGGAGAAGCGCGGCGCGATCTACGCCGGCGGGCGGGCGTCGGCGCTGGTCAGAAGCCTGGCGATGCTCGCATGCGGCGACTACCGCAACGCGCAGGACAATTCGCTGCGCTGGCGTTCCTTCATGCGCGACATGAGCATGTCGCTGGCCCGGCGCTGAGCCTGCCGGCTCAGGTGCCGTACCTGTACGCGCCGTACCGGTAGCTGCCGCTGCCGTGGTAGCGGCGGCTGACGTCGATGCCGTTGAGCAGCACGCCGTTGATCTGGGCACCGGCCTGCGTGAGGCGCCGCACGCTCTCGTTGAGTTCGCCAAGCTGGCTCTTGCCGGCGCGGGCCACCAGCAGCACGTTGCCGCAGGCCGGCGCGACGGCAGCCGCATCGGCGGCCACCAGCACCGGGGCGGTGTCGATGACGACGAGGTCATAGCGCAGCGACAGCCGGTCGAGCACGAGGGCGAATTCCTCGGACTCGAGCATCTCGGTCGGCAGCGCAGGGAGCTTGCCGGTGGTGAGCACGTCGAGGTTGGGGCGAACGTTGGCGTGGATGGCCTGCTCGGCAGTGAGCTTGCCCGCCACCAGTTCGGACAGTCCGGCGCTGTCGCGCGGCACGCCGAGCGCGGCGTTGGCGCTGTCCTTGCGCAGGTCGGCGTTGATCAGCAGCACGCGCTTGCCGGACTGCGACAGCAGGGTCGCCAGGTTGGTGGCCACGAAGCTCTTGCCGATGCCCGGCGTCGCGCCGGTGATCAGGATGCGGTTGTTCGACGCTTCGGCGAGCACGGGCTTGAGGCCCACCCGCAGGCCGCGCAGGGCCTCGACCGCTTCGCTGCGCGGATGCGCGTCGGCCAGCGCGACGGCGTCGCCGGCGCGGCCATGGCGCAGTTGCTCGGGGCTGTGCGGCACCACTGCGTAGACGTCCAGCCCGGTGTAGTCCTCGATTTCGGCCGGGTTGTGGATGCCCATGCGCGAGCGTGCGCGGAAGATGGCCAGCCCCAGGCCCAGCATCAGCCCGACCAGGCCGGCGAAGGCCAGGATGAGCGAGCGCTGCGGCTTCGCCGGAAACTTCGGCATGGCGGCCTTGTCGAGCAACCGGACGTTGCTGATCTTTCCTTCCTTCACCAGCCGCATCTGCAGGGCGTTGTTCTGCATCGACTGGTAGAGCGTGCTGTTGACGGTGACGTCGCGCTCGAGCCGCAAGGCATCGCGCTGCAGGTTCGGCATGCCGGCGATGCGGGTGTTGAGTTCGTTCAGGTCGCTCTTCACCGCGGCGATCTGGCCGTTGAGGATCTGCATGCGCTGGCTTTGATCGGTGAAGTTGGGCTCGGCTTCGCGGCGCTTCTGCTCGAGGTCGAGCAGGCTGCCCTGAAGGTCGGCGCTTCTCTTGAGCCAGACCCGGGCTTCCTCGGAGAAGTCGACGGTGCCGTTCTTGTTGCGGAACTTCGCATAGGCGTTCTCGGATGCCTGCAACTGCTGCTGGAAGACGGGCAGCTGCGACTCCAGGAAAGACAGAGTCCGTGCCGCCTCGGCCGAACGGCGCTCGATGTTCTGCCGCACGTACTGCTCGCCGATGGCGTTGAGCACCTGGGTCAGACGCACGCGGTCGCTGTCTTCGAGCGTCACGCCGATGACGTTGGACTGGCGGCCCTGTTCGCCCAGTTGCAGGCGGTCCTGCAGCCGCTCGACGGCGCGCAGGGGCGAGGCCACCGAGACTTCGAATTCGGCGCCGGGCTTGCCGTCGAGCGCATTCAGCTCGATTTCGATCTCGCCGTCGGGGGTGGACTGCCGCAGCGTCTGTCCGACCATGCCCTCCAGTGGTGCGGAAAGCATTTCGTGGTGCACGGTAAAGCGGTTGCCGCCGCGCGCGGTGACGATGAAGGGCTTGGTGTCCTCCAGCGACGGCGGCACCTTGAAGCGGCCGACCTTGATGCGCTCGGTGCCCGAGACGAAGCCGCCCATGCCCAGGAAACCCGGGTCGGACAGGCCGGTGGCGTTGCGCGCCAGCCAGCCGCCTACCACCGGAAGGTAGTGCGGCCGCGCGTCGACCTGCAGGTTGGTCTGCTGGACTGCCGAATCGAGCACCATGCGCGAGGTGATCACCTGCACTTCGCCGGTGGCGGGCGTCTTGACCTCGAACAGGCCGGAGGCCTCGTTCAGCGCGTTCTTGCTGTCGGGCGACGTGTCCTCGATCTGCACCAGCAGGCCGGCGCGGTAGATGGGCGTGGCAAGGGTCGTGTAGATGTAGCCGGCCAGCAGCGAGACGGCAAGGATGCCGAGGATCAGCCACTTGTGGTCGAGGACGATGTCCTTGTAGTCCGACAGGCGCGGCTCTTCTTCCGCGTCGACGATCGGCGCGCCGCTGGCGGTCGTCATGAATGCGCGCTGGCGCGCATCCGGTGTCTGTGCGACGAGTGTTGAGCTCATGGGCGGAAAATTGCCATGTTCAGCGTGCCGGTGCAAGTTGTCATGGAAATGCCCTGCGCCCGGCACACCATGGTGGTGGAAAGGCGTGCAGATTTCGTGCCTGATCGGCGGGGAAAAACCTGCGTGTCGTAACCCGCGTAGTTTGTCACCGCGCGGCCGAAGGCGCTGTAGGCCAAGGCCGCACGCGCCGGCTTGCGCGTTCAGCGGCGGTTCAGCTTCAGTATTGCAGGCGTGCCACGGCGCGCAACGCCTCGGCGGTGGTGGTGCCGAAGCCGAAGAACTCGAGATACGCGGGAATCTGCTCGAACAGCATGTCGGTGCCGACCTGCACTTCGCAACCGCGCTCGATCGCGGCCGTCAGCAGCGGCGTGTATTGCGACTTCATGACGACTTCGCCCACGAAAGCGCCCGGCTCGATGCGGCGGACGTCGAAGGGCAGGGCGTCGCCTTCCTTCATGCCCAGCGGGGTGGCGTTGACGATCACGTCGAAGCCCGCCGGATCGTTCGAGCCGGTGCGCGCGACGAGCCGCGGATAGTGCGCGCGCAGCCGCTGCGCCAGCGCCTCGGCCGATTCGGCGCGGGCATCGAACAGCATCAGTTCGGCCGCCCCCGCGGCGGCGATCGAGGCCGCGATGGCCGAGCCCACACCGCCGGCGCCGGCCACCAGCACGCGTGCGCCAGCTATCGAGCGGCCCTTGCGCTGCACGCCGCGCACGAACCCGGCGCCGTCGAACAGGTCGCCCAGCAGCGTGCCGTCGGGCCGCTTGAGCACGGCGTTGCAGGCGCCCGCGATGCGCGCGGTCGGCGTCAGGTCGTCGACCAGCGCCAGGGTCGAGACCTTGTGCGGCATGGTCACCAGCGCGCCGCGCAGGTTGCTCATGCGAAACAGCAGCGGCAGCGTCGCGGCGTAGTCCTCGGGCTTCACGCCCATGGGCACGACGACCGCGTCGATGCCCTGCTGTTCGAACCAGGGGTTGTAGATCATCGGCGCCTTGAAGGTCTCGGTCGGATAGCCGAGATGCGCGATGAGCGTGGTCTTGCCGGAAATCATGTCTGGATGGCGCAAGGGCGCCTGGAAGAATGTCGCCCCGAACGGGCCCCGGCCGCGCGCGCCGTGCCGGCCGGCACTGGCGCCTCGGCCACCCAGCGCGCGGACTGCATGGCGCGCCGGGCGATGACGACGGGGTCGGAATTGACGTAGTCGTCGTTGAAGACCTCGAAGGTGTAGCTTCCGCGGTAACCGTTCGATTCGAGCAGGCGCACCAGCGGGCGCACGTCGTGCAGGCCTTCGCCGGGGAACAGGCGCTGGTGGCGCGCCAGGTCGATCATGTCGGCCTGCGAGGGCCCGTGATCGAAGAAATAGTCGGCCAGCTGCACCAGGAACACCTTGTCGGCCGGGACCCGGGCGAGTTGCGCCAGCGTCTCGGAGCCATCGTCGCCGCGCACCGCCATGTGGAAGCTGTCCAGGTTCAGGCCCACGCCCGGGTGCGCGCAGCGGCGCACGATGTCCCAAGCCTGGTGCCAGCGATTGACGTGCCGGCCCCAGGACAGTGCTTCGTAGCAGATGCGGATGCCCAGGAGCGCCGCCTCGTCGGCGAGCGCGCGCAGGTCCTGCGCGGCGCGGTCGGGATCGTCGATGGCCAGCGGGCTCGTGGTGGAGCACACGAGCAGCAGGTCGGCGCCCACCAGCGTCATCTGGCGCAACTGCTCGCGGGCCATCTCCATGCGGTGCGCCCGCATCGCATCGGGGGCGCACTCGAAATCGCGCAGCGGCTGGAAGTCGCTCACCGCGAGACCGCATTCGCGCACGACGCGCGCCGCGGCGTCCACGCCCTCGGGGTGGCCGATCAGGTCGCGCGCCCACAACTCCACCGCCGCGAACCCGGCCGACTTCATGCAGGCGAGCTTGTGCGCGAGCGCGCCGCCCATGGTGACGGTGTTGAAGGCGAAGCGATCGAGGTCGATGGACATGGCTGTGCTCCGGGGTCGAGGATGGAGGCCCGTCAGGCCGTGGCGCGATGCAGCGGCGCGGCGATGGACTCGGCGCGCAGGCGCTCGTAGTCCTGCCGGTCGACCGGTTCGGCGTCCGCGCGGCCCAGGTCGTTCATGCGGACGCGGTAGGTCTCGCGGGCGCTGAGCGCCGCGACGGCGGCGATGACGCAGATGCCGAACGCGATGGCGCCGACGGTCAGCCAGATGTTCGCGGAGCCGGGCGGCGCCACGAAGGTGAACAGCGCGGGCAGCATGGCCGTGATGGCGGTGCCGATGTTCTGCGAGATGGCCATGGCCGAGACGCGGGTGCGCGTGGGGAACAGCTCCGGGTAGAAGCTCGGGAACACCGCGTTGTAGCCCTGGTACACGACGCCCCACATCAGCAGCGACATGCACACCGCGAGCGGTACGTTGCGGATGCTGATGGCGTAGAGGTAGCCGAAGGCCAGCAGGCCGGACAGCAGCGCGCCGATGACGATGGGCGGCTTGCGGCCGATGCGGTCCGACAGGTTGCCCACGTAGGGAATGACCAGCACCGCCAGGATGTTGCCGAGCACCGGAATCCAGAGGTAGACGTCCTTGGCGAAGCCGATGCCGTAGGCCGGCTGCACCGCGTAGGCCGCGCCGAAGATCGTGGCCACGACCGGGATGACGTTCATCAGCGCCATGCACACCACGCGCAGCATGTCCGGCGTGCTGTACTTGAAGGCATCGATGACGGGCGAGCGCGAGCGGCTCGCCTGGGCCGTCTTGTCGGTGAACGCGGGCGTCTCGGCCACCTCGCGGCGGATGATCCAGCCGGCGACGATCACCACGAAGCTCAGGATGAACGGAATGCGCCAGCCCCAGGTGTTGAACTGCTCGGCCGGCATGAAGTGCGCCAGCGGCAGGAATACGGCGGCGGCCAGGATCTGACCGGCCTGCACACCCTGCAGCGTGAAGCTGGCGAAGAAGCCGCGGCGGCCGAACGGCGCGTGCTCCAGGATCATGGAGCTGGCGCCGGAGATCTCGCCGGCCACCGCGAACCCCTGCACCAGGCGCAGCAGCACCAGCAGCGCCGGCGCCAGCAGGCCGACCTGGTCGTAGGTGGGCAGCAGGCCGACTGCGATGGTGGAGAAGCCCATCAGGAACATGCACCACACCAGCACCTGCTTGCGGCCGTGCGTGTCCCCCAGGTGGCCCAGCACGAAGGCGCCGATCGGTCGCGCCACGTAGCCCACGCCGTAGGTGGCCAGCGAGGCGATGATGGCGATGGCCGGATCGCCATGGGGAAAGAAGATCTGCGGGAACACCAGCGCGGCGGCGGTGGCGTAGATGAAGAAGTCGTAGTACTCGAGCGCCGAGCCGATCCAGCCGCTGGCGGCGGCCTTGCGGGACTGGGAACCGCCGGCTTTCTCGTGCTCGGGGCGTGCGTGTGCGTGCATGGGTTGTCTCCCTGCTGGTCTGTGGAAAGGTGACGAAAGGGTCGGGTGCAGGCGGGCCCTCGAACGGGCCGGCCGCGCCCGCTACTCAGCGCAGTTCCGCGTCCGGATAGCGCAGTGGTCGGGCGATCTCGCCGGCGAGCGCCGGCGGGTACACCAGTTCACGCAGGAAGTCGGCATCCCGGCGCACCAGGGCCGCCGCCTGCGGCAGCGAAAAGTAGTCGAAGTAGCAGGCCATCTGCTGGATCAGCATTTCGAAGCCGGCCTGGGCATGCAGCCCGCGTGCGCGCGCCGCACGCACCAGCGGCGTGGGCTGGTTGCGCAGCAGGATGTCGAATACGGCGGCATGCGCCGGCAGGCGCGCCACGTCCACCGGAAGGGCATCGCCCTCGCGCAGGCCGAGCATCGTGGCGTTGACGACGAGATCGTAGCCCTGCGGGTCGGCGTCGGGCACAGAGACGACGCGAGCGTCGAAGGCGTTGTCGATGCGCGCGGCCACGCCGGCCGACTTGCCCGGCTGCGGGTCGTGGAAGGCGATGTGCGCCGCGCTGTCGCTGCCGCCGCCTTCGGCCAGCGACACGCCGATGGCGGCACCGCTGACACCCGCGCCCAGGATGAGCACGCGCTTGCCGCGGAAGGGAATGCCGAAGTGGTCGAGCGCGCCGACGATGCCCTCGCCGTCGAACAGGTCGCCCTCGAGCTCGCCCGAGGACGTGCGGCGCACCACGTTGACGGAACCCGCGATGCGCGCGAAAAGGCCGCAGCCGTCGAGCAGGTCTACCGCCAGCGGCTTGTGCGGCGGCGCGATCACCATGCCCTTGACGTTGTGCGCCAGGAAGCTCGCCTTGAGCCAGACGGCGAAATCGCGGGCCCGCACCTGTGCGGGGAGCATGCGCGCGGCGATGCCGCAGCGGTCGAACACGGCGTTGAACATCCGCGGCAGGCGCACGTTGGTCACCGGGTCTCCGGGGATCAGGTACAGATCGGTATTGCCGCGAATGAAGTCCGTCATGTCTCGCCTTGTGTGCTCGGCACTGGTTCGTTGAAGGAGACTTTAGGGCCAGGCCCTTGGCCGCCGCGAGCGATTCCCGGCGGCCTTGTTCGATGATCGATCGACAATGATCGATCATCGCGCATACTACGGGTTTTACCTGATCCGCCATGCCCACGAAAACTGCCGCCGACAGCCCGGACGAAGGTTCCGGCCTCGACCGCCGCGACTGGATCGCGGGCCTGCAGCGCGGGCTGCAGGTCATCGAGGCCTTCGACGATGCCCATTCGCGCATGACCGCCGCGGAAGCCGGCGGGCGCATCGGCATGACGCGCACCGCCGCGCGCCGCTACCTGCTGACCCTGCAGCACATGGGTTACGTGGCCAGCGACGGCAAGCTGTTCTGGCTGACGCCGCGGGTGCTGCGCCTGGGGCAGTCGTACCTGGAGTCGGCGCGGCTGCCGCGCATCGTCCAGCCGTTCCTGCAGCGCGTGGCCGCGGGCACGCACGAGACCGCCTACCTGAGCGTGCTCGACGGCGACGAGGTGGTGTACATCGCGCGCAACGGGCCCAACCGAAGCATGAATACCGGCTACGTGCTCGGGGCGCGCGTGCCGGCACAGGTCACCGCCGCCGGCATGCTGATGCTGGCCCTGCGCCCCGACGCCGAACTGCAGCACTGGCTGGCCCACCACGCGCTCAAGGCGTTCACGTCCCACACCATCGCCAGCAAGGAACGCATGAAGCTGGAGCTGGATCGCATCAAGGCGCAGGGCTGGTCGTTGTCGGAGCAGCAGCTCGACCTGAACTCGCGCGGCATCGCGGTGCCGCTGCGCGACCGGCATGGCGACCTGGTCGGCGCGCTGAACGTCACCATGCCGATCGGGCGGGAGAGCAGCGAGGATGCAGTGGCGCGGGTGCTGCCCATGCTGCGCGAGACGGCGCAGGCCATGCGCAACCTGATCTGACGCGGCCGGCGGGCGCACGGTCGCTCAATCGCCGAGCGCTTCGCGCGTGTGGCGCGCGATCATCAGTTCCTCGTCGGTGGGAATCACCCAGGCCGCGCAGCGCGAGGCCGCGGTGCTGATGAGCGGGCCGTCGACGGCGTTGGCGGCGGCGTCCAGCTCGCACCCCAGCCAGGCCAGGCCCTGCACCACGCGCTCGCGCACGGGCGCCGCATGCTCGCCGATGCCGCCGGTGAAGACCACGCCGTCGAGCCCGCCCAGGGCAGCCGCGAAAGCGCCGATCTCGCGCACGACGCGATAGACGAAGTGCTCCACTGCCAGCGCGGCGCGGGGCGAATCGCTGGCCAGCAGCACGCGCATGTCGCTCGACAGGCCGGAGATGCCGAGCAGGCCCGATTCGCGGTACAGCATGCGCTCGACCTGCTCGGCGTTCATGCCGCGCTGGCGCATCAGGTACAGCGGCACGCCGGGGTCGAGCGCGCCGCAGCGTGTGCCCATGGGCACGCCGTCGAGTGCGGAAAAGCCCATGGAGCTGGCGATGCTGCGCCCGGCCTGCAGTGCGCACAGGCTGGCCCCGTTGCCCAGGTGCATCACGACGGTGCGGCCACGCGCCAGCGCCGGCGCCAGTTCCGGCAGACGCGAGGCGATGTACTCGTATGACAGGCCGTGGAAGCCGTAGCGGCGCACGCCCGACTCGTGCAGCTCCCACGGCAGGGCGAACATCTGCGCCACCTCCGGCATGCCGCGGTGGAAGCCGGTGTCGAAGCAGGCGACCTGCGGCACATGCGGCAGGATCTCGAAGGCCAGCCGGATGGGCGCGAGGTTGTCCGGCTGGTGCAGCGGCGCCAGCGGGGTGAGGGCGGTCAGCCGCGCCAGGCGGTCGGGCGTGACGCGCACGGGGGCGCTGAACTCGGTGCCGCCATGCACCACGCGGTGGCCGATCGCGCGCAGGCGAATGCCCGGCACCAGGGCACGCACCGTGTCCATGACATGGTGCAGCGCCACGTCGTGCCCGATGGCCTGGCCGTCCGGCCAGGCATGGCGGGCCAGCACGGTGCCCTGTGCATCACGCGCCTCGAAGCGCGGGGCATTGTCCAGGCCCTGGACCGCGCCGCTGATGGTGCGCCGCAGCGCCTGGTCTTCCGTGCTGTCGAACAGCGAGAACTTGAGGCTCGACGAGCCGGCATTCGCGACCGCGATCATCCCACGCTGGCCCGGTGCGGCCGCGGACGCTGCATCGGTGCCGGGCAGCGCCGCGGGCGCCGGTAGCGGTGCTGCTTCCGAAGCCGCCGCCGACGCGGTGGCATGCGGGTGGGCGATGGTGGCCTGGAGCGGACTCTGGAGACGGATACGGCGGTGCGTGCGCATGGCCTGGATCATCCCATGCACGCCGGCGGCGGGCGTGACGCATGATGGCGCCATGCACGACGAGCCGCCCGCACCGCCCGCAGCGACGACGATCCCCCTTGCGCTGCGCCTGCAGCCCGGACAGGACCTGCGGCGCGCGCTGGAAGCGGCCGTGGCGGCTCAAGGCATGCAGGCGGCATTCGTCGTGGCCGGCATCGGCAGCCTGGGGCCGGCGCGGATCCGGCTCGCCGGCGCGCAGGCCGAACGGGTCATCGACGCGGACTGCGAACTGCTCACCCTTTCGGGCAGCCTCGCGGCCAATGGGTCGCACCTGCACCTGAGCGTGTCGGACGAACGGGGCGACGTCATCGGCGGGCATGCCGGCTACGGCTGCATCGTGCGCACCACCGCCGAGGTGCTGCTCGCGCTGCTGCCCGGCTGGCAGTTCTCGCGCGAGCCGGATGCGGCCACGGGCTGGGCCGAGCTGGTCGTGCGACGCCCGGGCGCCGAGCCACCGCCGTAGCCGCCGCGCCTGCGGTCGCCGGGGCGCGCCGCTGGTACTGGCCTTCGGCTGACGCGCTGTGGCCGTCCTGTTCCTACACGCGACGGAGCGGCCCGGGTGCATCGTCGGGCCATCCAGGACTCTTGCCGGCGCTTGTCATGACCCAGCCTTTCAGCCTCGACGACAGCATGTTGGCCGCCATCGGCGGTGCCTTCTATCCCAGCGGCTACACGATGCTCATGTTTCCGGACGCCGCCACCGCCACCAAGGTCGGCGACGCACTGGCCGCCGCGCCGGAAGGCGGGTTCGAGGTGCTGACGCTGACACCGCAGGCCATCCTGTCGCAGATCACACCGACGGCGTCGGACGCCGACGAACCGCTGCCGTCGCCGGGCACCGATGCCGCCAACGTGCGCGCCTTCACCAAGCTGGCCCGCGAAGGCCACCATGGCCTGCTGGTGCGCACGCCCGATTCGGAAGACGCCGAGCGGATGATGCGCGTGGTGCGCGATCACGAATACTCGATCGCGCGCCGCTACCGGATGCTGGTGATCGAGGATCTCTGAGGCGTCCGGGCCGGCGCGCCCGGTCCATCACCACCAGAAAGACGGAGGCAAGGCATGAGTCCACAAGATCGACGACCGCAATCCATTTCGGAGGCGCGGTCCGACACGCGCGACAGCAAGCGCGCATTTCGCTGGGGCATTGCCGTGGTCGTGGCGCTGGTGCTGCTGGTCCTGCTCTACAACCTGTTCATGCTGCAGCGCTGAAGAGGGCCGAGCGGGCCGCACGGCGCGGGCGCTCAGCCAGCCACGACGACCGGAAACCGGGCGCGCCAGCTGTCGCCGGTCGAGTCGAAGGCCAGTGTGAGGGCGGCGCGGTCCTCGGCGGACAGGCTGCGCCACAGGAAATCGCGCGCATTGCCCGGCGCGCCGGCCACGTAGATCTGCGTGGTCAGCAGTTCGCGGTTGCCGTTCCTGACTTTCAAGTGGATATGCGGCGTGCGGCCGGAATACGGCACCGGACGGATCGTGCGGAAGCGCCACTGTCCGTCGGCGCCGACGCGGGTGCGGCCGAAGCCCTGGAAGGCCGGGTCGGCGCGGCCACCGTCGCCCGGGTGGTGATAGTGCCCGGTCTCGTCGCACTGCCAGATTTCCACTTCGGCCCCTGCAAGCGGCCGGCCCTCCGCATTCGACAACGTACCTTCGATCCATCCCGGCGTGCCCGCGGCGTAGCGCAGGCTGCCGTTGCGCAAGAGGTCGTTGTCATGGTCCGGGGGGATCTGCACGGGGTAGAAGGGGCCTTCCGTCTGCGCCGGCGTGGGCCGCAAGCGCGGTGCGGAAGCGGCCTGCGCCCGCGCGGCGGGCACGCGCGTGAGCCACAGCGCCGGAAAGACGACCAGCGAGGCCGCCAGACGGCGCCGGCCGTCCTGCACGAGCAAAGTCGCGCGTGGCGCTGGAGTGGGTAGTCTGGGCACCGGCGCAGCATGGCGCCGGGCGGCCAGGCGCGCAAGCCAAGCCCCCGCGGCCTACTTGAGCTTGCGGTCTTCCTGCTTGGCCTCGGCCATCGCTTCGGGCTCCAGTTCCTCGGCGTAGCGGTTGAGGCGGATGAACCAGCCCCAGCCCGCCAGCAGGAGGCCGACGGCGGCCACCATGGCGGCGGCATGCAGCATCTGTTCGGCGTCCTCGCGCGCCTTGAAGGTCGTCACCAGCGCCTCGACCGCCAGCGCGACCACCAGCACCACCATGAAGCGGGACAGGAACCGGCGCACCCGCGTCGGCGCGCTGATGTGCGCGTCGCGCACCACTTCTTCCTCGGCCACCGTCTGGGAAATCTGCATGGCCACCACGGCCGCCGCCAGGATGCCCAGCGCCTCGATCAGCGACAGGGACATGTGCGAGGGCGATTCCGCGTCGAGCAGGGCAATCCAGCCTTCACGGGCCGCCAGGAACATCAGCGCGATGCCCGTCAGGGCGAACAGCAACGCCATCACCGCATGGGCAATGGCATACAGGCGCAGGATCTGCTTCATCGGAAGGAGGGGGCATCGGGCATGGGCTGCGATGCTGTCACCCGCCGATGAGGGCGCGCGTCGGCCGGCGGGCCGTTGCGCTGTCAGGCAAACCGCCGTGGGACTATTCGAGCGCAGCGTCGTCCGGCAGCACGCTCTGGCTGGCGGCGGCGCGTGCGCCCTTGCGCAGGCTCATCACCCACAGGCGGGCGTGGCGCTGCTCGCGGCTTTCGAAGCGCTCGGTAAAACGGCGGATGCCGGGCCGCTCGATGGCGGCCATGGTCATCCAGTCGGTGCTGCGGAAGTCGTCCGAACTGCTGCTGCGCTGCGCCAGAGCGGGCCGCAAGGCGATCACCCATTCCGTCGGGATGTGCGGATCCTTGTCGAGCATGCGCAGGGCGATCTTGGCCGCCTTGGGGCTGAGCACTTGCACCTTCTGGTAGACGAAATCGAGATCCATGCGTTGCCGTTTGTTACACGGCACGAGGATACGTGGCGGGCCCGACAGCGGATATGCGCGTTTTGCCCTACGACGTTTGGCGGATAGACGAAAGTTTGAGGGGCGCGTGGCGAGTGACGCCGCAGTGTGGCCGCTATGAGGTGGATGGGGCGCTGCAAACCCATTTCATTTTCAGTTTCTCCAAGCAGCAAACGTCCGTCAAAGTCGGCAACGGCTTCAAACGCTCTGTACACCGAAATGGAGAATGCCGCCTAGACCACTGACAATAGAAGCCACTGCGCAAGGCTGAATTGTCAGCTATTGCATTGGTGGCGAATAACAAACAATCATGATGTCACATGCCCCTGTTCCTGGAGATGCGCGACTGGTCGCAGATCTTGCCGACATAAATTTCTTGCATTGCGATGAAGTGAAAGTTGCGGGTCCGTTGACCGCATTTCAGGCCTACTGCGCAATGACATCGGACGTACCTGCATGGCTGGCTGTGGCCTTTCGCATCAGGGATTTGGTGTCGCGCACGTTCAATGTTGTCGAAATTCATGGCTTTTCACCGCGCAACCCGGATCACGTGCCTGCCGTGGGCGACCTTCTGGACTTCTTTGCCGTTGAAGCGCTGAGTGAACGTCAATTGGTGCTGACCGCGCGCGACACACATTTGGCGGTGATGATGTGCATAGACTCAATGCCGGCGGGTGAGCACGTGACGAGCCTCACCGTAACTACATCAGTGCGGCATTTCAATACATTCGGACGTTTGTACATCTTGCCGGTCGGGCTTGCCCATGGGCCAATTGTTAGCCGGTTACTGCGCAATGTTGCGGGTCCCGAAGGAACCCTTTGACACTACTTCCAGGCAGGCGTTTGGGGTCCAGGAATTTGCTGGCAGGCGAACTATGCGGGCATCAAAGACCAGAAAACCTGCGCGCCTCCTCTTGGCGCTTCAGCAGCGTACCCAAGCCGCTGACGCTGGGAGCGGCGCAATCACGGTAGAACGCTGGTCGAGTGATGACGGATCGAAGAGGCTCGTTGTGCCCGTGCGCAATGCAATTGGTCCATCTCGCGGACCATCATGCCCGCCACGCCAACAATGCTGATTGGCGCTGCCCTCGGAATTTGCATGGATGTGGCCTGCCCGGAGGGGATCGAACCCCCGACAACCTGCTTAGAAGGCAGGTGCTCTATCCAACTGAGCTACGGGCAGAAGGGCGTCGCGTCGAGCGCGCGCCGATCGGGGATTCTGCCATGCGCGCATGATCGGGCTGACCGCAACGTCCGGGACAACGCCATGCCTGACGACGACCCCCACGATCTGCAGCGCTTCGTCCTGGCGCAGGGGCCGGTGTACGGCCAGGTTTGCGCGGAGCTGGCCGCCGGCGACAAGCGCAGCCATTGGATGTGGTTCGTGTTTCCGCAGCTGGCGGCACTGGGCCGTAGCGCCACAGCGCTGCAGTTCGGCCTGCACTCTCGCGCGGAGGCGCTAGCGTACCTGGCCCATCCGCTGCTCGGCGACCGGTTGCGGCATTGCACCGGGCTGGTGCTGGGCGTGCAGGGGCGCAGCGCGGATGAGATCTTCCACTCGCCAGACGACCTGAAGTTCCGCTCCTGCATGACCTTGTTCGACGCGGTGATGCCGACCGAGCCGCTGTTCGGCCAGGCGCTGGCGCGCTACTTCGGCGGCCAGGGCGACGCGCGCACGCTGGAATTGCTGGCCGGCGCGGCGCCCTGACCGCGACGGCGGCGGACGTGACGCGCGGGCCTATGATCCGCCTTCACTTCATCACTGGCCGAGGTCGCCGATGCCCCATTCCATGCGCTTGCAGGCCGAACTGGGGACGGTGGCGGCACCCCGGCCCGCACCATTCCTGGCGCCGGCACTGACCAGCGAGCAGCGCATGGCGGCCGGCAAGGCGCTGCGCAAGTCGTTCGTGCGTACGGCGCACGGGCAGTTCACCCCCGGCGAGGCATCTTCCGGGCGCGACGTGGTGGCGCTGCTGCAAGCCCAGGCGCGCACGCGCATCGGCGAACTGGTGCCGGTGCGGCATGCGCGCATGCTGGAGTCGCCCTTTGCATTCTTTCGCGGCAGTGCCGCCCTGATGGCGCAGGACCTCGCCGCCTCGCCGCGCACGGGGCTGGACGTGCAGGCGTGCGGCGACATGCATGTGTCGAACTTCGGCGTCTTCGCGTCGGCCGAGCGACAACTGGTGTTCGCGATCAACGATTTCGACGAAACCCAGCCCGGGCCCTGGGAATGGGATCTCAAGCGCCTTGTGGCCAGCGCGGTGCTGGTGGCGCGCTACACGGCGCGCGACCGTGCCGGGCAGCAGGCGGCGGCGCAGGCGGTGGTGGCGGCCTACCGGCGCCACATGCGGCGCTTTGCGCGCATGGGCAACCTGGAGCTGTGGTACCAGTCCATCGACAGCGACGCACTGCTGGTCTCGCTCTCGCTAGGTGCACGCGAGCGCGCCGGGGCCATCATGCGCAAGGCGCGCCGGCGCGATCACCTGCAGGTGCTGGACAAGCTGACCGACCTGGTCGACGACCAGTACCGCATCATCGAGCAGCATCCGCTGGTGGTGCGTGCGGACAGCATCCCCGTCCCGGGCGGCGATGCGCCGATCGAGGTGGCGGCGCGTTTTCTCGAGGCCTATCTTCAATCGGTGGCGCCCGAGAGGCGTTTGCTGCTGCGCCGTTACCGGCTGGTGGACGTCGCGCTCAAGGTGGTCGGGGTGGGCAGCGTCGGCACGCGCTGCTGGGTGCTGTTCCTGATGGGGCAGGACGCCGGTGATCCGCTGTTCCTGCAGGTCAAGGAAGCGCAGCCGTCGGTGCTGACGCCCTACCTGCCGCGTGGCCCGTTTGCGCACGAAGGCCAGCGCGTGGTGGTGGGCCAGCGGCTGATCCAGGGTTCGCCGGACATCTTCCTAGGGTGGGGCAGCCTCGACGGCGTGCAGTACTACGTGCGCCAGCTGCGCGACATGAAAGGCAGCGCCGAGTTCGAACTGGGCGAGGGCGTGGCAACGCACCTTGCCGAGTACTGCGGCCTGTGCGGCTGGGCACTGGCGCTGGCGCATGCGAAGTCCGGGGACGCGGCGCGCATCGCCGGCTACGTCGGCAAGTCCGACGAACTGGACGTGGCACTGGCGGCATTCGCGCAAGCCTATGCCGACCAGACCGAGCGCGACCACGCCACCATGGCCGCCGCGGCGCGCGCGGGCAAGCTGGCGGTGGCGAAGGGGTGAGGAGGGAAGAATCAGAAAAGCCCGCACAGGGCGGGCTTTGGAAAGATGGTCGTGGGCACTTACGCGACCCACGTTACGGCACATTCACATGCAGGAGTCACCTATAGTTTTTCTCGTCGTGGTGGCTCTTGTCCGACGTGCCGCCGTGAGATTCGGCGTTGCCTGCAGGCAAGTGCGCGATTGTAGCAGGTTGGCGGCTTGGGTCGCTACGGGCAGCGACGAGGTGCGCGAAACACATGTGATACCCGGTTGGCCCCGAGCGCCGTCGCCACGAATGCGACCGGCAATACGTAGAGCGTTCCAAGGCGAGAGGATCAGCTACTGCACTGCAAATGTGGCGGCTGTCATGACACGACTTTCAAAACAAAGGTGAACAGAAAGGCTCCGACTGCAACGACCGAAAGCACCGAAGCAAGAAACTGAAGGCGATACACCAGCGCAACGCTGGTTTGAGTGCGATCGTCGTCCCATGCCTTGTTCAGGCAGCCGCTGAGTGTGCAGGCGATGAAGAAGCAATAGGCAGCGGCGCTGAACGGCGCCAGCGTGTAGGTCGCATCGGCTCCAAACAGCCTCTCCAGCGCTACCGACAGCGCGATCAGAGAGGTCCCCCCAACACAAGTCGAAAGGTGCGCAACGCGCCATAGCTCGGTTCTCTTCGCGTCGCCGCTGCGCTTCGTCAGGCCGTGAGGAATGCCGAGCATCGTCCCCGCGCAAAACAGTAGTGATCCAAGGAGCGGATAGAGTCCGCCCGCTGGCGTAAAGACTGCGGTATTCATGCTGTCATGGAAGGTTGTCTCGTCGGTTCGCAAACGAAGCGGGAAGCGCGCGCGATGACTCCGTCATCCTGCAAAGATGCGCATGTGACCCAGTCCCTTGGCGCAAACGATCTAAGCGCCATCTGCAGCGCAAGTCTAGGCGTCAGGCGTGCGCCCGCTCTATGAGACTTATCCGAAAATGCAGGAGAACGGTGTGCGTACCGCCATCGCGGTGCGTCGATCTCGGCCGTGGCCATCGCGCACGGGCATCGCGGCGTCTGCAGTCGATGGCAACGCGCCGGTTCTTCAGATCGTTCCTGTCGAGTTATCGCGACCTGCGTCCTCGGTCGCTGCCCTGCATCCGAGCCCGACATCCGCATCGAGCGCTGCCAGGTTGATGGCAGAGCGTTCTTTGCTTGTGAAGGAACGTAGACAGTTCTGGGCCTAGAAATGAAATGAGGACAGGGGCCTAAGCCACTGTCCTCATTCAACTTTCTATGGTCGGAGCGGCGGGATTCGAACTCGCGACCCTCTGCTCCCAAAGCAGATGCGCTACCAGGCTGCGCTACGCTCCGACAAGCCTGCGATTGTAGCCTGCCGCGCAGGCGGTTCAGCGGCGCTCGAACTGGCTCTTGCCAAAAAGGATGTCGCGCGACTTGTCGTCGGTCAGCGGCTTGCGCAGATCGGCCAGCACCTTCACGCCGCGCTGTACCGCCGGCCGGGCGTCGATGCCTTCGAACCAGTGCTTGAGCTTCGGGTAGTCGTCCAGGTCGATGCCCTGGTTCTTCCAGCTGCGCAACCACGGGAAGATGGCAATGTCGGCAATGCTGTAGTCGGCGCCGGCGATGAAGCGGCTGCGGCCAAGCTGCTTGTCGATCACGCCGTAGATGCGCCTGGCTTCGTTGGTGTAGCGGTCGATGGCGTAGGGCAGCTTCTCGGGCGCATACAGGCGGAAGTGGTGCGCCTGGCCGAGCATGGGGCCGACGCTGCCCATCTGGAACATGAGCCACTGCAGCACGGCGTAGCGCTCGCGGTCGCCGGTGGGCAGGAACTTGCCGGTCTTGCCGGCCAGGTAGACCAGGATGGCGCCGGATTCGAACAGCGAGATCGGCCGTCCGTCCGGGCCCTGCGGGTCGGTGATGGCCGGGATCTTGTTGTTCGGGCTGATTGCCAGGAAGGCCGGGTCGAACTGGTCGCCCTTGCCGATGTTGATGGGATGCGCGCGGTAAGGCAGCGCGCATTCCTCCAGCATGATGTGCACCTTGTGGCCATTGGGCGTGGGCCAGGAATAGACGTCGATGGTCGTGTCAGGCATGAATCGCTCTCTTCGTGCAAAGGACAAGAGGGCGCAGCATAGCCAGAGATGCGATTTCGTGCGCGGCGCCCCGTTGAGGCCCCGTCCGCTCAGGCCACCGCGCTCGTCCTGGCCAGGCACTGGTGGATCGACGCGACGGCGGCCGCGCCTTCGCCGATGGCGCCGCCGACACGCTTGACCGAGCCCGAACGGACGTCGCCGACGGCGAACACGCCCGGCACGCTGGTTTCCAGCGCATGCGGCACGTGCCCCTGCGGTTGCACGGCGTCGGGCAGGGCGGCGTTGCCGGTGCGCACGAAGCCGTGCGCATCCACCGCCACGCCGCAGCCTTGCAGCCACTCGGTCTCCGGTTCGGCGCCGACGAACAGGAAGATGTTGCGCGCCGCGCAGTCGTGCTCGGCGTCCAGCCGGCGGTCGAACCAGGTGGCGCCGGTCAGGCCCGTGTCCGGTTCGCCCAGCAGGCGGACGAGTTCCGTGTGCGGGTGCAGCGTGATGTTCGGCGTCGCGTCCAGCCGGTCGATCAGGTAGCGCGACATGCTGGCCGCGAGCGAAGGGCCGCGCACCAGCACATTGACCTTGGCCGCATGCTGCGACAGGAAGACCGCGGCCTGCCCGGCCGAGTTGCCGCCGCCGACCAATGCCACCTCCTGCTGCGCGCAGAGTTTGGCCTCGAGTGCCGAGGCCCAGAACCACACGCCGCGCCCCTCGAACTGCGCCAGCCGCGGCACGGCCGGGCGGCGGTAGCGCGCGCCGCTGGCGATCACCACCGTGCGCGAGCGCAGTCGCCGGCCGTCGTCGAGCGTCACCACCAGCGGCCCCCCGCTGGCGGCCGCCGCGCAGTCCATGGACTTGACCTGGGCCGGGATGAGGATTTCGGCGCCGAACTTCTGCGCCTGCACGAAGGCGCGCCCGGCCAGCGCGCCGCCGGTGATGCCGGTGGGAAAGCCCAGGTAGTTCTCGATGCGGGCGCTCGCGCCTGCCTGGCCGCCAAAGTGCCGGCAATCGAGCACGATCACCTTCAATCCTTCGGAGGCGGCGTACACGGCCGTGGCCAGGCCGGCCGGCCCGGCGCCGACCACCAGCACGTCGAACAGCTCGTCGCGCTCGCCGCAGTCGACCATGCCCAGGCAGCGCGCCAGGGCCAGCTCGCCGGGATTGACCAGGACCGAGCCGTTCGGGCAGACCACCAGCACCTTCGATTGCCCGTATTGCTCCAGCAGCGCGGCGGCATCGGGGTCGGTGCCGGCGTCGACCAGGTGATAGGGATGGCCGTTGCGGCCTAGGAAGTTCTCCAGGCGCAGGATGTCGGCGGAGCCGGGCGGGCCGATCAGCACCGGGCCGCTGGCGCCGGACTCGATGAGGGCCACGCGCCGCAGGATCAGTGCGCGCACCACGCGCTCGCCCAGGTCGGCCTCGGCGATGATCATGGCGCGCAACTGCTCGGGCGGGATCAGTAGCACCTCGACGTCCTCGTCCGCATGGCAGTCCACCAGGGAAGGGCGGCCGGACAGCTGGCCGACTTCGGCGACGAACTGGCCCGGGCCCTGTCGCACGATCGGCACCACGTGCCCCAGGCCGTCGCGCTGGGTGATCGAGACCTGGCCCGAAAGCACCACGAACATGCCCGGCGCGGCCTCGCCCGCGGTGAACAGGCACTCGCCCCGGGCATGGCGGCGCGGGCTGCCGAAGCGGCGCAGGCGTTCGACGGCTTCGGGTGCCAGGGTCGGGAACATCTGGTCGCGGCGCTTGTCGAGGTCGATCGGTTCGTTGGCCATGGGGTTCTTTCAAAAATCGGTGGCTCCCCGATGATGCGGGCGCGCGGCCGCGTCATGCAAATGCCACGCCACTGAAACGCGGGCTTCATGCCCGGCCGGGAGACTGCCGCGGCATGAGAGAACCGCGAACGTCGATCCGCCCGTTTCCCATTCACGCTGCGCACCGCGCGACCCACGGGCCGTCGCCCAGGCTGGCGCAATTTCACGAACCTCCGGCCGCGACGGTGCCGGGCCGCGCCGAAGCTGGCCAGCTGGACGTGCGTTGGGCGCGTCACCAGGACGAAGTGCGCGCCGCCCAGCGCCTGCGCCATGATGTCTTCGCCGGCGAGATGGGCGCGCGCCTGTCGACCCCGCTGGCAGGCCACGACGTCGACCTGTTCGACGACTTCTGCGAGCACCTGCTCGTGCGCGACCGGGCTTCGGGCGCCGTCGTCGGCACCTATCGGGTGCTCACGCCGGTGCAGGCGCGCCGGGTCGGCAGCACCTACAGCGACACCGAGTTCGACCTGACGCGCCTGCGCGACCTGCGCGACCGCATGGTCGAGCTGGGCCGCAGCTGCGTGCATCCGGCGCATCGCCAGGGCGGGGTGATCCTGGCCTTGTGGGGCGCTCTGGCCGACTTCATGCACCGCAACCGGCTGGACGTGATGATCGGCTGCGCCAGCATTCCGATGCGAAGCCGCGGCGGCGACGGTGCATCCACCATCTGGCGGGAACTCGCCGCCGCCCACATGGCGCCGGTGCGCTATCACGTGCAGCCAAGGTTGCCGCTGCCGCCGGCGCGTCTCGAAGGCCCGGTGCCGGCACTGGTGCGGGCCTACCTGCGCCTGGGCGCCCAGGTGCTCGGACCGCCCGCGTGGGACCCGGACTTCAACACCGCAGACCTGCCGCTGATGCTGCGCCTGCGCGATTTGCCGCCGCGCTACCGACGCCACTTCCTGGACGGTCAGGAGGGCGCCACGCGACAGGCCTGAAGGCAGCAAGGTTCATGTCACGAGACCGTCATGAATGACACGGACACTGTCATGATCCTGCAATCTTCTTCATGGAGCCTGGCGGCTCCCCAAGAAAACGTGTTCATGCCTGCCCATCCAGCCGCTCTCGGGGCGGTTGCCGCCTCGGTCGAGGCGAATCCGCTGCTGCTCGATCGCGACCACAGCATCCTGGCCTTCAACGAGCGGGTGTTCGACTGGGCGGCGCGCGCGGACGTGCCGCTGGTCGAGCGGCTGCGCTACCTGTGCATCGTGTCGTCCAACCTGGACGAGTTCTTCGAGGTGCGTGCCGCGCCGCACCTGCTGGCGCATGGTGCGGGCGACCAGAAGGGCGTCTACAGCGTGGAGTCGTTCCAGCGCCTGTCGGAGGCGGCGCACGCCCTGGTGGCGCGCCAGTACCAGCTCTACAACGACGAGCTGATGCCGACCTTCGCGCGCCACGGCATCCAGATCATTTCGCACGGCGAGCGCAATCCGGCGCAGCGCAAGTGGGTGCAGGACTACTTCGAGCGGGAGGTTCGCCCGCTGCTGATCCCGGTGGGGCTCGATCCGGCGCACCCGTTTCCGCAGGTGGCCAACAAGTCGCTCAACTTCATCGTGCGCCTGGGCGGCGTGGACGCGTTCGGCCGCGACAACCCCATTGCCATCGTCAAGCTGCCGCGCGTGGTGCCGCGCATCGTGCGCATGCCGGCCAAGGTGTCGGGCGGCAAGACGCTGTTCGTGGCCTTGTCGAGCATCGTGCGCGCACACCTGCAAAGCATGTTCCCGGGGCGCGAGGTGGGCGAGTTCTCGCAGTTCCGGGTCACCCGTCATTCCGACCTGGCGGTGGACGAGGAAGACGTCAGGAACCTGCGCACCGCGTTGCGCCAGGGGCTGGAGCATCGCCACTACGGCCGGGCCGTGCGGCTGGAGGTGTCGGCCAGCTGCGCCGAGCCGCTGTCGAACTTCCTGCTCGCGCAGTTCGACTTGCCGCCGGAGTCGCTGTTCCGCGTCCACGGGCCGGTCAACCTGTCGCGACTGACGCAGATGATCGACCTGCTCGACGAGCCGAAGCTCCTGTTCCCGCCGTACCTTCCGTCGTACCCGGTCACGCTGTCGCCCAGCCAGGGCTTCTTCGAGCGGCTGCAGCGCGGCGACGTGCTGATCCACCAGCCGTTCGAGAGCTTCGACGGCGTCCTGGCCTTCCTGCGCGAGGCGGTTCACGACCCGCAGGTGCTGGCGATCAAGCAGACCATCTACCGCACCGGCCCCGAGTCCGAGCTGATGGACCTGCTGCGCGAGGCGGTACGCCGCGGCAAGGAAGTGACCGTCGTGGTGGAGCTCAAGGCCCGCTTCGACGAAGAGGCGAACATCAACTGGGCCGAGCGGCTGGAGTCCATCGGCGCCCAGGTGCTGTACGGCGTGGTGGGGCTCAAGACGCACGCCAAGATGCTGCTCGTCACGCGGCGCGAGGGCCGGCGCCTGGTGCGCTACGGCCACTTGTCCACCGGCAACTACAACCCGCGCACCGCGCGGCTCTACACCGACATCAGCCACCTGACGGCCGATCCGCTTCTCACGGCCGACATGGAGGCCGTATTCGTGCACCTGGCCAGCCAGGTGCGCCTGCCAAAGCTGCACCGCATGTGGGTGGCGCCGTTCGACCTGCATGGCAACCTGGCGGCGCGCATCGGGCAGCTCGGCGCGGCGGCCGCGCGCGGCGAGCCTACGCGCATCGTGGCCAAGATGAACGCGCTGACGGACGAGCTGCTGATCGAGGCGCTGGTCGGCGCCGGCCAGAAGGGCGTGCGCATCGACCTGATCGTGCGCGGAGCCTGCATGCTGCCGGCGCAGGTGCCGGGGTATACCGAGAACATCCGAGTGCGCTCGGTCATCGGGCGCTTCCTGGAGCATTCGCGGGTGTTCTATTTCCGCGAGGGCGAAGACGAGTCGCTCTACCTGTCCAGCGCCGACTGGATGAACCGCAACATGATGCGCCGCGTCGAGCTGGCCTGGCCGGTCACCGACCCCGGCCTGCGCCAGCGCCTGATCGACGAATGCCTGGTGGCCTACCTGCACGATGGCCGCGACGCCTGGGACCTGGGCGCCGACGGCATCTATCGCCGCGTGCTGCAGGACACGCATGCCGGCGAGGAGGGCGCATCGCGCACGATCGAGGCCCATGGCGCCCAGAGCGCGCTGATGGGCCGCTATGCCTCGCGCGGGCTGCAGCACGTGGCGCCGCGCGCCTGAATCCCTTCATGAAACAGCAAGCATGGACCTGATTTTCTGGCGGCACGCAGAGGCCGAGGACTGGACCGAGGGTTGCGACGACATGGCGCGCGTCCTGACCCCGCGCGGCGAGAAGCAGGCCAAGCGCATGGCCGGCTGGCTCGACCGCCAGTTGCCCGACGGCGCGCGCATCCTGTGCAGCCCGGCGCGCCGGTGCGAGCAGACCGTGCTGTCCCTGGGGCGCAAGTACAAGCTGCGCAACGAGCTCGCCCCCGACACGACGACGGACGCGTTGCTCGCCGCTACCGGCTGGCCGAATGGCAAGGCGGTGGTGCTGGTGGTGGGCCACCAGCCGGCGCTCGGCCAGGCGATCTCGTTGCTGCTGGGCTTGCGCCAGGACAGCTGCCCGGTGCGCAAGGGCTCGCTGTGGTGGCTGCGCACGCGCGAGCGCGACGGCGACAGCCAGAGCGTGGTGCTGACGGTGCAGTCGCCCGAACTGCTCTGATTCCCGTCAGCAGCCGGTCAGGCGCATGCGCCATCCGGCGCGCTGCCAGGCCACGGCTTCCTCGCGCAGGAGGTGGGCCGACTGCGGATAGCACTCGGCCCAGCCTTCCTTGGCGTCGACGCGCAACTCGCGCTCGCCGGCCACCGCCACCCGCAGTGCGCCGCTTTCCGGCGTGCGCCGGGCATGGCACAGCAGCACCGCCAGCCGCAAGGCGGCCAGCTGCAGCGCGAAGGTGTTCTCCTGCAGCGCCGCCTCGACCTTGCGCAGCTTGCCGTGGTGGCCGAGCACCAGCTGGCTGAGCGTGTGCATCTCGCTCACGTCGAAGCCGGCGGCATCGGTGTTGTCCAGGATGTAGGCGCCGTGCTTGTGGTATTCGCTGTGCGAGATCTGCGTGCCGACCTCGTGCAGCTGGGCGGCCCAGCGCAGCTTGCGCAGGGCGCGGCCCGGGCGCGTCGTGGTGCCGGCGGCGCGCGCTGCGGGCACGAGCTGCACGAACAGCTCGCTGGCGACATCCGCCACGCGCTGGGCCTGTGCCGGCTCGGTGCCGAAGCGCGACGCCAGCCGCAGCACGGTGGCCGAGCGCATGTCGGCCACGGTGTCGTCGCGCGACAGCAGCTCGTACAGCACGCCATGGCGCAGCGCCCCCTGTGCCACGTGCATCTGTTCGATGTCCAGCAGGTCGAACACGGCGCGCAGCACCGCCAGGCCGCCGCCGACGACCGGCTTGCGGTCGTCGCGCAGGCCGTCCAGGCGCACCTTCTCGGCGCTGCCGGCACGCACCAGGCGGTCCACCAGCCAGTCCATGCCTTCGCGCGTGACCAGGCCCGGCGTGCCGCCCGCCGCCTCGAGCACGTCGCCGACCGCGCCGATGGTGCCGGAGGCGCCGTAGGCGACGTCCCAGCGGTCTCGGGTGTAGCGGCCCAAGGCGTCGTCGAGCACGGCCTTGGCGGCGATCTCCGCCTTGCGGAACGCCTGGGTCGTGAACTGCCCCTCGGAGAAGTGCTTCATCGACCAGGCGACGCTGCCGACCCGGTAGGACTCGGTCTGCTCGGCCTCCAGTGCCTGGCCCAGGATCATCTCGGTCGAGCGCCCACCGATGTCGACCACCAGCCGGCGCTCGGCGTCCGATCGCTCGTTGTGCGGCAGCATGTGGGCCACGCCCTGGTAGATCAGCCGGGCCTCTTCGCGGCCGGGGATCACGTCGATGCCGAACCCGAGGGCCGTGCGCGCCCGCAAGAGGAATTCGTCGCGGTTGCGGGCCTCGCGCAGTGTCTGGGTTGCGACAGCGCGAACCTGCGAACCCTTGAAACCGGACAAGCGCTCCCCGAAACGGGCCAGTGCCTCCCAGCCGCGCTGCATGGCTTCGGGCGTGAGATTGCGCTGGCTGTCGAGTCCATTGCCCAGGCGCACCGTCTCCTTGAGGTATTCGCTGCGATGGATCTGGCCATGGTCGACCCGCCCGATCTCGAGGCGGAAGCTGTTGGAGCCGAGATCGACCGCGGCCAGGCGGGTGCCGTCTTGCATAAGGGGGAAATGTGTTTCTGGTACTGCCCTGGATGGTAGCGACAGCGGCGCCGCCCATATGACGGCTCCATGACAGGTCATGAAACAGAAGGTCAGCGGAGCGTCTTTCCCCTCTGGGGCGCGTGTCACAACGATGTCATATAGGCCTCCTACAGTGCGCAGCAACCCCGCCGAGGCGGGTATTGACCGACCCTCAAGGAAAGCCAACAGATATGACCAAGTTCTCGATCGTCGCTGCTTCCGGCCTGCTGGCCCTGGCCGCCGCCCATGCACCGGCATTCGCCCAGTCCGTGACCGGCGCAGGCGCCAGCTTCCCGGCGCCGCTCTACGCCAAGTGGGCTGCCGAGTACAACAAGGCCACCGGCGTGAAGATCAACTACCAGTCGGTGGGCTCGGGCGCCGGCATCAAGCAGATCGACGCCAAGACGGTGGACTTCGGCGCCTCCGACATGCCGCTCAAGGACGACGACCTGAAGTCCAAGGGCCTGCTGCAGTTCCCCACGGTGATCGGCGGCGTGGTGCCGGTGGTCAACATCGAAGGCATCAAGCCCGGCGAGCTCAAGCTCGACGGCCAGGTGCTGGGCGACATCTACCTGGGCAAGATCACCAAGTGGGACGACCCGGCCATCAAGGCGCTGAACGGCTCGCTCAAGCTGCCGGATGCCGCCATCGCCCCGGTGCGTCGCGCCGACGGCTCGGGCACCACCTTCCTGTTCACCAACTACCTGTCCAAGGTCAATGCCGACTGGAAGGCCAAGGTGGGTGACGGCACGGCGGTCAACTGGCCCACGGGCGCCGGCGGCAAGGGCAACGAGGGCGTGGCCGCCTTCGTGGGCCGCCTGCCGAACTCGATCGGCTATGTCGAGTACGCCTACGTCAAGCAGAACAAGATGGTCTACGCCCAGCTCAAGAACGCCGACGGCGCCTTCGTGTCGCCCGACGACAAGGCCTTCAAGGCCGCCGCCGCCGGCGCCAAGTGGGACGAAACCTTCTACCAGGTGCTGACCAACCCGGCCGGCAAGGACGCCTGGCCGATCACCGGTGCCACCTTCATCCTGATGCACACCAAGCAGGACAAGCCGGAGCAGGCCGCCGCCGTCATGAAGTTCTTCGACTGGGCCTACAAGAACGGCGACAAGACCGCCGAGGAACTCGACTACGTTCCGATGCCCTCGTCGGTGAAGACCGCCATCACCGAGGAATGGCTGGACGTGAAGGACGGCGCCGGCAAGGCGGTCTCCTTCAAGTAAGCCACCAGCGGCGCGCGCGAAGGCGGCATCCATGCCGCCGCGGCGCGCGCCGTCCACGGAGCACACAGTGTCAACCACTTACCCAGCCAACTCCACGGGCACGATCGATCTTGGCGTCGACCGTGCCCGTTCCACGTCCGCCAGCCCGTCGCCGATCAAGCGCGCCCGTTCGGGTCCGCTGGCGGATCGCCTGTTCGCGTGGGCCGCGCGCGGCGCCGCCTGGCTGACGCTGGCGCTTCTGATCGGCATCCTGGTTTCGCTGGTGATCGGCGCATGGCCGGCCATCACGAAGTACGGGCTGGGCTTCCTCACCAGCACGGTCTGGGACCCAGTGCAGGAAGAGTTCGGCGGCCTGGTGATGATCTACGGCACGCTGGCCACGTCGATCATCGCGCTCGTGATCGCGGTACCGGTCAGCTTCGGCATTGCGCTGTTCCTGACGGAGCTGTCTCCGGCGTGGCTCAAGCGCCCGCTGGGCACGGCCATCGAACTGCTGGCGGCGGTGCCGTCGATCGTCTACGGCATGTGGGGCCTGCTGGTGTTCGGCCCGGTGCTGTCGACCTGGGTGCAGCAGCCCCTGCAGAAGCTGCTCGCCGGCGTGCCGTACCTCGGCGCGCTCGTGGCGGGACCGCCCGTGGGCATCGGCATCCTGTCGGCCGGGATCATCCTGGCCATCATGATCATTCCCTTCATCGCCGCGGTCATGCGCGACGTGTTCGAGGTCACTCCGGCGCTGCTCAAGGAATCGGCCTATGGCCTCGGTTCCACCACCTGGGAGGTGGTCTCCAAGGTGGTGCTGCCCTACACAAAGGCCGGCGTCATCGGCGGCATCATGCTCGGGCTGGGGCGCGCGCTCGGCGAGACCATGGCCGTGACTTTCGTCATCGGCAACATGAACCAGCTCGATTCGCTGTCGTTGTTCCAGGCGGCCAACAGCATCACGTCCGCATTGGCCAACGAGTTCGCCGAAGCCGGCGCCGGTCTGCACCAGGCGGCACTGATGTACCTGGGACTGGTACTGTTTTTCATCACCTTCGTCGTGCTGACGCTGTCCAAGCTGCTGCTGGCGCGCATGAAGAAAAGCGAAGGAGCCAAGTCGTGAGCCCCGACAGCACCGCCGCCAAGCTGCTGGCAGCGCGCGACCTGGCCGAGCGCCGGCAGGTGCGCTTCGCCTCGCGCAAGCGGGTCAACACCATCGCCCTGGGCCTGTCGCTGGCCGCCATGGCTTTCGGCGTGTTCTGGCTGATCTGGATCCTGTGGGAGACGCTGCGGCTCGGGCTCGGTGGCCTGTCGCTGGCGATCTTCACCGAGATGACACCGCCGCCCAACGAGGCCGGCGGCATCGCCAACGCCATCTTCGGATCGCTGGTGATGGTGCTCATGGCCACCTTCGTCGGCACGCCCATCGGCATCCTCGCCGGCATCTACCTGGCCGAGTACAACCCGACCGGTACGCTGTCGAAGGTGACGCGCTTCGTCAACGACATCTTGCTGTCGGCGCCCTCGATCGTCATCGGCCTGTTCGTCTACGCGATCGTGGTGGCGCGGTTTCGCAGCTTCTCGGGCATCGCGGGCGCCGTGTCGCTGGCCCTGATCGTCATTCCGGTGGTGATCCGCACCACCGAGAACATGCTGCAACTGGTGCCGCCGGGCCTGCGCGAGGCCGCCTACGCGCTGGGCGCGCCCAAGTGGAAAGTGATCACGGCGATCACGCTGCGGGCGGCGCGGGCCGGCGTCGTCACCGGCATCCTGCTGGCCGTCGCGCGCATCGCCGGCGAGACGGCGCCGCTGCTGTTCACGGCGTTGAACAACCAGTTCTGGACGGCCGACGTCACCCAGCCGATGGCCAGCCTGCCCGTGACCATCTTCAAGTTCGCGATGAGCCCGTACGAGAACTGGCAGCAGCTGGCGTGGGCCGGCGTGTTCCTCATCACCGTCGCCGTGCTCGCCCTCAACATCCTCGCGCGCGTGCTCACGCGCGCCAAGAACTGACCGACAAGAAAATGACCGCTACCGCCGCCATTGCCGAACGCGCCAAGATCTCGGTGCGAGACCTGAACTTCTACTACGGCAAGTACCACGCGCTCAAGGGCATCAACCTCGAGATTCCGCAGAACAAGGTCACGGCCTTCATCGGCCCGTCCGGGTGTGGCAAGTCGACGTTGCTGCGCACCTTCAACCGGATGTTCGAGCTCTACCCGGAGCAGCGCGCCGAGGGCATCATCGAGCTCGACGGCGAGAACCTGCTCACGTCCAGGCAGGACGTCGCGCTGATCCGCGCCAAGGTGGGCATGGTGTTCCAGAAGCCGACGCCGTTCCCGATGTCGATCTACGACAACATCGCCTTCGGCGTGCGCCTGTTCGAGGACCTGAGCAGTTCCGACATGGACGACCGCGTCGAGTGGGCGCTGCGCAAGGCGGCCCTGTGGACGGAGGTGCGCGACAAGCTGCACCAGAGCGGCTCCGGCCTGTCCGGCGGCCAGCAGCAGCGGCTGTGCATCGCGCGCGGCATCGCCATCAAGCCCGAGGTGCTGCTGCTCGACGAGCCGTGCTCGGCGCTGGACCCGATCTCGACCGCCAAGATCGAGGAACTGATTGCCGAGCTCAAGAGCGAATACACGGTGGTGATCGTCACCCACAACATGCAGCAGGCGGCCCGCTGCAGCGACTACACGGCGTACATGTACCTGGGCGACCTCATCGAGTTCGGCGCCACCGAGCAGATGTTCTTCAAGCCCAGGCGCAAGGAGACCGAGGACTACATCACCGGCCGGTTCGGCTGATCGGCACGGCAACCAGGGGAATCCCATGACAGAAAAGCACCTTTCCAGCCAGTTCGACAGCGAGCTGAACGGCGTCTCGTCGCGCGTGATGGAACTCGGCGGCATGGTCGAGTCGCAGATCCACCAGGCGATCTACTCGCTGGCCAACTTCGATGCCGAGTCGGCCGCGCGCGTGGTCGCCGTCGAGCAGCGCGTGAATGCGCTGGAAATCGAGATCGACCGCGAGCTGTCGTCGATCATCGCGCGGCGCCAGCCGACCGCGCGCGACCTGCGCCTGCTGATCGCCATCTCCAAGACCACGGCCAATCTCGAGCGCGTGGGCGACGAGGCGCACAAGATGGCGCGCATGGTCATGTCGATCATCGAGAGCGGCTCGGCACGCCAGCTGCCGGCCAACGAGCTGCGCGTGGCGGCCGACCTGGCCGCCGGACTGCTGCGCAAGGCATTGGACGCCTTCGCCCGGCTGGACGTGCAGGCGGCGGTGTCGATCCTCAAGGACGACGACCTGATCGACAACGAGTTCGACGGCTTCGTGCGCAAGCTGGTCACCTACATGATGGAAGACCCGCGCACCATTTCGCCCAGCCTCGACCTGCTGTTCCTGGCCAAGGCCATCGAGCGCATCGGCGACCATGCCAAGAACATTGCCGAGTTCATCATCTACATCGTCAAGGGTGCCGATGTGCGGCACACTTCGGTGGCCGAAGTCGAATCCGCAGTTCAATGAAGAAACCACGCGTCCTGATCGTCGAAGACGAGTCATCGATCGCCGAACTGATCGCGGTCAACCTGCGCCACAACGGCTTCGACCCGCTCTGGTCGGAAGACGGCGAGTCCGCGCAGCGCGAGATCGACACCGCGGTACCGGACCTGATCCTGCTCGACTGGATGCTGCCCGGGCAGAGCGGCCTGGCCCTGGCGCGGCAGTGGCGCAAGGACAGCCGGACCCGCGCCGTGCCGATCCTCATGCTCACCGCCCGCGGCGACGAGCCGGACAAGATCGCCGGCCTCGACGCCGGTGCCGACGACTACATCACCAAGCCGTTCTCCACCCAGGAGATGCTGGCGCGCATCCGCGCCGTGCTGCGCCGCCGTGCGCCCGAGACCGCCGTGGAGCGGGTCGAGGTGGGCGACCTGGTGCTCGACGCGGCCACCCACCGCGTGACCTGGCAGGGCGGCCCGCTGAAGGTCGGCCCGACCGAATTCAAGCTGCTGTCGTACCTGATGCGACATGCCGAGCGCGTGCACAGCCGCTCGCAGCTGCTCGACAAGGTGTGGGGCGACCATGTCTACATCGAGGAGCGCACGGTCGACGTGCACGTCAAGCGCCTGCGCGAATCCCTCGGGGCCGCCGCGCCGATGGTGGAGACGGTGCGCGGCGCGGGCTACCGCCTGACCGCCCAGGTCACCGCCTGATGGGCGCACCGTGCCTGCACGCCGCGGGATGCGCCCGCGGCGGGCGCGGATAATCCGCCGCCATGCCGTTCCGGATCAGTACCTTCCTTGCCGCCTCGGCGGCGGGCGGCATCCTCGGATTCGCCGTGTTCGGGGCCAGGGCGCTGTGGTTCGGCGCCTGGCTGGGCGCGTTGCTGTGGTTCGGGCTCGACATCTGGCGCGCCCGGCGCCTGCTGAGCGCGCTGCGCCATGATGTCGGCAGCCTGCCCACGCGCGCCGGCGGCATGTGGGGCGAGATGGCCGAGCGCATCCGCAAGCACCTGCGCGAGCGCGACATCCAGACCCGCCAGGCGCAAGACCGGCTGCAGGAGTTCCTGGCCGCCATCCAGGCCTCGCCCAACGGCGTCGTCCTGATCGACGAGCAGGGCCGGATCGAATGGACCAACGAGACGGCGGCGCAGCAGCTGGGCATCGACACCGAGCGCGACGTGCTCCAGCACCTGTCGAACCTGGTGCGCGACCCGGCATTCGTCGCCTACCTCGCGTCCTGGAACTACAGCCGAGACGTGACCATCGATGCACCGAGCCTGCGCCAGGGCCGCTCCGGCCAGCCCGTGCGGCTGTCGATGCAGATCCACCCCTACGCCGGCAACCGCCGCATGCTGCTCACGCGCGACGTCACGGCGCTGGAGCAGGCCGAGACCATGCGCCGCGACTTCGTGGCCAACGTCTCGCACGAGATCCGGACGCCGTTGACGGTGCTGGTCGGCTTCGTCGAGACCCTGCAGAACCTGCCGCTGGACGCGGACGAGCGCAGCCGCTACCTGCGCCTGATGGCGCAGCAGGCCCACCGCATGCAGACGCTGGTCAACGACCTGCTGACGCTGTCGCGGCTCGAGGGCAACGCCCCGCCGCCAGCCAGCCAGTGGACCGCCGTGCGGGCGCTGCTGGCCCACTGCGAGGAAGAGGGGCGCGCATTGTCCAGGCAGTTGAACGCGCAGGGGCACGTCCTGTCGTTCGTGCTCGAGGCGGACTGCGAGATTTCCGGGGCCCCGGTGGAGCTGCAAAGCGCCATGTCCAATCTGGTCAGCAACGCGATCCGCTACACGCCCGGCGGTGGCGAGGTGGCCGTGCACTGGCGCCAGCTGAGCGATGGACGCGGCGAGTTCTCGGTGCGCGACAGCGGCCCGGGGATCGCCGCCGAACATATTCCGCGGCTGACCGAGCGGTTCTACCGGATCGACCGCAGCCGCTCGCGCGAGACCGGCGGCACCGGCCTGGGCCTGGCGATCGTCAAGCACGTGGCGCAGCGCCACGGCGGCGAGCTGCGCGTCGAGAGCACGCCGGGGCAGGGCTCGCGATTCGCGCTGGTGCTGCCGCGCGCACGGGTGCGCCCGCTGCCGGCGCCCGGACCGCGCGCCTGACTCAGGCGGCGCGCAGCGAGCGGCGCACGGCGCGGCGCAACAGCAGCGCCACCAGCGCCGCGGCCACCGCCAGCGCCAGCGCGCCCATGACCCAGAACGCCAGCGGCGAGCGCATGGGCGCCCATGGGCCGAGGCCCTGGTAGGCGAGCAGGTAGCCACCAGCCAGCCCGACGCCCCACAGCAGCGCGCAATAGATCGCCAGCGGCGCCAGGGTCACCCGGTAGCTGCGCAGCACGAACACGCACAGCGCCTGCGTGGCGTCGGCCAGGTGGAACACGGCCGTGGCGGCCAGCAGCATGGCGGCCATGGCCAGTACCTGCGGGTTGTCGGAATACACCGCCGGCAGCTGCCAGCGCAGCAGGAACATGCCCAGCGCCATCGCCATGGCGGCGGCCAGCGCCATCCTCAAGCCCGTGAGGCAGGCTTGCCGCGCCTGCGCCGGCGAGCCCGCACCGAGCCACCAGCTGACCCGGGCGCTGGTGGCGATGGCCAGGGACAGCGGCACCATGTAGCACAGCGCCGTGAGATTGGCGGCGATCTGGTGGGCCGCGGCCGCGGCAGTGCCCAGCCGCGAGATGAACAGCGCCATGAGCGTGAAGGACGTGATCTCGACCAGCATGGACAGCCCGGCCGGCAGGCCCAGCCGCAGGAACTGGCCGATCTGCCGCCAGTCGGGCGGCTCCATGCGCCGCCAGATGCCGCAGGAGGCGAAGCCGCGCTCGGTGCGCAGCAGCCATGCCGCCCCGGCCAGCAGCGCCCAGTTGACCAGCAGCGAGGCCCATCCGCAGCCGACCAGGCCGAGGGCCGGCAGGCCGGCACCGCCAAAGGCGAACCAGATCGACAGCACCAGCTTTACCGGCAATGCCAGCACCTGCAGCCTGGTCACCAGCTGCGGCCGGCCCAGCCCCTGGCACAGCGTGGCGAACAGGCGGAACAGCAACGTGGGCGGCAGCGCGAATGCGAGCACGTTCAGGTAGCGCCGCACTTCGGCGCGCATGGCGTCCGGCACGCCGGTCCAGCGCAGCAGGGCGTCCGGATACAGCAGGATCGCCATGCCGATCGCCGTGGCGACCGCGCACAGGTAGAGCGACTGCCGCACCGACCGGCCGATGTCCTCGGGCCGCCGGGCGCCGTGCAGTTCGGCCCAGATCGGCAGCAGCGCCTGCAGCACGCCCATCAATGCCACGTAGACGCTGACGAAGATGGCCGATGCCACTGACAGGGCCGCCAGGGCGTCTTCTGCATAGCGCCCGGCCACCACGGTGTCGATCACGCTGAAGGCCATGACGGCCAGCTGGCCCAGCAGCACGGTGCCGGCATGCCGTGCGATGGAGCGGCGTTCGGCGCCGGCCGGCGCTGCCGCGGCGCCGATGCGCGCGTCGCTCACGGCGTCATGCGCTGGTAGAGCAGCAGGTCGTCGGTTCGCGCGGTCGGCCGGCGCAGGGTGCGGATCAGCCGCCACTGGTGCAGGTCGACGATGTCATGCAGGCCCCCGACGACTTCCGGGTTGACCAGCAGCCAGCGGCACTTGGTCTCGGGCGTCAGGTGCTGCAGCGTGTACTGCCCGTGGAAGCGCAGCGCCGCGATGTGGGCGCGCTCGAGCCCGAGGTCGGCGATGCATTCGGTCTTGCCGACCAGCTTGCGGATGTCGTTGATCTGCGGAACGTAGCTGCGCGCGTAGTCGAGCGGGGGCAGCCACAGCGTCATCACCAGCGTCCAGCACAGCGCGGCGCCGCCGGCCGGGAGCACCAGGGTCTTCCACAGAGCCTTTGGATGCCGGCCGGTGCGCCAGCGCACGAGCCAGGCCCAGGCAACGGTGGCGGCGATCGCGAACAGCAGCGCCACCGTCGAGTACTGCGGCTCGAAGCCCGGGGCAAGCCGGGCCACGTTGGCGGCAGGCTTGGCCGGGAAGCCGGTCTGCATCGAGATGTAGATGACCCAGATGATGATGGCCGAGCCGCTGAAGAACAGCAGCGTGAACCAGTCGATCAGCGCCGCCGCGCTGCGACGGAAAGTGGGCAGCGCGAAGGCAGCCAAGGTCGCCAGCGCCGGCAGCGACAGCAGCAGCGAACGCTGGGCGAAGTCGGTGGTGAAAGTGGCCGCCAGCGGCACCAGCGCGAACCACAACGGCAGCGCGACGTGGCGCTCGCGCAGCTGGCGGCGCCAGCGCCAGAGCGTCCACAGCACCAGCGGCCAGGCCGGCCAGGTGAACCAGACGAGCAAGCGACCGAGGCTCTTGAGATCGTCGGCCACGCTTTCGCCCACCTCGCTGCCGGGCAGCTGGATGCGCCACTGCAGCAGGTCCAGGCCCAGCACCAGCGCTCCTGCGATCAGCGTCGCGCCCGCGATCACGGCCAGCGCAGCGCCGTCGTAGCCGGCCGGCGCGTCCGGTTCGTAGGTCGAGGCACGGTCCAGGTTATGGCGCCGCTGCAGCCATTCGGCGCCGGCGAGCAGGATGCAGCCGGCGCCCAGGAGCAGGGCGACCGTCGGCGCGCCGCTCAAGGCCATGCCGATCGTCCCCACCGAGAAGGCGGCGCCGGGCGCCTTTTGGCGATAAGGCAGCGCGGCCATGCCGTAGAACATGCAGGCCGCAAAGCACAACTGGGCCAGCGCCGGCGTGGTCTCGTGGCCCAGTTGGGCCAGGCCGAGACAGGCGATCAGGGCCATCAGCCCGCCATCGGCAATGGCGCGGGCGTAGTCGGTCGGGCGCGCCTCGCCGCCAAACGCGAAGGCCACCGGCTGGGCCTGGGGCGTGCGGGCGAAGTAGTACACCGCGTACCAGGTGCCGGTGAACGCTGCCCACAGGAAGAGGGCGAAGATGAAGCGCACCGCCAGGTCGGGGCTGATCCAGGGCGGGGCCAGCTGGATGGCCCAGGCGCCGACCCAGTACGGAATGAGCGCCAGCGTTTCCGGCTGCAGGCCCATCATCTGCGGGTCGAGCCAGCTGGCGATGCCGCCACGGCCCTGCGCCAGCTCCAGCATGTAGCCGAAGGACGTGATGTCCTCGCTCTTCCAGGGGCCGCGCCCCACCAGGCCGGGCAGCAGGTAGGCCACGCACAGCAGGATGAGCGCGAACCGCGGCAGGCGGCGCACGGAGCCTTGGGCAACGATGGCGGGCGTGGGCTGGTTCACGCGGGGCGGCGCAGTGGTTGGGGTGGCTGGAAGGGTCCTGAACAAAAAAAGGGCAGCGCGGAAACCCGGGCTGCCCTTGCCTGAAAGCCAGGTGCCTTAGCGGGCGACCTTGCCGAAGCGGTTGCGGAACTTCTCGACGCGGCCGCCCATGTTGTCCACCGACTTCTGGGTGCCGGTGTAGAAGGGGTGCGATTCGCTGGAGGTGTCGAGCTTGTACAGCGGCAGCTCGCGGCCGTCGTCCGTCTTGCCCATTTCCTTCGTGTTCACGCACGAACGGGTCACGAACTTGAAGCCGTTCGACAGGTCGACGAACAGAACTTCGCGGTAATTGGGGTGGATGCCTTCTTTCATGGTCTTTCCTGGGTCGATGCGAGAGCCACAACGCGCTGCTCAAATGTTGTTGCGGCCCAGGCAGACATTCGCTCTGGGCCGTGCGGCTGCACTTTTCGCTAAAAAGCCCTCAATTATCGCATACTTGTCCCGAATGGAGAATCCAGCATCCGACGGCCCGAGCCAGGCCGCCATTCCCGTCGCCCTGGCGGGCTATGGCTTCGCCGGCCAGGTGTTTCACGCCCCCGTTCTGTCGGCGGTGCCGGGCCTGCGGCTGGCCGCGGTTGCCAGCAGCCAGCCGGCCAAGGTCGCCGCCGACTGGCCCGGGGTGCCGGTGCTGCCCGACCTGGCCGCGGTGCTGGCGGCCCACCCCGAGGTGAGGCTGGTGGTGGTGGCCGCCCCCAATGCCGCGCACTTCGATCTGGCCAAGGCCGCGCTGGCCGCCGGCCGGCACGTGGTGGTCGACAAGCCCTTCACGCTGGACGCTGCGCAGGCGCGCGAACTCGTGGCGCTGGCCGAACGGCAAGGCGTGATGGTTTCGGTCTACCAGAATCGCCGGTTCGACGCCGACTTTCTCACCTTGCGCCAACTGCTGGAACAAGGCCATGTCGGCCGCCCCGTGTATTTCGAGTCGCATTTCGACCGTTTCCGTCCGGACGTGCGCGCCCGCTGGCGCGAGCAGGCTGTCCCGGGTGCGGGGCTGTGGGTCGATCTGGGCGCCCACCTGGTCGACCAGGCACTGCAGTTGTTCGGCCGCCCCGATACCTTGCAGCTCGACACCGCCGCGTTACGCGACGGCGCCCAGGTCGAGGACTACTTCCATGCCGTGCTGCGCTACCACCAGGGCCCGCGGGCGCCGCTGCGCGTGGTGCTCCACGCCACCACCTTGGCAGCGGATCCGGCGCCGCGCTACGTACTGCACGGCACGCGCGGCAGCTACGTCAAGCATGGGGTGGACGTGCAGGAAGACCTGCTGCGTGGGGGCGCGCGGCCTGGCGGCGCAGGTTGGGGCGTGGATCCGTCGGAAGGGCGCCTGACGTTGATCGGCGATGCCGGCCGCCCCGAGGCGACCGCAGTGCCGAATCTGCCGGGCGACTACGTGCGCTACTACGCGATGGTTCGCAATGCCATCCTCGGCGAGGCCCCGCCCCCCGTCACCCCGCAAGAAGCAGTGGACCTGATGGAATTGCTGGACCTGGGCCGCCAAAGCGCAACAAAGGCCCGCGCACTCCCAACAACGTAGTGCTGAGCAAGTCGCGAGCAAAGCAAGCGACCCGAGGCAAAGCCGTACAAAGTACGGCGAGCCGCAAACCGACAACGCGAGAAGTGCCGCGATTTGCGTCGCGAGCGGTGCGAGGTTGCGCCGAGTACCGCAGCCGTACTCCCGTACGGCGAGGACACGCAGGCGCAAGATCGCGCCGCGCAGCAGCAAAGCGCGGTACTTCTCAGCCGCCGCGGCGCATCATGTCGAAGAACTCCATGTTGTTCTTCGTCGCCTTCATGTTCTTGAGCATGAGCTCCATCGACTCGATCTCGTCCATGTTGTACATGAGCTGGCGCAGGATGCGGGTCTTTTGCAGGATCTCGGGCGGCAGCAGCAGTTCCTCGCGGCGGGTGCCGCTGCGGTTGAGCTGGATGGAAGGGAAGACGCGCTTCTCGTAGAGACGGCGGTCGAGGTGGATTTCGGAGTTGCCGGTGCCCTTGAACTCTTCGAAGATGACTTCGTCCATGCGGCTGCCGGTGTCGATCAGCGCGGTGCCGATGATGGTCAGCGAGCCGCCTTCTTCAACGTTGCGGGCCGCGCCCAGGAAGCGCTTGGGGCGCTGCAGCGCGTTGGAGTCGACACCGCCAGTCAGCACCTTGCCCGACGAGGGCACGACGTTGTTGTAGGCGCGGGCCAGGCGGGTGATGGAGTCCAGCAGGATCACCACGTCCTTCTTGAGCTCGACCAGGCGCTTGGCACGCTCGATCACCATCTCGGCCACGTGCACGTGGCGGGCGGCCGGCTCGTCGAAGGTGGACGCGATCACTTCGCCCTTGACGGTGCGCTGCATCTCGGTCACTTCCTCGGGGCGCTCGTCCACCAGCAGCACCATCATGTGCACTTCGGGGTAGTTGGCGCTGATGGCGTGGGCGATGTGCTGCATCATCACCGTCTTGCCGCTCTTGGGCGGCGCCACCAGCAGGGCGCGCTGGCCCTTTCCGATGGGGGCGATGATGTCGATGATGCGGCCCGTGATGTTCTCTTCGCCCTTGAAGCCGTCGCGCTCCAGACGCATCTGCTGCTTCGGGAACAGCGGCGTCAGGTTCTCGAACATCACCTTGTGCTTGTTCTGCTCCGGCGGGCCGCCATTGACGGCGTCGAGCTTGGTCAGCGCGAAGTAACGCTCGCCGTCCTTCGGAATGCGCACCTCGCCTTCGATCATGTCGCCGGTGTGCAGGTTGAAGCGGCGCACCTGGCTGGGGCTGATGTAGATGTCGTCGGTGCTGGCGGTGAAGCTGGTGTCGGGGCTGCGCAGGAAGCCGAAGCCGTCCGGCAGGATCTCGAGAACGCCGTCGGCGAAGACCTGTTCGCCGGCTTTGGCGCGCTTCTTGATGATGGCGAACATCAGCTCCTGCTTGCGCATGCGGCCGACGTTTTCGATCTCCAGAGACTCAGCCTGCTTGAGGACTTCAGACACGTGCAGTGCCTTGAGTTCGTTTAAGTGCATGGAGTGACCCCTTTGTGCGGGGCAGTCTGACGATGAATCGGGGGGAGGTTTGAGCAAGAGGCGAGAAGAGCCTCTCAAACCGAGTATTCGAACCGGGCGGGCCGGCGATTTGCGCTGATTATGACAGCAAAAAAAGCGCGCGTGGAATTGGGCGGCGCTGAAAAGATGCCGGCGCGTTGCGTGCCGGCATCAGAATAAAAGGCCTCAGGCCAATTGCTGGTCGATGAAGGCCTGCAATTGCGCCTTGTTCATGGCGCCCACCTTGGTGGCGGCCAATTGGCCGTTCTTGAACAGCATGAGCGTGGGGATGCCGCGGATGCCGAATTTTGCCGGGATGTCGCGGTTCTCGTCGACGTTGAGCTTGGCGACCTGCAGCTTGCCCTCGTACGTCGACGACACCTCGTCGAGCAGGGGGGCGATCATCTTGCAGGGGCCGCACCATTCGGCCCAGTAGTCCACCAGCACCGGGGTGTCGGACTTCAGGACGTCGGTTTCGAAGGAAGAATCGGAGATGTTCTTGATCAGGTCACTGGCCATGGTTTTTTCCTCTTGCGCTGCGCTTCGCGGCGATGGTTGGAAGAGCCGCTACAGTGCGGGTCATTGTGACAGAAACCAAGTGCCGGCGTGCCGCGGCGGCCCGCTATGGCCGCCATAGGCAAAGACTTGTCGCGCGTGGCCCGCGCCCGATCGACCGCCGAGTCCCGGCGCCGCGCACGCCAGCAGATACCCCGTGAATTCCAAATCTCCAGTTGTCGCCGTCGTCGGCGGCGGGCCGGCCGGACTGATGGCCGCCGAAACGCTCGCCGCGGCCGGCGCTCGCGTGCATGTGTACGACGCGATGGCCTCGGTCGGCCGCAAGTTCCTCCTGGCCGGCAGGGGCGGGCTCAACCTGACGCACTCGGAGCCGACGGAGGCCTTCGTGGAACGCTTCGGCGAGACTCGGCGCGCGCAGGTCGGGCGCTGGCTTTCGGTGATGGGCCCCGGCGCGCTGCGCGAATGGGCCGAGGGCCTGGGCATCGGGACGTTCGTGGGGACGTCCGGGCGGGTGTTTCCGGCCGACATGAAGGCGGCGCCGCTGCTGCGCGCCTGGTTGCACCGGCTGCGGGCATCGGGGGTGCAGTTCCACATGCGGCACCGTTGGCAGGGCGGCCTCGACGGCGGTGCGGGCGCAGGCGCGCTGGCCCTGACTTTCGACACGCCGTCCGGCGAGGCGGTGCAGTCGGCGGACGCGGTGGTGCTTGCATTGGGCGGCGGCAGCTGGGCGCGGCTGGGGTCGGACGGCGCGTGGCAGCCGTGGCTGCGCGATCGGGGCGTCGAGACCGTGCCGCTGGTGCCGGCCAACTGTGGCTTCGACGTCGGCTGGACGCCGTTCTTCGCCGAGCGCTTCGCCGGGCAGCCCTTCAAGTCGGTGGCCATCGAGGCGACGGATTCGCGCGGCCGGCATTTTGCCCGCAAGAAGGGCGAGTTCGTCGCCACTGCGACCGGCGTCGAGGGCAGCCTGATATACGCGGCGTCGGCCCTGCTGCGCGACGAGATCGCCGCCGCCGGCAGCGCCGTCGTGAACATCGACCTGCTGCCCGACCGCAGTCCGGCCCAGGTGCGCGAGCAGGTGCTCCATCCGCGCGGTGCCCGCTCCGTCAGCAGTCACCTGCAAAGTCGGCTGGGCCTGGATGGCGTCAAGCGCGCGTTGCTCAACGAGGTGCTCGGCCGCGACGGCATGCACGACGTGGAAAAGCTGGCGAGCGCCATCAAGTCTTTGCCGCTGCGCGTGGTGGCGGCACGCCCCATCGACGAGGCGATCAGCAGCGCCGGCGGCGTGCGGCTGGAAGCGCTCGACGAAGGGCTGATGGCGCACGCGTTGCCGGGTGTCTTCTGCGCCGGCGAGATGCTCGACTGGGAGGCTCCCACCGGCGGCTATCTGCTCACTGCGAGCATGGCCAGCGGCGTGGTGGCGGCCCGGGGCGCGCTGGATTGGCTGAAAGGAGGGCGCTAGCGGCGTGGCCTATCGCAGGCCCACGACCTTCAGCACCAGTTCGGGCTTGCCGCTGGTCGTCTTCCAGACTTCGCCGTCCTGCTGCAAGGCTCGGCCGTCCTCCAACCGCGCATGCGTGGCGGTCAGTTCCCAGCGCCTGTGGCTGGCGTCCTGCGGATCGGTGCTTTCCTGTTCGACGAGTTCGCATTGGACGGGGTAGGTCTTCCCGTCCGCGTCTTCGCCAACCAGGTCTCGAAGGGTGCTGCGATGTGTGGCCATGCCGGCCATTGTGCGTGCCAAACGCGCCCGGCGGGGCCCGCCTGGGCTACGTTCGCTTGTCGGAGAGTTCCCACGCGCGCTGGTCGCGGGATGGCGGAGCGCACCGGGCATGGAAACCCGGGGCTTCTGGTGTGAGGTGACGAGCCTTACCCCCGGCACTGACTACGCAGTTAGGGCTGCTTGGTTCCCCACCTGACCCGGTTGGCCGCTTCACCATGCGGGGAGGCCCGTCACCCGCGATTGTAGGCGACGCGGCGCATGCCGTCGGCATGAAGGCGCGGATGCCCCTCGCATTCCTGCGGGTGCACGAGCGCCGGCGTGGCGCGAAAGCAGGCGACGCGGCGCGTCGTTGACCGCCCGCGCCGCGGAAGGGGAGGCTTCGCTTCTAGAATGCGCTCCGATGTCCTATCTCGTGCTCGCCAGAAAATACCGTCCCCGAACCTTCAGCGAGATGGTCGGGCAGGAGCACGTCGTGCAGGCCCTGGGCAACGCGCTGGGTACGCAACGCCTGCACCACGCCTACCTTTTCACGGGCACGCGTGGGGTCGGCAAGACGACGGTGTCGCGCATTCTGGCGAAGTCGCTCAACTGCCAGGGGCCCGACGGCACCGGCGGCATCACGGCCACGCCATGCGGCGTGTGCCAGGCTTGCCAGGACATCGACTCCGGCCGCTTCGTCGACTACGTGGAGCTCGACGCCGCCTCCAACCGGGGTGTGGAGGAAGTCCAGGGCCTGCTCGAGCAGGCTGTCTACAAGCCGGTGCAGGGGCGCTTCAAGGTCTTCATGATCGACGAAGTGCACATGCTGTCGAACACCGCGTTCAACGCGATGCTCAAGACGCTCGAAGAGCCGCCCGAATACCTCAAGTTCGTGCTGGCCACCACCGATCCGCAGAAGGTGCCGGTCACGGTGCTGTCGCGCTGCCTGCAGTTCAACCTGCGGCCGATGGCGCCGGAGACGGTGCTCGATCACCTCACCCAGGTGCTTGCCAGCGAGGCGGTGCCGGCCGATCCGGCGTCACTGCGGCTGCTGGCGCGCGCGGCGCGCGGGTCGATGCGCGATGCGCTGTCGCTCACCGACCAGGCCATCGCCTACTGCAATGGCGAACTGTCCGAATCCGGCGTGCGCCAGATGCTGGGCAGCGTGGATCGCGCCTACGTGTTCCGCCTGCTCGAGGCGCTGGCGCAGGGCGACGGACGCACGGTGGTCGAGATCTCCGAGGGGCTGCGCCGCGACGGCCTGTCCGCCGGTTCGACGCTGGAGGAGATGATTTCCGTGCTGCAGGCCATGGCGGTACTGCAGGCGGTGCCCGAGCGGGCCGGCCAGCAGGACCCGGCGGATCCGGATGCCGCGGAGACCGTCCGCCTGGCCCGCGCGCTGGCCCCGGAAGACACCCAGCTGCTCTACAGCCTGTGCATCCACGGGCGCGGCGAGCTGGGCCTGGCGCCGGACGAGTACGCTGCGCTCACCATGGTGCTGCTGCGGCCGCTTGCGTTTCGCAGTGGCACGCCGGCGGTAGCGCCAACAGCGGAAAAAAAAACTCTGAATGACGCCCGGGCGCCGGCGGCAGTCGCTGCGGCGCCGGCGACACATGTCGCGCCGGCACCCGTGCAAGCGCCGGACGTTGCGCTCGCGAACCGCCCGGGGTCGGCCGCAAAGCCCGTAGCCCCGGATGCCTCGCCGACGCGGGCCGACGCGCCGCGGCCGGCCGCTTCGCCACCTCGGCCGCAGCCGCCCGACGTGCGAATGCAGCCGCCGCCGCAGGATCAGTCGGCGCCCGACGATGACCTCGCGCCTCCCACGCCCGACGAAGCGCCGCCGTGGGACGACGACATGCTGCCGCCCGGCCAGCGCCTGCCGGTGCTCGAGCGCCCGCGGCAATCCCGCGCGGGCGGCGAGCCGCCGCGCAGCCTGCATGCCGTGCCGCTGCGCGTGCAGGGCGAGGCCGGCGAACGCGACCTGCCGCGAAGCGGGCCCGACGAGCAGCCGGACGCACCCATCGTGACGACCGAGGAGGGCGACTTCTGGTTCGCCACCGTGTCGCGCATGGTGGCCGAGGAGCGCATCAGCGCCCTGGCGCGCGAGCTGGCGCTGCAGTCGCAACTGGTGGGCCGTGACGATGACCAGTGGCTGCTGCGCGTCGAGCGGGAGTCGCTCGGCCAGGCCGGCAGTCGGGACAAGGTCCAGGCGGCGCTGGCCGCGCTCGGCCATTCGGTGAAAATCGCCATCGAGATCGGCGCGGTGAACGACAGCCCCGCGCGGCGCAACAAGGCGGCGGCGCAGGCGCGCCAGCGTGCGGCCGAGGAAGCCATACGCAATGATCCGCTGGTGCAGCGCATGATGCGCGAGTTCGACGCGCGCATCGTGCCCGGCAGCCTGCGGCCGTTGTAGCCGGGGCTGCGCCGGCAACCACATTCCATTTCCAACCCTCTCATCTCAGGACCTACACCATGTTCAACAAGGGACAACTCGCCGGCCTCATGAAGCAGGCCCAGGCCATGCAGGAAAACATCAAGAAGGCCCAGGAGGAACTGGCCCACATCGAGGTCGAGGGTGAATCCGGCGCCGGCCTCGTCAAGGTGGTCATGACCTGCAAGCACGACGTCAAGCGCGTGGCGATCGACCCGAGCCTGCTGACCGACGACAAGGATATGCTCGAGGACCTGGTCGCCGCCGCCTTCAATGCCGCCGTGCGCAAGGCGGAAGAGACCAGCGAGCAGAAGATGGGCAAGCTCACCTCCGGCATGCCCGGCCTGCCCCCCGGCATGAAACTGCCGTTCTGAGCCGCCCCGGGCGAACCCGCCCGGGCGGTCCGCGCACAGCGCCCCTTTCTTCATCTCCTGTTCCATGTCGGACTCCAGTTCGCTCGACGGCTTGGTCGAGGCGTTGCGGCGCTTGCCGGGCGTGGGCGTCAAGTCGGCGTCGCGCATGGCCTACCACCTGCTGCAACACGATCGCGAAGGCGCCCAGCTCCTGTCGCGGGTGCTGCAGCAGGCCACGACCACCGTGCGGCATTGCGAGCGCTGCAATACCTTCACCGAGGCGCCCGTGTGCAACCTGTGCCTGGACGGGCGGCGTGACGCCAGCAAGCTGTGCGTCGTCGAGACGCCGGCCGACCAGGCCGCGCTGGAGCGCACCGGCGCGTTTCGCGGCTATTACTTCGTGCTGATGGGCAAGCTCAGTCCGCTCGACGGCATCGGCCCGCGCGAACTCGGCCTGGCGCAACTCTTCGATCGCGCACTCGACGGCCATGTGAGCGAGGTCATTCTCGCCACCAATTTCACCGCCGAGGGCGAGGCCACGGCCCACGTCATCGGCGAGGCGCTGCGCCAGCGCGGCCTGACCGTCACGCGCCTCGCGCGCGGTGTGCCCGCAGGCAGCGAACTCGAGTACGTGGACCTGGGAACCATCGCGCACGCGCTGGTCGACAGACGCTGACCGGGGGCAGGGCGGCAAACATAACAACACAAGGGAAACATATGAACACAGCCTCCCTGACCCTCGCGTACTGGTGCGTGTTGCTGGTGGCGTTGCTGCCATACCTGACCACGTTCGCCGCCAAGGCGGGCCAGTACGGCCCCCGGGAGAACCAGGCACCGCGCGACTGGGCCACGCGCCAGACGGGCTGGCGCGCACGCCTGCTGGCCGCTGCGGCCAACGGCTTCGAGGTTCTGCCGCTGTTCATCGGCGTGGTGGTCATCGCGCACCAACTGGGGTACCGCCAGTCCACGCTCGACCTGTGCGCGGCCGCGTATCTCGTGCTGCGCGTGATCTACGTCGTGGTGTATGGCGCGGGGTTCGGCACGCTGCGCACACTGGTCTGGGGCCTGGGCCTGGCACTCAACATCTGCATTCTCTTCATCGGCAAGTGAACGCCCGCGAGGGGCTGCTCCGGCGCTGCAGGAGGCCCGCTGCACGCGCATTGCACGTGGTCTTCATGTTTACGTGGAAACCCGCAGGGGGATGTTCCTGATGCTGCGGCGCATGACGACACCTAAGCTGCCTCGGCACATCAACAACAAGACAGAACGGAACATCCGATGTTGACCCGCCGTACCCTCCTCACAGCCTCTGCGCTTGCCGCCGCATCGGTATCCGCGCCGGTGCTTGCACAGAACAAGCTCGAGAAGACCAAAGTCTCGATTGCCGTCGGCGGCAAGGCGGCGTTCTATTACCTTCCGCTGACGATCACCGAGCAGCTGGGCTACTTCAAGGCCGAGGGCCTCGATGTGGAGATCTCGGACTTTGCGGGCGGCTCGCGCGCGCTGCAGGCCCTGATCGGCGGCTCGGCCGACGTCTGCTCGGGGGCCTACGAGCACACCATCAGCCTGCAGGCCAAGAACCAGTTCCTGCAATCGATCGTGCTGCAGGGCAGGGCGCCGCAGATCGCGGTGGGCGTGTCCACCAAGAACCTGCCCAACTACACCTCGCTGGCCGACCTCAAGGGCAAGAAGATCGGCGTCTCGGCGCCGGGCTCGTCCACCAACATGGTGGCCAACCTCGTGCTCTCGCGCGCCGGCATCAAGGCAAGCGACGTGAGCTACGTCGGCGTGGGCGTCGCCGCCGGCGCGCTCACCGCGCTGCGCTCGGGGCAGATCGACGCGATCAGCAACACCGACCCCGTGATGACCATGCTCGAGCAGAAGGGCGACGTCAAGATCATCAGCGATACGCGCACGCTCAAGGGCACGCAGGAAGTCTTCGGCGGACCGATGCCGGCCGCATGCCTCTACACCAAGCAGGCGTTCGTGCAGGAGAACCCCAACACCTGCCAGGCGCTGGCCAACGCGATCGTGCACGGGCTCAAGTGGCTGCAGACGGCCGGGCCCGGCGACATCATCAAGACGGTGCCGGAGACCTATCTCCTGGGCGACCGCGCGCTGTACCTGGCGTCGTTCGACAAGATCCGCGAGGCCATCGCCACCGATGGCCTGATCATGTCCGAAGGGCCCAAGACCGCGCTCGCCGCTCTGACCAGTTTCAGTCCCGAGGTCAAGAGCGACAAGATCGACCTGTCGCGCACCTACACCAACGCGTTCGCGCAACGGGCCAAGGACCGGTACAAGGCCTGAGCCGCGCAGGCGGCCGGCTTCCATGCCAAGCGCCCGGCCCTTCGTGCCGGGCTTTTCTTTTTTTCCCTCGATCCAACGCTGCCCCTGCCGCATGTCCGAATACGCGCTCGAACTGATCGACATCCAATGCACTTTCCGCTCGAAGGATGATCCTTCGCAGCGCTACACCGCCGTGGCCGACACCACGCTGCGCGTGGCAGCCGGCGAGTTCGTCTCGGTGGTGGGCCCGACCGGGTGCGGCAAATCCACGCTGCTGAACGTGGCCGCCGGCCTGCTGCCGCCTTCGACCGGCACCGTCAACGTGTTCGGCCAGCCGCTGCAGGGCATCAACCGGCGCGCCGGCTACATGTTCCAGGCCGAGGCGCTCATGCCCTGGCGCAGCGCCATCGACAACGTCGCGGTCGGGCTGCAGTACCGCGGGCTGCCGGACGCCGAGGCGGTGGCGCAGGCCGGGCAATGGCTCCAGCGCGTGGGGCTGGGCGGCTTCGGCGACCGCTATCCGCACCAGCTGTCCGGCGGCATGCGCAAGCGCACGGCGCTGGCGCAGGTGCTGGCGCTCGATCCCGACATCATCCTGATGGACGAGCCGTTCAGTGCGCTGGACGTCCAGACGCGCCAGCTGATGGAGAACGAGGTGCTCGATCTGTGGGCGGCCAAGCGCAAGGCCGTGCTGTTCATCACGCACGACCTGGACGAGGCCATCGCGATGAGCGACCGCGTGGTGGTGTTGTCCGCGGGCCCCGCGACGCGCCCGATCGGGGAATTCACCATCGACCTGCCGCGGCCGCGCGACGTGGCCGAGGTGCGTACGCATCAGCGCTTCGTGGAACTGCATTCGCAGATCTGGGCGGTCCTGCGCGACGAAGTGCTCAAGGGCTATGCCCAGCAACTGCAGAAGGCGGCCTGACATGTTCAAGCCCAACGAACGCAATGCGCGCTGGTGGCAACTGGCGCTGCTCGCGCTGCTGCTGGTGGCCTGGCACCTGGCCTCGCGTCACGACAACATCGCCTTCTTCTTCGGCCAGCCGGTGCAGGTGCTCGGCCGCGTGTGGAGCTGGTTCATGCCTTTCGGCTTCGGGCCGAGCGCGCTGTTTCCCGATGGCCTGCCGGGCAATGCCGACATCTACGCACACCTGGGCGTGACGCTGCTCGAGACGGTCCTGGCCTTTGCCGTCGGCACGGCGCTGGGACTGGCCTTCGGCCTTTGGCTGGCGCTGGCGCCGGTGGCCAGCCTGATCCTCGACCCCTACATCAAGGCGGCCAATTCCATGCCGCGCGTGATCCTCGCGCCCATCTTCGGGCTGTGGTTCGGGCTGGGCATCTGGAGCAAGGTGGCGCTGGCGGTGACGCTGGTGTTCTTCATCGTGTTCTTCAACGTCTACCAGGGCGTGCGCGAGGTCAGCCCGGTGGTGCTTGCCAATGCGCGGATGCTGGGCGCGAGCCAGCGCCAGCTGCTGCGCTCCGTGTACCTGCCCAGCGCCACCAGCTGGGTGTTCTCGAGCCTGCACACGTCGGTGGGCCTGGCATTCGTGGGCGCGGTGGTGGGCGAATACCTGGGCTCGGCGCGCGGGGTGGGCTACCTGATCCTGCAGGCCGAGGGCACCTTCGACGTCAACACGGTCTTTGCCGGCATCGTGGTGCTCACGGCCTTTGCATTGGTGCTCGATGGCGTCGTCGGCCTGATCGAGCGCCGCCTCATGACCTGGCAGCCGCGCGCAGGCGAGACCGAAAAGCTCTGAGCCGGCTCAGCGCTTGCGCTTGCTGCTGGCCGTGCTGCTATGCCGGGCCCCGCTGCTGCGCGAAGAGGCCGAACTGGACGAGACCTTTCTCTTGGATGCGCTGCTGCTGGTGCTGCGCGCGCCGGAACCGACACGCGCGGCGGCGGCATCGCGCACCGGCAAGTACACCACCACGTTGTAGCCGCGCTTGAACACGTGGCTGGTGGGCACGTCGTTCCATTCGGCGACGCTGGCCGGGCTGAGCTTGTAGCGCCGGGCGACCGAGGTGACGCTTTCGCTGCCGCGCGTGCGTACCGACGTGCGGCGCGTCACGACCTCGGGCTGGAAGCTCAGCTGGCCCGAATCGGCCACCACGGCCGCCACGTCTTCCTGTACGCGCGCCGAGCGCGGCACGATCAGCGTGGAGCCCGACTTGATCATCATTCGCGGCGGGATGTTGTTGACGGCGCGCAGGTCCGCCTCGGACATGCCGCTGCGCTGCGCCGCGTCGGCCACGGTCATGGTGCGCGACACCGTCCACGCCGTCCAGCTGGCGTACTGTCCCTCGGCATAGGCCTTGAAATTGCGCTCGAAGACGGCGGCGTTGTCCCACGGCAGCAGGATGTCCGGCGTTCCGGCGGCCAGCAGCACCGGCTTGTGCGCAGCCGGGTTGAGCGCGCGGAAGTCCTCGATGCGCACGTCGGCCAGCTTGGCGGCGAGGTCGACGTCCAGGTCGCGCGTGAGCGCCACGCGAGTGAAGTAGGGGTGGTTGGAGATGTACGGAAGATCGACGCCAAACTTGGCCGGGTTGGCGACGATGTTCTTGACCGCCTGCAGCTTGGGAACGTACTGGCGTGTCTCGGCCGGCATGTTCAGGTCGCTGTAGGTGGTTCCGAGTCCGGCTTTCTGGTTCTTGGCGATGGCCCGGCTGACGCTGCCTTCACCCCAGTTGTAGGCGGCCAGCGCGAGCTGCCAGTCGCCGAACATGTCGTACAGGCGCTGCAGGTAGTCGAGCGCCGCGCGGGTCGAGGCGACGACGTCGCGCCGGTCGTCGCGGAAGATGTTCTGCTTGAGGTCGAAGTCGCTGCCGGTGGCGGGCATGAACTGCCACATGCCCATGGCCCGGGCGCTGGACACGGCCTGCGGGTTGAAGGCGCTTTCGATGTAGGGAAGCAGCGCCAGCTCGGTCGGCATGTTGCGCCGCTCGAGTTCCTCGACGATGTAGAAGATGTACTTGTTGGAGCGCTCCGTCATGCGCTCGATGTAGTCCGGACGGGTGGCATACCACTGCTCGCGGTCGCGCACCAGGTCGTTGTCCAGGTCGGGCATGCGAAATCCGCGGCGGATGCGGTCCCACATGTCGACGGGTGGCACCATCGTCATGACGCGGTGGTCGCTGCCTTCGCCGAGGTCGGTCTGGGTGATGGGTTTGAGGTTGCCGCCGGGAATGAGCGGCGGGCCCGATTGCGTTGCGCATCCGGCAAGAAAGAGGGTGGCGAGCAGCCATGCCCAGAGTAGCTTCATCGAAAGTTGTTTTTCCATTGGCGCAAGGCCGCAAAGACGTCGGTGTCGGGGGCTTGCGGAGGCAGCCCGGCATGGGCGCCCACGGTGGCGCGGACCGAGTCTTGGCGGCTGCGTAAGAAGGGGTTGATGGAACGCTCGGTGTCGATGCGCGACGGCAGCGTCGGCAGGCCGCGGGCGCGCAGCGCCTCGCAGTCGGCCTGGTAGCGTGCGAGCGTGTCGTTGGTTGGTTCCACGGCCCGCGCGAAGCGCAGGTTGGACAGCGTGTATTCGTGGGCGCAGCACACCCGGGTTGCGCCCGGCAGCGCGGCAAGCGCATCGAGCGAGTGCAGCATCTGCTGCGGCGTGCCCTCGAACAGGCGCCCGCAGCCGCCCGAGAACAGCGTGTCGCCGCAAAAGAGCAGCGGCACGCCGTCCGGCGCGGCGTGCGCCGGCAGGAAATAGGCGATATGCCCGGCGGTATGGCCGGGCACGTCGATCACCGAGAACGGAAGGCCCAGCACCTCGGCGACGTCGCCATCGCCGAGCGGACGGTAGGGCTCGGGGATCGTCTCGCCGGCCGGACCGAATACCATCGCACCCGTCGCCTGGCGCAGGACATCCACGCCACCGACATGATCGGCGTGATGATGGGTGACTAGAATCGCGGCCAGCCTGGCCTGGCTGCGTGCCAGGGCGTCGAGCACCGGTTCGGCTTCGCCCGGGTCCACCACGATCGCGCCGGACTCGAGCTGGAGCATCCAGATGTAGTTGTCGGCAAAGGCGGGCAGCGGAACGAGGGTCATGAGCAGTCAAATTATAGGTTTGGAGGAGTGGCTGGAAACGGCCCCGGGCAGGTATCTGCTCGAATGGGAGCAGACGCAGTTCGACCAGGCCGTGGCCGACGTGTTCGGCTACCATGCGCTCCAGCTCGGCCTGCCCCAGATCGACGCCCTGCGCACCAACCGCATGCCGCACCGCTGGCTGGCGGCCGAACGGCTGCCCATGCCGCGCCGGCCGACGCTGCTGACCGACTTCGCGGCCCTGCCGTTTCCGGCCAACAGCCTGGACCTGGTGGTGCTGCCGCATTCGCTGGAGCTCAACCCCGATCCGCATGCCACGCTGCGCGAGGTCGAGCGCGTGCTGGTGCCCGAAGGCCGGGTGGTCGTATGCGGGCTCAACCCGACCAGCCTGTGGGGCATGCGCCAGCGGCGCGCGCACATGTACCGCCGGCTGGGTTTCGGCGAGCTGTTCCTGCCCGAGGCGGGCGACTTCATCGGCTACTGGCGCATGCGCGACTGGCTGCGGCTGCTCAATTTCGAGGTCGAATCCGGGCGCTTCGGCCTCTACCGGCCCGCCGTGCGCAGCCAGGCCTGGCTCGAGCGCTTCGGCTGGCTCGACGACGCCGGCGAACGCTGGTGGCCCATTTTCGGCGCGGTGTATTTCATCGTCGCCGTCAAGCGGGTGCGCGGCATGCACATGCTGCAGGCCGAATGGAAACGCAAGCCGGCGATCGCCGCCGCGCCGGTGTCGGTGGCCGGGCGGGTGCACCGCGGGCCGGCGCACCACAGACGAAAGACGAAAGAGATGATCCGTTGACCGAAGTTCAGATGTACACCGACGGCGCCTGCAAGGGCAACCCCGGCCCGGGCGGCTGGGGCGTGTGGCTCAAGGCCGGTGCCAGCGAGAAGGAGTTGTTCGGCGGCGAAGTGCTCACGACCAACAACCGCATGGAGCTGACCGCCGTCATCGAAGGCCTGGCGGCGCTCAAGCGCCCCTGCATCGTGGCGCTCTACCTGGACAGCCAGTACGTGCGCCAGGGCATCACCGAATGGGTGCGCGGCTGGAAGGCCAAGGGCTGGCGCACGTCCACCGGCTCGCCGGTCAAGAACGTCGAGCTGTGGCAACGGCTGGACGCCCTGGTGCAGGGCAGCGGTCACAAGATCGCGTGGCACTGGGTGCGCGGGCACTCGGGCGATCCGGGCAACGAGCGCGCGGACATGCTCGCCAACAAGGGCGTGCAGCGGGCGCTGGGGCGGCTGTGATCTGCCGGTGGGCCTGAGCCGGCCGGCTCAGACCACGCCGTCGAACATCATCACGTCGACTTCGCCGCCGGCCGCGACGCTGTCCTGGTCGTGGTGCAGCACCACCAGCCCGTTGGCCAGGACCATCGAGCTGAGCACGCCCGAGCCCTGGTTGCCGGCGATGCGCACCTGCGGCAGCTCGCCCGGGCATGGCTGGACGAAGCCGCGCTGGTACTCGGTGCGGCCGGGCTTCTTGCGGATGGCGGTGGCGCTGCGGGCGCGCAGGAGCGGCGGCGGCGCGACGCCGGCCGCGTTGCAGCCCATCATGCGCAGCAGGGCAGGGCGCACGAAGGCGAGGAACGTGACCATCACCGCAACCGGGTTGCCGGGCAGGCCGAACAGGACGGCCGGCGGGCGCTCGGCGCCGCTGGCGGGGATCAGGCCGACCGCCATCGGCCGGCCCGGGCGCATGGCCACGCGCCAGAACGCCATGTCGCCGAGCTGCTGCATGACGGCGCGGGTGTGGTCGGCTTCGCCGACGCTGACGCCGCCGCTGGTGATGATCGCGTCGGCCGTGTCGGCAGCCTGGCGCAGGGTGGCCGCGAGCGCCGCCGGGTCGTCGCGCACCAGGCCCAGGTCGATCACCTCGCAGCCGAGGCGGCGCAGCAGGCCGGAGACGGTATAGCGGTTGCTGTCGAACACCGCGCCCTCGCGCGCAGCCTCGCCCAGGCTCAGGATCTCGTCGCCGGTGGAGAAGTAGGCGACCCGCAGGCGCCGAAGCACCGGCAGCCGGGCCGCGCCCAGGCTGCCCGCAAGGCCCAGGCCGGCGGGGCCGATGCGGTCGCCCGCGCGCAGCGCCGGCTCGCCGCGCTGCAGGTCCTCGCCGGCCAGGCGGCGGTTGTCGCCGCGGCGCAGGGCGCTGGCCGGAAAGCGGACGATGTCGTCTTCGGCATGGCAGAACTCCTGCGGCACGACGGTGTCCAGGCTGGCGGGCATCACCGCGCCGGTCATGATCCTGACGGATTCGCCCGGGCCGATCGCGCCGCGCCAGGCTGCGCCGGCGAAGGCCGTGCCGACCACCTTCAAGGCGATCTCCTGCGATGCCGCCGGGGCATCGAGCACGGCGCCGTCGAAGGCGAAGCCGTCCATGGCCGAGTTGTCGTGCGGCGGCACCGAGAAAGGCGACACCAGGTCCTCGGCGAGCACGCGGTCCAGCGCGTCGGCCAAGGCGACTTCTTCGCGCTGCGTGACGACCGCCTGCGCGACCAGCCGCGCCAGGAAGTCCTGCACGCCGTCCACGCCGAGTGCCTTGGGGTCGTAGCCGGCCAGCTGGGCGGCGATCTCTTCGATGCGGGTCATGGGGAAACGGTGCGTCGGGTCAGGCCGGCCGGCGCTGCTCGAGGGCGTGCAGTTCGGCCAGCGTGTTGGCGTTGTAGAAGGCGTGCGGCGAGTCGCCCTCGCGGTCGAACGGGACCAGCACCGTCTTGTGCTGCGCCGTCCAGGCGTCGATCTTGCGCCCGCCGGCCTGCGTGAACCGCACCAGGCTTTCCAGGAGGTCGGCGCGCAGCAGGCTGAACACCGGTTGTGCCCGCAGTTGCACGCTGCCGTCGGCTTGCGGCTCGGGGCCGCTGGCCATGGCGATGTCGGCATCGGCCTGCGCCAGGGCGCCGGCCAGGCGCTCGGCCAGGTCCGGCGGGAACAGGGGCGTGTCGCACGGCACCGTCAGCAGGTACGGCGTCTCGCAGTGTTCCAGCCCGACCAGGAAGCCGGCCAGCGGCCCGGCGTAGTCGGCCAGGCCGTCGGGCCAGACGGGGGCCCCGAACGATTCGTAGGCGGCGAGGTTGCGATTGGCGTTGACCAGCAGGCTGCCGACCTGCGGCCCCAGCCGCAGCAGGGCATGCAGCGCCAGCGGCGTGCCGTGGAAGGGCTTGAGTCCCTTGTCGATGCCGCCCATGCGCGAACCGCGGCCGCCGGCCAGCACCAGGCCGGTGATGTCGGCGGGCGAGACGGAAGGTTTCAGCGGCGCGCTCATCCGCCGATGTAGCTCATCTCGACGCGGCGCGCACCGGACGCCGGCGCCGCATCGGACGCGCGCAGGCCGCGCAGCTCGGAATAGCGGTCGCCCCGGCCCTGCCAGATGCCGGCGATGGCGGCGGCGATCTGCGCGTCGCTGGCCTGCTTCTCGCGCAGCAGGGGCTTGAGGTCGTGCCCCTGGCTGGCGAACAGGCAAAGGTACAGGCGCCCCTCGGTCGACAGGCGCGCGCGGCTGCAATCGCCGCAGAAGGCCTGGGTGACGCTGCTGATGACGCCCACTTCGCCGAGGGCGGGGTCGTACCGGCCGTCGGCGCCGGCATAGCCCCAGCGCTGGGCCGTCTCGCCGGGCGCGGTGGCCTCGAGCGGCACCAGCGGGAACTCGGCGCCGAGGCGCCGCACGAGCTCGGCCGACGGCAGCACCTCGTCCATGCGCCAGCCGTTGGTCGCGCCCACGTCCATGTACTCGATGAAGCGCAGCACCACGCCGCTGCCGCGGAAGTGCCGCGCCATCGGCAGGATCTGGTCTTCGTTGGTGCCGCGCTTGACGACCATGTTGACCTTGATCGGACCGAGCCCGGCCTCGCGCGCGGCTTCCAGCCCCCGCAGCACGTCGGCCACCGGGAAATCGACGTCGTTCATGCGGCGGAACACGGCATCGTCCAGGCCGTCCAGGCTCACGGTGACGCGCCGCAGGCCGGCGTCGCGAAGGGCGCGCGCCTTGCGCGCCAGCAGCGAGCCGTTGGTGGTCAGCGTGAGGTCGAGCGGCTCGCCGCCGGGCGTGCGCAGCGCGGCCAGTTGCTCGACCAGCAGTTCCACGTTCTTGCGCAGCAGCGGCTCGCCGCCGGTCAGGCGGATCTTGGTCACGCCCTGCGCGACGAACAGGCGCGCCAGCCGCGTGATCTCTTCGAAGCTCAGCAGTGCGGCGTGCGGCAGGTAAGGGTAGTCCTTGTCGAAGACTTCCTTGGGCATACAGTAGCTGCACCGGAAGTTGCAGCGGTCCGTCACGCTGATGCGCAGGTCCGTCAGCGGACGGGCCAGGCGGTCGAGCAGGGCGCCGCCCGCCGGCGCTGCGGCCAGGTCTTCGAGCCGCAGCGGGCGGCCCACGGCGCTCAAGGGAATACGCGTTTCGGACATCGGGTGGAGCAATTTAACCGACGGCGGCCCTCGGCGGCGATGACCGGGGTCAACAGGACTTCTTCGAGGCGGGCTATCGGTGCCATTGGCACCATCTAAGCCCTAAGTGAATAAGAATCACTATCATTGACACATGACCGCCGCCATCGCTTCCCTCCGCTCCGTCGCTCCGCCTCCGGCCGCCCGCAGACTGGTCGGCTTCGCCATTTTCGCGGGGGGTGCACTGCTGTTGACCGCCCAATTCTGGAAGGCGCTGGCGTGACGCGGCAGGCACAGCCCGTGTCCCGCTCGCCACGCCGGCCGCGCGAATGGCTCGGCCTGCTGATCGTCAGCGTCGGCGCGGTGGTGTTGCTGGCCCAGTTCTGGGACCTCGTCGGGGAGCGCCCGGGCGTGCGCAGCGCGTTGGTGGGCGGAAGCGTCGCGGCGCTCGCGACGGCGCTCGGCACCGTGCCTGTCATGTTCTCGCAGCGCCTGTCGGACCGGGTGCAGGACATGCTCTTCGGCTTCGGCGCCGGCGTCATGCTCGCCGCCTGCGCCTTCTCGCTGATCATCCCGGGCCTGGAAGCGGCGCGCGAACGCAGCGACAACGCATGGGTCGCCGGCGGCGTGGTTGGCGCCGCCATCCTGCTTGGCGCCGCCGCGCTGATGGCGATGGACAAGGTGCTCCCGCACGAGCATTTCATCAAGGGACGCGAAGGCGTGGACAGCCAGATGGCGCGCAAGATCCGCCGTACCTGGCTGTTCGTGTTCGCCATCGCGCTGCACAACCTGCCCGAGGGCCTGGCCATCGGTGTGGGCTATGCGGCCAACGATGGCGTACGCGCCAACGCGCTGGCCACCGGCATCGCCATCCAGGACGTGCCCGAAGGCCTGGTGGTGGCGGTGGCCCTGTTGGCGGCGGGCTATCGGCGGAGGTTCGCCGTGGGGCTGGGCATGGCCTCGGGACTGGTCGAGCCGCTGGGTGCGGTGATCGGGGCGGCCGTGGTCGGCTATTCCGCCGCGTTGCTGCCCTGGGGGCTGGGCTGCGCGGCCGGCGCCATGCTGTTCGTGATCAGCCACGAGATCATTCCGGAATCGCACCGCAAGGGCCACGAGGCCTTTGCCACCAGCGGCCTGATGGTGGGCTTCGTGCTGATGATGATGCTCGACACGGCGCTGGCCTGAGCCGCGCGCCCGCGCCGCCCCGGCGCGCGGGGCGGGCGATGGCGCTCAGCCGTGCTTGACGGCCACGGTCTTGAGCGTCGTGAAGCCGTACAGCGCCTCGAAGCCCTTTTCGCGGCCGTAGCCGGACGATTTGACGCCACCGAAGGGCAGCTCGACGCCGCCGCCGGCGCCGTAGTTGTTGATGAACACCTGGCCGCTCCTGACGCGCTTGGCCATGCGGAACTGGCGCGCGCCGTTCTCGGTCCAGACACCGGCCACCAGGCCGAAGTGCGTCGCATTGGCCAGGTGAACGGCCTCGTCCTCGTCGGCGAAGGTCATCGCGGCCAGCACCGGGCCGAACACCTCTTCCTGCGCCAGCCGGTGCGTCACGGGAACGTCGCGCAGCAGCGTGGGCGCCTGGTAGAAGCCGGTGTCCGGCGCCTGTTCGACGATGGTGCCCTGCGCCACCATCGGGATGCCGGCCACCTGCGCGTCGCTCAGGAAGTCCCACACGCGCTGCTGCTGCGACTGGCGGATCAGCGGCCCCACGTCCAGGTCCATCGCCGCCGGCCCGACGCGCAGTGCCGAGAAGGCGCGGCCCAGGCGATCGAGCAGCGGCTCGTAGATGCTGCGCTCGATCAGCACGCGCGAGCCGGCAGAGCAGGTCTGCCCGGCGTTCTGCACGATCGCGTTGATGATGGTCGGCACGGCCTGGTCGAGGTCGGCGTCGGCGAAGACGATCTGCGGGCTCTTGCCGCCCAGCTCCAGCGTGACCGGGCAGTGCCGCTCGGCGGCCACCTGCTGGATCAGCGTGCCGACCTTCGGGCTGCCGGTGAAGCTGATGTGGTCGATGCCGGGATGGCGTGCCAGCGCGTCGCCCACCTCGTGGCCGTAGCCCGTCACGATGTTGAGAGCGCCAGCCGGAAAGCCGACTTCGGCCGCCAATTGGGCCACGCGGATCAGCGACAGGCAGGCGTCCTCGGCCGGCTTGACCACGCACACGTTGCCCGCAGCCAGTGCGCCCCCCACGCTGCGCCCGAAGATCTGCATCGGGTAGTTCCACGGGATGATGTGGCCGGTGACGCCGTGCGGCTCGCGCCAGGTGAAGACGCTGTAGCCGTCCTGGTAGGGAATGGTCTCGCCATGCAGCTTGTCGCAGGCGCCGGCGTAGAACTCGAAGTAGCGCACCAGCGCCAGCGCGTCGGCGCGCGCCTGCTTCACGGGCTTGCCGCAGTCGCGCTGCTCCAGCAGCGCCAGTTCGTCGGTGTGCTCGGCGATCTTCTGCGCCAGCTTCATCAGCAGCCGGCTGCGCTCGGCGGCGCTGACCTTGTGCCAGACCGACTCGAAGCATTGGCGCGCGGCCTGCACCGCGGCGTCGATGTCCTGCGCATTGCTGCGCTGCAGTTCGTCGAAGGGCTGGCCGTCGGACGGATCGAGCACCGCCAGGGTGCGGCCGGAGGAGGAGGCAACGCGGTCGTTGCCGATGAAATTGAGTTGCATGGGCGTATTCTGCCCCCGGGGGGCGGCGCGCCACGCGCGCGCCCGCGCCCGCGGGTGGCCGCTATTCGATACGCACGCCCGAGTCCTTGACGATCTTCTGCCACTTGGGCAATTCGCTGGCGACCAGCGCTGCGAACTGCTGCGGCGTCATGGCCTGGTATTCGGCGCCCTGGGCCTGGATCGCGGCCTGCACGTCGGGCTTGGCCAGCAGCTTGTTGACCTCGGCATTGAGCTTGTTGACCACGTCCGCCGGAGTGCCGGCCGGCGCGAACAGGCCGTACCAGGTGCTGACGTCGAAGTCCTTGCCGAAACCCAGCTCGGCCACCGTGGGCGTGTCTGGCAGGGACGAGCTGCGGCGGGCCGAGGTCACGGCCAGCGGGCGCAGCTTGCCCGACTTGATCTGGCCGATGGCCGAGGGCACCGAGGACACCATCAGGTCCACGTTTCCGGCCAGGACGTCCATCATGGCCGGGTTGCTGCCTTTGTACGGCACGTGCCGGATCTGCACCTTGGCCGCGCTCTTGAACAACTCGCCGGCCAGGTGGATGGTGGTGCCGTTGCCGGGCGAGCCATAGGTGATGGAATCAGGCGACTGGCGCGCCGCGGCGGCCACGTCCTGCAGCGTCTTGAAACGCGACTCGGCGCGGGTGACGATCACCACCGGCGTGTAGGCCACGTGGGCGACGGCGGCAAAGTCCTTCGACGGGTCGTAGTTCACCTGCGGATAGATCCACGGTGCCACGATCATGTTGTCCTTCTGGCCCATGACGATGTCGTAGCCGGTGGGCTTGGCGCGCGCCGCCTCGGCCAGGCCGATGGTGCCGCCGGCCCCGCCGCGGTTGTCGGGCACCACGTTCCAGCCGGTCGCGGTGGCCAGTTCGTTGGCCACGAGGCGCGACAGGATGTCCGTGCCGCCACCGGGCGGGAAGGGCACGATCATGCGGATCGGCTTGGCCGGCCAGGCGGACTCGGCCCGGGCCAGGCCGGCGGCGCTGCCCAAGGCAAGGGTGGACCCGGCGGCAGCCAGGGTGCGCAACACGGCGCGGCGGTTCAGGGTGGGGGAATTTGACATTGCAGCGGTCTCTCTTGTCTCTTGGCATGCGGCGGCACACTGGCCCCGTCTTGGCGAAGCCGAAAGTGTGCGGCAGCGCAAGGGGGCCGGACCTGCCGGATCGAGAGCAGGGTATTGCCTAACGGCGAAGGCGGTGGGCGCGGCGGCGCCGCCGGCGCGTCAATCCGCCGATACCGGCATGCCCAGCAGCATCTGGGCAAGGCCCTTGCCCATCGGGTCTGGCCGCAGGGAACTGGGCGCGCCGCCGTCCAGTGACTGCGTGAGCAGGAAGTTCAGCGCCCCCAGCCCGGGTACTTCATACCGGTACACCTCGCCGTGCACCAGGTGGCCGAGGTATGCGCGCACCTTCTGCGGCGTCAGCTCCCGGCGCAGCAGCGGCAGGTCTTCCGGACGGCGGGCGATGACCGCGATGTTGGACGTGTCGCCCTTGTCGCCGGAACGGCCGTGCGCCAGCTCGATCAACGGCACCCGCCGGTCGGAACGCGGCGCCGGCGCGCAATCGCCGGCCGCCGCCGGCCCGGGCCTGGGCGGCGCCATCTCGACGTCGGCCAGCGGCACCATGTGCTGGCGGCCCTCCATCAGCACCCGCGGCGCGGGCAGCAGGCGCTTGTCGACCAGGCAGGTGAACAGGCGGTAGAGCGGTTCGACGGCTGCACGACTGTCGAGCGCCAACGCGCTGCCGCTGGTGGTGCCCGGCGCGAACGACACGCCGGCAGCACGCGCCTCGCGCGAGAGCAGCGCCAGCGGCGCCGGGCGCGCATGGGTGGCGCCGATGCGCAGCAGCGCTTCGCGCAGCCCGGCGTCCGGGCGGGCATGCGGCCCGTAGGCGTCCTCGGCGCCGAGCACCGACACGGCCGTCCTGTCGAAATCGTCTTCGCCCGACGCGGCCACCAGTTCGCGCACGCGGGCCAGCAGCGCGTCGCCGGTGCGGCGCGCCTTGCGCACCGCGTCCGCGCCGAACACGGACAGCTGCACGCTGCAGCGGTAGCCCTGCTGGAACGTGGCACAGACCTTGTAGGTGGGCGGCGGCGGCAGGCCGCGCGCGCCTTCCACCCGCACGCGCTGCGCGCCGTCCTGGGTCAGCCGCACGGCGCTGAAGTCGCACACCACGTCGGGCAGGACGTAGCATGCGGGATCGCCGACCTCGTAGAGCACCTGCTCGCTCACGGTTGCCGGCGTCAACAGGCCGCCGGTGCCCGGTGCCTTGCAGACGACGAACGTGCCGTCGGCCCCCGCCTCGACGTACGGGTAGCCGATGTGCGCCCAGTCCGGCACGTCCTCCCAGTCGGTGTAGAGGCCGCCGGTGGCCTGGGCGCCGCATTCCAGCAGGTGGCCGGCCAGCGCGCCGGCGGCCAGCCTGTCGAAATCGGACGCCGGCCATTCGAACTCGTGCATCAGGATGCCCAGTGTGGTGGCACTGTCGACGATGCGGCCGGTGACCACGATGTCCGCGCCCAGCGCAAGCGCGCGGGCAATGGGCAGCGCGCCGAGGTAGGCGTTCGCGTTGGTGATGCCCTCGGGCATTGGGGCGCCGGTGTAGAAATCGCGCACGTCGCTTGCCGCCAGGCCGGGAAGCAGGCCGAGGCAGTCGTCGCCCTCGACCCATGCCACCCGCACCGGGCAGCCGAGTTCGCGCGACAGCGCCTCGATGGCGGCCGCGCAGCCGGCCGGGTTGAGGCCGCCGGCGTTGGCCACGAGCCGGATGCCGCGCTGCCTGCAGGCCGGCAGCAGTTCCCGCAGCGTCACCGACACGAAGTCCGCGGCGAACCCGGCTTGCGGGTCGGCGCGGTGCGCATGCGCGAAGCTCGACAGCGTCATCTCCGCCAGATAGTCGAACACCAGGTAGTGCATGCCCTCGACCGCGGCGAGCTGGCGCGGGCCGAGGATGCTGTCGCCCAGGAAGCCGCAGGCGCCGCCGATGCGAATGATCTTGTCCATGGGTCAGTCCAGCGAGATGTTGAGCTCGCGGATCAGCTTGCCGTTGGTCTTCTCCTCTTGCGCAAGGAAGGCGGCGAACTCCGCCGGCCCGCTGCCCACCGCCTCGGTGCTGATGTCGGCCAGCCTGGCCTGCAGCTGCGGATCGCGCAGCACCTGGGCCAGTTCGGACGACAGCCGCGCAATCACCGCCTGCGGCGTGCCGGCCGGCGCCAGCACGCCGGCCCATGCGTAGGCCACCAGCTCGGGGTGGCCCAGCTCGTTCATGCTCGGCACCTCGGGCAGCAGCGGCGAGCGCTCCTTGCCCGTGACCGCCAGCGCCTTGAGGCGGCCCTGGCGGATCTGCGGGCCCATGGCAGAGATGGCGTCGAACATGAAGCCGACGCGGCCGCTGAACAGGTCGGAGGTGGCTGCCGCCGTGCCCTTGTACGGGACATGCATCACTGCGCGCATGCCGGTGTTGCGCGCCAGCGCTTCGCCCAGCAGGTGCGCCGCCGAGCCGGCGCCGCTGCTGGCGAACGACATCGGGCTGGCCGGATCCTGGCTGGCCTTGACCAGCGCCGGCAGCGAATCGATCCCGGGCCGCGCGGACACCAGCACCAGCGAAGTGCGCGTGAGCTGGCTCACCGGCACCAGGTCGGCCTGCCGGTACGGCAGGCTGCGGTAGAGCGAGTTGTTGTTGACGTAGGCGCCGATGACGACGCCCAGCGTGTAGCCGTCCGGTGCCGCCTTGGCGACCAGGTCGGTGCCCAGGATGCTGTTGGCGCCGGGCTTGTTGTCGATGACCACCGGCTGGCCCAGACGTTCGGACAAGCCCTTCATGACGTCGCGCGCAATGATGTCGGTGTTGCCGCCGGCCGGGTACGGCACCACCACGCGGATGGGGTGGGCCGGATAGCCGGCCTGCGCCAGTGCCGACGTGGTCGCTGCGGCGAAGGCAAGGCCGAGGGCCAGAGGCGCCAGCAGCCGCCGGCAGCGTGCGATGTTGGATGTCATGTCGATGTCTCCTGCGGTCCATGCGGGCCGCATGGTTCATGCCGTCGAGGTGCGGCACTGCGGTTGATTATGGGAATCGCCCGCAGCTGGAGCTATAGCCGCCGCGGGCTTTTGCGATAACTTCGGGGAATCGTCCACTCACCCGATTCCCATGCAGATCAAGGATCTCCAGTGGTTCGTCTGCGCCGTCGAGCGGTCCAGCCTGCATGCGGCGGCCGAGGCGATGGGCGTGACGCAGCCGGCGCTGACCAAGTCGGTGCGGCGGCTGGAAGCCGAACTCGGCGTGCGCCTGCTCGAGCGTACGGCACGCGGCGTGGCGCCCACCGCCATCGGCCAGGCACTGTTCCAGCGGGCTCGCGGCCTCGGCCAGTGGCTGCACGACACGCGCGTGCTGATGCAGGACCTGAAGATCGGCCAGGCCGGTGAATTGCGCGTGGGCGTGGTGCCGGCGCTGGTCGATTCGGTGATGACGCCGGTGCTTGCCGCCTTCCTGGAAGACGGCGCCGGCGTGCGGTTCCAGACCAGCGTCCAGCTCAGCGGTGTGCTGCTGCAGCAGCTGGAGGCGGGCTCCCTCGACCTGGCCATCGCCGCCATCGATCCGGACAAGCCATCGCCGGCGCTCAACTGCCAGCGGCTGGGTACGCAGCATTCGTACATCGTCGCGCGCAAGGAACATCCGCTGCACCGGCGCCGCTTCAGCCTGCAGGACCTGGCGCAGCAGCCCTGGGTGCTGCCGCCGGTCAACGTCACGCTGCGCACCTGGGTCGACGCGCTGTTCGCCAGCGCCGGCGTGCCGGCGGCGCCCGCCTTCGTCTACACGGACGCCACGCCCGCGGTGTTCGCCAAGCTGGTGCGCCGCACCTCGCTGCTGACCGTCATGACCGACGACTCGTTGTCCGGTGCCGGCGGCGTCGGCTTGGCCGCGCTCGGCGAACCGGCCCCGGCGTGGGCGTTGCAGATGGGCCTGTTCTGGCGGCGCAGTGCGTACTTCTCGGCGCCCATGGAGCAGTTTCGCGAGCGGGCGGTCCAGGCCTTCGATGCCCGCGCCGCACGCGTCGGCCGGGAGGCCCAGGCGCGGCCGGCGCGGCGCTAGTCAGGGCATGAAAGAGGTCTCGCCGGGACGTCCGTCCAGGTGCAGCGTGGCGCTGGCGGCCGGCGATTGCGCCAGCAGCCGCCCGGCGCGCCAGACCTTCAGCCGCGCCGCGCGCAGGCGGATCGCCTCCACCGGGTCGCGCGCCTGCAGCAGCACGAAGCTCGCGTCGCAGCCGGCTTCCAGCCCGTAGCCGGCCAGGCCGAACACGCGCGCCGCGTTGACCGTCACCGCGTCGAAGCACTGGCGAATGCCGGCCTGGCTGGTCATCTGCGCCACGTGCAGCCCCATGTGGGCCACTTCCAGCATGTCCCCCGAACCCATGCCGTACCACGGGTCCATCACGCAGTCGTGGCCGAACGCGACGTTCACGCCGGCGGCCATGAGCTCTGGCACACGCGTCATGCCGCGCCGCTTCGGGTAGGTGTCGTGGCGGCCCTGCAGGGTGATGTTGATGAGGGGGTTGGCGATGACGCTGACGCCGCTCTCGGCGATCAGGGGCAGCAGCTTCGAGACGTAGTAGTTGTCCATGCTGTGCATGGAGGTGCAGTGCGAGCCGGTCACGCGGCCGTGCAGGCCCAGCCGCTGCGATTCGAAGGCCAGCGTCTCGATGTGGCGCGATTGCGGGTCGTCCGATTCGTCGCAGTGCATGTCGACCGGCAGGCCGCGTTCGGCCGCCAGTTCGCACAGCAGCTTCACGCTGGCCGCGCCGTCGGCCATGGTGCGCTCGAAGTGCGGAATGCCGCCGACCACGTCGACGCCCTTGTCGAGGGCGCGCCTGAGGTTGTCCACGCCGCCGGGCGTGCGCAGCACGCCGTCCTGCGGAAAGGCGACCAGCTGCAGCGTGAGGTAGGGCGCCACGCGGCGCTTGACCTCCAGCAGGGCGTCCACCGCGAGCAGGCTGGGGTCGCTGGTGTCGACATGGGTGCGGATGGCCAGCAGGCCCCGGGCCACCGCCCAGTCGCAGTAGGCCAGGGCGCGGTCGATGAGGGCCTCGGCGGTCAGCAGGGGCTTGAGCTCGCCCCACAGCGCGATGCCTTCGAGCAGGGTGCCGCTTTCGTTGACGCGCGGCAGGCCGTAGCTGAGCGTTGCGTCCATGTGGAAGTGCGGGTCGACGAAGTGCGGCGCGAGCAGCAGGCCGCCGGCGTCGACGGTCTGGGCGGCCGGCGCCTGCAGCCCGGGCGAAACCTCGGCGATGCGGCCGTCCTGCACGGCGACGGACATGCCGGTGCGCCCATCGGGCAGGGTGGCGTTGTGGATCAACAGGTCGAGCATGGGGCAATCCGGGTGTGCGGGTCTATTGGGGGCGAATGGCATGAGCAAGCGCCGTTCCAGTTTAGGCCGTGGCGGCCCGGCGCGGCTGGCTTGTCACGGAAATGAAACCTGTGGACGGCACCATCGCGGCGCTTTTCCGATTGTTGCCCGATTCAACCAATTCAAATGAAACTGCGCTTCGTTCTCCCGGCCCTCGCACTCGGCTTGGCCAGCCCCGCCTTCGCGCTGAACATCGTGCTGTCGAACGACGACGGCCTGACCAGCAACCTCAAGGCACTCTACGACGCACTCAAGTCGGCCGGCCACGACGTGGTGGTGTCGGTGCCCTGCACCGGCCAGAGCGGCCGCGGCGCCGGCATCGTGATGTACAGCGTCGACCGGATCGTCGCCACCAACGATGCCCAGATCACCGACGAAGGCGGCTGCCACAACGGCGCGGCGCCCGTCGGCGCACCGGCGGTGGGTGCCTTCACCAAGGCCGGCTACAACAACGGCGACTTCTACTACGTGCACGGCACGCCGGTCATGGCCACCATGTACGGCCTGGACGTCGCGGCGCAGGCACGCTGGGGCAAGGCGCCGGACCTCCTGCTCTCCGGGCCCAACGAAGGGCAGAACCTGGGCAGCATCATCAATTCGTCGGGCACCGTGGGCAACGTCCAGTTCGCCGGTTCGCGCGGCCTGCCCGCGATCGCGCTGAGCGCCGATGCCGACACGACCGACAATGCGAGCCTGGCCAACCCGAAATCGGCCATCGTCGGCCAATTGACCGTGCGTCTGCTGCAGGCCCTGCAGGCCAAGGCGGGCAGCGGCCCGCTGCTGCCGCAAGGCGTGGCGCTGAACGTGAACTTCCCGAAGGCCATCGCGGCCGATACGCCGTTCGCGTTCTCGCGCATCGGCACCTTCAATGCCTACAACCTGGCGTTCAGGAACGCGGTGCCCTATGGCCTGGGCGGCCTGGCAGGCAGCGGCCAGCCGACCGCCGCGCAGGCCGAGGACGAATCGGTCGTCTATCGCACGAAGGTGGCGGTGTCGGCGATGCAGATCGGCTTCGAGCATCGCCCGGCCGGCCAGGAATGGCTGCGCCTGCGCCTGCGTGACGTCTTCGCGCAGTGAGGACGCGAGCATGAAACGCCAGATTCTCCAAGCGGTAGCCTGGGCTGCCGTGACGATGCTTGCCGCCTGCGGCGGCGGCAGCAATGACAACGCCAGTGGTGGCGGCGCCGCAGCGCCGACGGAGTCGGTCAAGCCGGTGGTGCGCACCGACGACCTGGACACCGGCGCCTACGAGGTCAGCACCGGCGACGCCGCGCAACCGGTGCTCGGCCGCTACTACGCCGGCGCCGACGGCAAGCGCCTGCTGGCGCTGGAAGACCGCGACGAGAGCATCGACCTGATGCTGCGCCGCGCCGACGCCTCGGCCGCCTGGGTGGCCGTGCCCGCGCCCGGCGCCGACCTGGACGTGCCATTGCTGCGCCACCAGGCGCGCCAAGTGTCGGCGCCCGAGGCAAGCGCACTGGCGGGCCGATACGTGGTTCGCCTGCCCGACGGCTCGGCGGCCGACTTCAGCATCGGTGCGGACGGGCGCATCGCCTCCGGCGGCCTGTCGGGCTGCCAGCTCTCGGGCCAGCTCGCCGCCAGCACCCTGCCGGGTGCCCTGGCCCTGTCGCTGGACTGCCGCGGCTGCGCGGCGCTGCCGGCGAGTGCCACCGGCGTGCTGGTGGTCGACCCGCTCGACGCACCGGCCAGCCTGCGCCTGCTGGCCGACGATGGCGGGCGGGTGGTCGACCTGCGCGGCCACGCCGAGCCCGGCGCCTGAAGGCGGCCCGGCCGGCACATCCACCTGGGGCCGGCTTCAGCGTTCGCCCTTGCGGTAGGGCTTCATCAGCGCTTGCGGGTAGCTCGCCCTGCGGGCCACCAGCACCAGCGCCAGGATCGACAGCAGGTAGGGCAGCATCAGGTACACCTGGTACGGCAGCACCGCGTCGCCGGCCTGCTGCAGGCGCAGTTGCAGCGCGTCGAAGAACGCGAACAGCAGCGCGCCCAGCAGCGCCTTGCCCGGCCGCCACGAAGCGAACACCACGAGCGCTACGCAGATCCAGCCGCGGCCGTTGATCATGTTGAGGAAGAAGGCGTTGAACGCCGACAGCGTGAGGAAGGCGCCTGCCACGCCCATCAGCGCCGAGCCGGCGACGATGGCGGCGGTGCGGGTGGCCGCCACCGACACGCCCTGGCCCTCGGCGGCCTGCGGGTTCTCGCCCACCATGCGCAGCGCCAGGCCGGCCGGCGTGCGGTAGAGCAGGTAGGCGACCAGCGGCACCAGCAGCAGCGCCGCCAGGGTCAGCGACGTCTGCTGCGAAAGCACCGGCAGCGGCAGCCAATCCATCGGCGCGAACGGCGTGATGGTCGGCGGCGTGTTGACCTTGGGAAAGCTCACGCGGTAGCCGTAGTAGCTCAGCGCCGTCGCCAGCATGGTGATGCCCAGCCCCGACACGTGCTGCGACAGCGCCAGCCCCACCGTCAGCGCCGCATGCAGCAGGCCGAACACCGCGCCGGTGAGCGCAGCCACCGCCACGCCGCCCCACAGCGGCAACCCCAGGTAGACCGCCAGCCAGCCGGTGAAGGCGCCGGCGACCATGATGCCCTCGATGCCCAGGTTGAGCACGCCGGCTCGCTCGCACAGCAGCACGCCCAGCGTGCCCAGGACGAGCGGCGTGGCGATGCGCAGCACCGCCACCCAGAAGGCGCCGTTGGCGAGGATGTCCGCCAGCGTGCTCATCGGCGCCGCACCCTGAACTGCGTCAGCAGCGTGGCCACCAGCACGGCGATCAGCGACGCGGCCACGATCACGTCGGCGATGTACGTGGGCACGCCGATGGCGCGGCTCATGGTGTCGGCGCCGACCAGCACCCCGGCCACGAACACGCTCGCCGCCAGCACCCCGAGCGGATGCAGGCCGGCGAGCATGGCGATGACGATGCCGGTGTAGCCATAGCCCGGCGACATGTCGAGCGTGACGTAGCTGGTGCGGCCCGCCACCTCGATGGCTCCGGCCAGCCCGGCCAGCGAGCCGGACAGCAGCGCGACCGTCACCACCGTGCGCGTGACCGGCACGCCGGCGAAAGCGGCGGCCCGCGCATTGGCGCCGACGGCGCGGATGTCGAAGCCCAGCACCGTGTACTTGAACAGCGCCCACACCATCAGCGCCAGCGCCACGCCCCACAGCAGGCCGGTGTGCACGCGTGTCTGCGCGACCAGGCGGCCCAGCGCCAGGCTGTCCTGCAGCGAGACGCTCTGCGGCCAGCCCATGGCGGTCGGGTCCTTCATCGAGCCGTCGAGCAGCGCCGACACCCCCAGCAGCACGATGAAGTTGATCAGCAGCGTGGTGACCACTTCGTCCACGCCCAGCCGAAGCTTCATGAGGGCCGGGCCGAGCAGCAGCAGCGCCCCGGCCAGCGCGGCGGCCAGCATCATCGACGGGAACAGCAGCCATACCGGCCATTCCAGCCCCGTGCCGCCGTGCAGGCCGCCGACCGCCACCGCCGCCAGCGCCCCGCCGTACAGCTGCCCCTCGGCACCGATGTTGAAAAGGCGCGCCTTGAACGCCACCGCGACCGACAGGCCGGTCAGCATGAGCGGGATGGCACGGGTGAGCGTTTCGCTCCAGGCGAACACCGAGCCGAAGCCGCCTTGCAGCAGCAGCATGTAGGTGCGGCCGACCGGCGCGCCGGCCCACAGCACGAGCAGGGCGGCGACTGCCATCGTGAAGGCGACGGCGCCCACGGGCGCGAGCACCATCGCGCGGCGCGACACCGCCTGGCGGCGCTCCAGTCTCATGGCTCGATCCTCGGTGGCGTCGCCGGGCCGGTGTCGGTGCCGGCCATCGCCAGGCCAATGGCCTCGCGCGTCCATTCGGCGGCCGGCCGGGGCGTGCCGAGGTGCCCGCCGTGCATTACCGCCACGCGGTCGCCCAGGTCCAGCACCTCGTCCAGGTCGTCGGAGATCAGCAGCACCGCGGCACCGGCGTCGCGCGCATCGATCAGCTGTTGCTGCACGTAGGCCACCGCGCCGATGTCGAGCCCCCAGGTCGGCTGGTGCGCCACGATCAGGCGCGGTGCGTGCGTCGCGCCCTGTGCATCGGCGGGCGCGAGCAAAGACCGCCCGAGGATGAGCTTTTGCATGTTGCCGCCCGACAGCGACCGCGCCGGCGCGTCGAGGCCGGCGCCGCGCACGTCGAAGGCGTCCTGCACGCGCTGCGCCTGCGCGCGCGCCGCGGCCCGGCGGATCCAGCGCAGCCCCGGCAAGAGGCGGCGCGAGAAGGCGGGAGTGCGCAGGCGTTCGGCCACCACGTTCTCCCACACCGGCAGGTCGGCGACGACGCCGACCGCATGGCGGTCTTCCGGGATGCGGGCGACGCCCTCGGAGACCAGTCGCGCCGGCACCGGCGGAAACGGGCGTCCCATCAGCTGCACCCGCCCGCTGGCGGCGCGGCGCATGCCGCTGAGCAGTTCGGCCAGGGCCACCTGGCCGTTGCCCGAGACGCCGGCGATGGCAACGATCTCGCCCGCGTGCAGGCGCAGCGAAGCCGTCTCCAGCGCATCGCGGGACGTCCCCGCGCCCGCCTGCTGCGTGGAGACCTGGTGCAGCGCGCACACCACCGCACCGACACGCACGGCCGGCGCGCGCTGCGGCGCCTGCACCGCGTGGCCCACCATCCACAGCGCGAGTTGCGCCTGCGTGACCTGTGCCGTGGGCGCCTGCGCCACCAGGCGGCCATTGCGCAGCACCGCGACCCGGTGCGACACGCGCAGCACCTCCGGCAGCTTGTGGCTGATGAAGATGATGGACAGGCCGTCGCGCACCATCTGCGCCAGCGTGTCGAACAGTGCTTCGCTCTCCTGCGGCGTGAGCACCGCCGTCGGCTCGTCGAGGATCAGGATGCGGGCGCCGCGGTAGAGCGCCTTGAGAATTTCCACCCGCTGGCGCTCGCCGACCGACAAATCGCCGATGCGCGCTTCGGGCTGCACCGGCAGGCCGAAGCGCCGCGCCACGTCCAGCAGCCGCTGGCGCGCCTGTCGGCGCCGGGAGAAGGGCTGCCAGGCCGGCTCGGTACCGATCAGCACGTTGTCCAGCACGCTCAGGTTGTCGGCCAGCGTGAAGTGCTGGTGCACCATGCCGATGCCGGCGGCAAGGGCCGCCTTCGGATGACCCGGCGGCAGCGGGCGGCCGAACACCGTGATGCTGCCCGCGTCGGCCGTGTAGTGGCCGAACAGAATCGACATCAGGGTGGACTTGCCGGCCCCGTTCTCGCCGAGCAGGGCCAGCACTTCCCCGGCGCCGAGTTCGAGCGAGATGTCGTCGTTGGCCACCAGCGCGCCGAAGCGCTTGCTGATGCCGCGCAGCGACAGGACCGGACCTTGCGCGTGCAAGTGCGGCGCGCCCTACTTGAAGCTGGCCTTGGGCTGGCTGTCGTCCACCTTCACGGTGACCTTGCCGGCGCGGATCTCTTCCTCGCGCGCCTTGACCTTGGCCATCAGGTCCGCCGGCACCTTCTTCTCGAACGTGCCCAGCGGGGCCAGCTCGGAGCCCTTGTACTTCATCATGGAGTAGGGGCCGTAGTCCTCGGCGGTGAACTTGCCCGCCTTGACCAGCCCGATGGCACGGTCGACCGACGGCTCCATGTTCCACAGGGCGGAGGCGACCACCGTGTCGGGGTATTGGGCCTGGGTGTCGATCACGTTGCCGATGGCGAGCTTGCCGCGCTCCTTGGCCGCGTCCGACACGCCGAAGCGCTCGGCATACATGATGTCCGCGCCCTTGTCGATCATGGCGAAGGCCGCTTCCTTGGCCTTGGGAGGGTCGAACCAGCTGTTGATGAAGGTGACGCTGAACTCCACCTTCGGGTTGATCTCGCGCGCGCCGGCCATGAAGGCATTCATGAGCCGGTTGACCTCGGGAATGGGGAAGCCGCCCACCATGCCGATCTTGCCGGTCTTGGTCATGCCGCCGGCGATCATGCCGGTGAGGTAGGCGGGCTCCTGGATGTAGTTGTCGAACACCGAGAAGTTGGGCGCCTGCGGCTTGAGCGACGAACCCATCAGGAAGGCCGTCTTGGGGAAGTCCTTGGCGACCTGGCGCGCGGCCTTCTCGACACCGAACACCTCGCCCAGAATGAGCTGGTTGCCCGCCTGCGCATACTCGCGCATGACCCGCTCGTAGTCGGCGTTGGCGACGTTCTCGGTGGCCTTGTACTCGATCTCGCCGCGCGCCTCGGCCGCCTTCAGCGCCTTGTGGATGCGCCCCACCCATTGCTGCTCGAAAGGCACGGTATAGACCGCCGCCACCTTGAGCTTGGCCTGCGCCAGCGCAGTTGCGGGCAGGCCCGCAGCCAGCACCGCGGCCACCGCGGCCGAACCCGCGATCCAATCACGACGTCGTTGCTTCATCATCTCTTCTCCTCGTTCAAGAACAAACTCGACTCCAGCCAGCGCGCCCCATTCGCGAACACCGCGGAACCGGCTTCGCCGGGCCGCAGGTGTTGCCCCCTCGAAGGGGGTACTCGGCTACACGAAACGAGCCGATACGGGGGTGGGCTTCACTTCGTGCCGAAGATCCGGTCGCCCGCATCGCCCAGCCCGGGCAGGATGTAGCCGTGGTCGTTCAGCTCGCGGTCGATCGCGGCGGTATAGATCGGCACGTCCGGATGGGCGTTCTGCATGGTCTTCACGCCCTCGGGGCAGGTCAGCAGGCAGACGAACTTGATCGACTTCGGGCGCAGTTCCTTGAGGCGCTCGACCGCGGCCACGGCCGAGTTGCCCGTGGCCAGCATCGGGTCGACCACGACGATGTCGCGCTCGTTCATCTCGCCGGGCATCTTGAAGTAGTACTCCACAGCGGTCAGCGTCTTCGGGTCGCGGTAGAGGCCGATGTGCCCCACGCGGGCGCCGGGCACCACGCTGAGCATGCCGTCGAGAATGCCGTTGCCCGCGCGCAGGATCGACACGAACACCAGCTTCTTGCCGTCGATCACCTTCGCCTTCATGGTCTCGAGCGGCGTCTCGATCTCGATGTCCTGCATCGGCATGTCGCGCGTGACCTCGTAGGCCATGAGCATGCTCATCTCGTTGAGCAGCCGGCGGAAGCTGTTGGTGGAGGCATCCTTGCGTCGCATCAGCGTGAGCTTGTGCTGGACGAGCGGATGGTCGATGAGGTGAACGTTGCTCATGATTTGGGGCACGCCGGCGTGTCGTTTTGAAGTACGGGATCGAGAGTCTAGGGCCCTAGAAGACGGTGCCGTCGCTTTCGATCAGCAGCGGCGGTGCACCCTCACGCAAGCGCTGTGCCAGTACGCGGCCCGCGGCCCAGGTGCCGCCCTCGAGCACGCAGGCCAGCGGCATCTCGGTTTCGCTGCGGCCCAGCTGCTGGCGCACCCGCGGCGCCAGCTCGTCGAGCAGCGCGACCGTGAGCGCGCGCCACTCGACGATGAACTCGTCGCCCGCCTTCCATCTGCGCGTCAGGCAGTCCGGGTCCTTGGCGCGCAGAACGCCGGTGTCGAGGAACAGGCCGCCGTTGCGGTATTCGGGCAGGCCGGTGAGCGCGCCGATGTCGCGCACCTTCACGCCCGCCCATTCGAACGGCTCGATCAGCGAGTAGCTCAGCCACTGCGACAGCTTGTGGAAGGGCATCCAGCCGCGCGTGAGGCCCGGGCCCTCGACCGCGGAGTGGGGCCAGCAATCGCCCAGCGCCAGGGACCGGTCGCCGGGCAGGCCGTCGCCGCTGCCGCCGATCTTGTTGGCCGCCGGCCAGATGCCCGACAGCGCGTCCAGCAGCAGCGTGAGGATCTCGTGCGCGGTGATCTCCGCCGTGGGCGGCGTGGCCGGGCCGTAGGGGCCGACGAGCGCGTCGAACAGGCCGCCGGGGCGCCCGTCCTCGCCGAAGTATTCGGGTTGCTCCTGCATGGCCTCGCCCAGGCGGCGCAGCAGCGTGGCGCGGCCGGACAGGCCGACCATCGGGTTCACCTCGCTGACCTGCATGGCGGCCGCCAGCTGGTCCGTCACCAGGCCGCGCAGGCCGGCGGCATCCACCTGCAGCGGCCGCTTGGGGTTGGACGAGAAGTAGCCGCTGGTGAAGGCGTGGAAGCTGGCCACCGCCAGTCCCTCGGAACGCGACAGCCGCAGGCCGGTGGCCGGCTCCACGTAGTGCCAGTTGCCGCCTGCGCCGGCGTCGAGCAGTACGCTCACCATGGCCAGGTCGATCTGCGCGCGGGCGCGGTCGCGCGGCGTGATGGCCGGGCCGAGCAGCTTGTCCAGTTGCGCGCGCCGGTCGACGCTGCCGGCCTCGAAATGGCGCCAGCGGCTGTGATAGGGCACGCTGTTCCAGGGAAAGCGCTCGCGCATGGTCTCGGCGACCACGCGCGCGGCCTCGGCCATGGCCTGCTCGTCGCCGACATCGAACCAGCGCGACTGCCCGCTGCGCGCGCGCGCCAGCAGCGCCTGGGCCCGGCTGCGCACCGCCTGCGTGCTGCGCAGCAGCGCGACGGCGCCGGCGGGCGTGTCGGTGTCGGGTTCGAACTCGAGGCCCGGGTCGACGTGGCCCTGGTCGTCGGCGCCCTGTACCGCGCGGTTGTGCGTCGGGCGGTCCGGGTCCAGCCCGTAGTTGTCCTTGCTCATGGAGAAACCTCCGCGTCGTGCGCTGTGGTGCGGGCCATCCTGGCAGCGGCCGGGCGCCGGTTCATTCTCCCAGCTCCCGGCCCTTGGCCTTCTTCAGTTCGTCGGCGTCCGGCACCGCGCCGGCGGTGAAGTAGCCGGCCGCGACCTTGGCGTCCATCTCGACGCGGGCGTCGGCGGGAATCAGCTCGTCCGGAATGTTCACGCGGGTGCCGATCTCGATGCCCGAGCCGGTGATGGCGTCGTATTTCATGTTGCTCATCGACACCAGCCGGTGGATCTTGCGCACGCCCAGCCAGTGCAGCACGTCGGGCATGAGCTCCTGGAAGCGCATGTCCTGCACGCCGGCCACGCACTCGGTGCGGGCGAAGTACTGGTCGGCCGTGTCGCCGCCGACCTGGCGCTTGCGCGCGTTGTAGACCAGGAACTTGGTCACCTCGCCCAGGGCCCGGCCTTCCTTGCGCGAATAGGCGACCAGCCCCACGCCGCCGCGCTGCGCGCCCTGGATGGCTTCCTCGATGGCGTGCGTGAGATAGGGGCGGCAGGTGCAGATGTCGGAGCCGAAGACGTCCGAGCCGTTGCATTCGTCGTGCACCCGCGCGGTCAGCTCGACCTCGGGGTTGGCCAGGTCGCGCGGATTGCCGAAGATGTAGACGGTCTGCCCGCCGATGGGCGGCAGGAAGACTTCGAGGTCGGTACGGGTGACCAGTTCCGGGTACATGCCGCCGGTTTCCTCGAACAGCACGCGCCGCAGCTCGGCCTCGGTGGTGCCGAACCGCCGGGCAACGCCGGGCAGCCACCACACCGGTTCGATGGCCGCCTTGGTGACCATTGCCGCGCCGTTGGCGGTGAGGAAGCGGCCGTCGGCCTTGAGGCGGCCCTTGTGCAGCGCGTCGATCACCTCGGGCAGGATCACGTGGGCCTTGGTGATGGCGATGGTCGGGCGGATGTCGTAGCCCGCCGCCAGCTCGGTGGCGAAGACCGACGCGACATCGGCGCCCCAGGGATCGAGCGACACGATCCTGCCGGGTTCGAGCCATTGCGGATACGGGCCGATGACATCGGTCGGCGAGGTGTTGGTCAGGTCGGCCTTGTGCTGCGGGTTGAGCGCCTTGGCCGCCACCGCCAGCGCGCGGTACACGCTGTACGAGCCGCTGTGCGTGCCGATCACGTTGCGGTGCGCGCGCGTCGTGGTCGTGCCCACGACGGGCCCGCGCTCGGCCGGCGTGGCGGCGCCCCATGTCAAGGGCAGCGCGCCGAAGCCGCCGCTGTGCGACGTCAGCCGGATGTGGCGCGGACCGCCGGACGTGGAGGGGGGAGTGAGGGGGAGGCTGCCGGTGCCGGCCGGCGTTGCTTGTGGCGTGGAGGCGTTCGCAGGTGCGTCAATTGACATTGCAGGCTCTCAAAAACCGCAATGTACCGAGCACCCCTGCGCCTTGCAAGCCAGCGCGGCACGGCCGCGCAACACTTACGCCACAGGGCGTATGGGCAGCACGCGGCCGCCGACGCCGCGCACGCGCCTCACCGGATGCCGAGCGCGCGGTCCAGCGACAGCCTGCCGCCGCCACGCCCGACCAGGTACAGCATGAGGGTGGCCCACGACAGGTGCGTCGGCCAGGCATCCGGGTACACCAGGAACTGGATGACCGCCGTCATGCCCAGCAGCGCCAACCCCGACAGCCGCGTGGCCAGGCCCAGCACGAGCAGCAGCGGGAACAGGTGCTCGGCGTACGCCGCCAGGTGCGCAGCCAGTTCGGGCGCGATGAGCGGCAGGTTGTACTCGCTGCGGAACAGCTCGTAGGCCGAGTCGTTCAGCGTGAGGAAGCCGGTGACCTTGGTGCGGCCGGAATAGAAGAAGATGGCGGCGACGGACAGGCGTGCGCCGAGGGCCAGCAGGTCGTGCGGAACCACGCGCTCGAGCGTGGCGCACAGCTGGTTCCAGCGGCCGCGCAGGCCGGTCGCGGCGGGCATGGCTCCGGCTTGGGAATCGATCCCGGCGTGGGTGGCGGTCATGGTGTCTCCGGTGCGGGTTCGGCGGCCTCCTGCGAAGCCGCGGGGGTGTCGAGTCCGGCGAGCGCGCCGGCGTTCATCAGGCGGGTCAGCATCGCGCCGAGGTCGGCCTGCGGGTCGGTCGTGGCGGCCCGTTCGGTGGCGACCGCGAGCGTGCAACCCTGCGCGCAGGCATCGAGAAAGGCGCAGTCGGCGCGCTGCGCGGATTGCCATTGCACGGCAAGCTGCGCGCGGGTGAGCAGGGCGCCTTCGGGGCGCCAGTCGAAGTCGCCATCGTCGGCGTCATCGTCCGGCATGGCGCGGTTGCGCGACCAGATGGTGAAGATGGGCGCGTCGTCGAACCAGGCCCAGCGCGCGGCGGGATGCGGCGTCAGGCAGCAGGCGGCCAGGTGTTCGGGCGAGAGGCGGGCGAGTTGCGCGGGCCGCAGCACCGGCGCGTCGGCGGCGGCATGGCTTTCGGTCCAGAAGCGGTCGAGCCGCGCCACGTCGGGCAGGTAGGGCAGGTCGGCCGCCGGGGCGAACTCGCGCAGGAAGCCGATGAACGCCTGGCCGTAGTCGAGCATGCGCCCGTCGCGGGGTGGGTGTTGCCTTGCGTGGATGGCGGCGGCCGAGCGGAACCAGTCGCGGCCCACCAGGCGCACGATGCTCGGGTAGTTGGCTTCGAGCGTGTCGATGCCGGCCTTCAGCACGGTATTGCGGTAGACGGCAAGGGCCGCCTGCGCGTCCCAGGGCGAAGGGGCCTGCGGATCCTGCAGCGCCTCGGCAAAGGACTGTTGGAATGCGCCGAGGGCGGTTGCGGTGGTCATGCGGGCATCTCCTCGAGCGACGGCGTCTGCGCGAGCAGGTGGGCGGCGGTGTCGCGCTCGGCCAGCAGTTCGTCGAAGGCGGGGACGTTGCCGTCGCGCTCGATCAACGTCGGGCGCGGCCCGATGCGCTCGACCAGGCGCGCGTACAACGCCCACACCTGCGGCGCCACCGGCGCGTCGTGCGAATCGACGAGCAGCGCCTTGCCGAGTGACGGATCGTGCGAATGGCCGGCCAGGTGGATTTCCATGATGGCGTCGGCCGGTACGCGGTCGAGGTAGGCGCCGGCGTCGAAGCCCAGGTTGTTGGCGGATACATGGACGTTGTTGACGTCCATGAGCAGGCCGCAGCCGGTGCGGCGGACCAGGTCGCTCAGGAAGTCGACCTCGTCCCAGTCGTTGCCGTCGAGTCGCAGGTAGTGCGACGGGTTCTCGATGGCGATGCGGCGCCCCAGTACTTCCTGGGTATGCGCGATGCGCGCCGCGATATGTACGAGCGCCGCCGAGCTGCGCGGAAACGGCAGCAGGTCGGGGAAGTACTGTCCGTTCCAGGCGGACCAGGCCAGGTGCTCGGACACCAGCGCGGGCTCGATCCGGCGCGCCAGGTCCGCAAGCCGGCGCAGATGCGCCTGGTCGAGCGGGCACTGGCCGGCCAGCGACAGCGACACGCCGTGCAGCGAGACCGGATGCTCTGCCCGTACGGCCTGCAGCCAATGCAGGCGCGGGCCGCCCGCGACCAGGTAGTTCTCGGGATGTACCTCGAACCACATGCCCTCGCGCCTGCAGCCGGCGGCCGCGTCGTAGTGCTCGGGCTTGAGGCCGAGGCCGGCGAGGAGACGGGAACTGGTCATGGTGCGGCTGCCTTTTTCGCGGTGCGGTCGATCAGGACTTGATCGGCGACAGCGAGCCCATGCCCTTGGGCGTCTTCATGGTGGCGCAGGTGCCGGCGGGAACGAACTTCCAGGCGTTGCCCTGGTAGTCCATCTTGGAAGTGCCGGCGCAGGTGGTGCCGGGGCCGGCGGCGCAGTCGTTCTTGCCGGCCATGGCGACGCCGTAGCATTTTTCCTTGGCGGCGTTGTCCATCTTGTCCGCCATGGGCTTGTCGGCCGCGGCGGCGGCGCCGGCAACGAGTGCGCTCAGGGCAATGGCGGTCAGGGCGAAGGGACGGGTAGACATGGATAGTTCTCCTTGAGGTTGGCTGTGAAGGTCACAAAGGCGACCGGCGATTCGCGGTCGATGGCTAGTTCGGCTCGTTTTCCGGCGCGGTTACACCACGCGGCACAATCGAGCCGAGTTTTTTTTGCGCGCCGGGCGTAACCGAACCGATTCATGGAACGAACAGAAGCAGGGAAGCAGACGCAACCGAGTGACGCCGAGGCGGCGCTTCGCGTGTTGTTCCTGCGCGGGCAGGGCGGCGACGCGGCGGCCTACGAGGCGTTCCTGCGGCAACTGAGCCGGCACCTGCGTTCCTACCTGGCCCGCCGGCTGTTCGGCTGGCCCGACGACGTGGAAGATCTCGTACAGGAATGCCTTCTGGCCATGCACAACCAGCGCCACACCTATGACAGCGACCAGCCCCTGACGGCCTGGGTGCATGCCATTGCCCGCTACAAGATGATCGATCTGCTGCGCGCCAAGTCCGTACGCGAATCCCTGCACGACCCGCTGGACGACGCGCAGGAGCTGTTTGCCGACAGCACCACCGAAGCCAGGGACGCCCAGCGCGACCTGCAATCCCTGCTCGAGACATTGCCTGAAAGGCAGCGCCTGCCGATCGTCCATACCAAGCTCGAGGGCCTGTCGGTCTCCGAGACGGCGCAGCGCATCGGCATGTCGGAATCGGCGGTCAAGGTCAACGTGCACCGCGGCCTGAAGGCGCTGGCGGCGCGCCTGCGCGGAGGCACCCCCTCATGAAGACGGACGACCTCATCTCGATGCTGGCGACCGGCGTGGAGCCGGTGCCGCGCCGCGCCGCCACGCGGCGCCTGGTCTTCGCGCTGCTGGCGGGCGTGCCGCTGGCCGCTGCCCTCATGCTGACCGAGTACGGCCCGCGCAAGGACCTGGTGCAGGCGCTGTTCTGGCCCATGCTCTGGGTCAAGGTGCTCTATCCCCTGGTGATCGCCTGCGCGGCCTTCGTGCTGGTGCAGCGGCTGTCGCGCCCGGGTGCGCGCACGGGCCTGGCCTGGATCGGCCTGGCGGCGCCGGTCCTGCTGGTGTGGGGCATGGCGGCGATGGCCTGGACGGGCGCCAGCCCGGACGAGCGCATGCCGCTGCTGATGGGCAAGACCTGGCGCAGTTGCGCCTTCAGCATCGCCTGGATCGGGCTGCCGGTGTTCGTGGCCGCGCTGGCCGCGCTGAAAGGCCTGGCGCCGACCCGGCCGGCCCTGGCCGGCGCGGCGGCCGGGGCGCTGGCCGGCGGTGCCGGCGCCGCGGTCTATGCCTTCCACTGCCCGGAGATGACCGCGCCGTTCCTGGCCGTCTGGTACCTGCTGGGCATGCTCATCCCGGTGGCCATCGGCGCCGCCGTCGGGCCGCGCCTGCTGCGCTGGTAGCGCAGGCCTCGAATCAGAAATCCTCGAGCGGCAGGCCGACGTAGTTCTCGGCCAGCGAAGTCGAGGCCGCGGTCGAATGCACCAGGTAGTCGAGCTCGGCTTCCTGGATCTTCTGGCCGAACTCGCCCGACTCCGGAAAGCGGTGCATGAGCGAGGTGAACCACCACGAGAAGCGCTCGGCCTTCCAGACGCGGCGCAGGCACAGGTCGGAATAGCGGTCGAGCGCCGAGTTGCTCTTCTCGCGGTAGAAGATTTCCAGCGCGCGCGACAGGTAGCCGACGTCGGCCGTGGCCAGGTTCAGGCCCTTGGCGCCGGTCGGCGGCACGATGTGCGCCGCGTCGCCCGCCAGCAGCAGGCGCCCGAAGCGCAGCGGCTCGGCCACGAAGCTGCGCAGCGGCGCAATGCTCTTCTCCAGCGAAGGGCCGGTCACCAGCCGCTCGCGCGCCTCGGGGTCGAGGCGGCGACCCAGTTCGGCCCAGAAGGCGTCGTCGCTCCAGTTCTCGACCTTTTCCTCCACCGGCACCTGCACGTAGTAGCGGCTGCGCGTGTGGCTGCGCATGCTGCACAGGGCGAAGCCGCGCGCCGTGTTGGCATAGATGAGCTCTTCCGACACCGGCGGCACGTCCGCCAGCACGCCGAGCCAGCCGAAGGGGTAGACCTTCTCGTAGGTATGCAGCGCCTGCGCCGGCACGCTGGCGCGGCTGACACCGTGGTAGCCGTCGCAGCCGGCGATGAAGTCGCATTCGATCTCGTGCGTGGCGCCGTCCTTGCGATAGCGCACGCGCGGGCGTTCGCCGTCGAAGTCGTGCAGGCTCACGTCCGAGGCTTCGTAGATGGTTTCGCGGCCCTCGGCGGCGCGTGCCTCCATCAGGTCGCGCGTCACCTCGGTCTGGCCGTACACCGTCACCTGCTTGCCGCCCGTCAGCCCGTGCATGTCGATGCGGTGCCGGGCACCCTTGAACAGCAACTCGATGCCGTGGTGGGGCAGGCCCTCGGCCTTGGCGCGCGCATCGACGCCGGCCTTTTCCAGCAGGTCCATCGTGACCTGCTCGAGCACGCCGGCACGAATACGGCCGAGCACGTAGTCTGCGCTCTGGCGCTCGACGATGACGTTGTCGATGCCGGCCTTGTGCAACAGCTGGCCCAGCAGCATGCCGGCCGGGCCTGCACCGATGATCGCGACTTGAGTCTTCTTCATGGGGTTGTTTTTGGGGGGTGTCCGATCCGCCGAGCGTAGGTCCGGCGCCCCGGCCGCGGAACACCCGCCATGCCGCCTGTGTGCGATGATGCGAGCGGTTGCGCGATGATCGCGCAACAGTGAAAAATTGCACGCAGCCCATGACCATCGCCAAGGCCGACTTCATCGAGGGCATCGCCAAGGGCATGGCGGTGCTCGAGAGCTTCGACACCCAGCGCCAGCGCCTGAACGCCACCCTGGCCGCCGAACGCGCCGGCATCACCCGCGCCGCCGCGCGGCGCCACCTGCTCACGCTGGCGCACCTGGGCTACCTTGAGACGGACGGCAGCTATTTCTGGATGGCGCCCAAGGTGCTGCGCTTCTCCGGAAGCTACCTGGCATCGTCGAGGCTGCCGCGCATTGCGCAGCCCACGCTCAACCGCCTGGCGGCGCAGACCGGCGAGTCGTTCTCGGTCGTCGTGCTCGACGGCGAAGAGGTGGTCATCGTGGCGCGCAGCGGCACCTATGGCGCGCCGACGCGCCTCTTGGCATACGGGCTGCACCTGGGCGCGCGGCTGCCGGCGCACGCCACTTCGACAGGGCGCGTGCTGCTGGCCGCCATGAGCGCGGCCGAACTGTCGCAGTGGCTCAAGGGGCGGACCTTGCAACGCCTGACGAACAACACCATCACGCAGGCCAAGGCGCTGCGGGCACAGATCGCGCAGGTGAGGGCGCAGGACTGGTGCGTGGCCAACGAGGAGCACGAGATCGGCGTGCAGGCCCTCGCCGTGCCACTGCGCGACATCCGCGGCCGCACCGTGGCGGCGCTGAACGTGGTGCTGTCGGGCAACATCCAACCCGACGCCGCGCTCGAGCGGGAACTGCTGCCGCCGCTGCTCGACGCCGCGCACGAACTGCGGACACTTCTTTGACGAAAAAATCGGCCTTGCTTGCAGAAACGCAAAAAATGCCGATATACTCCAAGGCTTGTTCCCCGATAGCTCAGTTGGTAGAGCGCCGGACTGTTAATCCGTAGGTCCCTGGTTCGAGCCCAGGTCGGGGAGCCACTACAAACCGTTGTGGTTCCTGAATGCCTCGCTATCAAATTGGTAGCGAGGCATTTTCATTTGGGCAACATTTGCAGTTGTTGTCTCGATCCGGGTCTCGATTCGTGCGCGGCTGACGAGGGGCGCTGCTCGATGCCGATGCGTGCTTAGGTAGCACGCGCGAACCTACTACTTCTTGTCCAGATATTTGATGATCTGGTAGCGGTTCAACTTCTTGCCGTAGACGGGACCGGCAGCGAATCCGCCGTTTGACCCGAAGGCCATGGCCATTCCGCCGCCCCCGCCTTGCAGGCTGACCACGACCGCCGCGTCGCCGTCTGCGTCTCTGATCTGCTCCGCGATTGCCGAGCGAATACGCCGGTTGCCGAAGACGTTGTCAAAGTCCTCGATGGTGGTCACGCCGATCACCTTGTAACGCCGTGGCGGGGTGCCGTTGTCCCAGATTTCGTAGCCATCAACCACTTCCTTGGTGCCGCCTTGGCCTTCAATGATTTGATCGCCACGGCCTTCATAGGCTTGGTAGTTGGTCTGCGCGCAGCCAGCAAGCGCTGCCAGCGCAGCAAACAGAAGATTTGCCTTGATTGAAAGTTTGCGCATTGTTGGTCCTCAGTATTGGCCGGTTTGATTGCAGGTGCGGTGGAAAATGTTTCCCCCGCCGCTGCTTGCAGTTGATTCGCCGCAGGTGGTCGCAGCAATCGCGTGGCGAATGCTTTCCGTGGGCGCCGCAAGGGCCCAGGTAGTTGCGATCAGGGGAGGGTTGCACTGCATGCAAGGCGCGCCATTCGCATGCACCTTGCCAATGAACTGCGCCGGCAGAGTTGGCGCACATTTCGATGACCGTTTGATCCTACCGTTGCGCCGCCTGCTGAGGCTCGACCTGGCTCCATCGACCTCGACATGTTCGAGAAGAAGGTCACAGTTCTCGACTTCTATTGCCGGCCTGGTCGGTCGCTGCGAGTGATGCGGCTCAGCAGGACTCTTTCGCAAGTCTCGCCGCCGAGCGACTCAGCTTCGGCGAGCTGGTCGACAACGACTGGGCGCTTCTGGTTGTGGTCCGCAACGGGCCAGAACCTCGTTGGCTACGCGCATGCGGGTACAGACAGCCAGTACTGACGTAGGAGGGAGTGCGGCCAAGAGCAGAACGTCAAGAACGGGTGTGCCTGTGTCGCAAACGTTTGCCAAGCAGTCGAGGGATAGCGCTCTCCGATTGTCGGTCCGTGCCCGTTGCAGGCTTTGAGGACGACTTCCAAGTCGCACCAGATGGACCGAATTGCAGGCTGGGGGGCGATTACAGACCTCGGCGCTTCTAGCGCTGGCGAATAGGATTAGCGCTTGCGCTTCTCATTCAGTCTTCGCCCCGGACATCACGACCAGTCGCTGAATGATCGGACCGCTCGATTCGAAGTTCTTGCGAAACTCCGCGGCGCTGTTGCCCATCACCCCCAGGCCGAATGCCTGGAAGCGGGCTTGCATGGCAGCGCCCTGAACGATCTCCCGCGACTCCTTTTCCAGGCGTGCCAGCACGACGTCCGGCGTCTTCGCGGGGGCCATCAGCATCACGCCGCCCACCAGATTGAACTCGGGGTCCTTGAAGCCCTGCTCTTCCATGGTCGGCACTTGCGGCAGGTCTGACATGCGGCGTTCCCCGATGACGGCCAGAGCGCGCAGTTTGCCGCTGGCAATGTGCGGCGCCAAGGTGCCCAGGGTGCCGACGCCAGCCGGAATCTGGCCGCCGACCATGTCGAGGATCATGGGCGCTTCGCCCTTGTAGCCCACATGCACCATTTCGAGCTTGCGCGATTCGCTCAAGTGGGCGCTGAGCAGGTGGCTGGCCGAGCCCACGCCGTATGAGCCGTAGTTGACCTTGCCCTTGTTCTGCGCCGCCCAGGCGACGAACTCCTTCATGTTGCGCGCCGGCACGTCCTTGTTGACCGCGAATACCAGGCTGGCCGAGCAGATCTCGGTGATGAAGGCGAAGTCGCGCCGCACGTCGTACGGCACCTTGGAGAACATGTAGGGCGCGTAGTAGATCGGCGCGGCATGCGTAAACAGCAGCGTGTAGCCGTCCGGATTGGCACGCGCCACCGCGGCAGCGCCCAGCATGCCGCCGCCGCCGGGCCGGTTGTCCACGATCACAGAAGTCTTCAGTCGCTTGCCCAGCTCCTCGGCAAATACGCGCGCCAGAACGTCGGTGGCACCCGCCGGTGGCGCCGGCAGAACCAGGGTGATGGTCTTGGACGGATAGCTGTCCTGCGCGAGCGTGGGGGCAGCGCTGATGGCGCCCAATGCAGTCAGCGCGGCGATGAAGAAGGCCTTCAGTTTCATGATGTCTCCGATGTCTCGAGTTCTTGGGGCGTGTGGCCTGACCGGCGAGCGGGCCTAGCGCGCGCAGGCCAGGTGCGCGGGCGCCGGTTCGCTGTACAGCTCCTGCACCAGGTGGGCGCGTCGCGCGCGGGTGGCGCCCTGGTTCACGTAGCCCTTGTCGGCAATCTCGTTGGCGTCCATCGAGGGGGGCTCGTCCATGAGCAGGAGGCGCGCCACCGCCAGGCTGGCATGCGTATCGGCGCCGCGCAGCCGCTCGCGCAGGGCATCCAGCACCGCCGGGTGCCTGACCAGCGCGGACGCGTCCAACTGGGCCAGCTCGGGCGCGAGCTTCTGGCACGCCGCCACGTTGGGCCAGGCCAGTGCCGCCACGTAGTCGCGGTCGTGGCCGCAGATCACCGCGTCGCCCAGCAGCGGCGCGCAGCGCTCCACCAAGGCCAGCCGGACGGCGCCGGTGCGGACCCACGTGCCGCTGACCAGCTTGAAGTCCTCGCCCACGCGGCCGTCGAAATGCAGGCCCTGGGTCGGATCGGCCGGGTCCACCAGCCGCACCGCATCGCCGAGGCGGAAGAACTGCTCCTCGTCGAAGGCGGCCTCGGTGAGGTCGGGGCGGCCGATGTATCCGCTGAAGTTGTGGGGGCCACGCACGCGGATCTCGTAGCGCGTGCTGTCTTCCAGCGGAACCAGCTTGATTTGCGTCCCGGGGGCCGGCATGCCGATGTTGGCCAGGTCATCGCTGGCCCACATGCGGTACGTGCCCACACCCGTGGTCTCGGTAGAAGCCAGGCCCGTGGCGAAGATGATGCGTTCGCCCACGGTGCTTTCGGCCACCCGCTGGATGCGCTCGGCGACATCGCGCGGCAGGCTGGCACCGCCGTAGCCGAAATTGAGCACGCGCGAGAACACGCTGCGCGCCAGCTGCGGGTCGCGCTCCAACTCGGCGGCCAGCATGGTCCAGGCCGCGGGCACGCTGGTCAGCAGCGTTGGCGACACCTCGCGCAGGTTGCGCACGGTGCGTTCGAACAGGCCCGGCAAGGGTTTGCCGTCGTCGATGTAGTGCGTGGCGCCCAGCAGCAGCGAGCGGCCCAGGTTCAGTACGCCGCCCAGCGCGTGATGCCAGGGCAGCCAGTCGAGAAACACGGGCTGCGTGCCGACGAGCACGCCGAACATGTCCAGCAGGTTGGCCGCGGTGCCCCGCAGGTTGGCGTAGCTGATCGGCACGCCCTTGGGCACGCCGGTGGAGCCGGAGGTGAAAAGCACGCGGGAGACGTGCGCCGGCTCGATGGCCCGGTGGGCCTGCAGCACGGCGGCGCGGCGCGCCGGTGGAATGCCCGCCTGCACCAGAGATTGCCAGTTGGCCTGGCCCGCGGCGGCGTTGTGCACCGCGATCACCGGCACGCCGGCGCATGCCGGCGAGGCGAGGGCACGGGCGAAGAGCAGCGCATCTTGCACGAAGACCGCCGCCGGCGGCACCAGCTCGCACACGCCGGCCAGGCGAACCAGGTCCTTGCTGAGCAGCGAATAGGCGGGAGACACCGGCGCAAAGGGCACGCCCACGTACTCGGCGGCCAGCATCAGTTGCAGATGCTCCAGCGAGTTGGGCGACAGCGCCATCAGCGGACGGCCCGGGCCCAGCCCCATGGCCAGCAGTGCGCTACCGATGCGCTGCACCTGCTCCCACAACTGCGCCCAGGTGAGGGAGCGCCACTGGCCCTGGGCATCGCGTTCGCAAAAGGCGTTGACATGCGGTTGCCGCGCGGCCCACTGGGGAACGTAGCCTGCAAAGCCGATGTGCTCGGGCACAGGAGGCGTGACCACGTTACGCAGGATGAGCGTGCCGTCGGCACGCCGCTCGCATTCGGCCTGTCGCTTCGGAAACGGGGTTTCCCGATAGCGGCAGGCCTTGTCGTGTGGTGGGGGCGCCGGGTGCATCGCAAGTGTCTCCAGGTCAGCTTTCATATTGAGGCGAATGATCGGATCGCGCTGGTGACACATCTCCACCCAGACCGGGGGGTGGTGTTTTCCCCTTTCGCGCCTACAACCAACCCCAGTCGGGCCTCGGCGCGCCATCCTGCCTCGCCGTTGGACCCGCCTTCTCCCGACACCCAGGCCTTCATCAAGACGACATGCCCTACATCGCCCCCATCAAAGACATGCTGTTCGACATCGAGCACCTTGCCCGCATCGACGACATTGCCTGCCAGCCCGACTTTGCCCACGCCGGCCTGGATACCGCCGAAGCGGTGCTGAGGGAATGCGCCCGGTTCAATGAAGACGTGGTCGCGCCCCTGAATGCGCTTGGCGATCGCGAACCCTCCTCCTTCGAGGACGGCGCAGTCACCGCCACTGCGGGCTTCAGGCAAGCCTACGCCCAATACGTGTCAGGCGGCTGGCAGGGCCTGCAGCAGCCCGTCGAACGCGGCGGCCAGGGCCTGCCCAAGACCATCGGCGCGGCCTGCCGCGAGATGCTCAACTCCGCCAACATGAGCTTCGCCCTGTGCCCACTACTGTCGGACGGCGCCACCGAAGCCCTGCTGATGGCCGGCAGCGAAGAACTCAAGGCCGTCTACCTCGACAAGCTGGTCAGCGGCGAGTGGTCCGGCACCATGAATCTGACCGAGCCGCAGGCAGGCAGCGACCTGGCCCTGGTGCGCAGCCGCGCCGAGCCCCAGCCGGGCGGCACCTACAAGATCTTCGGCACCAAGATCTTCATTACCTGGGGCGAGCACGACATGGCCGAGAACATCGTGCACCTGGTGCTGGCCCGCCTCGCCGGCGCACCGGAAGGCGTGAAGGGCATCAGCCTGTTCATCGTGCCCAAGTTCCTGGTCGACGCCGACGGCTCGCTGGGCGCGCGCAACGACGTGCGCTGCGTCAGCATCGAGCACAAGCTGGGCATCAAGGCATCGCCCACCTGCGTGCTGCAGTACGGCGACGGCATGGCGGGCAGCATTGCAGACAGGGACGGCGCGGGACCCGGCGCCGTGGGCTACCTTGTCGGCGAGGAGAACCGCGGCCTGGAGTACATGTTCATCATGATGAACTCGGCCCGCTACGCCGTCGGCATGCAGGGCGTGGCCGTGGCCGAACGCGCCTACCAGCAGGCGCTGGCCTATGCGAAGGAACGCGTGCAAAGCCGGCCCGTGGATGGCTCGCTCCCCTCGAGCGTGCCCATCATTCACCACCCCGACGTGCGGCGCATGCTCATGACCATGCGCGCCCAGGTGGAGGGCTGTCGCGCCATGGGTATTGCGGCAGCCGCCGCCTACGACACGGCACACCACCACCCCGATGCGAAAGCGCGCGAAGACAACCAGGCCTTCTACGAATTCCTGGTGCCGCTGGTGAAGGGCTACGCCACGGAAATGAGCCTGGAGGTGTGCTCGCTGGGCGTTCAGGTGCACGGCGGCATGGGCTTCATCGAGGAAACCGGCGCGGCGCAGTACCTGCGCGACGCGAAGATCCTCAGCATCTACGAAGGCACCACCGCCGTCCAGGCCAACGACCTGGTGGGTCGCAAGACAGTGCGCGACGGCGGGGCCGCAGCCAGGGCCATCGCCGCGCAGGTGGCGCGCACCGAATCCGAACTCATGGAAAGCGGCACCGCAGACGCTGCGTCCGTTGCACGCCACCTCGGCGCCGCGCGCGAGGCCTTCGTGCGCATCGTCGACTTCATGGCGAGCGAGGCAAAGGCGTCGCCCCACGCAGCCTACGCCGGCAGCGTGCCCTACCTGATGGCCGGCGGCATGCTGGTGACCGGCTGGCAGTTGGCGCGATCGCTGCTGGTGGCGCAGCGGCTGGTCGAACAGGGCCGAGACCTGCCCTTCATGAAGGCCAAGGTCGCCACCGGCCGCTTCTTTGCCGAACACATCCTCAATCGCGCGCCGGCCATTGCGCAGAGCGTGACCGAAGGGGCGCACAGCGTGCTGATGGTGGCGGCGCAGGACTACTAGGGCTCCCGGTCTCCGTACAAGCCCGCCCCCCCTGCGCGGGGGGCGATCGCGCACCTGCGCCGCCCTACCTTAGCCGGCGCCGGATGCACCTGGTAACAGGGCGCCCGGCGTTCCCTGGTTCTCAACACACACCCTCCATGAACAACAGAACAATCATCGCGGCAGCGGCGCTGGCCGCGTCCGGCGTTGCATCCGCGCAATCCTCGGTCACGGTATTCGGCGTGGTCGACGCTGGCGTCAGCCACTACCAGACCACCAGCAAGTTCGACAGCAAGGGCGTGCCGCAAACCGTGGCGCGGCCGGACCTGAAGCAGTCGCAACTGGCCTTGTCCAACAGCGGCAATGCCTCTACCCGCATCGGCTTTCGCGGCCAGGAGGACCTGGGCGGTGGGCTGGCCGCGGGCTTCTGGCTGGAGGCGTCGCTGTGGAACGACGTGGGCGTGGTGGGCCGCTCGCCGCTGTTCTTCGATCGCCGCTCCACGCTGAGCCTGGTGAGCCGCTGGGGCGAACTGCGCCTGGGCCGCGACTACAACCCCACGTTCTGGAACGACGCGATCTTCGATCCCTTCGGCGTGGTGGGCGTGGGCACCAGCCTGATCGCGCAGACGCTGGGCAGCACGCTGCCGACGCTCGCGCTCAACCGCGGCAACTATGCGCGCAAGTCCAACTCGGTGGGCTACTTCCTGCCGGCCAGCCTGGGCGGCTTCTACGGCCAGGCCATGTATGCCTTCAGCGAGAACATCGATTCGGCGGCGATCCTCAACGACCCGAGCGCATCGAACAACGCGCGCACCGGCGACTACGTGGGCGCCCGCGTGGGCTATGCGAACGGCCCGCTGGACGTGGCGCTGGCCTACGGCCACAGCACCATTGCCGACAACTACGTCTTCGGCTCGACGACCAAGGTGAAGACCACCAACCTGGGCACGTCGTACGACTTCGGCGTCGTCAAACTGTACGGCGAATATTCGATGGTCGACGTGCGCACCGACTTCGCCAACCAAGCCGCCTTCCCGTTCACCGCGGCGCTGACGCCGCCGCTGGACGTGGACACGCACAACTTCCTGGTGGGCCTGTCAGTGCCGGTGGGACCGGGCGTCATCAAGGCGTCGTACTCGCGGGTGAAGGGCGAGTTCTACAGCTTCACCGCCAGCGGCCACACGCCGCTTCTGTCGGACGATCCGCAGGCCGACAAGCTGGCGGTGGGCTACGTGCACAACCTCTCGCGGCGCACGGCCCTGTACGCGACGGCGGCGTGGATGAAGAACAAGAATGGCGCGGGCGTGCCGGTGGCCAATGTGTCGTCCACCGACGTGCAGCCCGGCTACACCAACACGGCGAACTCCTCGGCGGCGGGCTACCGCGCGGATCGCGGCACGGGCTACGACCTGGGCATTCGCCACGCCTTCTAAAGGCTGGCCGGGGCCGCCGCCGAGGCGGCCCCGCATGCCGCTGTCGCACCTTCAGTCGAACACGATCACGCCGCGGGCATTGCGCCCGTTGGCGAGGTCTTCGAAGGCCTGCGGCGCATCTTCGATGCGGTAGCGCTGGGTAATCAGTTCGTCCAGCTTCAGCTTGCCGGCCTGGTAGAGCCCCAGCAGCCGCGGGAAGTCGTGGCGCGGGCGGGTGGAGCCGTAGTAGCTGCCCTTGAGCGTCTTTTCTTCCAGCGCGAAGCTCGCCGTCTTGAGCGTGGTGATGTTCGCCGGGCCGGCCAGGCCCACCACCACCGCCGTGCCGCCCTTGCGCAGGCAGCCATAGGCCTGCGCCACGATCTCGCCATGGCCCACGCACTCGAAGGCATAGTCGGCGCCGCCGCCGGTGAGCTTGCGCAGTTCCTTCACTACGTTCTCGCTCTTCGATGCATCCAGCACGTGGGTGGCGCCGAAGGTTTTGGCCAAGTCCAGCTTCAATGCCAGCATGTCCACTGCCACGATCATGGTCGCGCCCGCGTTCTGGCAGCCCTGGATGGTCGACAGACCCACGCCGCCAGCGCCGAACACCACGCAGATCGAACCCGGTTCGACCTTGGCCGTATTGCAGGCCGCGCCCCAGCCGGTCATCACGCCGCAGCCGATGAGCGCGCAGCGGTCCAGCGGCACGCCGGGCGCCACCTTGATGACGTTGTTCCTGTGCAGCGTGGCGTATTCGGCCATCACACCGCAGCCGCCCATGGCGTTCAGCGGCTTGCCGTCCTTGTCGAAGGTGCGCGGCTGGCCTCCGGGCAGGGTGTAGGGCGTGGTGTTGCCCATGTCGCACAGGTTGGGCTTGCCGCTGGCGCAGTAGCGGCAGGCGCCGCAGCTGTTGACGAAGCAGCTGATGACGGTGTCACCCACCTTCAGCTCGGTCACGCTCTCACCCACCTGGCAGACGACGCCGGCGCCCTCATGGCCGAGGATCACCGGTGCGGGCAGCGGCAGCGTGCCGTTGGTCACCGACAAGTCGCTGTGGCAGACGCCGCAGGCGCCCAACTTGATCATCACCTCGTGCGGGCCGGGGGCCTGCACCACGATGTCTTCCACCTGCACGGTGGTGCCGTCGGCACGGTAGACGACGGCTTTCGATTTCATGTCCATGGGAAGTTCCTACTCACGATTGATGCAAGGCACGGTTCAGCCCACGAAGGTCTGCACCGCGGTGTATTCCAGCAGCCCCTCGACGCCGTTCTCCACGCCCAGGCCCGATTGCTTGCGCCCGGCGAAGGGCACCTGCGGGTCCAGCAGGTGCACGCTGTTGATCCACACGGTGCCGGTCTCCAGGCGCGCGGCCACGGCGCGCGCGGCATCCGGGTCGCTGCTCCACACCGAGGCGCCCAGGCCGTATTCGCTGGCGTTGGCGCGCTGCACCGCCTCGTCCACGCTCGAATAGCGCAGGAGCGGCACGACGGGGCCGAAGGGCTCTTCCTGCACGATGCGCGAATCCTCCGGTGGGTTGTCCACCACCGTAGGCGCGATGAAGTAGCCCGGGCCCGCGGGCACATCGCCGCCGACCAGGAAGCGCTGGCCGCTGGCGCGGCAATCCTCGATGAGCGCCTTGACGCGCTCGTACTGCGGACGGTTCTGCACGGGGCCGATCATTACGCCTTCGCGCGTGCCCGGGCCCATCTTGGCGGCCTTGGCCGCTTCGGCGAAGGCGGCGGCAAAGCCGTCGTAGATCGATTCGTGCACGTAGATGCGCTTGGCCGCGATGCAGACCTGGCCCGAATTGAGGAAGGCGCCCATGAACAGCTTGCGCGCCGTCTTCACCGGGTCGGCATCGGGCAGCACGATGGCCGCGTCGTTGCCGCCCAGCTCCAGCGTCAGGTGCTTGAGCGTGGGCGCGGCCGACGCCATGACGCGGCGGCCGGTGGCGGTGGAGCCGGTGAAGCCCACCTTGGCAATGCCCGGATGCGCGGTGAGCATGGGCCCCAGCGCATCGCCGCCGGCGAGCACGTTGAGCACGCCCGCGGGAAATAGGTCGGCCGCCAGTTCGCCCAGGCGCAGCGTGGCCAGCGGCGTGAAGGGCGAGGGCTTGAGGATGAGAGTGTTGCCCGCCAGCAGGGCCGGCCCCAGCTTCATGGCGGCCAGGGTGAGCGGAAAGTTCCACGGCGCAATGGCCGCCACCACCCCCAGCGGCACGCGTCGCGTGGCCCAGCGCACGCCCTGTACATCGGTGCGCTCGCTCTGCGGCAGGGCTAGTTGCGCCGTGCCGCGCAACCAGTGCACGGCGGTCATCACCTCGGCCTTGGCCATGGGCAGCGGCCGGCCCTGCTCGCGCGTGATCAGCAGCGCCAGCTCGTCGGCGTGCGCCTTGATGCGCGCGGCCAGAGCCACCAGGCTTTCGGCGCGCTGCGCAAAGGGCATGTCGCGCCAAGCCGGGAAGGCCGCTCGGGCCGCCTGTACGGTGGCGTCCAGCAGCTCGGCGGTGCACTCGGGCACCCGGGCAATTTCCTCTTCGGTGGCCGGGTCAAGCACAGGCAGGGTGGCCGGCAGGTCCAGCAACTGGCCATTGGAAAGCAGGCGAAAGGCGTGGGTCATGCGCAAGAAATCCGAGAGAACAAGAGGGCGTCAGTGAACCGCAAGGCCGCGCGCAGGCATCCACCCGAGCCGGGGGGTAGGGCCCGCCCGAGGGGCGCCGACGTGGGTGGCGCTGCCACCCACACCGGGTGGTGATCGGCCGGGCGCCAGCTCGAAGAATCAATGCATTCGACTGGCACGGGTGCGCGCAATGTGCAACCTCGCTGCCGGACCCATCAGGAGACTGCTTTGGACATTCAACGCAACGTGTTCCGCGAGGACCACGAAATGCTGCGCGAGACGGCGCGGCGCTTCTTCGAGCGCGAATGCCTGCCGCGCCAGGCGCAATGGGACGCGGACGGCCGCACCGACCGCGAGACCTGGTTGAAGGCTGGCCGCGAGGGCCTGCTGTGCGTGACCGTGCCCGAGGAGTACGGCGGCGGCGGCGGCGACTTCGGCCACTCGGCCGTGCTGGCCGAAGAGCTGCACCGCTCGGGCGTGTCGGGCTTCAGCCTCTCGGTGCATTCGGACATCACCGCGCCCTACATCGTGCGCTTCGGCTCCGAGGAGCAGAAGAAGCGCTGGCTGCCCAAGATCTGCCGCGGCGAGACCATCATGGCCATCGCCATGACCGAGCCGGGCACCGGCAGCGACCTGAAATCGGTGCGCACCACGGCGGTACGCGACGGCAACGAATGGGTCATCAACGGCAGCAAGACCTTCATCAGCAACGGCCTGAACTGCGACATGGTGCTGGTGGCCTGCAAGACCGACCCGTCCGCCGGTGCCAAGGGCGTGAGCCTGATCATGGTCGAGACCGACCGTGCGGGCTTCCGTCGCGGCCGAAAGCTGGAAAAGGTGGGCCAGCCGGCCGCCGACACCACCGAGATGTTCTTCGACAACGTCCGTGTGCCGGCCGACAACCTGCTGGGTGAGGAGAACAAGGGCTTTGCCTACCTGATGCAGGAGCTGGCGCAGGAGCGGCTGATCATTGCTGTGTACTGCACCGCCAAGCTCGAGCGCCTCCTGGAGCAGACCATCGAGTACGTGAAGGAGCGCAAGGTGTTCGGCCAGACCGTGTGGGACTTCCAGAACACCAAGTTCAAGCTGGCCGACATCAAGGTTCAGGCGGTGGCCGCGCGCACGTTGGTGGACCACTACATCGCCGAGCACACTCGGCGCCGCATCACCGTGCAGGAGGCGGCCATTGCCAAGCTTTTCGCTACCGAAACCCTGTGGAAGTGCATCGACGACATGGTGCAGTTGCACGGCGGCTACGGCTACATGCTGGAGTACCCCATCGCCCGCGCCTTCTGCGACTACCGCATCGCGCGCGTGTTCGGCGGCACCAGCGAGGTCCAGCGCGACCTCATCTCACGCAAGCTCTGAGCGCGCGCCCACCCCATTGTCTAGAGAAGAGAGAACGAGATGACTGAAAAGGTCCTGGTTGCCGGCGTCGGCATGATCCCCTTCGCCAAGCCCGGCGCAAGCCTGAGCTACACCCAGATGGGCGCCGAAGCCGTGCGCCGGGCGTTGGAAGACGCGGGCATCGGCTACGACGCGGTGCAGGAGGCCTACGCCGGCTACGTGTACGGCGACTCCACCTGCGGCCAGACCGCGCTGTACGAAGTGGGCATGACCGGCATTCCTGTGGTCAACGTCAACAACAACTGCTCGACCGGTTCCACCGCGCTGTTCCTGGCGCGCAAGGCCATCGAGTCGGGCTCGGCCGATTGCGTGCTGGCCGTGGGCTTCGAGCAGATGCAGGGCGGCGCGCTCAAGTCGCATTGGAGCGACCGCCCGGTGACGCGCGAGCGCTTCATGCCCGTGCTGCGCGGCCTGACCAGCGACATGGGCGACATGCCGCAGGCGGTGCGCACCTTCGTGGGCGCCGGCCGCGAACACATGCAACGCTACGGCACCCGCATGGAAACCTTCGCCGCCGTGCGCGCCAAGGCCAGCCGCCATGCGGCAAACAACCCGCTGGCGCTGTTCCGCAAGGTCGTCAGCACCGAAGACGTGATGAACGACACCGTGCTCTTCCCCGGCGTCATGACGCGTCTGATGGCCTGCCCGCCCACCTGTGGCGGCGCGGCGGCGATCCTGGTGTCTGAGCGCTTTGCGAAGAAGCACGGCCTTCGCACCGACGTGCAGATCATGGCCCAGGCCATGACCACCGACCCGAAGGAATCCTTCGAGCCGCCGTCGATGCTCAGCTGGGTGGGCACGCACATGACGACCAAGGCCGCTGGCATCGTCTACGAGAAGGCCGGCGTGGGCCCCAAGGACATCGATGTGTGCGAGCTCCACGACTGCTTCGCGCAGAACGAAGTCATCAGCTACGAGTCGCTGGGCTTCTGCCCCGAGGGCGGCGCCGAGAAGTTCGTGGCCGATGGGGACAACACGTATGGCGGCCAGGTGGTGGTCAACCCGTCGGGCGGCCTGCTGTCCAAGGGCCACCCGCTGGGCGCGACCGGCCTGGCGCAGTGCTACGAGCTCACGCATCAGCTGCGCGGCAGCGCCGAGCAGCGCCAGGTGCCGGGTGCGCGCCTGGCACTGGCCCACAACGTCGGCCTGGGCGGCGCGTGCGTGGTCACGCTGTACGGACAGAACTGACGCGGCGCGAAGGAACAAGCAGAAGAACGATACGGCTGGAGCGAGACAAGCCATGAACATCCGTCCGACGCCCGAGCAGGCGGCCTTTCGCGAGGAGGTGCGTGCCTTCATCCGCGAGCGCTTGCCAGCGGAGATCCGCGAGCGCCTGCACCGTGGCCATGCGCCGCGCAAGCAGGACACCGTGGCGTGGCAACGCATGCTGCACGAGCGCGGATGGGCCGCGCCGCACTGGCCCAGGGAGTTCGGCGGCGCCGGCCTGGGCATTGCCGAGCGGCTGATCCTGCTGGAAGAGCTGCAGCGCGGCTGCGCGCCGGTGCCGTTGGCCTTCAACGTGACCATGCTGGGCACGGTGCTGCTGCGCTACGGCACGCAGGCGCAGAAGGAATTCTTCCTGCCCCGCCTGGCCAGCCTGGACCTGTGGTTCTGCCAGGGCTTTTCCGAGCCCGGCGCGGGTTCCGACCTCGCATCACTCAAGACGCGCGCGGTTCGCGATGGCGATCACTACATCGTCGACGGCCAGAAGATCTGGACCACCATGGCGCACGAGGCCGACTGGATCTTTGCGCTGGTGCGTACCGAGCAGGCAGCGCGCAAGCAGGACGGCATTTCCTTCCTGCTGATCGACATGAAGAGCCCGGGCGTGACGGTGCGCCCCATCATCTCCATCGACGGACAGCATCACCTCAACGAAGTGTTCTTCGACGGCGTTCGCGTGCCGGTGGCCAATCTGGTGGGCGAAGAGGGTCGCGGCTGGGACTGCGCCAAGTATCTGCTGGCCAGCGAGCGCACCGGCATCGCCAGCATCGGCCTGTGCTGGGAACGCCTCGCCTATGCGCAAGAGCTTGCCGCCTTGGTGCGGCAGGGCGCCGGCACGCTGGCACAGGACGCGAAGCTTGGCGCCGAGATGGTCATGCTGGGCGCCGAGATCCGCGCGCTGGAAGTGACCAACTGGCGTTTCCTGCTCGATGCGGAAATCGCCAGGCGCAACCCCGGCTTCGCGTCGGTGCTCAAGCTCAAGGGAACTGAGCTGCTGCAGTCGCTCAGTTCGCTGATCGCGCGCTTGGCCGGGCCGGATGGCCTGGAGCGGCGCGATGCCGAAGGGCCCGATGCGCGACATCCGCTCGCCGCCAGTGCCGCGCGCTATTTCTTCTATCGCGCTACCTCGATCTATGGGGGCTCCAGCGAAGTGCAGCGCGACATTCTTTCCAAGACGCTGCTGGGGTAGACCGTGGACTTCGAACTTTCAGACGATCAGCAGCAACTGGCGCAGAGCCTGGATCGCGTGCTGCGCGAGCATGGCGGCTTCGAGAAGCGCCGCGTGGTCGCGGCAACGCAAGCCGGCTGGAGCGAGACGCTGTGGGGCCACCTGGCCGAGCTGGGCGTGACGGCCCTTGGCATTTCCGAAGCGCATGGCGGGCTGGGCGGCGGCGCCGTGGATCGGCTGGCGGTGCTGCAGGCCTTTGGCGCGGTGCAATTGCTCGAACCCTACCTGGCCTCCTGCGTACTGGGTGCGACCGCGGTGCAGGCTGCCGGCAGCATCGCGCAGCAGCAAGCGCTGTTGCCGGCGGTGGCCGAAGGCCGCATGCGGCTGGCGTGGGCCCATGAAGAGGCCGCAACCCGGCATGCGCCGCTGTGGGTGCAGATGAGTGCCCGGCGCGAAGACAGCGGCTGGCGCCTGACGGGTGCCAAGTCGCTGGTGCTGGGGGCCGCCGCGGCGACGCAATGGGTGGTGAGCGCGCGCATCGAAGGCGAGGCGGATTCGCCGCAGGGCCTGGGGCTGTTCCTGGTGCAGCCGGGTGCGGCCGGTGCGCGCTTGCGCGCCTACCGGCTGGTGGACGACACGGCTGCCGGCGAACTCATTCTCGACGACGTCCAGGCCGAGGCATTGGGCAACGTCGCCGACGGCGCCTGCGCCGCCGCGGCCATCCGCGCGGTGCAGGCGGCCGGCACCGCCGCGGCCTGCGCCGACATGGTGGGCGCCATGGAAAGCGCGTTTGCGCTGACCACGGCCTACATCAACACGCGCAAGCAGTTCGGCCGCGCCATCGGCGACTACCAGGCGGTGCGCCACCGCAGCGCCGACATGGCCGTCGCGCTGGAGATGGCGCGCAGCATGGCCGTCGCGGCTGCCAGTGTCGCGGACGATCCGGACGCGCCCGGCGCGGCAATCGAGCTGGCGCGGGCCAAGCTGGTCGTGGGCCGCCATGCGCGCGCGCTGTGCGAAGCGGCCATCCAGTCGCACGGTGGCATCGGCATGACCGAGGAGTACGCCGTGGGCCACTGCCTGCGCCGCGTGCATGTGCAGGACCACCTCTTCGGCGATGTGGATGCGCAGGCCGCCCGGCTGATCGGGCTGTCGCGCACCAACAAACGAACGAACCCAACTTCCCAGGAGACAAAGACTTGAACACCCTTCGCACTCTCCGCGCCATCGGCGCGGCCCTCGGCCTGGTGGCCGCTGTGGCCTGCCTGCAGGCGCCCGCTGCCGCACAGCAAAGCTATCCGGCGCACCCCGTGCGCTTCATCGTGCCGCTGGGCCCGGGCAGCGGCTCGGACACCGTCACGCGGCTGGCAGCCAAGCTGGCGGCCACCGAGCTCGGCCAGCCCACCTTCGTGGAGAACAAGCCGGGCGGCGACGCGATCCTGGCCGTGCAGAGCCTGCTGGCCGCGCCGGCCGACGGCTACAACGTGCTGATGCTCTCGCCCTCTTCGATGGTGATCAACCCGCTCATCAACGACAGCCTGCCGTACGACGCGCAGCGCGACCTGCGTCCGCTGGCCACCGCGCTGCGCAGCGCGGCCGTGCTGGTGACCGGCGCCAACTCGCCCTACAAGACCTACGCCGAGGCCATTGCCGCAGCGCGCGGCAAACCCGGGACGGTGAGCATGGCCAGCTACAGCCACCACTACCGAATCGGTGCGCTGATGCTGCAGCAGGCGGCGGGTGTGAAGTTCAACTACATCCCCTACAAGACGCCGGGCCAAGTGCAGACCGACCTGATGGGCGGCCAGGTGGACCTGGCCCTGCTGGACGTTGGCGGCGCGATGCCGCTCATCACCTCCGGCAAGGTGCGTGCGCTGGCGGTGACCGGAAAGGAGCGCCACCCGCAGCTGGCCGCCGTGCCCACCCTGCGCGAAAGTGGCCTTCCCAACTACGACCTGTACGTGTGGATCGGCTTCGGCGTGGCCGCCAAGACGCCCGAGCCGGTGGCCAAGACGCTGGAAGCCGCGCTGCTCAAGGCGATGGCGCAGCCTGAGTTCCGCAACTACGTGACGCAGAACGCCGGTGCCGAGGCCTTCACCGTGGGCAGCAAGGAGTTCAGCGCGCTGATTGCATCCGAGCGCACGCGCTACCAGCAACTGGCCAAGCAGGTGGACATCTCGGGGCGCTGATCGTGCGCCCCTTTCTTAAGGAGTAAGTAAGCCATGAACCCGATCTGCAAGGACCGCGTGGTCGTCATCACCGGTGCCGGCCGAGGCCTGGGGCGCGAATATGCGCTGGAGTTCGCCCGTCAGGGCGCCAAGGTAGTGGTCAACGATTTTGGCGGCCGTGGCGACGGCGTGGGCAGCGGCACCAGTGGCCCGGCGAACGAAGTTGTGGAAGAGATCAGGGCCCTGGGTGGCCAGGCCGTGGCCAATTCAGACGACGTGGCTGACTGGCAAGGCGCCCAGCGCCTGGTCGACACCGCCATCGAGGCCTTCGGCGCCCTGGACGTTTTGGTCAACAACGCCGGCATCCTGCGCGACCGCACCCTGGTCAACATGGAGGAGGAAGACTGGGATTCGGTGATCCGCGTGCACATGCGCGGCACCTTCGCGCCTTCTCGCCACGCCGCCGCTTACTGGCGCGCCGAATCGAAGGCTGGGCGCCAGCGCGACGCGCGCATCATCAACACCAGCTCGTCCTCTGGCCTGTACTGCAACGCGGGCCAGTCCAACTACGGCGCCGCCAAGGCGGGCATCGCCGCGATGTCGGTGATTGCCGCGCGCGAGCTCGACCGCTACGGCGTCACCGTCAACGCCATCTATCCGACGGCGGCCAGCCGCCTGACCGACGACATCTTCGCCACCGGCAAGTGGGCCGCCATGCGGGCCGAGTCGCTGGCCAAGGGCTTCGATCCGCTGGCGCCCGACAACGTGGCACCACTGGTGGCGTGGCTGGGCAGCGCCGAATCGGCCGAGATCACCGGCCGCGTGTTCGGCGCGCGCGGCGGCCGCATCACGGTGGCCGAGGGCTGGCATGCCGGCCCCCGAATCGAGAAGGAAGGCCGCTGGAGCGCGCAGGAGCTGGGCGCGCTGATTCCCGACCTGGTGAAGCAGGCCGCGCCCAACGCGCTGACCACCGGCGAGATTCCCCCGAAATGACTGGAGTGAAGAAGCCATGAGCCAATTGCTCGAAGCGTTCCGGTTGGCGCAACTGCCGGCTGAGGCGGAAGCCTTTCGCGCCGAGGTGCGCGAATTCCTGGCCGCCAACCTGCCGGCCGCCGCGCCCGCGCAGCGCGCCCGCACCTGGATGGGTTCTGACGCAGACTTCAGCCGCCGCCTGGCCGCGCGCGGCTGGGTGGGCCTCACGCTGCCCGCGCAGTGGGGTGGGGCCGGGCTGGATGCCTACCGCCGCTTCGTGCTGGTGGAGGAAATGCTCGCTGCCGGCGCACCGGTGGCGGCGCACTGGATCGCCGACCGCCAGAGCGGCCCGCTGATCGCCAAGTTCGGCAGCAGCACGCAGAAGGACTTCTTCCTGCCGCGCATCTGCCGCGGCGAGGCCTTCTTCTGCATCGGCATGAGCGAGCCCAATGCCGGCTCCGACCTAGCCAGCGTGCGCACCCGCGCCACGCGCTGCGAAGGCGGGTGGCGCCTGTCGGGCCGCAAGATCTGGACGACCAACGCGCACCGCTCGCACTACATGATCGCGCTGGTGCGTACCTCGGGCGTCCCCGAAGACCGCCAGAACGGCCTGTCGCAGTTCATCGTCGACCTGAAGCTGCCCGGCGTCGAGGTGCGGCCCATCGTCGACCTGGCGGGCGATGCGCATTTTTCCGAAGTGACCTTCGACGAGGTGTTCCTGGCCGACGACACGCTGGTGGGCGAGGAGGGCAGCGGCTGGAAGCAGGTCAATGCCGAACTGGCGTTCGAGCGCAGTGGCCCCGAGCGCCTGTATTCGAGCGTGGTGCTACTGGACACCTGGATCGCGGCGCTGCGCAGCAGCGGTTGGTCGCCGGGCGAGGCGGCGCTGGTGGGCAGCTTCACCACGCAACTGGCCACGCTGCGCAACCTGTCGGTGGCCGTCACCGCCAAGCTGGCCCGTGGCGAGAGCCCGGTGGTGGAAGCTGCACTGGTCAAGGACATCGGCACCGAGTTCGAGCAGGCCATTCCGGCCATGCTCGAAGCCGCCATCGCGGCCGACCCCACGCGCCCGGTGGACCCCGAGCTGTACCGCGCCGTGGCCTACCTGAGCCAGATCGCGCCCACCTTCTCGCTGCGCGGCGGCACGCGCGAGATCCTGCGCGGCATGATCGCGCGCGGCCTGGGCCTGCGCTGAACAACAAAGCACGAGAGGAACACCCATGTTCGCAGAAGCGATTGAAAGCATCCTGGTCGACCAGTGCACGCCGGCGGCCATCCGCCAGATCGAGAACGGCGGCTCGCCGGCCGCGCTGTGGGGCGCCCTGGCCGAGTCGGGCTTCCTGGAACTGATGGCCAGCGAGGAAGCCGGGGGCGCCGGGCTCGATCTGGCGGCCATCTTCCCTATCTTCGTGGCCTTCGGTCGCCACGCCTTGCCGGTGCCGGCCGCGCAGACCATTGCAGCCCGCGCACTTCTGCACGGCGTGGCGGTGCCCGAAGGAATGATCACACTGGCCGGTTACGGCCGCCGCAACACGGTGGGCGACTTCATCGCCGCCAACCTGGCCTTCGGTGGCATGGCCGAGTTCGCGCTGGCCGACATCGACGGCCACCTGGTGCTGCTCGATACCCGCCTGGCCGAGCGCACGCCTTCGGGTGTGCACGGCAGCCTGGGCTCCACGCTGCGCTGGTCCCGGGAGGTGATCGGCCAGCCGCTGGGCGACAACGGCGCCGAGGTCGGTGTCCTCAGCGCCGCGGTGCATGCGGCCGCCATCGCCGGCGCCATGGAGCGGCTCTTCGGCATGACGCTTGCGTACTGCAACGACCGCGTGCAGTTCGGCAAGCCCATCGGCAAGTTCCAGTCGGTGCAGCACCAGCTGTCGGTCATGGCCGAGCAGGTGGCCTGTGCCGGCGTCGCCGCCGAGTTGGCCTTCACAGCAGGCTCGCGCGTGCCCACCCGGCTGGCGGCGGCCACGGCCAAGTCGCGCACCAGCATGGCGGTGCCCATCGTGGCAGCGACGGCGCATGCGCTGCATGGCGCCATCGGCGTCACCGAGGAATTCGATCTCCAGCTCTACAGCCGGCGCCTGCACGAATGGCGCATGGCCGATGGCTCGGAGCCTTACTGGAACCGCATCGTGGGCGAGACGCTGCTGTCGCAGCCCCACGGCACGGTGCTTCGCTTTGCCATGGAGGAGATCCAAGCATGAATGAGTTCCTGAAGTACGAGCAGCAGGGCGGCATCGTCACGCTGACCATGAACGACCCCGAACGCCGCAATGCGCTCACCGGTAACAACGCTGTGCCGGAGTTCCTTGCCGCCATCGACCGCATCCATGCCGACCACTCGGTGCGCGCAGTGATCCTCACCGGCTCGGGCAGCGCCTTCTCGTCGGGCGGCAACGTGCGCGACATGGGCCGCTATGCACAGATGCAGCCCATGGAACTGCGCCGCGAATACCGCCTGGGCATCCAGAAGCTGCCGCTGGCGCTGTTCAACCTCGAAGTGCCGGTGATTGCCGCGGTGAACGGCGCGGCCATCGGCGCCGGCCTGGACCTGGCCTGCATGTGCGACATCCGCATCGCGGCGCAGGAGGCGAAGTTCGCCGAGAGCTTCGTCAAGCTGGGCATCATCCCCGGCGACGGCGGTGCCTGGCTGCTGCCACGCATCATCGGCCTGTCGCGCGCCACCGAGCTCACGCTCACCGGCCAGACGATCGATGCGAAGCAGGCGCAGGAATGGAACCTGGTCTCGCGCGTGGTGCCGCAAGCGCAGCTGTTGGAAACGGCGCGCAGCGTGGCGCAGAGCATTGCCGACAACCCGGCGCATGCGGTGCGCCTGGCCAAGCGGCTGTTGCGCGAATCGTTGCACACTCGGCTGGACACGCTCCTGGAAATGTCGGCCGCCTTCCAGGTGCTGTCGCACCAGAACGCGGACCACCATGAAGCGGTGGCGGCCTTCGTCGAGAAGCGACCGCCGCAGTTCCACGGCTAGTTGCCGGGCAAGCACACGCCATGGCCGCCGAAATCATCGCCCTGCGCGAATCGCAACTGCGAATCGAAGACGGCGTCGCGCAGTTCTCGCACCAGCGCCCCGCCACCCGCAATGCGCTGACCTCTGGCCTGCGGCTGGACTATCCGGACATGCTGGAGCGCGTCGAAGCCGACCCAGCCATCCGCGCGCTGGTCATCACCGGCGAAGGCGGCAGCTTCTGCGCCGGCGGCGACATCAAGTCGATGCGCGAGCGCCATGTCAGCGCCGAAGCGCAGGCGCACGCGCCCGATGGCATGCGGCGTCGCGTGCTGGGCCTGAACGCCTGGTTGGCGCGCCTTCACGCGCTGGAGATACCCGTCATTGCCGCCGTCGATGGTGCGGCGGCGGGCGCCGGCTTCTCGATCGCCCTGGCGGCGGACTTCGTCCTCGCGTCCAGCCGCGCCATGTTCTGCATGTCATTCGCGAAGATCGGTCTGGTGCCGGACCTGGGCGCCTTCTACTTGCTGCCGCGCGCGGTCGGCCTGCCGATGGCCAAGGAACTGGCGCTCACCGCGCGCCGGGTGAGTGCGCACGAAGGCCAGCGCCTGGGCTTCGTCCATGCCATTCACGAGCCCGATGCGCTGCAGAGCGAAGCCATGCGCTTTGCGCGCCGCTTCCTGGCCGGCCCGCGCGAATCGGCAGGTCTGACCAAGCGCCTGATGAACCAGAGCTACGAGACGCCCTTTCGAACGCTGGTGGAGATGGAAGCGCAGGCGCAGGGCATCGCTTCCACTACGCCCTACCACCTGGCGGCGGTAGCGGCCTTCCTGGATGGCAAGCCGGCCACTTTCGACTGGGACCGCGACCGGGCCTGACGACCCCGGGGGGAAGGCGAGGCAGGGTAGGGGCTCAGGCCACCTGCCGCTGCTGGTCTTGCCAGTAGCGCGCGCGCAGCGCCTTCTTGTCGACCTTGTCCAATGGCGTGAGCGGCAGCGAATCCACCAGTTCGACGAACTTGGGCGCTTGCACCACGCCCTTGCGCTGCGTCACGAAGGCGATCAGCTCGTCGGCCGATAGCGCCGCGCCCGGCTTGGCCACCACCACCGCCATCACCGCCTCTCCCCACTTGGCATGCGGCACGCCGATCACGGCCGATAGGGCCACGCCAGGATGCTGCGCCAGGCAGCCTTCCACCTCGCTGGAGTACACATTGAAGCCGCCCGAAATGATCATGTCCTTGGCGCGATCCACAAGGTAGAGAAAGCCCTGTGCATCGCGTCGCGCCATGTCGCCCGTGTGCAGCCAGCCGTTCTCGAACACGCGCTCGGTTTCCTCGCGCCGATTGAGGTAGCCTGACATCACCAGCGGGCCACGCACGCACAGCTCACCGATCTCTTCCACGGGTACTTCCGTGCCGGTGGCGTCCAGCAGCTTCACCAGGTTGCCGGGAAGCACGCGCCCGCAGCTGCCCAGCAGGTGAGGGCACTGCGGGTCGTGCTCGTCACGGCGCAGGTAGCTGATGGTCATCGGCGCTTCGGCCTGGCCATAGACCTGCGCGAAGACGGGGCCCATTCGCTGCAACGCCTGCACCAGCCGGGCGGGGGCCATTGGCGCGGCGCCGTAGATCACAACCTCCAGGCTGGCGATGTCGTGCCGGCACAACTCGGGTGAATCGAGCAGGCCGTAGATCTGCGTGGGAACAAGGAAGGTGCTGGTGATGCGCTCGCGCGCCACCGTGGCCAGGAAGGCCTCGGGCGTGAAGCGGTCCAGCAGGTGCACGCTGCCGCCGCGCAGAAGGGTGGTGAGGATCATCGCGCCGGCCGCATGCGAAACCGGCGTGGCGGCCAGGAAGCGCACCTGCGCCGGCCATTCCCAGCCGGCGAGCTGCTGCAGCGCCGAAGTCACCACAGTGCGGTGGTGATGAACGATGCCCTTGGACTTGCCGGTGGTGCCGCCGCTGTAGGCGATCTTGAGGATGTCGGTCGGCTGCACCTCGTCCGCCGGCTCGCTGTCGCCTTGCGACGCACAGGCGGCGAGCAGGTCGATGCCGAAGTCGGCGGCGCCCAGGGTGAGCACATGCGCCACGATGCCGCGCGCCGCCAGGGTGCGGCCTCGCTCGGCATGGCGGGGCAGGTCGAGTACCAGCGCCTTCACGCCCGCGTCGGCCAGCACGAAGGCCTGGTCTTCTTCCGAGCCCAGCGGATGCAGCGGTACGTAAACCAGGCCCATGAGCTGCGCGGCCACGATGGCGACCACGGATTCGGTCGAGTTGGTGGCCAGCACCGCCACAGCGTCCTGGCGCTTCAGGCCCAGGGCGGCCAGCGCATGCATGGTGCGCCAGCAGGCCCGCGCGAGCTGCTCATAGCTAAGGCGCTGTTCGCCAGCCACCAGGGCCTCGCGCTGCGGATGCGCGCGCAGGGCGGCGCGGTACATCTGCGCGATGGTGGCGCTCTGATAGAGGGCATCGACCGGGGAGGGCGTAATGGATTGCTCGGCCGTCTGGGCGGCAATGTGTGCGCTCGTCATGGCTGCTGCTTCTCGATGCCGGCGGCTTGGCCCACTTCCTCGAAGCGCTTGGAGTCGGCGCGCATCTCGTCCAGGAAGGCTTGCGGCGTGGTGGGCGCAACCTCCAGGCCCAGCTGGCGCATGCGCGCCTTCACCTCGTCGCGGCCCAGTGCTTCGTTCAGGGCCGAGTTCAGGCGCTGGATCGCCGCCTGCGGCGTGGCCTTGGGCACCAGCATGCCGACGTATGGCTGGTCGTTGAAGCCGGCCAGGCCCAGCTCGGTGAGCGTGGGCACCTGCGGCAGGTCCGGCAGGCGGCGCCGGCCGAAAACGGCCAGCGGCCGGCTCGCGCCGCTTTCGATGAAGGGTTTCTGCGCGGCCAGCGTGTCGATCAGCAGGTCCACCCGGTCGCCGGCCAGGTCCTGCATGGCTGCAGGAACGCCGGCGTAAGGCACCTTGAGGATGTCGGCATGCGCGAGCTTGTTGATGCGCGCGTGATAGAACTCGTAGGTCGAGGCGGTCACTGCCATCGAGACGCTGCCGGGCTTCCTGCGCTCCTGCGCCACCACGTCGGCAAAGCCGCCCGGGAAGTTCTTGCGCGCCACCAGCACCAGGCTGAGGTTGACCGCCTTTCCCACTGGCGCGAGGCTCTTCTCAAAATCCACCGGCGGCACCTTGTACATGGCACGTGCCACCACCAGGGGCATGCCACCCATCAGCACCGTGTGGCCGTCGGCTGGGCCGCTGGCCACGAACTGCGCGCCGATGGCGCCCGACGCGCCGGGCTTGTTGACTACCACCACCGGCTGGCCGAGCGAGATGGCCATGCGGTCGCCCAGCACGCGGGCAATGATGTCGTTGGCGCCACCGGGCTGGTAGACGACGACGAGCTTGATGGGTTGCGATGGAAAGGCCGGCTCGGCCGCCGTGGCGGGCAGGGTGCCGGCGAGGGCGGCGAGGCCCAGCGCCAGGGTAATGGCGCGTCGTCGGAAAGGCATGGTTGTCTCCTGAAATGGGGGGGCGGGGGGCCGCCTTCGGCTCAGGAGAAATTGGACGCCGCCGCGCGCCTGCAATCGCCACCCGGCTCGGGTGGCGTGTCGTCATGCGGCAAGTGGGTTGCTGTCGGCTGGCTCGCGTGCCAGCTCGGCTTCCTGCAGCTCGCGCCAGGCGATCTTGCCGGTGGCCGACTTGGGCAGCGCTTCGACGATCTCGACGATGCGCGGCGCCTTGTAGGTGGCCATGTTGGCGCGGCACCACGCCAACAATGCCTCGCGGTCGGCGGGTCGCCCGGGCTTGAGCGCGACAATGGCCTTCACCGTCTCGCCGCGCTTGCTGTCGTGCGCGGCTATCACGCAGGCTTCGTGGATGTCGGGGTGGCCATTGAGCGTGGCCTCCACCTCGGCCGGCCATACCTTGTAGCCGGCAGCATTGATCATGCGCTTGAGGCGGTCGCGCATGAACACGTAGCCGTCGGCATCGAAACAGCCCAGGTCGCCGGTGCGGAAGAAGCGCTTGCCGTCGATGACGATGAAGCTTTGTTCGTTGGCTTCGGGGTTGTTCCAGTAGCCGCGCATCACCTGCGAGCCATGCGCGACGATCTCGCCCACCTCGCCTTGCGCCACGGGCTGCAGCGTCTCGGGGTCGACGATGCGCAGGTCCACGCCGAAAGTGGGCACGCCCAGGCACACGCGTTTGGGCGCATGCACGGGGTTGGCGCACAGGAAGGTGGCGGTCTCGGTCAGGCCGTAGCCCTCGATGTAGTCCAGGCCGTATTGATCCTTCAGCAGGCGGCTGATGCTGTCCGGCGTGGCGGCACCGCCGCCGGTGACCATGGCAAGGCTGGAAAGGTCGCGTGCCTCGATGCCCGGCTGCGCGAAGAAATCCACCAGCATCGCTGGCAGCGCGGCCCAGAAGCTCACGCGATGGCGCTCGATGAGCACCGCCGCGGTTTCGCGCTCCCAGCGCGACATCAGCACCACCGTACCGCCCATGTAGATGGCTGCATTCACGTTGTTCTGCAGGCCCAGCAGGTGAAACAGCGGCGCTACCGCGAGGAATGCGGTCTCGCTGTTGCAGCGCCGCCAGGTGGTGGAGCCCACGAACGATGTCATGGCCGTGCGGTGCGTGTGCATGCAGGCCTTGGGCGCGCCGGTCGTGCCCGAGGTGTAAGGCAGCATGCACAGGTCGTCGGGGCCGGCCTGGTGCACGCCGGGCGAGGAGCGTGCCTGCAGTGCGCCTTGCCAGCGTACCGCGCCCTTGGGCAGCGGCTGCGCGGCCGAAGGCGTACGCACCCAGTCGGGAATGTTCATGCCCTCGTCGTCAGCGCCGAGCGCGTCGCCGTAGGCATGCACGACCACGTGGCGCAGCAGGCCTTCCTGCAGCAGGGGAGCCGCAACGGGCAGCAGTTCCTGGGCGACGAAAGCCACGCGCGCACCGCTGTCGGCCAGGATGTGGCGCAGTTCATCTTGCAGCAGCATGGCGTTGACCGGCACGAACACCGCATCGGCGCGAAGGATGGCGAAGTAGGCGGCGATGAACTGCGGGCAGTTCTGGCTGAACACCGCAACGCGGTCGCCGCGCCGCACGCCCTGTGCCTGTAGCCAGCCGGCCAAGTGCTCGACGTCGCGAAGAAGTGCGCCGTATGACGTAGCGCCGCCGAAGAACTGGATGGCGGTCTTGGCCGGAAAGCGGCGCGCGGACGCTTCCAGGTTGTAGAAGATGCTGGTCTCGGGAATGTGGATCTGGCGCGGCAGGCCTTGGCGCGCGTGGTCCGCGGCCAGCGTGAGCGGGTTGCTCGGCCGCTCCACAATGCCTTCGGGCACTGCGGGAAACTCGAATGGGAACGAAGTGCTCATGATGGGACGCCGGGCGCGAGACTCATGGATGGCGCCGACCGGACTGGGGCGTGCGAGGTTGGTTCGGCTTGCGGCGCCGAGGCGGCGGGCGGCCGTGATGCGAAGGATGGCGTCAGGAGGTTGCGGGCGGCATCCAGTGGAGAGGGGCCGCGGGCCTGCGCGCGTGCGTAGGCCGCAGCGCGCACTTCGAACAGGCATTGGCGAAGCAAGGCCATGATAGGCTTCCGTCGGGGTGTGTTCAGACTGCGCCGGCCAGTTCCGGGACGGCCGTGAACAGGTCGGCTTCCAGGCCGTAGTCGGCCACCGAGAAGATAGGCGCTTCCGGATCCTTGTTGATCGCTACGATCACCTTCGAATCTTTCATGCCGGCCAAGTGCTGGATCGCGCCCGAGATGCCCGCTGCGATGTACAGCTCAGGCGCGACGATCTTGCCAGTCTGGCCCACTTGCCAGTCGTTGGGCGCGTAGCCCGCATCGACGGCTGCGCGACTGGCGCCCAGGCCCGCGCCAAGCTTGTCGGCCAGAGGCGCCATCACTTCCTGGAACTTCTCGGCGCTGCCCAGCGCGCGGCCACCGGAGACGATGATCTTGGCTGCCGTCAGTTCAGGGCGCTCGCTCCTGGTCACTTCGCGACCCAGGAACGCGCTCTTGCCGCTGTCGGCCACGCCTTCGGCGTTCTCGACCGAGGCGCTGCCGCCATCCGCCGGCGCGGCGTCGAAGCCGGTGGTGCGCACGGTGATCACCTTCGTAGCATCGGCGCTTTGCACGGTGGCGATGGCGTTGCCGGCGTAGATTGGGCGCTCAAAGGTGTCGGCGGCGACCACCTTGGTGATGTCGCTGATCTGCGCGACATCCAGCTTGGCGGCAACGCGTGGTGCCACGTTCTTGCCGTTGGCGGTGGCAGGGAACAGGATGTGGCTGTAGTTGCCGGCGATCGCCAGCACTTGCGCAGCCACGTTCTCGGCCAGGCCTTCGGCCAGCGAGGCGCTGTCGGCCGCGATCACCTTGGAAACGCCAGCGATCTTGGCAGCAGCGGCTGCCGTTTCGGCCGCGTTGGCACCAGCCACCAGCACGTGCACGTCGCCAGACTGGCAGGCGATGGCGGCGGTGACGGTGTTCAGGGTCGCCGGCTTGAAGGTGGCGTGGTCGTGTTCAGCAATAACGAGTACGGTCATTTGTCTTTCCCTCTTTCCCTGATCCTCAGATCACCTTGGCTTCGTTCTTGAGCTTGTCCACCAGCGTGGCGACATCGGGAACCTTGATGCCGGCGCCGCGCTTCGGCGGCTCGGACACCTTCAGCGTCTTCAGGCGAGGCGCAACGTCGACACCCAGCTCTCCGGGCTTGACCGTGTCCAGCTGCTTTTTCTTGGCCTTCATGATGTTGGGCAGCGTGACGTAGCGCGGCTCGTTCAGGCGCAGGTCCGTCGTAATGACCGCGGGAAGCGAAAGGCTGAGCGTCTCGAGGCCGCCGTCCACTTCGCGGGTGACGCTGACCTTGTCGCTGGCCACTTCGATCTTGGAAGCGAAGGTAGCTTGCGGCAGGTCGGCCAGGGCGGCGAGCATCTGGCCGGTCTGGTTGGCGTCGTCGTCGATGGCCTGCTTGCCCAGGAGGACGAGTTGGGGCTGTTCCTTGTCGACCAGCGCCTTCAGGAGTTTGGCGACGGCCAGCGGCTGCAGCTCTTCGGTCGTTTCCACCAGGATGCCGCGGTCGGCGCCAATGGCCATGGCGGTGCGCAGCGTCTCCTGGCACTTTGCTTCACCGCAGGAGACGGCAATGACCTCGGTGACCACCCCCTTTTCCTTCAGGCGCACAGCCTCTTCGACGGCAATCTCGTCAAAAGGGTTCATGCTCATCTTGACGTTGGCGATGTCTACGCCCGAACCATCGGCCTTCACCTGCGCCTTCACGTTCGCGTCGATCACGCGCTTGACTGCCACCAGTACTTTCATCTCGTTGCTCTCTGTCGATAAATTGATTGCGAATGGGCGTCAGGCGGCACCCTGGAAGCCCAGGCCCTGCAGCCGCAGGCGGTCGATGGCTTCTGCGTCGAAGCCCCAGTCGCGTAGGGCCGCGGCACCATGTTCGCCGCGTGCAGGTTCACGCCTGGGCACTGCAGACGGCGTGGCCGAGAAGCGCGGCGCCGGAGCGGGCTGCATCACGCCATCCACTTCCACGAAGCTGCCGCGTACCCGGTTGTGCGGATGGCCGGGCGCTTCCGAGAAACTCAGCACCGGCGCGACGCAGGCATCGCTGCCTTCGAACGCCTGGCTCCATTCGTCGCGCGTGCGCTTGGCAAAAGCGGCCTCGAGCGCGGCGCGGATCGCGGGCCAGCCCTTGCGGTCGTGCTGCGAGGGCAGGGCGGCGTCGGCCAGTCCCAGCTTTTCGAGCAGCTCGGCATAGAAGCGGCCCTCCACCGGGCCCACCGACATGTACCCGCCGTCGGAGGTGCGGTAACTGTCGTACCAGGGCGCGCCGCCGTCGAGCATGTTGCTGGCGCGCTCTTCGCGCCAGTTGCCCGAGGCCAGCAGGCCCCAGAAGATCGCGCCCAGTTGCGCGGCACCTTCGGTCATTGCGGCATCCACCACCTGGCCGGCACCGCCGTTCTTCACGTTGACCAGCGCGGCCAGCACGCCCACGGCCAGCAGCATGCCGCCGCCGCCGTAGTCGCCCACCACGTTCAGCGGCACGGTAGGCTTGGCATCCGGCGCGGCGCCAATGCCCGAGAGCACGCCGGACAGGGCGATGTAGTTCAGGTCATGCCCGGCGCGGTCGGCCATGGGGCCGGTCTGGCCCCAGCCGGTCATGCGGCCGTACACCAACTTCGGGTTGCGTGCCAGGGCCGCGTCGGGGCCCAGGCCGAGGCGTTCCATGGTGCCGGGGCGAAAGCCCTCGATCAGCACGTCGGCACGCTCGATCAGCGCCAGGGCAGCCTCGCGCGCCTCGCGCTTCTTCAGGTCCAGCGTGACGGAGCGCCGGCCGCGGCCCACCACGTTGATGCGCGGGCCTTCCATCTTGGGGCCCAGGTCGCCAGGAGCCACCGGGCGGTCGATACGGACCACGTCCGCGCCCATGTCCGCCAGCAGCATGGCGCCGAAGGGCCCGGGGCCGATGGCTTCGAATTCCACAACGCGAATGCCCGAAAGCACACTCATTCTCAAGTCTCCTGCTTATTGCGTTGCCTGGCCGGACCCTTGCCACCGAGTGCCGGCCCGCTGTCATGGGGGGAGTAGACACCGCGCCGTCTGCAAAGTCGCCACCCGCAACGGGTAGCCCCGGGGGTGTGCCGCCTCGGACGCTGCTGCACAATCGAAAACCCCTGGGGCGCTCCGGGCGCCGGTGCTCACTCCAAGTCAGTCATGTCCGTCAAGCCAACCCGCATCGAATCCCCCTCGCAGGTCAATCCTGCCGCCCCTTCGCTACCGGCGGGCCGGGTGCCGCCGCGCCTGGTGGTTCGCGAGCGCCTGCTGGCGCGCCTGGTCGACGAGCGGCGGCGCCGCTGCCTGGTGGTGACCGGGCCGGCTGGCAGCGGCAAGTCCACGCTGCTGGCTGCATGGCGCCAGGCGCTGGTGCCGCTGGGCTTCGAGGTGGCATGGGTGGCGCTGGCGGCTGAAGACAACGAGCCCGCGCATTTCTTCGACAGCCTGATCGCCGCCCTGGCCGCCGTCAGCCCGGAACTGGTTCGTGAGGCCGCCATCCTGGAAGACGTGGGCAGCGCCGACCCGGACGGAATGGAGCGCATGGCCATCACGCTGGTAGGCGCCATCGAAGCGTATGGACGCGAAGTGGTGCTGGTGCTGGACGACCTGCAGCACATCAGCGACCGCGGCGTGCTCGAAACCCTGCAATGGCTGCTGGACTACGCGCCGCCGCGCCTGCACATCGCACTGTCCTCGCGCAGTGCGGTTCCCCTGTCACAGGAGCGCTTGCGCGCCCAGGGCCAGGTGCTGGCGCTGGACCAGCGCGACCTGCGCTTCACCCTGGCCGAGACGGAGCAGTTCCTGAAGCTGCATGTAGGCGAGCTGGATGCTCGCACCGTCCGCCTCTTGCACGAGCTTACAGATGGCTGGGTGGCCGGCCTGCAGCTGTTTGCCGTGGACTGGAGGAAAAAGCGCCAGGGCACCCAGCCGCCGCAGGCCGAGAGCATTTCGCGCGTGCCGCTGCGCGACGCGCGTGCCTTCACCCATTACTTCGAGCAGGAAGTCCTGGCGCACCTGCCGGCCCAGACGCTGGACGTGCTGGTGAGCCTGGCGCCCTGCAACCGGGTGTGCCCGTCGTTGTGCGCGGCGCTGACCGGTCGGCCCGACTCGGTGGGTGAGGCCACGCGTCTTCTTGCGCGGCTGGAAAGTGACAACGTCTTCCTGGTGCCTGTCGAGGGCCCGCCACCACACACCTGGTACCGGCTGCATCCCCTGCTGCGCGAGACGCTGATCGACCGCTTCGAGCACCTGGACGAAGCGCGCCGGCGCCACTTGCATGTCTTGGCCTTCGAATGGTTCCGTGAAAACGGCGACCTGGCCGAGGCGGTGCGCCACGGCATCCAGGCGGGACGGGACCGGCAGGCCGCCGAACTGGTCGAGCAGTGTGCCGAGGCGATGTTCGTGCGCAGCGAGCGGCGCGACCTGGTTGCCCTGCTGCGCATGCTGCCGCCGCAAGAGGTGCAGCGCAGCTTCTGGCTGCGGCTGTGGAGCGCGCGCGCTCAGCTGTACCAGCGCGAGCTGCGCGCCTGTGAGGCGCAGCTGGATGCCCTGGAGCACGACCTGCCCGCTGGCGACGCGCGCCATTTCCAGGTGACCCTGCTGCGTGCGGCCGTGGCAGTGCAGCGCGACGACACCGAAGGGGCGCTCAAGCTGCTTCCGCGGCTATTGGACGCGCCCCCTGGCATCGATTCGCTGGCCCTGGGCGGGCGCAACAACATCCTGTCGTGGCTGTACATGCACCAGGGCGACTACGAGCGCGCCCGTCGCGTGCAGCAGGATTCGCTCCCGCTGGTGGTGCAGGGCGCGCCGCTGCTGAGCACGCCGTCGGGCCTGCTGCAGGGGCGCTGCCTGGTGGGCCTGTCGTGGGCCATGGAAGGGCAGATGACGCAGGCCGAGCGCACCTACCGCGCCGTGGCCGCCGAGGCCGAGCAGTGTGGCCGCGCCTGCGCCGACACGTACTACCTGGCCACCGCGCTGCTGGCCGATGTGCTGTACGAGCTGGACGATGCGAAGCAGGCGCGCGAACTCCTGAACGGCAAGGCCGACGTTCTGGAGCGCATCTCCATTCCCGATGCTGTGCTACGCGCATTCCGCGTGCTGGCCGCGGCGCAGCTGCAGGCAGGCCACCGGCTGGAGGCCTTCGCCTGCCTGGAACGCCTGGAGGACTACGCCATCAAGCATGGACTGGACCGTCTGCTGGCGCACAGCTTGGCCGATCAGATCCACCTGCACCAGCTGCAGGGCGAGATGACGGCGGCCGGCGAGGCGATGACGCGCCTGGATGCCTTGGGCGCCGCCCATGTGCACGCGCAGGCCAGCGCGCTGGCTGACATCCCCGAGCTGGTGGAGCGCGCGCACATCCGGCTGGATTTGATGCATGGCGACCTGGACGCTGCGTCGCAGCGCGTGAGCGGCCTGATCGCGCGCTGTGAAGCACGCGGCCATGGCCGCACGGCGGCGCAGCTGATGATGCAGGACGCGGTGATCGAGGCGCGCCGTGGCCGCACCGAGTCGGCGCGACGCCGCTTGGTGGATGCGCTCAGCCGCGGCCATCGCCTGGGCCTGCAGCGAAGCCTGCTGGATGCCGACCCGGCCGCGCGCAAGCTGGTGCGCGAGCTGGCCGCCACCGAGAAGCTCGATCCGGTGCTTGCCTTCTACGTGGGGCGCCTGCAGGCCACCAGCGCGGCGCCCGTCGACGCGGCGCGCGCGAGCGGCCATACGGTGCCGCCCGAGGATTTCAGCGCGCGCGAGATCGAGGTACTGCGCCTGCTGGCGCAGGCCATGTCGAACAAGAAGATCGCACGTGCACTGGGCCTGTCGCCCGAGACGGTGAAGTGGTACCTCAGCCGCATCTACGGCAAGCTGCGCGTGACCGGCCGAGACGAGGCGGTGGCCCGGGTGCGCGACCTGGGCTGGGACCGCGCCGGCGCAGCCCCGGGCGAGCTGCAGCGCTGAGCCACCCGGGAGTCGCAGCGGACCTGGTCGCGGGGGGGAGGCCTCAGGGCTCCGCCACGTTGAACATCGGCTCGAAGTCTTCCAGCAGCTGCAGCAGCTGCACCACGCGGTCCGCATTGCCCTCGACCTGGATCACGCCCGCGGACGCCAGTTGCCCGAATGCGTCGGGCAGGCCAGCCGGGTGCGTCTGCCACTGCGCCATGGCGGTGCGCGACAGCGTCACCCGCGCGTCGGCCTGGCCCCGTACGGCGCCGGGCAGGTAGGTGAGGGTCGCGTTGCCCAGGTGCATGGCCCAGGTCTCGGCGGCGTCCCGGTCGTGCCACTCGATGTCCATGCGCAGGCCCTCGGCGCGCTGGGCGTCCAGGCGCACGGCGAACGAATCCATCAACAGCTCGATCGGCAGCGCTCCGACCAGGTCGCGGCTGACATTGCGGCGGCGCACGTTCGGCACGCCCTTGCGCAGTTCCTGCGCGCCCAGCAGGAAGGCATTGCGCCAAGTTGCCGATTCGGCGGCAAAGCCCATCTGCTCCAGCGCGTCGGCGCACAGGGCGCGCGCGGCCTGATTGCCGGGATCGGCGAACACCAGGTGATTGGTGACTTCGGCCACCCAGCGGTGCTCGCCGCGGGCGAAGTCCTCGCGCGCCTGTGCCAGCAGCGCGTCGGCGCCGCCCATGTAGCGCACGTAGCGCGGGCCGGCCTCTTCGGGGGGCAGCAGGTGGAGGTGCGCGGGGTTGCCGTCGTACCAGCCCAGGTAGTGCTGCACGATGGAGCGCACGTTGTGCGAAATGGTGCCGTAGAAGCCGTGGTTGGCCCAGCGGCCCGCCAGCGAATCGGGCAGCTTCATGGCCTCGGCCACCTCGATGCCAGTCAGGCCGCGGTTCATCAGGCGCACCGTCTGGTCGTGCAGGTGCTTGTACATGTCGCGCTGGTCGCGCAGATAGCCGCGGATCTTCTCGTTGCCCCAGGTGGGCCAGTTGTGCTGCGCGAACACTACGTCGGCAGTGGGCGCGTAGCGGTCCAATGCCTGGTCGATGTAGCGCGACCACAGACGCGAATCGCGCACCTGTGCACCGCGCAGCGGGCACAGGTTGTGCAGCGCCTGGGTGCCGATCTCGGCCATGTTCAGCGCGCGCAGGCCGGGGAAGTGCAGGAACATCTCTGAAGGCGCCTCGCTCTCCAGCGCCAGATGGAAGATGATTTCGACGCCGTCGATCACATGCGTCTCGCTTTCCTGCTCGATGCTGCGCGTGGGCGGAATCAGCGTGGTGGTGCCCATGGGCACGGCCTTGCCCATGCCGCAGTCCACCGTGCCGCACGCATGTCGCGGCAGCGAGACTCCGAACTGGAACATGGCGCGCCTGCCCATGGCATTGCCGGCCAGCACGTTTTCCGACACGGTGTGCCACATGAAGCCCGAGGGCGCCACGATGGGTACGCGCCGGGCAATCGCGTCCTGCTCATCGAGCACGCCGCGCGCACCGCCGAAGTGGTCGGCATGGCTGTGCGTGTAGATGAGGCCGGTGACGGGTCGATGGCCGCGGTGCTCGCGGTAGAGCTTCAGCGCCGCCTCGGCCGTTTCGGCCACGGTGAGCGGATCGACGATGACCACGCCGGTCTCGCCTTCCACGAAGGTGATATTCGACACGTCGAAGCCGCGCACCTGGTAGATGCGCTCGGTCACCTTGAAAAGGCCGTGCAGGTTGTTCAGCCGCGCGTGTTGCCACAGGTTGGCGTGTACGGTGTCGGGGCCCTGCGCCGATTCGTCAAGAAATGAGAAGTCGCGCAGGCTCCAGTTCACGCGGCCCTTGGCGTCGGTGATGTGCGCATCGGCAATGGTGGCGATGAAGCCGCGGCGTGCGCTTTCGAGGTTCTCCTCGGTATCGGCCAGGGGCAGCAGGGCGTCTGAAATGTTCATGGCAATGCGATCTGATGGGGGAAGAAAAGTAGACGTGCTCAGGGGGTTGCGGCGGCTGCCCGTGCCGGCCAGAAGGGGGCGCGCAGCTCGCGCTTGAGCACCTTGCCGGCCCCCGAAAGCGGCAGCTCGGCGCGGAACTCCACGCTCTTGGGGCACTTGTAGCCGGCAATGGAATCGCGGCAGTGCGCGCGCACCGCGTCTGCATCGAGGCTGGCGCCGGGGCGCAGCACCACAACGGCGTGCACCGCCTCCACCCAGGTCGGGTGCGGAATGCCGATGACCGCGCACATGGCCACAGCCGGGTGGCGTGCGATCACGCCTTCCACTTCGGCCGAGTACACGTTCTCGCCTCCGGTGACGATCATGTCCTTGATGCGGTCGACCACGAACAGGTGCCCGGCTTCGTCCATCCAGGCGCCGTCGCCAGTGAAGAGCCAGCCATCGCGCAGCGCGGCCGAGGTTTCCGCGGGCTTGTTCCAGTAGCCCGACGTGATGTTGGGGCCGCGCACGACGATCTCGCCGACGCTGCCTGGCGGCAGTTCGCGCCCATCGTCGTCGACGATCTTCACTTCCACGCCCGGCACCGCGCGGCCGGCCGAGCCCGAGAGGCCGTTGGCGCGCCCTTGCTCGGCATGGTTTTCCGGCGGGTTCACGCTGACGATGGGGCAGGCCTCGGTCAGCCCGTACTGGTGGAAGAAGTCCACGCCGGGCAGGGCGCTCAGCATGTCTTCCAGAACCGTCGGCAGGATCGGCGAGGCGCCGTAGCTCAGGCGCTTGACGCCCGAGAGGTCGGTGCGCTCGAAATCAGGATGCGCGATGAGCGCCTGGATCATGGTGGGCACCAGGGCCAGTTCGTTGACGCCTTCGCGCTCGATGGTGTGCAGCAGTTCGGCTGGCTCGAAGCCCGGCACGATCACATGCGTGCCGCCGCTCACGAACTGCATCATGGCGCGGCTGAGCGCGCCGATGTGGAAGAGAGGCGCCGAATGCAGCAGCACGCTGCGCGGAAGCGGCGGGATCTCGGCAATGCGCTGCAGCGCGCCGCACCACAGGTTGCGGTGCGTCTGCATCACGCCCTTGGGAAAGCCGGTGGTGCCGCCGGTGTACATGATGCAGGCCAGGTCGACGTCGGCGCGCCGCGCGTCGGGAACGGGCGCCGCGTTGCCGATGAGTTGCTCGTAACGCAGCATGTCGTGCGGCAGCTCCTGCTCGCCGGCATGGATCAAACGTGGCGCATGCCGTGCGCTGGCGCAGATGGCATCGGCCAGTGGGGTGAAGCGGTCGTCCACGAACAGGATTCGCGTGTCGCAGTCGTCCAGCGAATAGACGATCTCGGGCACGCTCCACCGGATGTTCACCGGGTTGAGCACGGCACCGGCCCACCAGGTGGCCATCATCACTTCCAGATAGTGGTCGCTGTTGAGCGCGAGGATGCCCACGCGGTCGTCGGGCTGCACGCCCAGACCCTGCAGCGCGCCGGCCAGCCGGGCCACGCGCGCAGCGAATTGACGGAAGCTGCGGCGCCGCCCGCGAAACACGGTGGCGGTGCGGTCCGGGGTTTGCTGCAGCGAGCGCTGCAGCCCTTGAGTCATTTGCACGGCTTGTCTCTGCTTTTCACAAGGGAGCCAGTGGAGCAGGGCCGCGGCTGCGCTGCGCCACCCACTTCAGGGGGGCGGGAAAGCCAGCAGCGCTCACTGCTGGGGGCAGCGTGTCTCGCCTGGGACATGGGCCGCCACCCGTTGCAGGTGGTGAAGCGCGGGATCGCGCCTCCTATCGTCGTGCCATCCCCCAATGAGAAGGAGACATGCCTTGAACGTCACTCGCAACGTCTTCCGGGAAGATCACGAGATGTACCGCGAAACGGTGCGCCGGTTCCTGGAAAAGGAGTGCCTGCCGCGTCAGGCCGCATGGGACGCTGCCGGCCAGGTTGACCGCGAGACCTGGCGCAAGGCCGGCCGCGAAGGACTGCTGTGCGCGTCGCTGCCCGAGGAGTACGGTGGCGGTGGTGGCGACTTCGGACACGCGGCCGTGTTCGCTGAAGAGACCGCGCGCTCGGGCGTGAGCGGCCCGGCCTTCGGCATGCATTCGGACATCATCGCCCCTTACATCCACCGCGCCGGGAACGATGAGCAGAAGAAGAAGTGGCTGCCCGGCGCCGCCTCGGGCGAGCTGATCCTGGCCATTGCCATGACCGAGCCGGGCACCGGCAGCGACCTGAAGGCCGTGCGCACCACCGCGGTTCGCGAAGGCGACGAGTACGTCATCAACGGCAGCAAGACTTTCATCAGCAACGGCCTGATCGCTGACCTGATCATCGTGGTGTGCAAGACGGACCCGGCGGCGGGCGCCAAGGGCATCAGCCTGATCGCGGTGGAGGCGACGCGCGCGGGCTTCCGGCGCGGGCGCAAGCTGCAGAAAGTGGGCCAGTTCGCGCAGGACACGGCCGAGCTGTTCTTCGACAACGTGCGCGTGCCGGTGGGAAACCGGCTGGGCGAAGAAGGCAAGGGCTTTGCCTACCTGATGGGCGAGCTGCCGCAGGAGCGCTTTTCCATCGCGGTCGCAGCGGCCGCTCGCCTGGAGCGCGCGCTGGAAACCACCATCGACTATGTGAAGGACCGGCGCGTGTTTGGCCAGACCGTGTGGGACTTCCAGAACACCAAGTTCAAGCTGGCCGACATCAAGGCGCAGGCCGTGGCCGTGCGCACCATGGTCGACTACTACCTGGCCGAGCACATGCGCCGGCGCCTGACGCTGGAAGAGGCGGCCATCGCCAAGCTCTTTTCCACCGAGACGCTGGGCAAGGCCATCGACGAGATGGTGCAGCTGCACGGCGGCTACGGCTACATGCTGGAGTACCCCATTGCGCGCGACTTCGTCGACATGCGCGTCACACGCATCTACGGCGGCACCAGCGAAGTGATGCGCGAGCTGATTTCCCGAAAGCTCTGAGGCGTTGCCGCCTCGGACGAACTCATTCCTTGTCAACTCTCCTCAGGAAAACCATGACCCGCAAAGTCTTCGTTGCCGGTGTCGGCATGATTCCGTTCAAGAAGCCCGGCACCAGCGAGCCCTACGACGTGATGGGCGAGGTGGCGATTCGCCAGGCGTTGCAGGACGCCGGCCTGGACTACGCCGACGTGCAGCAGGCCTACGCCGGCTACGTGTACGGCGACTCCACCTGCGGCCAGAAGGCGCTGTACCGGGTGGGCATGACCGGCATTCCGGTCGTCAACGTGAACAACAACTGCGCGACCGGCTCTACGGCGCTGTACCTGGCACGCCAGGCGGTGCAAAGCGGCGCGGTTGACTGCGCGCTGGCCGTGGGCTTCGAGCAGATGAACCCGGGCGCGCTGAAGTCACGCTGGGACGACCGCAAGCCCGCGCTGGAGCGCGCGCTGGAGGTCGTGGACGAGCTGGTCGGCATGCCCGAGATCCCCTCGGCCATCCGCCAGTTTGCCGGCGCCGGCCGTTCCCACATGGAGAAATACGGCACCAAGCTGGAAACTTTCGCATCCATCCGCGCCAAGGCCAGCCGCCATGCCGCGCGCAACCCGCTGGCCGTGTTCCGCAACGTGGTCAGCACCGAAGACGTGATGAACGCCCCCATGCTGTGGGACGGCGTCATCACCCGCTTGATGGCCTGCCCGCCCACCTGCGGCGGCGCTGCGGCCATCTTGGTCTCGGAGGAGTTCGCCAGGAAGCGCGGCCTGCGCACGGGCGTGTTCATCGCCGGACAGTCGATGACCACCGACACGCCCAGCACCTACGAGGCGCGCGACATGATCCGTGTGGTGGGCTTCGACATGACGCGCCTGGCCGCCGGGCAGGCCTATGAACAGGCCGGCATCGGTCCCAAGGACGTGGATGTGATCGAGCTGCACGACTGCTTTGCGCAGAACGAGCTCATCACTTACGAAGGACTGGGCCTGGCTGCGGAGGGCGAGGGACCGAAGCTGGTGGCAGACGGCGACAACACCTATGGCGGCAAGTGGGTGGTCAACCCCTCGGGCGGCCTGTTGTCGAAGGGCCATCCGCTGGGCGCCACCGGCCTTGCGCAGTGCTACGAACTCACGCACCAGTTGCGCGGCACCGCGGACGACCGGCAGGTAAGTAATGCTCGCATCGCGCTGCAGCACAACCTGGGCCTGGGCGGCGCGGGCGTCGTGACCATCTACCAGAAGGCGGACTGAAATGATCGACCCCAAACACATCGGCATGAAGCTGCCGACCTACAAGGCGACGCCCGAGATCGGCCAGCTTCGATTTTTCGCCAAGTCCATCGGCGAGACGAACCCCATCTACCTGGACGAATCGGCCGCGCGCGATGCCGGTCACCCAGGCGTGCCGCTGCCTCCCACTTTCCTCTTCTCGCTGGAGTTCCAGATTCCGTCGAACGCATGGCGGGAAGAAATGGGCATCAACCCCGCCCGCATCCTGCACGGAGAGGAGTCGTTCCAGTACCACTGCATGGCATATGCCGGTGACACGTTGCAGTTCGAGACGCGCGTGGCCGACATCTACGACAAGAAGGGCGGGGCGCTTTCCTTCGTGGTGCGCGAAACGCGCGTGACCAACCAGCGCGGCGAACACGTGGCCGACCTGCGCAGCGTGCTCGTGCATCGCAACTGAACCCGGCCAGGAGATGACTTCCCCATGACTGCCATGACCAAACTCGACCTTCTCAAGGTGGGCGACACGCTGCCGCGGCTGGTGCTGCCCGCCATCAACCGCACCACTTTGGCGCTATTCGCGGGTGCTTCGGGCGACCACAACCGGGTCCATATCGACATCGACTACGTACGCGCCGCCGGCATGACCGACGTGTTTGCGCACGGCATGCTGTCGATGGCCTACCTGGGCCGCCTGCTCACGCAATGGGTAGACCAGCGCCGCATTCGCAGCTTCGGCGTGCGCTTCACGGGCATCACGCACCTGGGCCACATCATCACCTGCACCGGCAAGGTGGTGGAACTGCTGGAGGTGAATGGCGAGCAGCGTGCCAAGCTGGAGATACAGACCGCCAACCAGTACGGCGACGTGAAGATCGTCGGCGACGCAATCGTCGCGGTATAGGCCCACCCCGGTTTCCCTTTTTCAACCCCTCATCACACACAGACATTCGGAGATAAGCAATGGGTACTCTTGACGGCAAGGTGGCACTGGTCACCGGTTCGGGTCGCGGCATTGGCCAGGCCATCGCCATGAAGCTCGCCAGCGAAGGCGCGCGCCTCGTCATCAACGACCTGGACGCCGACCCGGCCAACGAGACGGTCGAGCTCATCAAGAAGGCCGGCGGCCAGGCCGTGGCCTGCGCTGGCAACGTGAGCGCGCCGGACTTTGCCGAGCGCTACATCAAGACCGCGATGGATGCCTACAAGGCCATCGACATCATCGTGAACAACGCCGGCTTCACCTGGGACGACGTGATCCAGCGCATGAGCGACGAGCAGTGGTATGCCATTGTCGACTGCCACATGACGGCCCCGTTCCGCATCCTGCGTGCGGCCTACCCGGTCATCAAGGCGCAGGCCGCGGCAGATGCCGAGAAGGGCATCGTGGTCAACCGCAAGGTGGTCAACGTGTCTTCCACTTCGGCGCTCAATGGCAATGCGGGCCAGATGAACTATTCGTCGGCCAAGGCCGGCGTGATCGGAATGACTCGCGCGCTCAGCCGCGAATGGGGCCGCTTCAACGTCAACGTGAACGCGGTCGCCTTCGGCCTCATCCACACCCGCATGACCAACGCTGACGCCAAGGCCGGCGCGACCGTAAACATCGAGGGCAAGGAGATCCGCGTGGGCCTGAACCCGGAACTGCTCAAGAGCCACGCGCAGCGCAACCCGCTGGGCCGTGGCGGCACGCCCGAGGAAGCGGCTGGCGCTGTTTACCTGTTCTGCCTGCCCGAGTCGAACTACATCACCGGCCAAGTGGTGGCCGTGGCCGGCTCGCCGCAGTAGGACTGCATCGGATGACCGAAACCGCTGCAACCGGCGGCGCACGCCCGCGGCGCCTGCTGCACACCCGCGAGGTGGTGTGCCGAGGCTATGTGCGCGAGGATGGGCTGTTCGACTTCGAGGCCAGCCTGCGCGACATCTCGGCGAACGGCACCGACCTGTACTTCAAGCAGGTCGATGCCGGCGGCCTGCTGCACGGGCTGCGCCTGACGATGACCATCGACGCGGACATGCAGATCGTGCAGATGCAGGCGCATTCGGACACCGTTCCGACGCCGTTCTGCGGCGAGAGCAGTGCGTTCTACGGGCAACTGGAAGGTCTGCGCATCGGCCCGGGCTTTACCCAGCGCGTGAAGGAGCGCGTGGGTGGCCGCAAGGGTTGCACGCACCTGACCGAACTGATGGGCCCGCTGGCGACCACCGCGGTGCAGACCGTCATGGCCCTGCGCCGCGAGACGCGTGACCTTGCCGTCGAACTGCAAGGCGACGCGCCGATGCCACGTCCGGCCGTCTACAACACATGTCATACCTATCGGCAGGAGGGGCAGGCGATTCAGGTGATTTGGCCCGATCGCCGGCGTGGTGTGGCCTGACTTGTGCGATGCGCATTCGCGCTCGGCCCGACATCGGCCAGCTGAAGAAGCAAGCCAAGGAATTGCTTGCTCTGTATCGCCGCGGTGATCCGGCCGCGATGCAACGGTTCCGGGCCCCGCTGCCTGCGGCCCGCGGCAGGAACGATGAAGAACTGGCCGGCCGGTCCTTGCGCCTGCATGATGCGCAATCCTGCATTGCGCGCGAGTACGGCTTTCCTTCCTGGGCCGATCTGCAGGTGTTCGTGCTCGCGCGCCCGGCGTTGGCGGACGACCCCGAGCAGGCTGTGCGCCACTGGGTGCGCATGGTCTATGCCGGCGACGTGGCGGGCGGCAACGACACGCACCGGCCGGCGGTGGCCGCGCGGATGCTGGCCGAGTCTCCGACGCTGGCCGGCGACGACGATTCCTACCTTGCCTGCGCGATCGGCAATGAACAGGTTCTCCGGCGCGCCACCGCGCGCGACCCGGCGTGGGTCCACCGCGAAGGCGGGCCATTGAACTTGCCGCCGCTGGTGGCCGTGACCCACTCGGGGCTCGCCACCCGGCCGGGTTTTCGCGAACGCCTGCGCGATTGCGCGCGCTTCCTGCTCAGCGCCGGCGCTTCGGCCAACCAGTCCGTCGGCAATCGATGGCCGCCGGCCTCGCTGGAGGTGCCATCGCAGACGGAGCGGCTGTCCGCCCTCTACGGCGCGGCCGGCAAGGCTTTCGATCCGCAACTCACGCGCCTGCTGCTCGAGGCCGGTGCAGACCCCAACGACGGCGAATCGCTCTACCACTCGCTCGAAGCGCCGGCGTGCACCCGTTTGCTGCTGGAGGCGGGCGCGCGCATCGCTGGCTCGAACGCGATGTACCGCGCGCTCGACCTCGAAGATCCGGGTGTGCTCGAACTGCTGCTGGCGCACGGCGGTGATGCCAACGAGCCGGCCTTGGGCCCACCCAGAACCCGTGCGTGGCGGCGACTGGGTCGGGTGCGCCGAGGCCTTGCGCGCCCACGGCCTACTACCGGCTGCGCGACCGGACCCGGCAGGTGCGGACGTCGTGCTGATCGGCGACAGGCGCTATCGGTTCGCGGACGATGTCGCAGAGGCTCTGCTCGGATTCTCGGACGCGCCTGCGCACTGAGCCGGAGCCGGTTGGCGGGCACCCTTCGGGTCACGCGTCCAGCAGGCAATCCATCAAGAGCCGCACCGGGCGCGGCACCGCGCTGAAGTTGCGCGCGCCGACCAGCAGGCGACGCCGGGCCCAGTCGTCGCGCAGGCGCACCTGGCGCAGGTCCATCGCGGCGAGCAGCGGCTGCACTGCGGCTTCGGGCAGCACGGCGATGCCGAGGCCCGCTGCCACCATCTGGCACATGGCGTCGAAGCTGCGCACGCGGATGCGCAGGCGCAGGCGCCGCCCCAGCTCCTCGGCAGCGTCCTGCATGCGCACCGCCAGCGACGTGCCGGCGGCCAGGCTGACGAATTCGTAGTCGGTCGCGCGCTCGAAGTCGATGTCCTCGTCGCCCCCCAGCGGGTGGCCCGGCGGCAGCACGACCACCAGCTGGTCGCTGCGGTAGCTGACGGTCTGCAGGCCCAGCGGCGGGGTGCGGTCGGCAAAGATGCCGAGGTCGGCCCGGCCCTCGAGCACTGCCCGTACGATGTCGTCGCTGTTCTGCTCCTCCAGCTCGATGCGGATGCCGGGGTTCTGCTGGACGAACCGGGCCAGGTCGTGCGGCAGGAACTGCGTGACGGCCGACGTGTTGGCCCACAGCCGCACCACGCCGATCACGCCGTGCGCGAAGTCCGACAGGTCGGCCGCCAGGTGGTCGACGTCGGCCAGTATTCGGCGCGCATGCGCCTGCAGCGCCTTGCCGGCCGGCGTCAGCGTGACGCCGCGCGAATGCCGGTCGAACAGCTTGGCGTCGACGGCCGCCTCCAGGTCGACCATGCGCTTGCTGGCCGCGCCCAGCGCCAGCCGCGCCAGCGACGCGCCCTTGCTGATGCTGCCCGTGCGGGCGATGACGCAGAACAGCGAGAGCGAAACCAGGTCGAGGCGATGGAGGTTCAAGGAGGGCGTCCGCGGTCGAGATGCCGCATTTTCCACTCCCCGTGCGCCGGTCACGTGCCCCGGAGGATCTCGTCGGATGCCTTCTCGCCGATCATCATGGAGGCCGCGCAGATGTTGGCGCTGGGCATCCTCGGCATGATGGACGAATCGGCCACGCGCAGCCCGGTCACGCCATGCACGCGCAGGCGCGCGTCCACCACGGCTCCGGCATCGCCGGCCGGGCCCATGCGGGCCGTGCCGTTGAGGTGATAGGACGAGACCCCGTAGCGCTTGGCGAAGTCCAGCAGTTCGTCGTTGCGCTCCAGCGCCGGGCCGGGCAGCGTCTCGCGCTCGACGTACGGGGCGAGTGCCCGGGTGCGAAGGAGCCTGCGTGCCAGGCGGATGCCGTCGACCAGCACGCGCCGGTCGTTCTCGTGGTCCAGGTAGTTCGGCTGGATGACCGGCGCCTGGTGCGGGTCGGGCGACGCCAGCCGCACGTGGCCCAGGCTTTCCGGGCGGTGTTGCCAGACGCCTGCGGTGATGCCCGGGAACTTGTCCAGCATGCCCACATACCCCTCGCGGTAGCTGGCCGGCGCGAACACGCCCTGCAGGTCCGGCTCGGCCAGGCCGGCCCGCGACATCCAGAAGTAGTGCACGATGGACGGGCACAGGGCCATGATGCTGGGGCGCTTGAGTGCCCAGCGCGCGGCCTGCAGCGCGATCGACGGGCCGGTCGCGATCTCGTTGAGCGTGCTGACGCCGTGCACCCGGGCCACCAGGCGCACCGAGAAATGGTCGGCCAGGTGCTCGCCCACGCCCGGCAGGTGCCGCACCACCGGAATGCCCAGCGCGCGCAGACGCTCGCCGTCGCCAAGTCCGGACAACTGCAGCAGCTTGGGCGTGTTGATGGCCCCGCTGCACACGATGACTTCGCGCTCGGCATGCACCCGCAGTCGCCGCGCCCCGTCGCCCTTGCGCATGTACTCGACGCCGCGCGCGGCCGTGCCCTCGAACAGGATGCGGGTGGCTTGGGCATTGGTGCGCACCTCCAGGTTGGCACGGCTGCGCACCGGCCGCAGGAAGGCGCGCGCCGTGCTCTGGCGCCAGCCGCGCGAGATCGTGCGCTGGAAGTAGCCCGCGCCAGCCTGGGTGACGCCGTTGTAGTCCTCGTTGCGCGGCAGGCCGAGTTCGCCGGCGCCCTCGATGAAGGCCTCGCACAGCGGATGCTGCCAGTCGTTGCGCGTGACCGGCAATTCGCCATCGCGCCCGCGGAAGGCGTCGTCTCCGCCCTCGGTGAAGCGCTCCATGCGCTTGAAGTACGGCAGCACGTCGGCATAGCTCCAGCCGGCGTTGCCGAGCTCGGCCCAACGGTCGTAGTCGGACGCCAGGCCGCGGTTGTAGACCAGGCCGTTGATGGCGGTCGAGCCGCCCAGCGTGCGGCCCTGCGGTACCGGAATGCGCCGCCCGTTGGTCCACGGCGTGGCCTCGGTCTGGAACGGCCAGGTGAATGCCGGGTTGAACAGCGTCTTGATGAAGCCTGCGGGAATGTGCAGGAACGGATGCCAGTCCGGCGGGCCGGCCTCGAGCAGGCAGACGCTGTAGCGCCCCTGCGCGGACAGCCGGTTGGCCAGGATCGCGCCGGCCGCGCCGGCGCCGACGACCACGTAGTCGAAGCGGCCGGCGTCATTGGAAAGGGTTTCGGACATGGATGGTTCGGTAGCGGGCGGCGCCCTGTCGGTCAGAGGGCGACGCCGAGATACGAGGCGCGGATCGCGGGGCTTGCCAGCAGTTCCGCGCCGCTGCCTTCGAGGGTGATGCGCCCGGTCTCGAGCACGTACGCGCGGTCGGAGATGGCCAGTGCCTGGTTCGCCATCTGCTCGACCAGCAGGATCGTCAGGCCGGCCTCGCGCAGCGCGCGGATGCTGCGGAAGATGTCGCGGATGATCAGCGGCGCCAGGCCGAGCGACGGCTCGTCGAGCAGCAGCAGGCGCGGGCGGCTCATCAGCGCGCGGGCCATCGCCAGCATCTGCTGTTCGCCGCCGGACAGCGTCCCGGCCATCTGGTCCTTGCGCTCGCGCAGCCGGGGAAAGAGCTCGAAGCCGTTGTCGACCAGGCGGTCGATCTCGGCCGGCGTGGCCTTCAGGCTGTAGGCGCCCAGCAGCAGGTTGTCCAGAACGGACTGGTCGGAAAACACGCCGCGGCCTTCCGGTGAGAGCGTGGTGCCCAGGCGAAGGCGCTTGTGCGCCGGCAGCCCCGTGACGTCCTGGCCCTGCACGAGCACGCGCCCGGAAGCCGCCGGCTCCAGGCCGGCGATGCACTTGAGCAGGCTGCTCTTGCCGGCGCCGTTGGCGCCGATGATGGTGACGATTTCGCCCTGGCGCACGTCGATCGAGACGTCGCGCACGGCCTCGATCGCGCCGTAGCGCACCGAGAGGCGTTCGAGCTTGAGCGTGGTCGGTGTGGTCATGCCGTGGTCTCCTCGTCAGGCGCGCCGAGGTAGGCCTCGATGACGCGCGGATCCTGCTGCACCTGCGCCGGCTGGCCCTCGGCGATCTTGACGCCGTAGTCCAGCACGATGACGTGGTCCGAAATGCTCATCACCAGGTCCATGTGGTGTTCCACCATCAGCATGGTGATGCCCAGGTCGCGTACCTTCAGCAGCAGTTGGCCCAGTTCGGCCGTCTCCTGCGGATTGAGCCCGGCGGCCGGTTCGTCGAGCAGCAGCAGCTGCGGCTCGGAGGCCAGCGCGCGCGCCAGCTCGACCCGGCGCTGCAGGCCGTAGGGCAGGCTGCCGGCCGGCAGCGCGGCATGCGGCCCGAGGTCCATGAACGACAGGATCGCCAGCGCGCGCTCGTGCGCCAGGCGTTCCTCGCGCCGCGCGCCGGGCAGGCCGAGCAGCGACGTCCAGAAGCCGTTGCGCATGCGGCTGTGGCGGCCGACCATCACGTTGTCCAGCACGGACAGGTCGCCGAACAGGCGCAGGTTCTGAAAGGTGCGGCCCATGCCGAGCGCGCAGATGGCATGCCCCGGGGACTGGTCGATGCGCCGGCCACGGAAGGTGACCGTGCCCTCGTTGGGCACGACCACGCCGGTGAGCATGTTGATCATCGTGCTCTTGCCGGCGCCGTTCGGGCCGATCAGCGCATGGATGTGGCCATGCTGCAGCGCAAAGCTCACGTCCTGCGCCGGGGTGACGCCGCCGTACCGCTTGGTCACGTGGTCGGCCACCAGCAGCGCGTCGGACGAGGTGCCGTGCGGCGCGATCGGCATGGCCGCGCCGGTCCCGCCGGGCGTGGCCGCCGCGCGGGCCGGCGCAAAGCGGCCGAACCACGATGCCAGCAAGCCGGCCACGCCCTTGGGCATGGCATACAGCGCGAACAGCAGCAGCGCGCCGTAGACGAAATGCTGGGCCGAGGGCCACTGCGCCAGTACGGCGTCGATCACCGTCAGCAGCACGGCGCCGAGCAGCGGGCCCAGCGTCGAGCCGGCACCGCCGAAGAGCACCAGCAGCAGGATGAAGACCGACAGGTTGAAGTTGATGAAGTCCGAGTTCAGGTACTGGTTCTGCTGCGCCACCATGGCGCCGGCGATGCCGCAGGTCACGGCCGCGATCACGAACGCCAGCACCTTGGTCCGGTAGACCTTGATGCCCACCGAGCCGGCCGCGATCTCGTCGGCCTGCAGCGACAGGAGGGCGCGGCCCAGGCGCCCCTTGAGCAGGTTGCGCAGCAGCAGGTGCGTGGCCGCGCACAGCGCGATGCCGAACCACACCCATTGCAGGTTGCCGAACGGCGTGTCGCCCAGCGACAGCGGCTGGATGCCGAAGATGCCGGCGGAGCCGCCGAAGACGTCGTCCCACTCCGACACCAGCTTCTCGATCACCGTGCCGAAGGCCAGCGTGACCATCGCCAGGTACGGGCCCTTGGCCCGCAGCGACGCCAGCGCAACCACCACGCCGAAGCCGCCGGCCACCACCGCCGCGGCGACCAGCGCTAGCCAGGGCGACCATTCGTAGCGGGCCGTCAGCAGCGCCGCCGTGTAGGCGCCGGCGGCAAACAGCCCGGCCTGGCCGAGCGACTTCTGACCCGCATAACCCACCAGCACGTTCATGCCCAGCGCGCACATCAGGTACACGGTGATCATGAACAGCACGCGCAGGTAGTAGCCGTTGCCGGAAACCAGCCACGCGCCGCCGGCGGCGGCGAGCGCGATCACGAGCACGGCCAGCGCGTGGCGCGAGCCGCCCGCCGCAGGCGCGGCGCGAGGGGCGCCGGATGCCGCGCCCTGAAAAGTACCGGTTGCCGCCTTCATACCTTCTCCACCATGGCCCGTCCGAACAGGCCGTTGGGCCGCACCGCAAGCACCAGGATCACCAGCGCGAACAGCAGCACCTCGCGCCACTGCGCCTGCCACAGGTTGATGAGCGATTCGAGAATGCCCAGCACGAAGCCGCCGACGACGCAGCCGCGCGGATTCGTCAGGCCGCCGAGGATGGCGCCAGAGAAGCCCTTGAGCGCGATGCCCAGCCCGATGAACAGCGAGGCCGAGGCGATCGGCGCGATGAGGTAGCCGGCCAGCCCGGCCAGCCCCGTGCTGACGAAGAAGGCGCCCACCATCACCGCGGACACGTTGATGCCCATCAGGCTGGCGACCTTGCGGTCGTGCGCCACGGCGCGCATGGCCTTGCCGATCATGGTGCGGCGCATCACCCAGTCGAAGACCGCCATCACCACCAGCGTGGTGACGATCAGCAGGATCTCCTGCGAGCGGAAGCCGACGCCGGCGACGCGGATCACGTCCTCGCCGAAAGGCGCGGGCACCTTCAGCGGCGCCGGGCCCCAGATCGCCAGGCCCAGGCTCTGGACGATGATGCCGAAGCCGATCGTGCTCATCACCCACGCCATGCCGGGCTTGCCCGCGAACGGCCGCACCGCGCTCAGGTAGAGCAGGGCGCCGAGCGCGCCCATGACAGCCACGGCCACGAGTACGGCCACCACCTGGTCGACGCCGCGCACGGCCAGCGCGTCGATCGCGCTGCCCAGGGGCGCGCCGCTGAGCAGCAGCAGCGACGACAGGCCGATGAACGACCCCGCGGAAACGAAGTCCCCGTGGGCGAAGTTCAGCGTCTTCGTGGTGGTGAATGTGATGCTGAAGCCCAGCGCCACCAGCGCGTAGGCCCCGCCGATCGCGAGGCCGCTGATCAGCGCCTGCAGCAATGCTTCGGTCATGTCCAGATCTCCGTCATGCGCCCGGCGCGCGAGGCCGGGCAGTCGCCGCTACTTCTTGAGGTCGGCCGGGGTCAGGGCCTTGGTGACCGCGTCCTGATAGGTCACGATGCGGCCGTCCTTCCACTGCGCGAGGTAGAAGTCGGACACGGACAAGGCCTCGTGGTTGGTCTTGGTGAACGGCTGCTGGTAGGTCTTGATGACGCCTTCGACCTTGGGCAGGTTCTCCAGCGCCTTCTGCACCTTCTCGCCGTCGGTCGTGCCGGCGGACTTCATCGCCGCGGCCAGCAGCATCACCGAGTCGTACGACTGCGCGGCCGTCACGAAGGCGGTCATCTTCGGATGCTTCTTCAGCAGCGCCGTGTTCAGGGCGGTGGCCTTCGGCGTGCTGTTCTCGGTCGTCGACGCGGTGAAGATCAGCTTGCCCGCCAGCTCGGCGCCGGCCAGTTGCACCACCGGCGTGTTGACGTTGGCCCACGAGCCCAGCGTCAGCGGGAAGTAGTTGATCTTCTCCATGCTGCGCAGCACGTAGGCGTTGGCGTCGGCCAGGCCGTAGATGATCAGCGTGTCCGCCCCCGACGCCTTGATCTTGCTCAGCTGCGAAGTCATGTCGGTGTCCTTGGCGCCGAACTTCTCCTCGGCCGCCGCCTCCAGGCCATGGAGCTTGAGGATGGCCTGCAGGTCCTTCAGGCCCTGCTGGCCGTAGCCGGTGGAGTCCACGATCAGGCCGATCTTCTTGTTCTTCGACGCCTTGGCGGCGTAGGCCACCAGCAGCGCGATCTGGTCGCGGTCGATCATCGAGACGCGGAAGATGTAGTTCGCGCCGGACTTCTCGTAGCGCTTCGTGATGTCGGTCGCGGTCGCAATCGGCGAGATCACCGGCACCTTCTTGTTCTGCGCCAGGTGCATCCAGGCCAGCACGTTGCCCGAGTTGGCCGAGCCGAGCACGGCCGACACCTTCTCGCTCTCTAGCAGCTCACTCACGCCCTGGATGGCCTTGGGCGGCTGGGCTTGGTCGTCGCGCGCGACGATGGCCACCTTGCGGCCGAGCACGCCGCCGGCTGCATTGAGGTCCTCGGCGGCCTGCTCGGCGCCCCACAGGGCGGACAGGCCGAACTCGGCCGAGCCGCTGGCGGACATGTCGCTGATGTAGCCGATCTTGATGTCCTGGGCCGACGCCGGCGCCGCGGCGCACAGGCCGGCGGCGAGGGCGAGGGAAAGCAGCCGGTAGCGGCCGATCAGTTTGTTGAACATGGGTGAAGCCTCCTTGGTTGTGGATGTCGGGAAGAAAGGGCGAAAGGCGGTCGTGCGACCGCGGTCAGAGGGCGGCGAACCGGCCGGCCAGGCACGCGTACTTGAGCTCCAGGAATTCCTCCATGCCGTAGCGCGAGCCTTCGCGTCCCAGGCCGGATTCCTTGATGCCGCCGAACGGCCCGACCTCGTTCGAGATCTGGCCGGTGTTGACGCCGACCATGCCGTACTCCAGCGCTTCCATCACGCGCCAGACCCGGTCGAGCGAGCCCGCGTAGAAGTAGGCGGCCAGTCCGGCGCTGCTGGCGTTGGCGATGCGCACCGCGTCGGCTTCTTCCTCGAAGGTGGCCAGGGCGACCACCGGGCCGAAGATTTCCTCGTGTGCGATCTGCATCGCGTCGGTGATGCCGGTCAGCAGCGTGGGCGCGTAGAACGAGCCTCCGAGCGCATGCGGCGTGCCGCCCACCAGCGCCGAGGCGCCCTGGGCGACGGCGTCGCGCACCAGCGCGTCCACCTTCTGCAGGGCCTGCCGGTTGATCAGCGGGCCCTGCTCGACATTGTCGTCGATGCCGCGGCCGACCTTCAGTGCGGCGACGCGCTCGGCGAGCCGGGCGGCGAAGGCGTCGGCAATGCCGGCCTGCACCAGCACCCGGTTGGCGCACACGCAGGTCTGTCCCGCGTTGCGGAACTTGGACTGCATCAGCCCCTCGACCGCCTGGTCCAGGTCGGCGTCGTCGAAGACGATGAACGGCGCATTGCCGCCGAGTTCGAGCGAGAGCTTCTTGATGTTTGCCGCCGATTGCTGCATGAGCAGCCGGCCGGTCGCGGTCGAGCCGGTGAAGGTCAGCTTGCGCACCGTCGGGTTGGCGCACAGCTCCTCGCCGATCGGCGCCGGCCGCCCGGTGACGACGTTGAGCACGCCGGCCGGCAGGCCGGCGCGCAGGGCCAGCTCGGCCAGGGCGAGTGCCGACAACGGCGTGGCCTCGGCCGGCTTGAGCACGACCGTGCAGCCCGCCGCCAAGGCCGGCGACACCTTGCGCGTCACCAGCGCCGATGGGAAGTTCCACGCGGTGATGGCCGCGCACACGCCGATGGGCTGGCGCACGGCCAGCAGGCGCTGGTCGCTGCGGGTGGACGGCAGCACGTCGCCGTAGACGCGCTTGGCCTCTTCCGAGAACCACTCGACGAAGCTCAGCGCGTATTGCATTTCGCCGCGCGCCTCGGCCAGCGGCTTGCCGTTCTCGCGCGTCATGAGCAGGGCCAGGTCTTCGGCGTTCTCGGCGATCAGGTCGTGCCAGCGGCGCAGCACCGCGCCGCGTGCCTTGCCGGTCAGCGCGCGCCAGGCGGGCAGGGCGGCTTCGGCCGCGGCGATGGCGCGGCGCGTCTGCGCGCCGCCCAGGTCGGGCACGCTGCCCAGGCGTTCGCCGGTGGCGGGGTCGTTCACGTCGAGCGTGGCGCCGTCGTCGGCAGCGCACCATTGGGCGCCGATCAGCGCCTTGTCGCGCAGCAGGGTGGGGTCGGTCAGTTGCATCGGGATTCGTCTGTCTCTCTGGCGGCCGGGGTCGCGGCCATGCCGGGGCTTTTCAGGAGCCGGGGTTGTCGCGGGCCAGGGCCCGTTGGCGGATCGCGTCGAAATCGGCCGGCAGCGGATGCAGGTCCAGCCGCCGGCCGGCCTTGACGATCTGGCTGGGGATGTCGTGGCCGACGAGTGCCGGCAACCGGCGCGCGGCGTCCATCAGTGCTGGCAGGTCGACGCCGGTGTCGTAGCCCATGAGGGCGAGCGCGTGGACGATCTCCTCGCTGCATACGTTGCCGGTGGCGCCCGGCGCGTACGGGCAGCCGCCCAGGCCGCCGAGCGAGGCGTCGAAGCGGTCTGCGCCGGCGGCTACGGACGCCAGCACGTTGGCCAGGCCCATGCCGCGCGTGTTGTGGAAGTGCAGCGTCAGCTCGGTCCCCGGCCAGCGCGCACGAAACGCGCGGACCAGTTGCACCACCTGCGTGGGATAGGCCATGCCGGTGGTGTCGCACAGCGTCACGCCGCGCGCGCCCAGCTCGTCGACGTAGCGCGCGCACCAGTCGAGCACCGTGGCCTGCGGCACGTCGCCTTCCATGGGGCAGCCGAAGCTGCACGACAGGGACACGTTCACCGCCGTGCCGGCCTGGCGTGCAATGGCGGCCACCGCCGCCAGCGCCCGGAAGGACTGCCCGCGCGTCATGCGCAGGTTGGCCAGGTTGTGGCTTTCGCTGGCGGACATCACCAGGTTGAGCTCATCGGCGCGGGCCTCGATGGCGCGCTCGGCGCCCCGCACGTTGGGTACCAGCGCGCTGTAGACGACGCCCGGCACCCGCTCGATCTCGCGCAGCACCTGTTCGGCATCCCGCAGGGCCGGAATGGCCTGCGGCGAGACGAACGCGGTCACCTCGATCTTGGCCATGCCCGCGCGCGACAGCGCATCGACCAGCGCGATCTTGTCGGCTGTCGGCACGAACGCCTGTTCGACCTGCAGGCCGTCGCGCGTGCCGACTTCCTGCATATGGATGCGTCGGCCGGCGCCGTTCCACACGTCGGGCGTGTGGGCCGCGCCGCTCGTCGGGTGCGGGCTCATGCGATCACCTTGCGCGCGCGCAGTTCGTCGATCTGTCCGGCCGTGAGGCCGATCTCGCGCAGCACGGCGTCGGTGTCGTCGCCCAGCCCCGGTGCCGGCGAGCGGACGCCGCCGGGCGTGCCCAGCAGCTTGGGGACCACGCCGGGCACCAGCACCTGATGGCCGGCGCGGGTGGTCTGCGTCAGCAGCATGTCGCGCGCCTGGTAGTGCGGGTCTTCGGCGATGTCCCTGGCGGTGTAGACCTTGCCCACCGGCACGCGGGCGGCGTTGAGCGCTTCCAGCACGTCGGCCATGGGGCGCTCGCAGGTCCAGGCCTCGATGGCCTGGTCGAGCTCGGCCACGCGCCTGACGCGTCCGGCGTTGTCCGCGAGCGTCGGGTCCGAGCCCAGGTCGTCGCGGCCGATGGCGGTCATCAGGCGCTTGAAGATGCTGTCGCCGTTGCCGGCCACGAGCACGTAGCCGTCGCTGCAGCGATAGGCGTTCGACGGCGCGATGCCCGGCAGCGCGCTGCCCGCGGCTTCGCGCACCACGCCGAAGGCGCTGTATTCCGGGATCAGGCTCTCCATGACGTTGAACACCGCCTCGTGCAGCGCCACGTCGATGACCTGTCCGCGCCCGCCGTGGGCCTGCCGATGGTGCAGCGCGACCAGTACGCCGATGGTGCCGTGCAGCGCCGCGAGCGTGTCGCCGATCGAGATGCCGCAGCGCACCGGCACGCGCGCCGGCTCGCCCGTGAGGTGGCGTAGGCCGCCCATGGCCTCGCCGATGGCGCCGAAGCCCGGCAGGTCGCGGTACGGCCCGGTCTGCCCGTAGCCGGAGATGCGCAGCATGATCAGCCCGGGGTTGAGCGCGCTCAGCGCCTCGTACGACAGGCCCCAGTTCTCCAGCGTGCCGGGCCGGAAGTTCTCGATCAGCACGTCGGCCTCGGCGATCAGTCGGCGCGCAACGTCCTGGCCTTCGGCGCTGCGCAGGTCCAGGGCGATGGAGCGCTTGTTGCGCGACTGCACCTGCCACCACACGGACGTGCCGTCCTGCATCAGGCGCCAGTTGCGCAGCGGGTCGCCGGATTCCGGCGGCTCGATCTTGATCACGTCGGCGCCGAAGTCGCCAAGCGTCTTGCCGGCGAACGGGCCGGCAATGAGCTGGCCCATCTCGACCACCCGCAGCCCCTGGAGGGCGTGCGCTGGCGGTGATCCGGGGAAATTTGTTTGTTGCATGCCTGCTGCGAAATCGATTGGATATGCCCGGGGAGTTTGTCCCGGCGCGCAGGCGGGCGGAAGCCACCACGCGGCGATGCGAGCTTTCGCGGTTTGCGAAAGCAAGACAGGGTTAACCCTTTATTTGCCGCATTTCCAATGGTCTCGGCGGCTGGTTGCTGCCGCCCGGTTTGTTACACAATGTCGACTGTGGGTCGGCTGCGCATGTGCGCCCGGCCGCGGCAGGCCGCATGCCGTCGCCTGCGTCCGTTCACAACCGTTTTCACGCGTTCCGTTTGCTCCCATGCCCATCGACGAACCGTCCACCGCCAATGCCTGGGAGGGACATGGCGGCGCCCAGCGTCGCAACCTGACGCTGCTTTTCTGCGACCTGTCCGACTCGACCCGCCTGGGCGAGCTGATGGAGGCCGAGGACTATGCGGACCTGCTCGCGCAGTTGCGCGCGCTGTTCCAGCAGGTGGTGGCGCGCCACCGCGGCGAGATCGCGCGCATCCAGGGCGACGGGGTGCTGGCTTTCTTCGGCCATCCGCTGCCGGCCGAGGACGACGCGCGCCGCGCGCTCGAGGCGGCGATCGAGCTGCACCTGGCGGTCAGCCGGATTCCCGTGACTGGTCCTGCCGCGAGCCTGGCGCCGTTGACGCTGCACACCGGCATCCATGGCGGCACCGTGCTGCTGGCCGGCGGCGACATCGAACGCGGGCGCTTCGACCTGGTGGGCAACGTGCCCAACATCGCGGCCCGCCTGTCGAGCCTGGCGGAGCGGGACGACATCCTGATCAGCGAGGAGACGCTGGGCCCGCATGCGCGCTACTTTCACATCGGCGAGCACCTGGAGACCCGGGTCAAGGGGCGCACCGCGTCGATCTCCATCTATCGGGTGCTCGGCCGCGCCGTGCCGGGGCAGGACGCCTCGGCCGCGATGCGCCGGGCACTGTATCCCTTCGTCGGGCGCCAGGGCCCCTTGCGGCAACTGCGCGACCACCTGCGCCGGGCGATGGCCGGTACGCCGCAGTGCGTCACCGTGCAGGGCGACCCGGGGGTCGGCAAGACGCGCCTGGTCGACGAGCTGCGCCGCTACGCCGCGGCCGACGAATGCCTGTTCCTCAAGGGCTACTGCGAAAGCTACTTCCGCGCCGAACCGATGCAGCCGTTCGCGCAGATGCTGCGCGCGCTGGCCGACTCGGGCGACGCCGTGGTGGCGCAACTGCTGCAGGAACAAGGTGAACTCGCGGGGCGCGGCGTGGCGGCCTTCCCCCAGCTGGTCGACGCGCTGTCGCACCGGCGGCCGCTGCTGCTGGTGATCGACGACTGGCAGTGGGCAGATGACGGCAGCCAGCAGCTGCTCGACGCCGTGCTCGCCTTGCCGGGTGCGCGCCGCATCCTGGTGGTGCTGGCGACGCGCGAGCGCGCCGGCAACGAGTTGCTGGCCCGGCACAGCGGCCACATCGAGCTGCTGCCGCTGGACGACAGCGAGGCCGGCGACGCCCTGGCGCACATGCTGCCGGGATGCGACCCGTTCATGGCCGCCGAGATCCGGCGCCATGCCGGCGGCGTGCCGCTGTACCTCGAGGAACTGTGCCATTCCGCGAGCGCGGGAAGCGATATCTCCGGCGCCGGCCGCCCGGGCAGCGGCGCCTGGCTGCAGACCCTGATCGGCTCGCGCGTGGAGCGGCTGCCCCCCGCGCAGGCCGAGCTGGTGCGCGCGGCCGCGATCATCGGCAACGTGTTCCCGTCCTGGCTGCTGGCCCGCGTCGCCGGCGACGACCTGGCGCCGGACATGCTCAATGCCCTGGCCGCGCAGGACCTGATCTATCCGGACGACAAGGCCGGCAACCTGCGCTTCAAGCACGGCATCACACGCGAGGTCGTCTACGACTCCGTCGGCCTTCACTGGCGCCGGGAGCTGCACCGGCGCATCGTCGGCGCGCTCGAATCCGGCCCGCCGGAAGAGGGCACGCCCGAAGACTGGAACGAGGCCCTGGCCTACCACTGCGCCGCCGGCGAACTGCACGAGCAGGCCGCACGGCATGCCGAGGCCGCCGGCAACAAGGCGCTGGCGGTGTCGGCACTCGACCGCGCGCGCGACCAGTACGTGGCGGCGCTGCGCTCGCTCGATGCGCTGGCGCCGCTGGAGCGGCCCCAGCAACTGCGCTGGTGCGCCATTGCGCAGCGCCTGGGCGTGGCCTGCGTGTTCGACCCGCTCGGCCTGGCGGACGCGATGACCATCTTCCGCCGCCATCTGGACATCGCCAGGCAGACCGGCGACGTCGATGCGATGGCGCACGCCGAGTACTGGATGGGCTACGTCTGCTACGCCAAGGGGCTGGCGCGCCAATCGGTCGCGCACTGCGAAGCGGCGCTGGCGCTCGCGCAGCACCACGGCATGGACCGCCTGGCTGCCCAGGTGCGCGCCACGCTCGGCCAGGCCTTGCTGTCGAGTTGCGGCTACGAGCGCGCGCTGGGCCTGCTCGACGATGCGCTCGACAGCAAGCGGCGTCAGAGCCGCCCCGGCGGCAGCATGGCGGTCGGTTCAGCCTACACGCTGGCGTGCAAGGGCTACCTGCTCGGCGACCGCGGCCTCTTCGATGACGCGCAGGCCTGCTTCGACGAAGCCCTGGCGCTGCTCGGCGACACGGTGCACCAGGTGGCGGCGTCGGTGCGCCACTGGCACAGCGTCGTCGCCCTGTGGCAGGGACGCTGGAGCGACGCGCTGCGCAGCGGCGAGGAGGCGACCGACATTGCCGGCCGCGTCAAGAGCCGGCAGCAATACGCCATGGGCCGCGCCCTGGCCGGCTACGCCCGCTGGATGCAGACCCGCGCCCCGGAGAGCATGCGTGCGGTGCGCGAGGCCACGGCCTGGATCGATGCGCGCCAGGGCGGATTGGCCACGTCGCTCAACCATGGCTGGCTGGTCGAAGGTTCGCTCGCGCTCGCCGACGTCGAGGCCGCGCGCCGACATGCCGCGCGCATGTTCGTGCGCGTGCGCCAGGACGACCGCATCGGCGAGGCGCTGGCCTGCCGGGCGCTGGCGCAGGCGGCGGCCCGCACGCACGACTTCAACGCCGCCCACCGCTATCTGCGCCAGGCCTATCGCAGCGCCGACGCGCGCGGGTCGGCGCACGAGCGGGCGGTCACGCAGATGTGCGAAGGGCAGATCGAACTGATGCGCGACCAGGGCGCGGCCGGCAGGGCATTGCTGGCACAGGCGCGCGACGCGTTCTCGGCCATGAACATGGCCTGGCACGCGGACCGGGCCGAGCGGGCGCTGCGGCTGTAGCCGGCGGCTCAGCCCGCAGCCACCGGCGCACCCTCTGCCGCAGGCGCGGCGGACGGCGGCGCCGCCGGCGGCGGCAGTTCCACCACCCCCTCGAAGGTGAACGACAGCGGTGCCGGGCTCGGGCGGGTGAAGTCGCCCTGGTCGATCAGTCCGGCCAGCAGCCCGAGCAGCACGCCCATCCCGGCGTCGTAGCCGGGGCAGGCGTGGGTCGGCGCGGGGCTGGCCGGCGCCTGGGCGGGCCCGGCGCCGTGCATGGGGCAACGGCGGCCGCCGAAGACGATGCTCAGGTCCGTCGTGTTCTCGGCCAGGCACTGGTGTGCCGCCGAAACCAGCGATGCGACCACGACGTCGCCGCGCCTGACTTTCTCGCCGCCGATGGCAAAGCCGCCCTTCCTGGCGGTGCGCCAGACCACTTCAGGCGCAGGGCGCAGCTGCATCGCCTGCGACAGCGCCGGCAGCAGCACCGCATGCGCCTTCGACAGCAGGTCGGGGTAGGCGGTGGAGGGCGCGGCGGCCCAGGCCGCCCGCAACGACCAGAAGGTGCCGTCGCGCAGCCATTCGTTGAGCGACAGGCGGAAGTTCCCGTCCACGGTCGGCAGGAAGCCCATGAGCATGCCGCTGAGGGTTCGCGCCACCAGGTCGTCGTCCTTGCGCCGCGGGAAGGCCGCGAGCACCGCGCGGGTGAGCGGGGCGTCGTGTCCGAAGCGGTTCTGCGGCACGCTGCCGGCCGCGCGGTGCGGCGCGATGAAGACACCCAGCGCCGCCGTGAGCGCGCGGCCCATGCGCGTCGCATAGTCTTCCACGTTCTGGTTGGGCCACGGCTGGAAGATGTAGCGCGACGGCGCCGTGAATTGCGGCGGGTAGATCGGCGGCTGGTCGGGTTTCCAGTCCCAGCGCCAGCTGCCCGGCTGGATCACCGTGTGGTTCTTGTCGTCGGGCAGCCCGAACCAGTCCTGGCACAGCATGGCCAGCACCTGGTCGCTCACTTCCTTGGCGTCGAGGTTGAGCTCCCAGCGCGTGGTTCCCTTGAGCTGTGCCAAGGCCTTTTCGCCCTTGACGTACGCGGCCAGCACGGCGCGGGTGTAGCCCAGCGTCGCCTGGAAGACGTCCTTCTCGGCCAGCGCGCCGATGGCGGCGTTGGCCGGGCCGGACTGCCGGCGGTAGGCTGGACCGTCGTCCAGGCCGAGGTAGATCTGGCCGATCGACGGCGTCATGCGCGGCAGGTAGCCCGCGACCGAGAAGCGCTTGTCGTCGCCCAGCACCTCCATGACCTTTTCGCGATCGGCAACGATCAACCCGTAGGCGGTGCGCAGCACGCCGCCGTGGTGCTCGCGGATGGCGGCCCAGACGCCGGCGCTGCGGTATTTCTCCTGGGCCTCCGGATCTTCCAGCAGCTCCTTCCAGGCGAGTCTGGCGTCATCCTTGCCGAGTGACTTCTCGCGCGCGAGCAAGGCCTGCAGCAGCTTCTCCCCCTCGGCCGCCGACCAGACCGGCCGCGGCCTGGCATGGCGCGCAATCTCCAGCACGTGGCGCGCGCTCGTGATCGAAGGGGCGAGAAGGTAGATGCCCCATTCCAGCTGGACGACGGGCCGTGGTTGCGCGTCCAGCGCCGGCGCCTCGTCCAGCCCGATCCGGTGGACCTGATCCTCGTGCTCGAAGCGAAGCCCGCGCCGCTCGTCGAAAGGCTCGCCCTGGTTCGCCGGGCCGCGCACCTCGGGCACGCCCATGAACGGGTCGCTATGGCGCGAGTAGCCGCCGGCACTGTTGCCGCCGGTCAGCCAGCGCTGCACGGTCTCGAACTGTTCGGACAGGCTCGAGCAATAGGCAATGAACATCATGCCGCGCTCGACGCCGTCGGGTTTCGCTTCCTCGTCCGGCCCCGGCGCCTGGTAGAGCGGGCCGTACGACATGCCGCGCCGCAGGATGCGCGGCGGCCGCCCGCCGGCGGGTTCGGGCGGGCCGTCGCGCTCGGGCACGCCGACCGGGCTGGCCGCGCCTGCGCGCGGATTGGCACGGCGCACGTGGGCGTGGAACGGGCACAGCTTTCCTTGGGTGTCGCCGCTGTAGTCGAAGTCGTTGGCGGTCCGTTCATCGACGAGCGACTTGCCGTCGCGGCCCCGGCCCATCATCTTGGCCAGGATGAGCTCGTGCCCGAGCCCCGTGTCCTTGGCCGCCTGGCGCACCACGTTGTGCAGCACGTCGACGTTCTGCTTGAGCTTGCGCACCGCCAGGAAGCTCGCGTCGCCCAGCAGCTTCATGCGCTCGCGCTCCTGTGGCGTGCCGGACGGCGGAGCCACGTCGGCGGCGGTGTCGCGTCCCCACAGGAACTCGCCGACCGGCAGGTGATTGGGGTAGACCGAACCGCCTTCCGCCTTGTTGAACACCGGGTCGCTGAACCCGTCGACGAAACCGAAGTGCTCGGTCGCGCGGCCATCGGCCAGCGTGTGCTTGCGCATCGCCTCGACCGCCAGCAGGCGCACGCCCTTGCGCGGCAGGTCGCTGCCGGGCTGGCACATCAGCGTCTTGATCGCCTCGTGCAGGGGATGGTCGGCCTGCAGCGGATCGTGCTGCGGCGAGGGCGAGCCGACGCGCATCTGCACCACCAGGTGCACGGCGGACATCTGCACCCGCTGCATCGAGGGCTGGCCGGCCGGGCTCCAGTTGGCCTGCGGCAGGCGCCAGCGGCGCGGGTGGTTGTTGCGGAAGTCGCCCAGCACGCTCGAACGTGCCTCCATGCCCTCGCGAAACTCCTGCGGCAGCAGGGCGAGCTGGTCCTCGGACAGACCCAGGGCCCGCAGGCCCTCGTAGCTGAAGGCGAAGACGGTGACGCGCTGGCCGGGGCCCGGCCGGCCGGCCTCGGTGGTGACGCGCTCGAGCAGCGTCTCGAGAAACGCGGCGCCCGAGGCGGCGTCGTCGATGGCGATCAGCAGCATGCAGCCGTGCGTCATGCCTTCGAGCGAGCGCAGGATGCCGACCTGGATGTTGTCCAGCATGTCGGTCGGTGCCACGTCGGGCAGTTGCGGGCTGGGCCGCGGCGGCGGACTGGCCTCGTCGCCCGACGCCAGCCAATCCATCTGGCGGGCAAAGCGCTGTCTCATTTTCTCGACGATCTCGCGCGGCATCTCTGCGAGCACCGCGCGAAACTCCAGCAGCAGGTCACAGGCCGCGCGCTTGAGCACGTCGCCGTCTGCGGTGCCGGGAAGGTACATGTCGGTCATGCGGAACAGCACGGCCAGCGATTGCAGACCCTGGCGCAACGTCTCCAGCCGCGCGTTCGTCGAGCCGCGGCTGGCGGCCCAGGCCAGTTGCTCGGCGGTGCGCACGTGCTGGCGGGTGGCCAGCAGGTCCCGCGATGCCGCGTCCGGCGCCAGCCGGTGGATGGCTTCCTCGCCGCGCAGGTACGCCACGTCGGGCACCGTCAGGCCGTGGGTGTTGTAGTAGAAGTCGGTCTCGATCTGCACCCGGCGGACCCAGCCCGCCCAGGCCTCGAAGCCGGCGGACTGCGAGTTCACGTAGCCCTCGGTATTGCAGAAGATGATGTCCAGCAGCGTGCCGACCTTCTGCCACAGGATGCGGATGTACGACTCCCAGGTGCCGTCGAAGGTGACGGCCAGCAGGATCTTGTCTTCCGGCTCGACCACCGTGACGCGGAACGACTGGATCACCGCCACCCGTTCGACCGAGTCGGAAATGGGCCGGTACAGCGCATATTCGTGCAGCGAGGCGCGTCCGCCGGTGAGCGACTTCATCAGTCGCTTGGCGCGGGTCTTGTAGGTCAACGCGTCGAGCGAGGGAACGAAGCCGGGAATGATGGGGGCCAGCAGCGTCAGATCGCTGGTGCCCGTAAGGCTCTTGCCTTTGACGGTGAGTTCGCGTTGCAAAACCATCTCCTGCCACCAGGACGCGCCGGTTGTTCCGGTCTGCCTGCTCCACTCCCTGCGGGGCGGGAGCTTAGGACATCGCGGGGCCCTTGGCCTCCTCAAAGAAGGCTGCAAGCGGCACTTTTTGCCGGAATGCGGCTTGCCGTCGGGAAGATGCCACGCCGGGTGGGTACACCGGCCTAGAATCGGCCGGCGCGTCACGAGGCAGCGGACGCAGCTTCCTCGGAAAGCGTGCACATGCGGCTCGTGGCGAGCTAAAAAGAAAGAACGCCTACAGGCACCCAAGGAGCAAAAACCGCATGCACAGCATTGTCATAGTCGACGACCATCCAGCCATCCGACTTGCGGTGCGCTCCGTCCTGGAGGGCAGCGGCCAGTACCAGGTGATCGGCGAAGCCGACAACGGCCCGTCCGCGCTGGCCCTCATCCGCGAACTGCAGCCCGCCCTGGTCGTGCTCGACCTCGATCTGCCCAAGATGACCGGCCTGGAACTGATCGAACGCGTCAAGGCGACGCAACCCGCGGTCAAGCTGCTCGTGTTGTCGGCCCAGCAGGAGGGCATCTTCGCCACCCGTGCGCTGCAGGCCGGCGCCAACGGCTTCCTGAGCAAGTCCGAAGGCATGAGCTCGATCGTCCAGGCAACGCAGGCGGTGCTCAGCGGCTACGCCGTCTTTCCGAATGCGGCGCTGGCCGGCCCGACGGGCGCCAGCGGCGCCGACCTGGTCAAGACCCTGTCCGACCGCGAGCTCACCGTGCTGCAGCAACTGGCCCGCGGCATGAGCAACAAGGAGATCGGCGACGCGCTGCTGATCAGCAACAAGACCGTCAGCAGCTACAAGACGCGCCTGTTCGAGAAGCTCAATATTTCCACCCTGGTCGAGCTGGTGGACTTCGCGCGTGCCAACAACCTCATTACCTGAGGCGCTCGGCACGGTCCAACACTTCCACCTGGCCGGCCATAACGTTCTCGTCTTCGTGGCCATCGCGCTGGCCGCGCTGGTGGTGGGCATGGCCTTGTTCGCCCTCTGGGCCCGCTCGCTGCGCAAGCAGGTGCGCCGGCGCGAGGCCGCAGAAGCGCAATTGCGCCATCAGCTCGAGTTCCAGCGCGCGATGCTCGACGGCATGCCGCATGCGATCGGCGTGCGCGACGCACAGGCCCGGCTGACGTATTGCAATCCAGCCTTCGAGCAACTTTTCGACCGTCCGCGCGACGAGTTGATCGGCAGGACGATCGCGCAATCCCCACGGGCGGACGACCCACCCGAAGCGTGGCTGCAGGCAGAGGCCCTGCACCGCAGCTACCTCACACTGCTGGCCACGGGTACCGCCATCAACGAGGATCTCGACGTCACGCTCAACGGGGTCCCCCGTCGGCTGCTGCACTGGGCAGCGCCGATCTCGCTGGGGGGCGAGGCGCCGCGCGAGGCGCTGGTCTCCGGCGCCGTGGACATGACCGAGCGTCAGCAGCTGATGGAGCTCATCGAATCGGCGCGTGCCAAGGCCGAGGCGGCGAACCGGGCCAAGACGAATTTCCTGGCCGCCATGAGCCATGAGATCCGCACACCGATGAACGCGGTCACGGGCGTGCTCGAGCTGCTGCTGCGCGAGGGCCGGTTGACTCCGTCCGACCAGGCGCAGGCGGCGCTCGCGCGCCAGTCGGCCGGCAGTCTTCTGGGCCTGATCGACGACCTGCTGGACATCTCCAAGATAGAGGCCGGCGCGTTCGAGATCGTGCCCAGGCCGGCCCAGCTGCCCGCGATCGTGCGCGAGGTGGCCCACGTGTTCGACAGCCTGGCGCGCCAGAAGGGCCTGGGCATCGAGGTCGACGTCGATCCCGGCCTGGCGGCATGGCACCTGGTCGATCCCGCGCGCTTTCGCCAGATCGTCAACAACCTGGTGAGCAACGCGATCAAGTACACCGACCATGGCGGCGTGCGCGTCATGCTCGCCGGCCACGGCGTCGACGCCGGGCGCGAAGCCATCGAGCTGGAAGTGATCGACACCGGCATCGGCATCGCGCCGGAGGATGCCAAGCATCTGTTCAGGCCCTTCTTCCAGGCCGAGGCCGCCGGACCGCGCGCCGTCGGCGGGACCGGCCTGGGCCTGCCGATCGTGCAGCGGCTGTGCACGCGCATGGGCGGCGACATCTGGGTGGACAGCCAGTGCGGCGTCGGCACCAGCGTGCACGTGGCGCTGCGCCTGCCCGTGGTGGACGCCCCCGAGGACGCCGACGCAAGCCTGCCGGCCGACGAACAGGCGCGGCCGGCCGCCCACGTCGCGACACGCGGTCGCTACAACGTCCTGGTGGTGGACGACCATCCGGCGAACCGGCTGCTGCTGGAACGCCAGCTGGCTTTCCTGGGTTACCGCAGCGAATGGGCCGACGACGGCGCGACGGCGCTGGCGCGCTGGCGTCAGGGCGGCATCGACGCCGTGATCACCGACCTGTCCATGCCCGTCCTGGACGGCCATGCCTTGACACAGGCGATCCGCAAGGCCGAGCACGACGCCGGCCTGCACCGCATGCCGGTGCTCGGTTGCACCGCGCACGTCCAGGAGCGCGAACTTCGGCACGCGCTGGACGTCGGCATGGACGAATGCCTCCTGAAGCCGCTGGGCGTCGACCAGTTGCAGGAGGCTCTGGGCCGCCACCTGCCCGACGCAGACCCTCCCGCAGCATCGGCCGGCGGCGGCGACCCGGCGGACGGCCGGGCCGTGGATGCAGCGTTCGACGCGCAACTGCTGCACGATTTCTCGGCCGGCGACACGAGAATGGAGATCGGCTTCCTGCAAGTGCTGATGCAGTCCAATGCCGCCGACCTGGAGGCGCTGGCGCGGCAGGTCGGGCAGGGCGACCATGCCGGCGCGGCATCGACCGCGCACAGGATCCGGGGCGCGGCCCGTATCGTCCGCGCCGACCGGGTCGTGGACGACTGCGCAAGCCTGGAAGCCGCCGCCCGCGGCGAGGATGCAGCCGCCTCGGCACGGGCGCTCGAAGCGCTGCGTCGGAGCCTGGCCGAGTTCGACGCCGCCATGGCGCGGCACTTGGAAAGCTACGGCACGCTGGCAAACTAGCGGGCTGTCGCGGCAGCCGCTGCGTCCCCTTTTCGCATTGCTGCCATGTACCTGCCTGCACAGTTCGACGCACGCGACCGCGCCACCGCACTGGCCGTGATGCGCGAGCATCCTTTCGCCAGCCTGGTCTCGGTGGACGACGACGGCCTGCCTTTCGTCACCCACCTGCCGGTGGTGGTCGAGGAGCGCGGCCCGGTGGAACTGGTCGCATGGTGCCATTGCGCGCGGCCCAATCCGCAGTGGCGGCACCTGCAGGCGCGGCCCCGCGCCCGGCTCGTCTTCCAGGGGCCGCATGCCTACATGTCGCCCTCCGTCTATCCCGACCTGGCGCGCGTGCCCACCTGGAACTACCTGGCCGTGCACTGCGTGGTCGAGGCGCGCCTGGTCGACGAGCCGCAAGAAAAGGACGCGCTGCTCAAGCGCCTGATCGCACAGCACGAGCCGGCCTACGCCCGCCAATGGATCGACCTGGGCGAGGAATTCCAGCGCAAGATGCTGGCCGGCATCATGGGCATGGAACTGCGCGTCACGCAGCTGCAATGCAAGGTCAAGCTGAACCAGCACCGACCCGAATCGCACGCCGCGCTCCATGCCGCCTACGCCGCGGGCAGCCCCGACGAACAGGCACTGGCGGTGTGGATGCAGCGCCTGGGCATCGCGCCCGCTGACGCCGACGGGGCGCGGTGAGCATGCCTGCAGGTCCCGCCTCGGGCGCTGCCGATGACGCCGCCTGGATGGCGGTCGCCCTCGACGAAGCCCGCGCGGCGATGGCCGCCGGCGAGGTGCCGGTCGGCGCCGTGCTGGTCAAGGACGGCGCGGAGGTCGCCCGCGGGCGCAACGCGCCGCTGGCCCGGCGCGACCCCACCTCGCACGCGGAGATCGCCGCGCTTCGCCGCGGCGCGCGCGCCCTGGACAACTACCGCCTCGAAGGCTGCACGCTCTACGTCACGCTCGAACCCTGCGCCATGTGCGCCGGGGCCATGCTGCATGCCCGGCTGGACCGGCTCGTGTTCGGCGCACCCGACCCGCGCACCGGCGCGGCCGGCTCGGTGGTCGACCTGTTTGCCGACCCGCGCCTGAACCACCACACGAAGGTGCAGGGCGGCGTGATGGCGCCGGCGTGCGGGCAGTTGCTGCAATCGTTCTTCCACGGCCGGCGCGAGGCCGCGCGCATGGTGGCGCAGCCGCTGCGCGACGATGCGCTGCGCACGGCCGAATCCCGGTTCGCCGAAGCCGCGCTGCCCTGGCCGCCGCGCTTCGCGAGCGACCTGCCCGCGCTTTCGGGCCTGCGCATGGCCTGGCTGGACACCGCGCCCGGCGCGGCCGGCTCGCCGGTGTGCGTGTGCGTTCACGGCGCGGGGCAATGGTCGCGCCAGACGGTGCCGCTGGTCGAGGCACTGGTGGCCGCGGGCTGCCCGCGCGTGTTGGCGCCGGACCTGATCGGCTTCGGCCGCAGCGACAAGCCCAAGCGTGTCGCCGCGCACGCGATCGGCTGGCACCGGGACGCGCTGGCCCAATGGCTGGCGCGCGAGGCGCCGGGCCCCAAGGTTCTGCTGGCCTGCCAGAGCATGCGCGAACTGGCCGAGGCACTGGCGGCAACGCTGGCGCAGGACTGCCGCGCGCTGGTGCTGGTGGCCGAGGAGAACGCGCCCGAACTCGAGGCGGCTGCCCGCGCTCCGTTCCCGGACCGCGGCCACGAGGCTGCCCTGCGCGCCTTCGGGCCGTCGCGCCCGGCACGGCGGATCGGTGCCGCCGAAGCGGCCCGGGCTGCCCGCGAGGCGATGGGATACTCCGCACCGTGAAGAAGAACCGCCACATCTACATCTATTCCCCCTCCAGTGCAGTGCGCGACAAGGCCGCCTTCCGGCGCGGCGTGTCGCGGCTGCGCGCACTGGGCCACGAGGTCGAGATCGACGAGGCCGCGCTGGCCGTCCACCAGCGGTTTGCCGGCGACGACGCCACGCGCCTTGCGGCGATCGGCCGGGCGGCCGCCAGCGGGGCGGACGTCGCGCTCATCAGCCGGGGCGGCTACGGACTCACCCGCATCCTCGACCAGCTGCCCTACAAGGCCCTGGCCAAGGCGTGCGAGCGCGGCACGTCGTTCGTTGGCGTGAGCGACTTCACCGCGCTGCAGAACGCCTTGCTCGCCAAGACCGGCGCCGTGACCTGGGCCGGGCCGGCGGTGGGCGAGGATTTCGGCGCCGAAGGCGGTGCCGACGAAATCATGCAGGCCTGCTTCGACGACCTGCTCGAGGGGCAGGGCGAGGGCACCGGCTGGCGCGTGCCCGCGCGCGACGCCGGCGACGGTCCTCTGCTGCCCCGTTCCATCCATGGCGCCACGCTGTGGGGCGGCAACCTGTGCGTGCTGATGTCGCTGCTGGGCACCCCGTACTTCCCGTCGGTGGACAAGGGCGTGCTGTTCATCGAGGACATCAACGAGCATCCGTACCGTATCGAACGGATGCTCGAGCAGTTGCGCACGGCGGGCGTGCTGGCCCGGCAGAAGGCCGTCGTGTTCGGCCAGTTCACCGGCATGCGCAAGGTGCCGGGCTACGACCGCGGATTCGGGCTGCCCAGCGTGATCGAGCGCCTGCGCAGCCAGATCAAGGTGCCGGTGCTGACCGGGCTGCCGTTCGGGCACGTGCAGACCAAGGTGCTGCTGCCGGTCGGGGCGCAGGTGGAACTGGCGGGCGACGGGCGCGAGCTGTTCATGGTGTGGGGGCATGGCCCGCTCGGGCACCGGCATGCGCCCGGCCACGATCACGACCATGGGCATGCACACTGACCCGGCGCGCTGAACCGGAGCCGATCGCGCGACAGGGTCGGGCGCGCGCGTTGGCGTTCTTCGAGAGAGGTTGGGGAAACGCGGCTGGCGTCAGCGCGGCGTCAGGCGCCCAGTCGGCGATGCGTGCGGGGGCCCATGGCGTCGGGCAGGCGGCCCTTGAACATGCTGTTGATCTGGCGCATCTGCCGGCGCGCCGCGCCTTCGCCGTCGAAATCGCTGAGCACCGTCATGACGTCCTGGCGCAGGTACCACAGCGCCTCCAGATCGCCGGCGAACTGCACCTTCTGCGCCACCCGCCCGATGATGCCGTGGTCACTGCCGTGGGTGCGCAGCATCTGGAGCATAGCCGCGCGGATCTCCACGGCGCGGTGTTCCTCTGTACGGCGCGAACCCCTGACGGGCTGAGGCAGAAGGCGAAGAAGCTTTCGCAGGATCATGATGATGCGGAAGGCGCGTGACTGTTTGTTGCAGAGGTACCTTAATGGTTGCAAGTGTCATCCACAAGAAGGAGATGCTCCGAAACTTGTTTGAAAACAACATATTTCACGAGTTTGCTCACCGGATTTCCAGGAACGGTAACCTTAGTATTAATTGCAGTCTCGGTATCCGAGCCGATTGGCCCGGAATTGACGGAATGTTCCTACAGCCGGGAACCTATTTGCCATAATCAAAATGCCTTCCCGGCTTCAATACACACTGATTACATGGGAGCCAACACCACGGTTGTTTTCGCGGATCTGACGGGAAGCACGCGTGTGTTCGAGGCCATGGGCAATACCCGGGCAACAGACATCGTCACACGCCTGACCCAGTGGATCGGCGGCGTCTGCCAGACGCACGGGGGCCGAGTGGTCAAGTCACTGGGCGATGGCGTCTTTGCCGTCTTCCCCGACGGCGCGGCGGCGACCATGGCCGTGCTCGAACTGCAACGCAACCATCAGAAGCGCCTCCAGTCCTGGCCGGCGCAACTGCGCATGGAATTGCAGATCGGCGTTGCCGCGGGTGAGGTCGTCGAGGTCGACGGCGACTGTTATGGCGACGCCGTCAATCTGGCATCCCGCCTGAGCGACCTGGCCGGCCCGAGCCAGATCTGGGCCACCGAGTCGGTGATCGAGCAGTTGCACGGCGGCGAAGTGCGGCACCGCAACCTCGGGCCCATCAACATCCGCGGCAAGAACGAGATGCCGGTGGTCTACCGCATCGACTGGCAGGACGAGGTCACCGAATTCCTGACCATGCCGGCAACGCTGATGCCGCCTTCGCGCACCGTCGATTCGGGGTTCGGGCAGATCGAACTGACCTGGCTCGACGTGCGCGGGTTGTTTCGCGTCGAGGACCTGCCCATCCATCTCGGCCGGGTGGACGAGGCGCAGTTCGTCGTCAACGACCCGCGCGTGTCGCGTCTGCATGCGCGCATCGAGTCGCGCAACGGCACCTGCGTCCTGGTGGACGTCAGCACCTACGGCACCTGGGTGAGGTTTCGCAACGGTGCCGGCGCCAGCACCGAGATCGCGCTGCGGCGCGAGGAGTGCGTGCTGCATGGCAGCGGCGAGATCGGACTGGGCGCTCCGCTTTCCGACTTCAGCGCGCCCACCATCGCCTTCACCACGATGGGTGGCAACCTTCAATTGGCACGTCCCGGCGTGCGTTGATGCGTCTTGCCCCGAGGGAAGGCATAAATTTCCTCTCAAGTGTGATTTGCACACTTGTGTTGTTTAAGCGTTTATCCTTGCGGCCTCATCTCACATTTGTGTCCACACAGTGAGCTGTCGCCGGTGATGCGGCTGCGTGGATCCGATAGTGGGCCGACCGTCACCTTCGACCGCCGGACGACTGGCGGCCTGAACGCAGGAGGAAGCCAGCATGGGATTGTTCGCGGTGCTGAACAGCGTGTGGAGACATGGTGGCAGCAAGGCGCTGGTCGAAGACCAGCCTGCATCCGGCGAGCAGTCGAAGCCCGTTCCCCGCATCAAAGTCCTGCGCCCGCACGGACATGCGTTGGCCCTGGAGCCGCGGGTCATGTTCGATGGCGCCGCCGCCTCCGCGGTCGATCACCAGAACGGCGGCGACACGACCCGTCCACCCGAGGCACCGAGCGCCGAGCGCAGCGCCGCGCCCACCGCGCAGGCCAGCGGCGTCACGGCGCGCGAGCCCAGTGCGACGGCGGAAGCCGCGCCGGCCGCGGTCGCGGCCCCCGCGCCGAGTGCTGCGCCGCAACATCTGCTGGTGATCGACAGCCGCGTGGAACAACGCGAGCAGCTGCAGGCACAGACCGGCCCCGACGTGAAGGTGCTGGTGGTCGACAACTCGCAGGACGGCCTGGCTGCCATCTCCGACGCGCTGGCGCAGATGGGGCAAGTCGATTCGATCCAGATCCTGTCGCACGGCGGTGCCGGCCAGTTCACCCTGGGCAGTCGCAACTTCAGCGCGGACAACATCGATCAGCTCGGCGCGCAGCTGCAGGGCTGGCAGCCGCACCTGACGGCCGATGCCGACATCCAGTTGTACGGTTGCAGCGTGGGCGCCGGCGTTGCCGGGCAGACGCTGGTCGATGAACTGGCGCGCTGGACCGGCGCCGACGTCGGCGCATCGTCGGACGCGACCGGCGCGGCCGCCGACGGCGGCAACTGGACGCTGGAGACCCGCGCCGGCGACGTCGACAAGCCGCTGGTACTGGGCGCCGAGACGCTCGCCACTTTCGACGGCCTGCTGGCCGACGCCATGCCGCAGGTGAGCCTGTCCGCGGGCGGCGACAACGTGCTGCTGGGCGATACGTTCACCTTCACTGCGTCGTTCACCAACGGCTCGGAGCAGGTGGGCTATGCGCCCTACATCGACGTGTTCGTGCCGACCACCGGGAAGGACGGCGCTGGCGCAGAGATCGATGACGGCGTAACCCTGCTGTCGGCGACGTTCCAGGGCGTGCAGATCCAGGCCTACGAGGTGGTGTTCGATCCCAGCGGCCTGGCGACGCACCCGCTGGCCAAGGGCCCCGACGGCCAGCCGCTCGTGATCAACGCGGCCCAATTCGGCATGCGCGCCGGTGACACGCTCTGGGTGCTGCAACTGCCCAATGCCAGCATCACGCAGGGGCAGCCGGCCATCGACATCGTCGTCACGCTGCAACTGAGCAACCTGGCCGACACGAACCTGACCGATACCGCGCCGGACCTGACGATCAAGGCGCGCGGCGGCTTCCAGTTCGGCAACACGTCGGCCGACGATCCGACCGCGGATCCGACGTTGATCGAGGCTGTTCCGCACGATTTCGTGGTGCACCCCACCATGGTCGACCTGACCATGACCGCCAACGTGCCGGAGGGGCAGACCGTCACCGGCCCGAACTACCCGCGCAGCATCACGGTGACGGCCAGCACCGCCAGCGACCAGTCGCTGGACGACGTGGTGGTCGGCCAGGACCTGCCCAACGACATCATCGTCACCAGCATCGTGCCGGGCACCGGAGGCACGGTCACGTCGATCACCCTGCAGGACGGCACCGTCATCACCGACACCGGGGCCATCGCCACCACGCTGGCTGCCGGCGCCTACCTGAAGCACTACGAGGTCACCTATGCCAGCCTGACGGGCTCGGTCGACACGACAGTCAACTTCTACGTGCCCGAGGTCGATTCCGACGGCACGCCTGTGCTCGACCCGACCACCGGCGCGCCGCGCACCATCACCATCGACGGGCCGGAGGCGACGGCGCAATGGACGCCGCTGGACACGCGCGACACGCTGCTCGACCCCGACGCCGTGCTCAGCGGCAGCGGCGACCCGGTGTCGTTCCAGGTGCTGTCGATCGTGGTCTACAAGACCCCGACCATCACCGACGACACGGGCACGCCAGGCGCGTCGCCGGGCGACACGCTGACCTACACGCTGCAGGTCGACATCTCCGACTACTTCGCCTTCGGTCGCAACGTGCTCAACCAGGGCACCCTGGTCATCACCGACGCGGCCTCGGACGGGCAGACAGTGGTGGCCGACTCGGGCCGGTTCGTCGCCACGATCAACGGCGTGCAGATAGACGTCGCGATCGCGCCCGCCAGCATCACGGTGGACCCGGTCACCGGCGTGACCACGATGACGCTCGATCTCGCCCAGACCATGCGCGACAACGGCCAGGCCCTGGCGGCGCTGGTTGGCGACCTGGCCTTCGATGACGCGAACGACGGGGCCACCACGGCGACCATCACCTACCAGACGACGATCGACCAGTTCTACGGCCCGCCCAACGCCCAATCGGCCATCAACGAGGGCGACACCGTCGGCAACGACGCCACGGTCAGCGGCACGGTGCTGGTCGACCCTGTCACCACCGGCGAAACCGCCTCGGACAACGACACGTCGACCGTGACGATCACGCCGAGCCAGGTCGACATCGAAGTGCTGGAGGTCGACGACGTCGACGTGAGCGCTGATCCTTCAGTGGAGCTTCGCCCCGGAAACGTGGTGACCTTCCAGGTCAGCTACGACCTGGTGACCGGCGACTACCAGAACTTCAGCCTGCGCGTGTACATGCCGCTGCCGTTGTTCGACGTCAACGGCATCACCTGGACGGTGGGCGAGGGCAACAACCAGTGGTTTACCGGGCCGGACCACACGCTGCTTGACACGGTGCAATCGGTCACCAGCGTCGCCGACGGCAACTACATCGTGTTCGACTTCGGCGACCACAGTTCGCTGATCAACGAAGGCTCGCGAGTCGAACTGCGCTTCACCATGACGGTGAGCGACACGCCGTTCGGCGACCAGCGCAAGGTGACGGTGATCGCGCAGTCCGATCAGGTCACCACGCTCGGCGACACGCACATCATCTCGCAGGATGCGGCGGTGATCGATTCCATTGCCGAGCCGGTGCTGAACATCTCGCACGGCGTTGTCTCCAGCAGCAACGGCACCGTCACGGGAGCTGGAGACAACGGCTGGACGACGCCGGACAACACGACCGACATCCCGTTCACCGCGCCGGTGACGGAGATCACCGACGTCAATGGCGACGTGAGCGGCATCGATGGCGGCGACACGCTGCGCATGGCCACCGCCATCGAGAACAGCGGCGGGGGCGACGCCTATGACGTCAGCACCCGGATCGACCTGCCGCCCGGGCTGGCCTTCGTCGGCGCCGGGCTGGCCGACACGCTGCGCATCTACCGGGGCGACGGCACGCTCCTGGTGGCGGGGACCGACTACGAGGTGGTCGACAACGTCGTGACCTTCCTTGACCCGGTCGAGGCGCACGGCTCGCTGCTGGCCGGCCGCCCGGACACGGATCCGGACAACACCGGGCAGAACCTGGTCGTCCTGGTGTACGACGTGCGCGTGTCGGACACCATTGCCGCGAGCAGCACGCTGCAGACCACCGCGACCCTGACGAACTATGCGGCGGTCGACGAAGGCCAGGACTTCACGCCGGTCGACCTGATCGAACTGGCCGGCGAGCAGGTTGCCGCGCCGGGCATCACCAAGGTCTACCGCGACGGCTCGCTCACCGACGACGACTCCAGCGCCACCCACACCACCGGCGCCAACCTGGTGATCGGCGAGACGATGGACTACGACATCGTCGTCACGTTGCCCGAGGGCACGACCACCAATCTGCGCATCGACGACCTGATCCCATCCGGGCTGGCGCTGGACATGAGCTTCGGTGGCGGGGCGGGCTACGAGATCATCCTGCTGCAATCGCAAAGCGGTGCCTTGAGTGCCGACTTCGCCGGCACCATTGCCGGGCAGACGGCCAGCGGCGACGCGGTCGGCACGGACGGAGCGGATGCACGCCTGAGCTTCACCGCCAGCGTCAACAGCGCCGACAACGACACGGGCAACAACAGCTTCGTGATCCGCGTTCGCCTGGTGGCCAGCAACTCGCCCGAGAACCAGCAGGGCCGGTCGCTCGGCAACAGCGCGCAACTGGTTTACGAGGACCCGGACGGCGACGTGGCCGGAGGCACCGCCGGCGACCGCACCGTGGCATTGAGCAGCGGCACACCCTCCGTGGTGGTGGTGGAGCCGACGCTGACGGTGACGCAGACCGCGGACCCGTTGCCGCAGTTCGGCGTGGACGAGGGCGATACCGTCAACTACACGATCACGATCGGCAATACCAGCGGCACGGACGCGTTCGACCTCGCCTTCCAGGAGACCTTCCCGACCGCGCTGATCTCGGGCATGACGCTGACCAGCGTCACCTACACGGCGCCCGGCGGCGCGACCACCGACATCACCGCGAGTTTTCAGCTCGTCGACGGTGTCCTGAGCAGCCTGGGCACTGCCGACATCGACCTGCCCGACGGCGGGACGATCGTCATCCTGGTCAGCGGAACGGTCACCGCCGAGGCCGACAATTCACAGACCATCGACAGCACCGCCAACGTGAGCTGGACCAGCCTGGACGACACCGTGCCGGTGACGTCTGCCGGCGGCGAGCGCACCGGTGCGGACGGGCTGCTCGACACCGGTGTGCTCAACGACTACCAGGCCGAATCGGTCATCAGGGTGCCGGTGCTGAGCGGCTTGCAGTTGTCGCGCATCGGCGGCATGGTGGACACGCCGCCCGCCGATGGCGGCACCGCGGGCGACAACGAGCAGGTGGCCGTGGGCGAGATCGTGCGCTACCGGGTGGTGTCGGCCATCGGCGAAGGCACGACCAACAACTACCAGATTCGGGTCGTGCTGGACGAGGGCCTGACCTTCGCGAACGACGGCACCATCAGGATCGCCATCGTGTCGGACGGCGGCGCCGCCAGCGTGACGAGTACGCTGCTGCTGAGCGCGGATGGCACGCTGTACGTGACGGGTGACCGCACCAGCGCCATCGCCCAACCGATCCCGGACGACCTGGACGGCCCGGCGCCGACGGCCCTGATCGCCGTGGGCCGGGTGATCGTCGACCCGACCGACAGCCGCATCGTCACCTTCGACCTCGGCACCATCACCAACTCGGATGGCGACGACAACCTGGAAGGGGTGGTGATCGAGTTCAACGCCCGCGTCGCCAACATCGCCAGCAACACCGCGGGTGCGGCGCTGGGGGTCACCGCCAGTTTCATCCGCGAGGGCGGTGTGGTCGGGGCGTCGGACAGCGCCACCGAGATCGTGGTCGAGCCGGCTTTCAGCGGCATGGTCAAGCAGGTCGACACCTTCGACCCGGTCACGACCGACGGAGATGGAAGCACGGCCGACATCTCGGTGCGCTTCACGCAAAGCGGCGGTGCGCCGGCCTATGACGTGACGCTCGTCGACAGCTTTGCCGGCCTGGTCGGCGCAGGCAGGTACACGCCAAGCCGCATCAGCATCGGCGGTACCGAATACGTCATCGGCGTCGATACCTTGCCGGATGGGGTCGCGTTCACTGCCAACGGCGACGGCACGGGCATCACCGTCACCTTCGACAGGATCGACCAGAACACCGAGGTCATCGTGTACTACACGGTGGCGGTGGATGCCAACACCGCCTATGCCAATACCGACGCCGTGCTGACCTGGAGCAGCCTGCCGGAGAGCTTCCAGAACCTCGTCGGCACTGACGTGGGCGTCGACGGCGCCGTCGACGGCGAACGCGACGGCAGCGAGGTCGGGCCCAATACGTACGTGCTGCGCGAAGGCGCCGGCCTGGGCCTGATCAGGGGCCAGTTGTGGGACGACTCGCTGGGGCCGGACGGCAGCATCGGCGCGGGCGAGGCGCTGTTGGCCGACCAGACCGTCACGCTGGTCTGGGGCGGCGCGGACGGCGTGGTCGGCACGGGCGGCGACGACGTGACTTTCACCACCATCACGGACAGCGCAGGGTTCTTCCAGTTCAGCGGCCTTGCCGCCGGCGGCTACCAGGTGCAGGCGCCGACGCCGGTGACCATCGACACCCCGGACCTCGGCGCCGTGCGGGTGCGCTACGACACCGATGCCAACGCACTGGGCCAGGTGGACGCGGCGGTGGAAGAGGGCGGCACCAACGCCGCCGACTTCGGCTACGTGCAGCTCAACGACGCGCCGGTCAACACGGTGCCCGGCGCCCAGCAGGTGCTGGAGGACGAGGTCCTGGCCTTCGACAACGGCAACATCATCAGCGTCGGCGACGTGGACCTGGACAACGGGCCCTCAGCCGGCGTGCTGGACGTGACGCTCACCGTCACGCACGGCATGCTGAACTTCTCCGGCGCGCCGCCGACCGACCTCATCACCGCCGGCACGCTGGGCGGCGCCACCATCACCCTGAGCGGCACCGCGGCGCAGATCAATGACGCACTGCTGCGGCTGACCTACCAGGGCGTGGCGAACTACAACGGCAGCGACGTCCTCAGGATCACCACCAAGGACCGCGGCAGCTTCGGCGACAACCCCGATCCCGCGCTTGGCGACGGCATCCCCGGCCAGTTGGCCGACGAACTGACGGACGAGGACACGGTCGACATCAACGTCCAGGCCGTCAACGACATCCCCGAGGGCGTGAATGACGCGGCCATCGCGGTGGAGGCAGGCGGCACCAACAACCAGACGCCGGGCCGCGATCCCACGGGCAACCTGCTGGACAACGACATCGACGTCGACAAGGCCGACCAGCCGGTGCCGGACGTGCTGCACCTGACGAGCGTCACCAACGAAGACGGTACCGTCGTGGTCCTGATCGACGCCGACGATGACAGCAGCACCGAACACGCGATACAAGGCATCCACGGAACCTTGTACGTGCGGGCCAATGGGGTTGCGCGCTACGTGGTGGACAACGACGACCCGGACGTGCAGGCGCTGCGCACCGCCGACGACATACGGCAGGAGACCTTCACCTACACGCTGGCCGATTCCGCCGGCGCGGACGCCCCGGCCCCGGCCACGCTGACCGTCACCATCCAGGGCGCCAACGACACGCCGGTAGGCAATGACGACACCGGCACCGCCGTCGAGGGCGTCAACGGCGCGCCCGGCACGCCAGCCACGGGCAACGTGGTTCTGGGCGACAGCACCGGCGGCGTGGCCGACACCGACGTCGACAGCGTGGATTTCGGGGAGACTCAGCGCGTCACCGGCATCCGCAACGTCGCCAAGGACGAGGCGGGCGACCTGGTCGCGGTGGTGGCAGGCACCGACACCGTCATCGCCGGCCAGTACGGCACGCTCACCATCGGATCCACTGGCGCCTATACCTACGTGGTGAACGAGGATGCGGTCAATTCGCTGCCGGCCGGCGCGACGCTGCAGGACGTGTTCAGCTACGAGCTCAGCGACACCGGCAACCTGAGCACGCTGGCCAACCTGACCATCACCATCGTCGGCGCCAACGATGCGCCGCTGGCGACGGACGACAGCGCCACCGCGCTCGAGGCCGGCGGGCTGGACAACACCACCCCCGGGTCGAACGGAGAAGGCG